>Ga0315901_10008898_pt1 | contig 11616 bp, 16 predicted proteins | sample LakEriMetagenome_10_FD_203761 | JGI IMG/M metagenome (GOLD analysis project Ga0315901, IMG submission 203761) | Freshwater fungal communities from buoy surface, Lake Erie, Ohio, United States - Buoy 2 MA116 | ecosystem: Environmental > Aquatic > Freshwater > Lake | place: USA: Lake Erie, Ohio...
GGCTGTCGAGCGTGGGATCGAGGAAGTTCAGATACAGCGACGCGCCTGCGTAGGGGTCAGCCCCACCAAAGCCGTCGATAAGCCCGCTCGCGCCGCCCCAGAGCCCTGAGACGTTGCGATAGAGCCCGATGCCTAATGCTAGGCCCGAGACGCCGCTGTACAGCCCCGCTGACACGCTTAGGCTCGATTATCGCCGGACTGGATGATCGTGAGGCGGGCGCTGCCGGATCCGCTTGTAAGCTGGAGGCGCACGGCCGCTGGGATGTAGGCATAGTTACCCTGACGATTGACCGTCTGGGCGACCATATTCGTGTCGGGGTGGTTGAACCACACCGGCGATGCGATGGTGAAGGGATTGTCCAGCGTCTGCTGGATCGTCCAGTTGGCCGTGCCGGTCACCTGCACCTGCAGAGACACGTCTGGGCGGCCATGAATGTCGAGGGGGATGGGATCCGAGTTCTTAGCGCCGCCGCTGGCGTCGCTGAGGGTGACCACGATCTGACGCATGTCGAAACTCCATGGAAGTCAGTATATAGCGCGGGGCGGCGGTGACTTCCAAATCCACCACCCCGCGCCTTATAACATCGCGTCAGCGATTAGTCATCAGCCGTTGTCTGCACGTACAGCAAGGTGACGCGCACCTGACCCGCAGTCGGCTGGCCGACTGAGGTGACGGTGGCGACGACCGTGCGGTTGGTACCGACATCGTCCATGGCAGCAAGCTGCGTATTGCTGAACGCGTTCGGACGGCGTGCGGCCGTCTTCACGTTGATACCGCTCAGATACTGCGTGCCGCCCGAAGCCGTGCCCGCCGACAGCGTCGCCGAGGTGGCGCTGTCGAAGGCAGTCAGGACGTCGACATAGAAGTCAACGATCTGGCTGCCAGTGGGCACGTTGAACGTGGCGTTCTGCACCAGCGTGGCATTGAAGTTGATGACTGCGGTCTGCGCCAAGTAGGCCAGACCGACATTCGGTCCGCCCGGTGCGCCAGCGGGGCGATCGCCAGAGGCGAGCGGTCCACTGAAGGTTGTCTGTGCCATTTCGATATCCTTTCAGAGAAGGGTGGGGGCGCGAGGCCCCCATCCAGATTAGATACCGGCCGTGCCGTAGACGCCGCGAGGATCCGTCCAGCCGAACGCATAACGCTCGGTTGCCTTGTACCGCATGCTGTCGGTCTCGAAATCGCCCTCCATGGACTTCTCGAGGCCGCGACGCATGGCCAGCTTCAGGCCTTCCGGCGCATCGGTCTGGATCCACCAAGCAGTGGTCGACGAGATACGCGAGAGGTTCGCCTGACCGTCGCTCAACATCCCGAGGCTGTTCACGGGGTTGATGTCGTTGTTCGCGGTGCCTGCACGCAGTGCAGACTTCAGGATTACCTCAGCTTGGAAGACGTTCGAAGGACCAGTGACGATCTTCTTCGGCGTCAAGCGGATGCGCTTGCCGTTGTTGTCAACGGCGTTGCGGATCTGGATCAGCAGCTGCTCAACCGAGGTCTGCGACATGTTTGCGGCTGTCGAGAGCTGGTTGGAGAAGGTGCCGGTCGCGATCGGGTGCGCCGTGTTGACGAGGCTGACGCCGTCGCCGCCGACATATGCACCGCCGGTGAATGCGCGGTTGAGGATGTTGGCACCGAGGGTTTCCTTGGTTTCAACAAGCGACTGCGCGAGGTGGCGTGCATAGGTCTGGCCGATGCGGATGTGGTCACCGTCTTCGACCAGAACCTTCGTCAGTGCGAAGGCAAGGCCGTAGACCTGATAGACGTAGCGCTGAATGAACAGCACGCCGCCCGACTGGTAGGTGACCGGCATGCCGTCAGGCAGTTCCGGTGCAGCGCCGAAGCCGTAGAGGACAGGCTCTTCGTGGTAGTTCCGGGGGATGCCCTTGAACTCTTTGAAGACCTGCGACCACTCGTCGGCACGCTGGTCATAAACGCCGTTGAACTCTTCGTTCAGGATCGGCTCGACGATGGAGCGAAAGTCAGTACTCCGCATTGGTGTAGCCATTGTTCAAGCCCTCCTTAGTAAGCGGCGCGGTCAGCGACGTTCTGGTGCTCAGAAACCTGAACTTGAACGATCGTGAAGTTATCACCAAACGCATTGTCCGGCCCCGGTGAGAGGTCGATAATACGCAGTTGCGCGTTGCCGGTGTCGGTCAACGTGGCGGTGTTGAGCATCATGCCCGACAGGCCAGTGGTAAACGAACCGTCAGTGATGGCGGTATAGTCTGCCTGCTTGCCGATGTCGGTCACTGCGATCGAGCCATTCGCCTGAATTTCATAGACGATGCTCGGGTCGAGAGTGACATACGCGACGATGCTCGACGCGACGGCGGATGCAGTCCACTTGTTGCTGACGCGGCGGCGGCCGTCGCTGTCAGTAAATTCGACGCCTTGGAAGGTGCCGATGAAACGCTCGCCGATAGCGGCCGCTTGGATGTTGCCATCCGTGCCGATCTTGACGGGCTGGTTCTGCAGGATGTTTACGCCATAGCCCGATGCCATCGTGTAAGCGGTGGGGCGAACCACACCGCTCGGCGAGTATGCAGGGCGAAGGCCAAACGGCTGAGATACAGTGCTCATATCCATTTACCTCAAAATTAGGTTGCGAAAAAACGCGTCAGGAGAAAGTCACCCTCTGCGTCGAGTGCGAACGCAAGTCCTGCATCCCGTCACCTTCGATCAACCTTGCACCGGCTCGTTCCGCCTGTTCACGGAGCATGTCCGCGACGTCGGCGATCTTGTCCTCTTCGCGCTTCGGAGCATCGTAGTGAGCTTCCTGCATGAACCTGTGATACAGGCTCAAGGGCAGCTTAAATGCGAGCATCTCGTTCACGCCGATGAAGCCGACCCATTCGCCAGTCTTCATTGAGGCATATTCCATTCCCGGCACCTCTTCCGGCTTAACAGGCTCGTAACCGAGCTGCATGCGCCGATGGATGGGGTCGCGCGGGTTTGTGGTGGTGAGCCAGCACAGATGATAGCCCGGGATTTCCGGCAGGTCAGGCAGTGCGTCGTTAAACAGTTGGTTTCGGAACATCTCCAAGCGATCGTCCTCAGAAACTTCGCGGTTCTCGGTAACCTCTCGGTTCTCCTGTCCGCGCGTATCTCGTCGACCGACTACGTCAAAGTCCGGTGCTTTTTTCAGGCGGCTGTCTTCAGTACCATTCGTCATGTTGTCTCACTCCTTCTTAGCGAGCCGAACTGTCGTAGGCCTTGTACGCCTTCAAATAGCGTTGGCGCTGTGCAGGGTCATCCCATACGCCAGCGTCGATCATAGCCTGTTTCCGTTCGGGTGTCACGTATATTTCGTTCTTAGTGCTGCGCGGTGCATGCTCACGGGTTTTGCCCATGGGCGGACCGCGCCGTTTCGGCTTTGCGGCGGGGGTCTCTTCCCCTCCATCGAAGGCCTCGGCGACGCGCGCCGTAAGCTCTTCCCAGTACTCGCGTGAGGCGGGGTTGAAGCCCTCCTGCGCCAGTTCGTTGTCGATCGCCTTGGTCAGAGCGCTGTCGCGGTCACGGCCGTTAGGGTCGTACCACGGGTTGGCGCTCATCCACTCCTTGGCGTAGTTGACGACGTTCGGGTCGACCTTCGGCGTGGCCGGCTGCTTGCGTGCGGTTTCGAACTCCTGCTTGGCGCTGTACAGCTGCTGCGCCTCGGCCATCGCCTGATCGCGGATGCGCATGGCTGCCACGACGTCCTCACCATTGCCTGCCTCAGTCGCCTTGGCGATGAAGTGTTCGGCCTGCTGGATCTCGCGCTGCGCCTTGGCGATGCGCTCCTCCAGCGTCTTGGCGTTGGTGTTGACCGCGTGCCCCTCGACTGCGGAGAGGCGGCGAAGCATCTCCTCATTCTGCTGCTTGAGCATGCGGATCTGCCGCTCGGCGTCGTCCCGTGCCTTGCGCTGGCGATCGCGGCGGCGTTCACGGCGGCGGCGGTTGGCCGTTATGTCGTCTTCGCTGTCGTCCTCACTGGCGGCAAGTCGGGCGTCCTCCTCGTCGTCATCCTCGTCCGCATCATCGGCGGCCTGCTCTTCGCCCTCCTCGGGCTGCTCTTCGACGGGGATCAGTTCCTCGTCGTCGTTTTCCGTCATTACATTGTCTGCCATAACCGGCTCCCTGTTGTAGCCTTATCGATCAGATGAAGGCCTTGATGCCGAGCGGGTCGCCCGTCACCTTGCCGATCAGATCGAGGTCGTTGAAGATTACCAACAGCGCTTCATCTGCGCCGTCGGCGGTTTTGACGGTCCAGCGGTCGCCGCCATACTTGGGCACGCGGACGAAGTCGCCGGGTTGACACCAGCTCCCTTCGGGCCACGGCTCCATGCTCGTGCGGTTTTTGAATGCCAGTTCTCCCACGCGGACCACCTTGGCGATCTGCGTGTTCCACGCGTCCGTTTCACGCGTCTCCGTGGTCAGGATGATCCCGCCCTTGGTCTTCTGCTTCGGCGTGCGTATCTGAACCAGTACGCGGCTGCCGAACGGCTGTACGCCCGGATCGCAAGGCGGAAACGCCTCGTCCTCACTGTCGTAGCCAAACTCTACTTTATTCGCCAATTCCTGCATGTAGCGCTCCTTTTCGCAGGGTTAGAGGTTGAAGTCTCGGCGCTCCTTCTCGGCCACTAGCTCGATCAGGGTACGCTTCGCGTGTTCGAGGCCCGCATACATCCCGACGGCTCGACCGTAGTCAAAGCCGTCCTTTCCCGCAGGATGTCCCAGCGCATCGGACGCGATGCGTGCTTGCTCGAGTTCGAGGCGCTGGAGGAGGACTTCGATCTTCATGCGGGGGTTTTCTTGCCTCCGCTGACGTGGACCTTCGGATGCTGGCCCATCTTCATCAGCTTGTGCATGTTGGTGTTCGAGGCGTTCATGCCGCCTGCGACTTTGCCCTTGCTCAGGACTGCGTCATTCTTTTTCATCGTCCGTGCCTTTCTACGGGTTGGGGTTTATCCCGGTCCCCGTGGAGACCGCGATGCGTTCGCCGGACATGATCTCGGCCTGCGCGAGCGCCATGGCCGTTTGGTTGTCCTGACTGTTCATGCTCATGCGCGCCTGCAGCTCTGCGGCGGTGCGCGCGTCCTCGGACTGCTGACGCTGCTGCTCCATGGCGACCTTGGCCTGCAGCTCGGCGGCGTCCATCTGCGCGTCCATCTGCATGCGCTGGCCATCCAGCTGCAGCTTCTGCCCTTCCATCTGCGCGTCCATCTGCATCTTCTGGGCGGCCTGCTGCGCCTTCTGCCCCTCGAGCTGCAGCTTCTGCGTCTCGATGGCGAGGCGCGGATCCTGCATCGGCTGCTGTTGGAACTGCTGCATGATCTGCTGCGCCTGCTGGATGATCTGCGGCAGCTGCTGGAAGATCTGGCCGCCCTCAGTCAGCGCCGTGGTGCTGGCCTCGGAGAGCATGCGGTCGAGGGCCTTGCGACCCTGCGTGTCCTTCGGGCTCATCTCGCGCATGGCCTCGCCCAGATCCTTGCCGTCCATGGCCTCGGTCGACACGTCGAAGACGGTCGAGGCGTACCACAGGGCGACGTGCTCCTTGAGGTGGTTGAGGATGGCGGGGATGTACACCGGCGCGAAGATCGGGTTCGATCCGAACGTCGGGCTCATCAGATATGAGATGTGCGTCTGCAGGTGCGCGAGGTGGTCCTGCTCGGGGAAGGCCGTGACCGGCCGACCCAGAGACGCCGCGACGTTCTCGTTGACGGCGTTCTGCTCGGTCGGCTCCATCGGCGGGTTGAGCAGGTCTTTGGAGTTCGGGATCTTGAGCGTATCGAGGATACGCTCCTCGACCTTGCGCATGTTGTAGAGCTGCGGCAGTGCGGCCGCGCGCTGGGCGACGGCCTGTATCTGCGCGTAGCGTTGCGCCTCGCTGAAGATGTTCGGGTCGGACACCGGCACGACGTCGAGGACGCCGTCGAAGTCAGCGCGCGACGCCAGCTCCTCGCCCGCGTCGGTCTCGAGGCGATCGTCGTCAAGGTTGTGGCCGTTGAGGCGGTCGAGGATCCGCAGCATGCGCGCCATGGCGTCGTGCAGGCGTGCGTGGATGGCCGAGTAGACGACCGCACCCTGCTCGAGCTTGGCCAGCGTCGTGCCGACCGGCGCGTTGGGGTTGCCGTCGGCGATGTCGTCCATCGACGTGCGCACGACGCCCTTGCCCGCCTCGACGAGGAAGCCCAGCAGCTGGAAGAGAACCGGCGATGGCGGGTTGTACGGCAGCGGCATGGCCAGCTTGCGCACGTCGTCGACGTTCAGGCCGCCCTCGATCTCCTCGGTCTGGCCGGGCTGGATCGACAGGCTCTGCCCGCCAGCCGTGCCGCCCTTGAGCTTGAGCATGGTCTGGCTGTTGCTGATGTGCGCGCTGTCGAGCAGGGCGCGCAGTGCGCCCGTCGCCGCGCCGGACAGGCCGCCGATCATGTGCGGCAGGCCGATCGGGTACGCGCCGCGCCACGGGATGAATGGCCACTCGACGAACCACTGCATCTCCTCGGGGTATTCGTCCTCCTCGATCCAGTTGCGGTAGATCGAGAGCACCTTGCCCGTCGGCTTGTCGACGCTGATGATGTAGGGGTAGGCCTCCTCGTCGTCGCCGATCCGCGTCATGGCGTAGATCTCGTAGACGATGCGCAGGCCGTCCTCGTTGTAGCTCGTCGGGTCGCGTCCCTCGATCTTGTCGTTGGCCACACCGGCCACGGACTGCTCGGGCTCCATGCCTGACGGCGACAACTCGACGTCGCGGTACATGCCCTCGGCGACGCGCTCTTCGTAGTCGAGCTGCGTCAGGTACTGGACGTGCGTGCGGCGCTGTGCCGTGTAGAAGTTGGTGGCGGCGTAGGGCAGGTAGATGTCGTCGATCGGCACGAACAGGAACGTCGGCCGGTTGCGCCGCTCGTCCCAGCCCAGCTTGAGGTACTGCGCGCCGCCCAGCGGCACCTGCGTCATCAGCTGCTCGAGTTCGGCACGCACCTCGGGGCACTGCACCGTCATCTGCCAGTTGAGCAGGGAACTCTTGCGCTTGGCCTTGTTGACCTTCTCCTGCGTCGCCTCGCCGGGGATGTAGTCCTTGGCCGGGCCCTGCGGCGGGAAGATCTCCTTCATGGCGCGCGCCGCGAAGTCGACGCAGGCCTCGGTCATGAGCGGGTGGACGACCTTGTTCGCGCCTTGGAACTGCGCGCCGCCGGGCGCGTCCTCTCCGAGGCCGGTGCGGCGTAGGCCCTCTTCGTACTGCTCGTCGCGCTTCTTGCGCGCCTCCTTGTCCTTGCTGATCAGGTCGAGGTAGGTCGAGGAGATGCTGGCCAGCTCGCTCTCGCTCATGTCCTCGGCGAGGTTGGCGTAGAACTCGCTCTCGGCTGGGCGGGGCTCGTCGTCCCCGTCATCGAGGCGGACGATCGCGCCTCCGTCAGGCGTATCCTCGACGTCGTCTGCGACGTCGGGCAGTTCCTGATACTCGCCCTCGGGCATCTCGTCTTCGTCCATGCCTCAGTCCTTCATTGGCTGTAGGGATTGACCGCCGCGCTGGGCGGGGGTCGATGCTGCTGGTCTTTTTTGGTCTTTAGCACGGAGACGAGCCCTTTGTCGATGCAGAGCCTGACGACCTGCGTCAGGGCGTCGACATAGTCGTCGTGCTTGATGCTGCCCGGACCGGTGAAGGCGCACACCTGCGCCAGCATCGGCTCGATCCAGTTGCGCGGTCGGCCGGGGTGCGCGTCGCTCTCCGGCAGCCAGACGCGCTTGCGGGCGAAGATGTGGCTGACCATGTGCAGGCGCGCCAGCTTGTCGGCGCGGCCGGGGTTGTAGGCGTAGGCCAGCAGGCCCTCACGCTCGAGCATCTGCCGCAGGCTGATGCCGCTGCCCTTGTCCTCGATCAGCAGCATGTCCGGCTTGCGGCCCGACGTGCGGGGCTTGTCGCTGCCGAAGAGCGGCTTGACCAGCGCCGCGTCCTCGTCACCGCCATAGGCCGTGTTCAGCTCGCGCTTCACGCGCTTGATCAGGTCGGGCATGCCGAGCTGGTCCGACCAGCAGTCCAGCACGATGAGGTGGCTGTTGCCCTCCTTGTCGTGGAAGCTGCCCATCACGACGCAGGCCGTGCTGTCGGGGTCGCCCTTCTTCTTGTCGTACGTCGCCTCGGTGAAGGCGGTGTCGAGGCTCATGATGATGTAGTCGAAGGCGGGCAGCGGCTGCTTGGACGGCCACAGGCGGAAGTCGCTGCGCTTGATGATGCCGCTCTCTTCGGGGTCGATCAGCTCGCCGTACAGCTCCTGCCTGCCGATCGTCGTGCCCTCGTACTGCTCGAGCTGCCTGAAGAAGCTGTCGGGCAGGTTGGCCTTGTTGTCGAAGGTCGAGCCGCGCACGATGATGCGCTTGTCCTGTGGCTTGCTGAGGCGGCGGATCAGCTCCCTCGGCTTGGGCGTCGTCGTCCACAGTACCTGCGGGCTGACGCCGAGGCGCAGGCCCATCATGGCCATGTCCCACGTATCCTCGTCATACTGCCACGCCGCCAGCTCGTCGAACCAGCCGCGCGTGTGCTGCGGCCCGCGCAGTCGCTCGGGCTTCTCGGCCGTGAAGCCGCGTATCGTGCTGACGCCGCCAGCGATGTTGCGCATCTTGATGATCATGTCGGACTTGTTGTGCTCGACGAGCAGCTCGGGCGGCAGGACGGACAGGATCCCGCTCTCACCCTCGAAGCAGGTGAACTTGACGTCCTGATAGGTCGGCGCGATCACGCAGCTGTCGAAGCCGCTCGGATCCTGATAGACGGCGCGCGTGAGCCACTCGGCCCCGACGCGTGTCTTGCCGAAGCCGCGCCCGGCGAGGTAGCCACACTCGGTCCAGTCAGTCTTGGGTACGATCTGGTTCGGGCGCGCAGTGCCACGCCAGCGCGCCTGCCAGTCGAGGTGGACAACCTGAAGCGGTTCGAGTTGTTTGAGGGCGGCCTCGACGTCGAGCATACTGCCGCGCGTCACTCGCCCTTGTTGAGCAGCGCATCAGCGAGCCGCAGCGTGAGGGCGACGGTGTCGATGCTGTTGTCGACCTTGAGCGTCTCGCCCTCCTTGTTGCCGACCTCGTGCGTGGTCTTCTCGCCGTACTTCTTCGGCTTGAGCTTGCCCATGGCCCACTTGCGCGTGTCGATGCGCACGCGCTTCTCCTGCGTGTCGATCGTGGGGTCGTCGGCGATCTCGAGGATGTCCTCGAGCATGTCCTCCGTGGCGGTTTCGCGCGCGCGGGCGTAGCGCTCGGCGAACTCGGGGAAGCGATCGATCCACACGTAGATCGTCGACGGGTTCGGGAAGCCATCCATCTTGCACAGCTTGCGCACGCTCATGCCCTCTGTGAGCTTGTCACAGATCAGGTTGCCCATCTCTTCGGTGTAGGTACTCGGTCGTCCACCGGCCATCGTCTGCTTGCTCCGTAATCGTGACAGTGCTTCCAGTCGCCCCACATATACGACCGATCCGGCCGACGTGCAAGCCTCAGAGCATCACGCGCCCCGAGACCACCTCAAGCCGACCGCGTTGCGCCAACCTCTTGATCGCGCGCACCACCGACTGTCGACGCGTGTCGCGCTTGCTCGGGTCGCCCGGCGGCAGCCTCTTGATCGCTTGCTCCGTCAGCGCATCGACGCTGACCTCCTCGGCCACCAGCGTCATCGCCCCGATCACGCCCAACACCGCCTCCTCGTTCGGGCCGATGCGCGGCTGCTTGGGCCGCTTCACCTTGCCCTGCTTGGGCACTATCTCCGCGATCTGCTCCTGCGTCTTCCACGCATGCTCCATGGGCGTGCTGAAGCCGAAGCGATGTGCAGGGCAGCACCGCACCAGATGCGGTGACGACATCCACTGGTGAACCTCCTTGGTCGATATGAAATACTCACCGCACCCCTCGACCGCGCAGGCCGCCTCGAGGTCGACGAACAGCATGAACTTGCCCCGACGCTTGAAGGCCCTGACGGCGACCACCTCATACGCCTGCTCGATGTCCGGCAGCACGCACCGATCCCCCTCGAGCCACTTCAACTCCTTATGCGCATCGATGAAACTCTTAACCTCGTCTGCATTGGTCCACATGACCCGATCCTCCTTTTTTACGAGGGGATCCATATGCCACCGTGCATCTGCATCTGCAACACCAATCTAATACATCACTGTACTTGCATCCCTACATCACACAGCAGCAACTTGAACTACAAGTTAAGTGCTGCTGCATGATGTATGTTGCAGATTTGCACCGCGCAGCACCACGCAACGCGATGCAGCGTGATGCATGGTGCTGCATTTTTTCACCCCTGTGCATTTTGTGTATTGCAACCCTGCGTTGCAGCGTCTAGGAGGGGGCATCAACACAGAAGGAGTACCATCCAATGACCACCGTATCGACCCACACCGGAATTTGCCAAGCCTGCGGACGCCGTCAGGCTGTGCACGTCAACTCTGGTCTGATCGCCAAGCACGGCTACACCACCGAGTACGGCTACTTCAACGGCACCTGCGACGGCAGCGACAAGCTACCCCTCGAACTGGACACCAAGGTTAACGTCGCCATCGTCGCCTCCATCTACAAGTGGGCCGCAGAGCAGGAAGCCAAGGCCGACAGTGAGATCCTCAAGGTCGCTGTGCAGGTCGGCAAGGCTCGCTACGTCGGTCAGCGCCGCGTTGTCGACACCAAGCTGGTCGACCGCGCCGAGTTCGAAGCGACCCAGCCATCCTACGCCTCGTTCGACCGCGAAGTCGAGAGCATCCGCTACAGCCTGCGCCGTCAGGCTGAGATCGCCCGCGCCAACGCAGCGGAACTCGACGACCTGCGCGACAAAGTCCACGGTCAGCCGCTTCAGCCGCGCGCTGTCGAGGCTCCGATCAAGCGCGAATATTTCAAGGCCATCCGAGAAGCCTACGCCCGTCAGGCTGAATTGAAAGAGCAGGGCGTCGAGGCTCGCATTCGTCGCGGCACTTACGTCGGCCAGCCTCACACCTTGACTTACCGCTAACCACCAACCGGGGGCTTCGGCCCCCACCCTCTCAGGAGTACCATCCCATGGACTACCGCAACTGGACGATCGACTGGTGCCCCTACCAGCAGGCCTACGAGGCCGTGTCGCCTGACTACGAGCCCGTATGGCTGGGCGAGGAGGGCGGCTGGCTGGACGGCGAGCGCTTCACCGCGCCGACGCTGCAGGAGGCGCAGATCGAGATCGACGCGCGCCTCGCCGAACTTTTTTCAAATTAGCTATTGCAATGCTTCGTGGCATCGTCCATAGACTGATCAACACCAACACGGAGTACCATCCAATGAACGTCACCTCGATCCACGCTTCCTGCTTCGCCGGTTCCAACAACCGCCCGCTTGCCGGCTTCGTCACTTTCAGCGACGGCAAGGCCTATGACTGGATGGTCCACCCGATCGACGGCGGCATCATCTTCCACACCATCCGCCGCTTCGATGGCTACTCGGACACCGTGTCGTTCAAGTCCGCCAAGCGCGCAGCCGCTGTCCTCACAGCCCTCGACCTCTAAGCAAGGAGTACCACCCAATGATCACCCCCCAGCTCAACATCAACGGATCCAGCGCCGCCGACCTGATCGATCCGCGCCTCAAGGCCATGGCCAACCTCAACCTCGCCATCGAGG
>Ga0315901_10008899_pt1 | contig 11615 bp, 16 predicted proteins | sample LakEriMetagenome_10_FD_203761 | JGI IMG/M metagenome (GOLD analysis project Ga0315901, IMG submission 203761) | Freshwater fungal communities from buoy surface, Lake Erie, Ohio, United States - Buoy 2 MA116 | ecosystem: Environmental > Aquatic > Freshwater > Lake | place: USA: Lake Erie, Ohio...
GGTAAGGCGTTTACAACCTTTGGAGACAATGACGACGTTGCCGTGTTTGAGCAGGTGGCAGAGATTCTTTCAGCCAATCCAGACGCATTTGGACACGTCAAGTTTGTGATTCCAAAGAATGACTTGACCCTGACGCTTGACGTCTACGGGACGGTGGTTGGGCTTGCCCACGGGCATCAGGCTCGACGAGGCGGAAGCAATGCAGTAGGAAAAGTGGAGAATTGGTGGGCAAAGCAGGCTCTTGGCATGCAGCCCGTATCTGATGCCACGCTTCTCTTGACGGGTCACTACCATCACCTTGCGATGTCAACGCATGGTGCAAGAACGCATATCCAGGCCCCAAGCCTTGATGGCGGCTCTCAGTGGTATAAGGAAGTTGCTGGGGTTGACGCCCCGACTGGGATTCTTACCTTGGTGGTAGATTCAAACGGTTGGGACGATATGAAGGTTTTGCGTTGTAAACTGAATTAACGCTCGACCCTCTCTGCGCGAACAAGAAGATGGTGGCGGACTGCCTCGAAGTCAATCGCGATGACGCGAAACTCGTAGGAGTCCGCCACCATTCTGTCGTTCAGCCTAGGGCGATCCCTGCCCTCGAGGTACGGTGTCCAGAAGCGATAAACCTGCCTAGATGCTGGCCCGGTTGGGTTGGCGTGCTCCCTGCTCCCGTCTTCTCGAAGCGATTGGTAGTGGCACTTCTTTGACCAGATAATCTCATCTATGGTCACTGGGGTTCCAGTTGCGTCCTGTGTCGTCATCCCTTTTCGCTTAAGGGTGACGGTTGTCATTGCCCCTGGGATCATCGAATAGACACCGCGATGTACTGGTCAAGGATTGCCGCTGCCGTTGGCGGTATTGCCAGTGCAGACTGCTTCCCTGGGGCAACCTGCGGAAGCCTTTCCATTGTTGTGTCGCCAACCGTAAGCCTTGTCAATTGGCCCATTCCAGTCTGATAGAGCGCGTCCCTTGAGGCGAGGTCTATGGCGATCAGCGCAGTCGCGTCTTTGATCTCCTGAGGCGTCACGGTGTATCCGTGGGTATAGTTGATCCTGGCTACCGGATCGATAAGCCCAAGAGCAACAATTGCCGGGAATAGGGAGTAGGTTACGTTTGCCAGGCTTGTCACTTCAACATAGTTTTGACTTGTGTTTATGAACAGGTCTGAAAGGTTGAAAGTGGCCTTTTGCTGATTGCTAACAAATACCTCAAATGAATTGACGGTAATGATTGGCCTGGAGTACGGAAACACCCTTCTTGTCTCCTGGTTCCACTTGTGCTGCTCAACTGTGGTCTTGTATCTGAATGAGAACCCGCAGTATCCGTCAACCATCCTGGAGGCGACGCCAACCAGCTTTTCAAGCCTGTTGTCGCTCGAGTCGCTTCCATCTGGCAGGGAGAGTGCTCCAAGCTCGTATTCTCGGAGCTCAGCAACCGTCACATAGCCAGTGTCAACGCCCTGATACGGACTTGACCAGGCGCCGTTGTTCGAGCTCCCAGTCAGTCGCCATACGTACCAGTAGCCATAAGGTGAATCGCTGTCCGAATATGAGTACGTACCGATCTTGGCGTCAAGCGTTATTACGGTACCAAGATTGGAAAACGTTCCGGTCTGGGTGCTTGCGTCGGCCTGGGACGCGGCCTTACCGATTTGAATCCCTGTATATGTTGCGGCTGCGGTAGCTGGATTCGGGACAGATACGTTCACTCTTATCATTTTCACATCCTAAAACAATAGGGCCCGCATTGCACTAAAAAAGTGTCTGCGAGCCCCATTGAAGCTAGATTGATTACTCGGACTTGCCGAAAACCTTTTCAAGCTCGGCCTTTTGGGCGGCCGAAAGCTCCTGCTTCGGAGCTGCCGGTGCATCAGTCTCGACCGTGCAGCCCTGGGCAACAGCCTGGACTAGGTACTTAGCCTTAATGCGCGCGACACCCTCGTGGAAACGGGCAACGGTGCCGTCTCCAAAAACAAGCGAAGAAAGACCGCTGTGGTTTCGTACGCGAACTACCTCGTCGTCTGAAACCGCAGCCTTAGCTGCGGTTACGGCCTTCTTGGCAACTGCATTTACATCAACCGTTGGTGTTTCCTTCTTAACATCGTCAAACATTTATTGCTCCTTCGCTTCCGGGGCCCCAGGAATTAATCCTGGGGCCCCAGTTGCAATACTTACGGATTAGACCGTAACGCGAACCTTCGCCTGGAACTGTGGAGCCTTGTTTGCAAACCCGAACATCACATACATGATGTAGAGGCGCGTAAGGGCACCGTTCACGCCGATCGGAATCTCGAGCGTCGTGATTGAGTCGGAGCCAAGGTATGGCATCGACCAGCCAGCCTCGTCCACCACGTACATATCGCGGTAGTCGGTGCCGGAAACTGCGTACTGACCAATGGCATCGCCAGGAACGGCAAGGATTGGCAGTGAGCCAGCAGCCGTCACGACGGAACCGAAGGTTGCACCAGCAGCCTGCTCCGTCTGCGAAGGCGCATTGTAACGAACGAGGTTTGTAAGCTCATTCACAAGGCCTGCGTAGTCGGTTGGGGTGCAGATGACGGCCGACGGAGCGCCACCGTTGTCCAGAACTCCAGCAACTGCTTCGTTGATGGTGGACAGGTATGAAGCCGTGCCCTTCCCAACAATCTCGTTGCCAGCTGAAGCAGCCGTACCAAGAAGCTTGCGGAGGCCATCGAACGAGTTGGCGTCATAAGCACCAAGCTCGGTGTTGGCACCGGCGCTTGCCGTAACGGTTGCGTTGCCCTGGAACAGGGTCTTCTGAAGCTTGTGCGCAATGGCGGTTACGCCGCTGCCAAGCTCCTGCGAAAGGCCATTGAACGGCGAGCCGCCCTGACCAAGCGCGAACTGATTCTTAAGCGTGATACCACGGCGGGTCGCAAGAACGGCCACATTGGTCGTCTGGCGAGCATACGTCGAGTTATCGTCGGTTACAGTGCCGGTCTCCGTCTGGAAGACTGCATCACCGTAAGCGGTCTGCTGATTGAACGCGTGCACGAGGCCGTTTGCAGGCTCCTTGCGGATGCGGTCAAAGAATGGGAACTTCTTAACGAACAGGCTGTAAAGGATTGGCTCGAGGTCCTGGCGGATAAGCGCCGAACCACCGCTGCTGTCAAGTGCCTTTGCAATCTGTGGGTTCGACAACGCAAGCTGGTTAAGGATACCGGCATCAGCCTGCTTCCCAACTTCTCGCGAGGCCTGAACATCAAGCATCTCGTTGAGTTCCGATGCGCTCATCTTTGAGAACTTCTTGCGAAGTTCGCGCTGAACGGCATAGGCCTCAGCAGGATCAAAATCGGACTTCTTCTCGACATCGAGATCTCGGCCGATCGGAGCGCCGTTGAGGGACTCTAGGCCCTTCGCGACGTCATCCAACTTCTCTCGTACTTCAGACATTTTTACTCCTCGTCTTGCGCCTCAAGGACGCGCTGAACATATGGGCTCAACCAAGGCGCGCGCTCTGCGGCCTTGACGTTGACCTTCTGTGAACTCCTGTCGACGAACTTTCGACCGATCCCAAGATCGCTAATGCGATCAATAAGATCGAGCGCTTTCGCAAGATCTTCTTCGACCTTGGCCTTCGACTCAAGGAGCTCGGTCACTCTTGCCGAAAGGCCGGTAACCTCCTCCTGAGCAGCATTGGCTGCATCGAGAGCTGACTTCGCGATCGACTCCACTTCCTCAAAGGAAGAGGCCTCGGTCTCGACACTAATAACAACCGCCTCGGCCACTTCGGGCTGTACGGATGATTCATCGGCAATGGACTTTTCAGCGTCGCCGGTAACGAGCTCAGCGCCGAGCTCTTGCAGGGCCTCGACATTGGCGTCGACAGGCTCTTCCTCAACGACTTCCTTCTCGTCCTCTACCTTCTCAGTAACTTCGCCATCGGCCACATCTTCGGCAGAAGCCTTGATTTCATCAAGCTTCTCCTCTGAGTCCGCGGCTGCCGCATCCGGAGCGGAGGGAGCAACAGATGCGGCAGCTGGCTGCTTCTCTTCAGAATCCGTGCTGACCGTAACGGTCACACGAGTCTTCTTCTCTTCGATATCCATGGACTTCTCCTGTGAACTTGCCCCGCCTGGAACTGTTCCAGGTGGGAGAATCTCAAGACCCGGAATCTGGGTGGCAGTCTGACTTGGTGCGCCCTCGGCGCCCTCGCCTGGGCCACTGACCTTCTTGACCATTGAGGCCAAAAGACCAATGAACTCGCCAGTCGGCTTATACTTGCCCTCAGATTCTTGCGCCCAGATGCGCACCAAAATTGCCGGATCATTTGGAACTGCTGCTACTTCCTCATTTGACTTCGGAACAACAACAGCACCTTCCTTAACTACCTGCTCAACCTCGCCGTACCCGCCGGGCCCGTCGGTGTCTTTCCAGGCAACGAAGTCACCAAATCCAATCTTTGAACCAGCAGACTTTTCAGTCTCCTCGTCCTCCGACTCTTCACCGGTGTCTTCCTCATCAATTCCGCCCTCGCCGGTATCCTCTTCCTCTTCCGCAAGGGAAGACCTAAGCTGCCACGACCACTTCTGGTGCATGTCCTGGCGCTCAGCAAGGAAGTTTGCAATTCCCTGCTCGTTGAGCTTGTTCGCTTCGGCGAAAGCGTTCATGATGCTGCGAAGAACGAGCTCGTTGGCCGCATACAGCGCGGACGCAAGGCTCTCTGGGTCGTAGTCGTCTGCTACGGGCATCTGAGAGGCCATAAGTGCCATCTCGCGAAGCTCCGCTGGGGCAGGCGCGTTAAGCTTTCTAATGTTTTCGGCAATAGGATCAATGGACTTGTATACGTCCTCATAGATCTCTTCGAAAAGATCGTGATACTGAGTAAAATCTGGGCCAACGACATTCCAGTGCGCGCCCTGGGCCTTGATGTAAAGCGTTGCCACATCGGCAAGAAGCTTTGCAAGCGAATCCACAAGGGGCCTTGCCTCGGCGGCAGTCTCCCCCTCAACGGGAAGCGCCTTCAGCTTCTCAATGATTGCGGAGGCCCTCAGCGTCATCTCTTCAATTGCGGCAGATGCAGGCGCTTTCTCTTCTTCGATCACGCCCTCAAGCTCGCTAATATCGACGCTACCAGAGCGGAGGCTCTTTACTGCGTTCTGCAGGTAGGATCTCTGGTTGGCAGGAATGCCAACAACGCTCGCCTCAAGTAGGCGAACCTTCTCAATAAGGATTGACTCGGGCTTGTCTCCTTCGGCAGCCTTGCGACGCGCCTTTTCAACGCGGGCTCCAATGGAGAGACCAAGCTTAACCCCGCGCTTGATTGCGCGATAAGCGCGAAGCGCCTCCGGGTTTTCGTCTTCGTTTACCACCCGAATATTGAGATCGAGGTCATAAACCTCTTCGTTTGTTTCGCTGTCATATCGTCTAACAATCTGGGCATCCGTGGCGGAGCCAAAAAGGTCTTCTGGGACATTGTAATTATGATTGAGGAACACCGTCATATTCTGTCTGGCTGTTTCAGCCATTGTCTTCAGGGCATCCAGCGACATCTCATCGCCATGCAGGTCCCGAATTGTTGAAGAAGTTGTTCCGGTTACATATCGCTCGCCATCTTCAGACTCATAGGCCTTCAGGGCGTTGGTGTAAATTTTAAAGTCCAAGATCAGACCCCCAATTCTTATGGCCGTCGACAGGCCGATCGGAACCCCTGTTAGACATCGGTGTCAGCAGATAGTCCCGTATAAGCACCATCGAATCATCCCCTCTTATATTCATTATTGCAAGACCTTTGCTTCCTACATGAATCTACCATAGCGTGTCAATGACTAGTATTTACGGTCTATGTATAATTGCCGCATGTGTGAAGATACGGCAGTCAAGTGCCGGTTGTGCTTAGAGCTAAACGACGCTGAGGGCGGTATTCTCGATATCGTGCTGGCCATACGGCGCATCCAGAAGACCCTGGCGCCAGTCATGAGAAGATACGAGGAGATACATCGGGCGCATCCAAGGTGCGCCCTATGCACAATAATGGTCGGTGAGGACCATATGGAGCAAGACCTTATTCCAGAGCCAATGGTCCCCAGGGCAAAGGGTCAAAAAAGATACTCCGTTTGTAAGCAGTGCCACAAGGTGCTTTCAAGGGTTAAACGAAGCGTTCCCCAGCAGATCAAATACCAGCGCCATGTCGAAGAAGAACTCACAAGGCTGGAAGATGTTAACGACAAGGAGTACGATGGCTTCTGGGAAACTTTCCGAAAGGAAAACCCATTTGATATGGAAGATTATGCAGGGCTTGAGATGGCCATGGTTGCGATTGGCTCAAACACTGAGTCCGAAGGCGACGAGGAAGGCGAAAAGTAGTGCTTGACATTAGCGAGAGCATCGAGCTGCAGTTTGAAGACGGCAAGTTCGTTGTGCCAAAATGGTGGGGAAGGCTTCCTTCATTTAGAGGAGTTGGTATAGTTGACGGAGTGCGACTTATACCTTTTAATTACACAGAAGCTAGACAGATTGTCAACAAGGACCTTGATGGCATGGCTGTTTCTAATGCGATAAGGTCCTGGAGAACAAGAAAGCCGAAGGAGCAAGACTCGTGGTAATGATGCCGTGGGAGCGCGTAAAGCGCCAAGTTGAAAGCACGCAAGCAGAAGCTGATGTTCAAGCAATAAAGGATGCAATCCTTATTCCAAATTACGACTCGCAGCCTTACGCGCGAGGCGCTGGCAAGGGTACTGTGCAGAAGCGTTCAGTTAATCAGCTTCGCAAGTGGTCCCGAACAAACCCATGGATTAGATCTGCAATTAATCTTCGCAGGCAGCAGATCAGCCGCGCAAAGTGGGACATTGTCAGCATTGATGGCAACGGTGAAATCAACGAAGCAAACGTAAAGGCGATTAAGGATCTTTTGCGAGATCCAAATACTCGTCTTGATTCGTGGAGATCGTTTATCGAGCCGATCGTTGAGGATATTCTTGTCCTGGATCAGGGCTGTATTGAGAAGGAACACACTGTCGGGGCGCGGGCGGGAAGAAGCGGAAGACCGGTTAAGAACCTCTGGCCAAAAGACGGTGCAAGAATTGCCTTCGACCCGGACTGGGACGGAACAAACCTAAAGAAGCCGCGATACTTTGAATACGACGAGACCGGAAAGATCATTGCCGAGTACCTGAACGAAGAGATGATTGTCATTGTGGGAAACCGAGTGACTTATTCCCCGCTCGGCCTCTCACCGCTAGAAGTTCTTGCTGAGACCATTGAGGCGGACCTTCGGGCGGCTAAGTACAACAACAACATTGTTGAGCAGGCGACCCCGCCAGGAATCATTGATCTTGGCGAAGGCGTTCGCCCTGATCAGGTTGATGCCTTCAAGAACTATTGGGAAGGCGAAATCGCAGGCAAGAGCCAGACCGCGATCACTGGTGGCGGTAAGGGGGTCAAGTGGATTCCTATGGCACAGTCAAACCGAGACATGCAGTTCATGGAGTGGCAGATCTATCTCGCACGCAAGATCTGCGCAGTCTTCGGCGTTCAGCCGCAAGACATCGGGCTAAACTTTGACGTGAATAAGAGCTCGTCAGAGTACGGCGCGGCGTTCACTGCCGACAACGGCATTGCTCCGCTTTGCGAACTTATTGCGGACTACATCACTAGAGAAGTTGTTTGGCTTTATGACAAGGGCTTGCGATTTGTCTACACTGATGTTGGTCGCGAGTCTGCGCAGACAGTTGCTGACTACTACAAGGCAGCACTTGCCGGACTTCCATGGCTTCGACTCAATGACGCGCTTAAGGAGCGCGGCCAGGAAGGCGTTGGGCTTATGGGCGATGAGGTATGGATGCCAAGCCCGCTTGGGTATATGCCAATGAGATATTACGAGCTCTACCTGAAGGGCAAGGTTGGCGATCCCGACGCACCAGAGCAGGAGCCAACACCTGGTGGAGACGTCCCAGATGGCGGTGCCGGAAACAACGGGGCAGGGAGCCAAGAGCCAGATCAGGGCAAAGACCAACTTGAGGCTAAGCCGAATCCTGAAATGAATCCAAATCAGCAACCGTCTAAGAAGAGCGTTGTTCTCGTTGATGCAGAGGCGTTGCTCAGCGACGAGTGCCCTTCACACATCATTGACGCAATAGATGGATTTGTTGAGGGCGGCTCTTCGGTGGTTGCAATCACCTCGACAAAGGGACAAGTTGATTTTGTTAGAAGTCAGCTTGCCGAAGCGGGATTTGACGCCGAGGTTTATGAAAGCAGCTTCCCGACAAGTGCAATTGATTACTTCAAGAGACAGAAGGTCAGCGAGATTAGTCGGGCCGGTGCAGCAATCGTTTCCTATTACGACCCATCAGCCGATTCATCCTACAAGGCTGCTGGCGCAGCAATTCCAAACCTTGGAGATATTGAAGTTGAAAAGGCCGACACAATCAACCTTAATGTTCCTGCCGGAGTAAAGGCAGAAGCGCGACGTGGGCTTGATTGGCGAAAAGAGTTTGGCAGAGGCGGAATTGGACCTGGTCAAGTAACCGCAAGAATGCTCACGGGAAACAAGATGACAATTGCAAGAGTGAGAAAGATGCGCGCATACCTTGCACGTCACGAAGTCGACAAGAAGGGCGAAGGCTGGGCTCCTGGCCAAAAGGGATTCCCATCTGCTGGAAGAATTGCCTGGGCTCTTTGGGGCGGTGATCCGGGAAAGGCCTGGTCGAATAAGGTGATGAGGTCAGTTGAGGCCAAAGAGCGAAAGCGATAGGTCTCTATGGCAGATAAGTTTTACCACCAGCAGCCATGCTTCTGTATCCCCTGTCGAGTCATGAAAGCGGACGGGGTGAAGCGTCGACCAGTTTCCGAAGAGCCGGATCTCCCCAAAAAGAAAGCTAAGCGATCTAAGAGGGTCTAATGGGGCATAAAGATCCAGTCACGCCAAAGATGAGGAAAGATGTCCTTCAAAGGGACAGGGGTTGCATTGGTCCTCGAGTCGGAATGCACGATGAGTGCGGCAGCCAGTTCGGGTCCGGCGGGCAGATCGTCCTTGAACTTGACCACGTCTTTAACTCTGGCTTTGGCAAGCGTGGCCCCTCGGAGATGTGGAATCTGGTGACGCTGTGCGGGTGGCATCATAAAATGAAAACAGAATCCTCTCGCAAGTGGCGAGAGGCACTGTATGAATACTTAGAGGGATTTGAATATGATCGAAGTGGAGAACTTTCCTAGACCAAGATGCGACAATCGCCAGTGCATGGCGAAGTCGGCGGGGATCATCGGCAGGGGCCTAGGGCCTATTGTGAAAAGAGGCAATCGCAAATATCACATTGGGTGCCTACCCAACGCAGGCTTGACCAAGGGTGATATCATCAAGTAAGATGATATCCTGAAAGGAGGGGCATATGTCCAATAAGGGTGCCCTCGGATTGTCTTGCTACGCATGTGGCGGGACGCTCTTTCAGCTACGGCTGAAGGTGTATTTTTGTGCGAACGCGCACTGTAATCCTGGCGGCAGGGTGATGGGTTTAGAGGAGGCCATTGAGGCCCCCGGCTCGAACACCTCAAAGTGTGTCCTAGATAGGTGCACTGTGCACGGCAGGGGAAGGGACGAAAATGCAGGAAATGGAACTGATGCTGCTCGGTCGGAGCAAGTTCAGGGAGTATCTCCAGCAATCTCTTGACGAGAGCGCTCATATTAAGCCGAAGGAGATGATTGCGTTTGAGGCGGCCAACGCCGCATCCAACGACCTTGATACGCTAGTTGCATACGATGACATTTTGGCGTATCGTAGGGGCATCTCGATAGCGATGGAGGACTGGGTTGCAAATCCAGTGCTAGAAAGCAAGGAAGGGTAATGAAGCAAACTGGTCCGAATTTTGCGGAGCAGCGCATTATTCAGAGGAAGAAAACTGCTCGGGTGTGGAAACTCCTAGAAGAAACTGGGATCAAGAGGCGATACATCGCCAAGCATCTTGGTGTATCGTACGGCTATCTAAATCAGGTGCAGTATGGTCAGGCGCCTATCAGTGGCCCGATGCGCAAGAAGATTTCTGAATTTCTTGGGATTGAAGAAGGAAGACTCTTCGAGGACCTCGATGAGTATTTGAATAAGGAGGAAGCAAATGGCATTCGATAAGAGCGCACTTAAGGATTACGTGGATGTCGCAGAGCGAATCCGCGCATGGTACGAGGCGTACCCCAACGCACGCATTGAAACCAGAATTGTTGAGCACACCGAAAAGCGTGTAGTCGTAGAGGCGCGAGCATATCGCGGCGTTAAGGGCGACAACGGACCTGACGATGCACTCGGCTTTATGGATGACCGCCCAGCGGGAATTGGCCACAGCGCAATGCAGATTCCTGGCGCAACGCCGTACACCCGCGGCTCAGAGATTGAGAATTGCGAGACATCGGCAGTTGGTCGCGCGTTGGTAATGGCTGGCCTTCCGTCAAAGAGAATCGCGTCTGACGACGAGATCAAGTCAAAGGGCGGAAAGTCAGCAGCAAAGGCCGCCGCTGAGGTTTTTGACGAAGACGTCGCACTCCCGCCACACATCCAGAAGTTTGTCGATGCATTCGCCAAGGCGAAGACGATTGATGAACTTACTGAGATTGGAAAGTCGATCAATGAGTCGAACGCCGACGGTGTTGATATTGACGAACTTTCCCGTGAGTTCTTGATCAAGAGATTCCGCGCTCGCCGAGCGGAGCTCGTTGGATGATTGAGGAGAGAAACCCGCAGCACATCAGTGTAAGTGAGTTGCGCGAATTCCTTTCGTGCCCACTTCGCTGGTGGTACAAGTATCGGCTCGGTATGTGGACCAACAGGACGACGGCGTACTTCGCCCTGGGTACCTCGGTCCACGCCGGACTTCAGCGATGGTACGAGCCCATTACGGGCGGCAAGCGAAATGGCGACCTTACGCCGGTGTTCGATCACTATCGAAAAGTTTGGTCAATAGAGTCGGCGCAGGTGGACTGGGGCGCAGAAAAAGAGCGCGATATCCTTAGCGAGGGCTTTAATGGCGAAGAGATGCTTCGGGCTGCTGTTCTTGAGGGCGACGACTGGACTGCAAAGTATGTTGAGCACTCAATGATGTCGGAGATTTCCCACTCGAAACTTGGGAAGCTTCCGATGAAGTTGAAGACAAATCTCGACATGCTCACCACAGATCTCCGCGTGGTCGAGCACAAGACCGCACAGAGAAGGTGGGAGAAGGATCGAGAGCGCGGAGACATTCAGGCAACCGCCTATGTGAATGCTGTTCGCCAAAACTATGACCACGACCCATCGGTGACATTCAATATCATTAGCAACTCGGCTAAGGGCGTGAATGTTGATCGAAGAACTACTACCCGCACTCAGGAAGATATTGACAAGATGTACATCGGGGCTCGCGCGTTCCTTGACGCAATCGAGAAGGGCGCGATCTATCCGAACCCAACGGCGTTTGCGCATGCAAACTGCGAATTCAAGGAACTGTGCGATAAGTGGGAGAGCCACCCACAGCAGATTCCCGAAAAGAGAAAAGAGCTGTACAATCTGGTCCCAGCACTGAAGAAAGACCTTTGGCCTGACTGGGAAAAATAATGATCTGCACGTGCAAGAACTGTGGTGCGGAATTCATTGGTGAGTTCGGAGAAGAAAACAACTACTGCATGGATTGCGATCC
>Ga0315901_10008903_pt1 | contig 11614 bp, 6 predicted proteins | sample LakEriMetagenome_10_FD_203761 | JGI IMG/M metagenome (GOLD analysis project Ga0315901, IMG submission 203761) | Freshwater fungal communities from buoy surface, Lake Erie, Ohio, United States - Buoy 2 MA116 | ecosystem: Environmental > Aquatic > Freshwater > Lake | place: USA: Lake Erie, Ohio...
CAAAGTCGCTCACATAACCCATTACGCGACAGTGTCCCCACGGCTGCTGTGAGCAGCAAGGCGCTAGCCGGTGGTCTGGTGATCGCGACGATCAACATGCTCGTTGTCGCGGGTTATTGCGTCCCGAAAGACACCGACGGCTAGCGCCGACGTCGCTCACCCCACCAAGCGACGGTGTCCCCAAGGCTGTTGTGAACAGCAAGGCGCTAGCCGGTGGTCTGGTGATCGCGACAATCAACATGATCGTTGTCGCGGGTTATTGCGTCCCTAAAGACACCGACGGCTAGCGCCAAAGTCGCTCACCCCGCCAAGCGACAGCGTGTCACTCGCTGGGGGCCGCTACCTCGATGCGCGAGACCGGCCAATCATGGGCCTGCTCATCGAACTCGATCAATTCATACGAGCGATGGATCTCTAAGTCCCGAAACAATTGCGTTGTTTGGCTCGTAGGCCATTGAACCTCGACCGAACGGATCTTCGTTGCCTTGCCCAGCCCAATTGTGCTTTCCAGCGGGTTGGCACCGAAACTGCTACCTGACGAAATGTGGCGATAGATCACCGGCACCTCTTCCGAATCGGTCTCGATCTTCAGCCGTGCACCGATGGCCGCTTTGTTGGTGCGAACACCAGTGAGCCTGAGGTTGATCCATGCATTCGCGTTTCCGGGATTCTGGAACATGATGTTGTGGTATTTGTCTCCGTTTACAGCACCACCCATTTCGATGAACAAATCGATTGCCCCGTTCCGATCCCAATCGCCACACGCTACCCCATGCCCCTTTTGCAGATTGCCGGTCCCAGACGACGACGTAATATCAGCAAACCGTTTCGCCCCCATATTTCGGAACATCCGATTGGGAATCAATGTCCCCAGCAGCGGGTCGCCGGTCCCTAAGTAAAAATCTTGCCAGCCATCGTTGTCGAAATCGGCAAAGTTCGACCCCATGGTGATGTAAACCTGATTCAGTCCCATCTCCTTAGTGACATCTTGGAATCCGTTTCCTCGAAGGTTCATGTACAGAGAACTGCTGGAGGTGGATGGTGCCGTTCCAATCATCCCCGCCACGCAATCGGTCATCGAGCGGGAGTAATTCGTGGCAAAGATGTCTTGCCATCCATCGTTATTGAAATCCCATGCCCAGCACGAGAAACCCATCTGCGGATTCCCTATTTTCATTCGCGTGGACACGTTTTCAAACGTGCCGTCATTCTTGTTCCTAAATAACTGTGCACCGACATTGGACAGATGGTTCAGGAACAGATCCTGCCAGCCATCATTGTCGAAATCGATCCAGTTCGCTCCTTTGCATGCGAACCCCTCTCCCCCTGCAATCCCCGCTCTCTTGGCAACCTCTTCAAACGTTCCATCGCCCCGATTGCGGTACAAACGATTCGCTTGTTGTTCACAGCAAACAAAAACGTCGAGCCAGCCGTCGTTATCGAAGTCGGCCCACGCGGCTGAAATAGAATTGATCGGTGCCGACAGTCCAGCATCGATGGTGACGTCGGTGAATGTGCGATCGCCGTTGTTGCGCAAAAGTGTCGGTCGCATGGCAAGTGCGGGAGAAAGCCATGCACCGCGAACAATCAATACGTCCTTAAAACCATCGTTGTTATAGTCGGTTTGGACGCAGTTCAAGCCACCCAATTGGTTCGCGACGCCGGCATCTGCAGTAAGGTCGCTAAACTTGCCGTTTCCTTCATTGAAATAGACTCCCATGATCTGGGTCGGATCGAATGATGTAACGACGATGTCCAATCGCCCATCATTGTCAAAGTCCTCCATGATCGCACCACCTGCTTGGTTTAACCGGTTCAGCCCGATCGCTTCGCCGATATCGCGGAATCGACCGATGCCATCGTTGTTCTGAGCATAGCGATCGATGTCGATGACCCACTTCGGATCGACGCCGCGAGGATGCTCACCCAACGTCATCGCGGCGACATTCAGCAACCATCTTGCGTCCCCATCGTCGGGAAACCGATCGAGGTACTCCTTAAAATGACGCATCGCCAATCGAGAGCCCTCGGGGTTCGTATGGACCGCCGACTTCGAGATAGGGAGAATGCATGATGTCTCGCCTCGGCACATGATGCAGTTTTCATTCTCCCCTCGCCGCATCGCAGTGATGCCTTGGAAGTAAATGATGGTGTAGAGAAAATCCTTCGCGACCTGCGGATTCTTTTCAACCCATTCGCGAGCCTTGCACAAATCCTCGTAGGCAGCAATCGGATCCCCTTCATAGTTCAAGAAAGTCGAACGCGAAAAGCGAGTCGATGCGATCTGGTCCGGTGGCAAATTGGATTGCCTAAGAATCTCGGACAGCGAGGCCAACGAACCACGAATCGAACTTCGAAAATGTGCTCCGATTTGCTCAAGGTTAGAATCGGCGGGCCACGGCTTCACGGCAGATAGTACCCATCCGTACCCTGATGAGTCGATCACTTGCCTCGGCTGGTAATCGATGGCGCTGTTTTGTTTTGACGCTGAGGCCCCACCGGAACCCCCAGTCTTCGCGGATGGTCGCAATAACGCATCGAGCTCACTGCTGTTACCTGTTTCGGTGGAGCTGAAGTGCCGCCACGCAAAAAAGCCCAGCACTACCAACACCAGTAGGAAAGCAAACAGGTTCTTATGGATCAATTGCGTCTTCATTTGATTCGACAATCACGATTCTCCCGTCGTTTGCTTACCAACTTAGCAACGATCTTCCTCCCGATAATACAACCTCTTGATTGTAACTCACTTTGGTCAATTCGCATCAATGCCATCGGCAATTAGGGAGTTGCTCCCGTCCGCGTTGGTGACCTTTCGGTTAGACTGTTCGGATTAGAATACTTTGTTCGGATTGTGCCAAAAACCAAGAATCGGTTTTGGCTTTGGATCTATGCCCTTGGAAAGATAGTGCGAATGCTGCGATTTGTTTCGGTACTGCGGTGCTTTTTAGTGATGGCGGGGTGTGGAGTTGTGCTCCCGCAATTAACGATTGCTGGGGATTGGTTGATCGATCCAAGCGGTTTTAAGGCCAATGTCGAAGTGATCGACGCGGATCGCCAGTTGGTTCTCAACAACGGTCTGCTTTCTCGCCGATTCCTTTTGCAACCGAATCTCGCAACCGTGGAGTTAAAAAATCCGCAGACCGGTGAGTCGTTGCTCCGCGGGATCAAGCCCGAGGCTCGAGTCACCATCGATGGCAAATCGTGGGACGTCGGCGGTCTTGTCGGCCAACGCAACTACGCTTTCCTCGACCCAACGGTATTCCCGAACCTGCGAACTGATCCTCAAGCCTTCCAATTCGTCGGGCACGAAGTGCGAGAAATCCAGGAGCGGATGCCTTGGAAACAAATCCGTCCTCACGCTCCTGATGTCGTATGGCCACCGCGCGGTGTGGAGCTGCGATTGGATTTTGCGATGCCCAAAAGCGAAAACATGGATCTAAGGGTCTCCGTGCATTACGAGCTTTACGATGGATTGCCTTGCTACGGAAAATGGATCTCCATCGAGAATCGCTCGGAGAAAGAGATGCGTTTGGATCGATACCAGAGCGATCTATTGGCCGCCATCGAACACACATCAGAGGTCGACGCGCTGAGCATCGGCTTGACCCCGCCAAACCTGCATGTCGAGACCGAGATGGCCATGGGTGGAATGACCAGCCAAGGTGCCAATCGCCGCTCCTACCGCTGGGTCGCGGATCCTCAGTACGATTCGCAAGTCAACTACGAGAAAAAAACACCCTGCCTCCTGGAGGTCGGCCCGGACCTCGGTCCCGGTCAAATCATCCATCCTGGCGAGCGATGGGAATCGTATCGTGGTTGGGTCCTCGCGCACGATTCTACCGATCGCGAACGGTGCGGACTCTCAGTCCGCAAAATGTTCCGTACCCTGGCACCTTGGGTCACGGAAAACCCTCTGATGATGCATTTGATCGCATCCGACGAGGCCTCGGTCAAACGCGCGATCGATCAATGCCACGACGTCGGCTTTGAAATGCTGATCCTGAGTTTCGGAAGCGGATTCAATCTCGAAAGCCGCAACCCCGAGGTTTTGAAAAAAGCCCAATCGTTCGCGGCTTACGCCGCGGAAAAGGGGATCGAGATCGGGAGTTATTCACTCCTCGCGTCACGTTCCGTTAACAAAGAAACCGACGTAGTGCCTCCCCCAGGCGAAAAACCGGTGTTCGGCAACTCGCCCTGCTTGGGTAGCGAGTGGGGCAAACAGTATTTTGATCGCCTCTACGAGTTCCACCGCGACAGCGGATTCCGATTGCTGGAACATGACGGATCCTATCCCGGCGATCCCTGTGCGAGCCACGATCACCCTGGGCACAACGACGTAAACGATTCTCGCTGGAACCAATGGAAACAGATTTCGACGTTTTATCGCTGGTGCCGCGGCGAAGGGCTCTTCTTAAATGTCCCCGATCATTACTTTTTGGCTGGCTCGAACAAAACCGGGATGGGATACCGCGAAGTTAATTGGTCCCTCCCTCGCGAAGAACAAACCATCCACACGCGACAAAATATCTACGATGGCACATGGCAAAAAACTCCTTCAATGGGATGGATGTTCGTTCCACTGACCGAATATCACGGCGGAGGCCCCAAAGCCACGATTGAACCACTCGACCAAAACATCGACCATTACCGCAATATGATCCGGTCCAATCTCGCTCTGGGGGTTCAAGCCTGCTACCGCGGACCGCGTCTGTTCGACACCGATCGCGTTAGGGACATGGTCAAATCCCAAGTCGACTGGTTCAAGGCCCATCGCGAGATCCTCGAAAGCGACTTGATCCACGGTCGGCGTGCCGACGCAAAGAGCCTTGACTGGATGCTTCACGCGAACCCAAAATTACGGGAAAAAGGTTTGGTCGCGATTTTTAACCCAACAGGGGCCGAAATGACAGAAACACTCCGTATCCCCCTCTACTACACAGGGATCCGTGAAAAAACAGCAGTGGTCGACGCCGCGGGGAACCGCACAAACCTACCCCTGGACCGAAATGACTCGGTCGAACTCCGTGCCACCGTCGCGCCACACTCGATGCAGTATTTTGTCTTCGAATAAACTATACTCTGTGTGTGGTTTTCGATGCGGATACGGGTATCACGTTGCGCGCGTCATCCACCCCCACCTAATTTACCCTTCCAAAACTTACTCTCGCCGTCTGTTCAATTCACCATGATAGAATTTTCAAACCGAAGTCGGCCTTTGGACCGTCGGAATTGTGCGTCAACTCGGAATCGGCGCACGGTCCGAATGACGATCGCCCTGAGCTCGCTGCTCGCGTCCGCAATGTCGCTCCCCCTCGCGTCGGCTGGCGAACCCGTCACCTACAACCGAGACATCCGACCTATCCTTGCGGACAAATGCTTCGCTTGCCACGGTTTCGATGAAAAGAAGCGCGAAGCCGGACTCAGGCTCGATACGTTCGACGGAGCCACGGCGGATCATGATGGCAATCGAGCTATCATCCCTGGCGATGTTGCCAATAGCGAGTTGTGGAAACGGGTGAATTCGAACGATCCCGATCTGCATATGCCTCCTGCGGAAAGTCACAAGGAACTCAGCCCTGAGGAAGTTGCCAAACTCAAGCAATGGATCGAACAAGGTGCCGAATACCAAAAGCACTGGGCATTCATGCCCATCCACGACGCACCGGTACCTCCTCAAGTATCCGGCGGCCGAAATCCCATCGACGCATTTGTCGGGAAACGATTGAATCAAAAAGGCTGGAAGCTTTCCGAGGAAGCTAATAAATCAGTCCTTATTCGTCGTGTCGCGTTCGCTTTGACAGGATTGCCCCCAACCATCGCCGAGGTCGATGAATACCTCGCGGACGATTCCGCCGATGCCTATGAAAAAATGGTCGATCGTTACTTGAGGTCGACGCATTACGGGGAGGAAATGGCGAGGCATTGGCTCGATGTGGCTCGCTACGCCGATACGCACGGACTGCACCTGGACAACGAACGTCAAATGTGGGCCTACCGCGATTGGGTCGTCAAAAGTTTCAATCGAAACCAACCCTTCAACGAGTTCACCATCGAACAACTCGCTGGTGACCTTTTGCCAAATCCAACCACCGATCAATTGGTCGCAACTGGATTCAATCGATGCAATGTAACCACCAGCGAAGGCGGATCCATCGATGCGGAGTTCTATTATCGGTATGCGGTCGATCGCGCCAGCACCACTGCGTCGACATGGATGGCACTCACAGCCGGCTGCGCGGTGTGCCACGATCACAAGTTCGATCCGATTTCCCAAAAAGAATTTTATTCCCTCTACGCGTTTTTCAATGCATCCGCCGACCCTGCGATGGATGGAAACGCGTTGCTCACCAACCCTGTTCTAAAACTCGAGACGGATTCGGACAAACAGAAACTCGCTGAATACGACCAACGCATCGCACAATCGCAACAAAAGTTGCAAGAGCTGGTCAGCAACGTCGATTACCGCGATCCCGCTACCATCGAGCCCAAGCCTGAAGTCTCCACCTCGGAATCAGTTTGGATGGAGGATGATTACCCGGCAGATGGGAACCGTTTCGCTGGCCCGGGGCAGCCCACATTGTTTGTGACCAAGGAGCAAAACGAAAAGGTATTTAGTGGCGAACGAGCCCTCAAACGAACCGATGCTGGATTGTCCCAGGACGTATGGGATCAAGCGAAAACGCCATTGATTGTTCCGACGCAACCGATCTTGTTCGCTTATGTCTACCTGGATCCGACGAACCCTCCTAAGTCCATCATGTTGCAGTACCATCGCGCGGGATGGCAGCACCGGGCGGTGTGGGGCGATTATGAAGCGATCCAATGGGGTGCGGCTAACACCACCGAACGTGTTTCGATGGGGCCACTTCCCAAAACAGGCGAATGGGTGCGTCTCGAAGTTCCTGCCGATAAAGTCGGACTCAACCCTGGAGACGCACTCACCGGATTTGCAACCACTCAGTTCGGTGGGACTGTTTATTGGGACAAAGTCGGTGTGCAAGGGACCAGCGACCCAGCCAACGATCCATCGCGATCGTTCCTGGCATGGTGGAAGAATGCCAAAGGAAAGGATACGCCGGGACTACCAGGGGATTTGAATGGCATCGCGAAAGCGGGCCCGGATCCGGCCCCGGCAGCCGATCAAATAGAACGTCTCAAGGCACACTACCTGACACGCGTATGCAACGATACCAAGCCAACCCTTGCCGGCCCCGCCTCCGAGGTCGATCGACTTCGCGGCGAAAAGGATGGCTATTACAACGCGATTCCTAGCACGTTTATCTACAAAGATGCGCCGACTCCGCGCGAGAGTTTTGTCATGCTCCGCGGGCAATACAACCAGCCTGGGGACAAGGTCGACGCGGATGTACCCGCAATCCTTCCCCCAATCCGACCCGCAGGTTCGACCGACCGAATGACGCGTCTGGACCTCGCCAAGTGGTTGGTATCCCCAGAGCATCCTTTGACCTCGCGCGTCATCGTGAACCGATTCTGGCAACAAATGTTCGGCGTCGGTTTGGTGAAGAGCAGCGCCGACTTCGGCACCCAAGGCGAATTGCCTTCGGACGCGGAATTGCTCGATTGGCTGTCGCTCGAGTTCCAACGCTCCGGATGGGATGTGAAGCAACTCATGCGATTGATGCTGACCTCTGCCACCTTCCGGCAACGCTCGTTTTCAACCCCAGAAATGATCGAAAAGGATCCGGAAAACCGATGGCTCGAACGCGGTCCACGCCTGCGGCTCGATGCCGAGCAAATCCGCGATAACGCATTGTTCGTAAGTGGATTGATCGACCTGTCGCTCGGGGGCAAAGGGGTCAAACCCTACCAACCAGCCAATATCTGGGAACCCGTCGGATTCGTCGGTTCCAACACCCGTGCCTATCAGCAAGACAAAGGTTCCGCGCTATACCGACGCAGTCTTTACACGTTTTACAAGCGAACGGCACCACCCCCGTTCATGGTCAACTTCGACGCCCCCAATCGTGAGCAATCATGCACCCGGCGCGAACGGAGCAACACTCCCCTCCAAGCATTGCAACTACTCAATGACGTTCAGCACGTGGAAGCATCCCGTGCGCTCGCCGAACGAGTGCTGGCAAACGGCGGTGGCGATGCGGCAGCCCGAGTCCGGTACCTGTTCAAAACGGTGCTATCGCGCGAACCCCAACCGCATGAACTTGCCGTGCTCCAGAAACAACTCGCAGAGCATCTGGCTCGTTATGCCGCTAGCCCCCAAGATGCCGCGAGTTTGATCCAACAGGGAGAGTCGAAACCATCAACGAACGCGCCAGCCACCGAGCTCGCAGCCTACACGCTGCTCGCTGGGACCGTACTCAACATGGACGAGACTCTAACTCGAAACTAAATCATGAACGAACTCACCAAACTGCAAATGCAAATCAACCGTCGGAACTTTTTTGGTTCGACCGGAGTCCGCCTCGGAGGCCTCGCTGCTGGCATGCTCGCGGCCCCAGAATTGCTCGAATCGCTCGCCCGCGGCGATAACGCGAACGAGGGACGTGTGCATCCGGCCCTGCCCGGACTCCCCCACTTTCCTCCCAAGGCTAAATCGATCATCTACCTCCACATGAATGGAGCTCCATCTCAGATCGATACCTGGGACTACAAACCCGGCCTTCAAGAATATTACGACAAGGATCTGCCACCCAGCGTCCAAGGAGGCCAACGCCTCTCGACGATGACCAGTGGTCAGTCTCGTTTTCCCGTTGCCCCTTCGAAGTTCAAATACGAACAAAAAGGAAAGTGCGGGATGTGGACCAACACGGACCTCTTTCCGTTCACCAGCGAGGTTGTCGATGAGATCGCGTTGATCCGCTCGGTGTTCACCAATGCGATCAACCATGATCCCGCGTGCACCTTCGTGATGACTGGTTCCGAAGTTCCCGGCAAAGCGAGCATCGGGTCGTGGTTATCGTACGGACTTGGCAGCGAAAACAATGACTTGCCGGCGTTCGTCGTGTTCACCCCGAAATTCCCCGAGGATAGCAACGGCCAAGCCCTCTTTAGCCGCATGTGGGCCAGCGGGTACTTGCCCACGCGGTTCAATGGTGTCGCGCTGCGAGGAAGTGGAGATCCAGTTCTGTACCTACCCAATCCGGCCGGGGTCACCCGAACAGACCGCCGATTGATGCTCGATTCTCTTCAGGAATTGAACCGCGGCGCGCAAGCGGAATTTGGGGATCCCGAAACAGCAACTCGAATCGCTCAGTACGAAATGGCCTTCCGCATGCAAGCGAGTGTTCCTGAACTGACCGACATCGAAACGGAAACGGCAGAGACGTTGGAGATGTACGGCCCCAATGTGCGCGACCCAGGCTCGTTTGCCCACAGCGCACTCCTCGCTCGCCGTCTGGTCGAGCGAGGTGTCCGTGTCGTCCAACTGCTGCATCGCGGTTGGGATCAACACGGCGACCTGCCACGCCAAATCGGAAATCAGTGCAAGCAAACTGATCAACCGATCGCAGCGCTGATCAAAGACCTCAAACAACGAGGCATGCTCGATAGCACCTTGGTCGTCTGGGGCGGTGAGTTCGGTCGAACAGTTTACAGCCAAGGTGGTTTATCGCGCGACAACTATGGCCGCGATCACCATCCTAGAAACTTCTGCATGTGGATGGCCGGCGGTGGTATCAAAGGTGGCATCACCTACGGGACCACCGACGATTTCAGCTACAACATTGTTGAAAACCCGGTCAACGTGAACGATGTGAATGCGACCATTATGCATTGCATGGGGATCGATCACGAACGGTTCACCTACAAATTCCAAGGCCTCGATCAACGGCTCACCGGGGTCGAAAAGCAGCGGGTCGTGACGGAAATCTTGGCATGACGATCCTTCGGTTGAGATGGATCTTCTATAGGTTAGCGCTACACACATTGGCACTGGTCGCTTGGACGACCGTTGCCGGTGGGCACGCATCCTACGGGCAATCGCCCCCTTACCATGGAACGATTTTTCTTGAGCCAAAGATCCTGACGGATGACGACCCCTCGTCCTATTTTGGACTGCGGGACGCAGGAACCGGACGGCGACGCATGTTCGACCGCCGGGCTAACGATTGGGTCGAAGTGGAAGCCTTGTTGTTCTCCGCCGAGTTCGATGATCAGCAAACAATCGAGGTCCAAGTCAACCCGGAATTTGATCGAGAGACGGCCCGTAAGGAGGCCGAATTTTATGCACTCGTGATCGGGCGTCTACCGCGATGCTTGCGCGATCAAGTCAAGACAGTTTGGATCCACGCTGGCAAGAAGCTCTTCGGAGGCGGAAATAGGAATCTATTGATCCACACCGAGCAAGGGAAAGAGTATCTGAAGGACGGGATCCTCGAGGAGACATTGTGCCACGAGGCTTCGCACACCTCGCTCGATGGAATCCATGCCAGAAGCGATCGTTGGCGAACAGCGCAATCCCTCGATAATGCATTTATCTCCAAATATGCCAAGGAAAATCCGGAGCGCGAGGATGTGGCGGAAACGTTCCTGCTCTATCTCGCGTTGACGCACCGACGCGACCGAATCTCGGAGGAGTTGGCCACGACCGTTTCAACAACCGTCCCAAATCGGCTCAAATATTTCGAAGGGATCGATTGGGATCTCTACCCGATGAAGAAGAAAGAAATCAAGAAAGAGTCGGACTAGCGGCGGTGGTATCGGACTTTGGCAAGTTGTGATGGAACCAACCGAGCAGTCCACCGGCGATAGCGCCGTAGAGATGTCCGTCCCACGATACGGTCTCGTCCGAGCTAGGAAGGACACCCCAGAGCAGTGTTCCACCGTAGAGAAGGGCAACAACCAGTGAGACTACGATCGGAATCACTTTCTTTTCTCGAAAGCCGTTGACAATGATGAAGGCGATGAGGCCGTAGATTAGTCCGCTAGCGCCGACGTGTACCGCGGAGCGGCCGAGCAACCACAACAGAGATCCGCCAAAAAGGATGATGGTGGCAACGGTTTCCCAAGGATGCTTGGTAGAGCCGCAAAGGAGAACCAAAAGGATTGCCAGGGGGACAGTGTTGCTGAGCAAGTGGGAGAGGTTGGCATGGAGAAAGGGGGAGCAGGGGATGCCGACGAGTCCGGACAGGTGTCGAGGAATGACGCCGTATTGCGTCAATGGAACGGGCAAGATCCAGTCGATGGCGTAGACGATCCAAAGGATCGCGATAAACCAAGCGGCGCGATAGAGGTTAGAGCGAATCTGCTGCATACCGAAAGGCTCGTAATGGATAGGGCACGTAAACAGTGCACACAAAGGTGCACTTAAAGGAACACATAAAGGGACTTAAAGGAACACATAAAGGGATAGTCTAGTAATCGCGATGGAGCGGTGAGAGTTAACGTGGGTGCAAGGGCACTTTGGCACTTCTGGTGGTAGGAAATATATCGAAGGAATTAGGAATCCGGGGGATGAAATTGATGGTGGGCCAAAAGTTTGCGTTAGGGCTAGACACGGAATGGGACATGGGTATTATTTGACTCGCGGGATGGAGCAGCTCGGTAGCTCGCGAGGCTCATAACCTCGAGGTCGTCGGTTCAAATCCGGCTCCCGCAACTTCTCTGTTCGGTTGGGAAACTGACCGCAGTGGGTTAT
>Ga0315901_10008909_pt1 | contig 11610 bp, 12 predicted proteins | sample LakEriMetagenome_10_FD_203761 | JGI IMG/M metagenome (GOLD analysis project Ga0315901, IMG submission 203761) | Freshwater fungal communities from buoy surface, Lake Erie, Ohio, United States - Buoy 2 MA116 | ecosystem: Environmental > Aquatic > Freshwater > Lake | place: USA: Lake Erie, Ohio...
TGAAATAAGGATTTTGTTGATACCATTCAACACCAGCAAAGGCTTCAGCAAAAGCATAAAACCGTCGGGCATATTGCGGATAACCCAGATCGTCGTAGATATTCCCCGCCAGCGTAAAGCCGAGCGTCTTAAAAGCAGGTACATCGGAATTTAATATCACTTTGGCGGTTTCTGACAGAGCCAATAATGGATCCTGCGCGGTGAATTGTGCTTTGACCTTCAACATTCGCATCAAAATCTTGAGATGATGCGGGGACTGTGGTCGCATCAGAATCGGGTGTGATGCTGCCACTCCCGGAGGAGTGGTAAAATTTAAATCCTGACCCTCCTGCCGCGCCTGTCCGGCATCCAACAATGCATAGATTTCATTAAACCTATCACTTGCTTCGTAAACCCTCGTCCAGTTTTGTGTTTTAGAAGCAAGCGCCGCAATGTTGTAGAGTGCAGGCAAAGACAACGAGCTGAGAAAGCCAGTCACATCCATTGACCGTGCTCTGAGTTTGGGCACCGCAATCTTTGGCGGATAAAGGCCTTCATCGCCGACCAATACAGGATCTGCCAACAAGGCTTTCAGCATGCCATCGTCCAGCTTATTGCCACCCTTCACATTCATGTAGGATTTGACCTCGGTGCGGCCTATTGCATCCCAGAGGAAGGACAAAGAGCGGCGCATCATTCTTTTGCGATCATCAGACTCTGGTATTTCAAAGATTTCTAGAAACCCTTGAACAGCCGCAATTGCGGCACGTTCAGGGCTGCCTTGTGGAAGTTTCTTTTTTTCACTTTGCAACGCTCCACTCAGCTTAAGAGCTTCGTCAATCCGGCCGAGCGTCCACAATCTAACAACCTCATTCAGTGCTCGAATCGTTTGGCTATCACCCTTTAAATATGGAATTTCATTCAGTCTCAATAATGGAAATTCGATGACTAAATCTGGGCGTCGAAAATGCCGTGTCGGCCCCAAAGTCAACACCTCAGGACCTTTAGATTGTGCTGTCCACCACTCAGGAGGAGTCACGGCGGGTTCTTTCATCGTCATGATTGCCGGCAGGCCGAAACTCTCACTGATACGTCGGCGCAAAGGTTCATCCGCAATATCGGGAACGTTTTTCAAACCCGGCAAATCATCCGGCTTCAATAAGGTGAGTTGGAGCCAGTCTCGAGCCAGAAGCTGATCCGTCTTTGAGGCCTTTTTCAGATTTAGTACGTCGGGTCTAGGCAATTCGGTTGGTTCAGGCGTCGGCGTTCCGACAGCGTCCGCTGCATTAGACCCACCGGCCGGAGACGTTGATGCAGAAGGATTAGGATTAGATTCTGCTGCGGCTGTTTGTGCTGCTGCTTGTGCTGCTGTTTGTGCTGCTGCTTGTGCTGCTGTTTGTGCTGCTGCTGAAGGCGCAGACAAAAAGGCGATGGCAGACACCAGCAGACTCGCCGGCAAAAGACCTACGGCGAGGCTGCTGATCTTAGACTTTATCTTCTGCGCGTTGTGCGCGTTGTGCGAGTTGCCCACTGAGTCTGTCCGTCACATTGATTTTTGGACGCTGTTACACTCCATCCTTGAAGGGCTCCGACATCACGTGCCGCAACATCCTTCACGCGAAGCTTCCACTGACCATCCAGTTTTTCTACTCTTGAGTCTATCTGAAAGGACTCATGAATGCCTCCGTCAAGACCACCATCAGTTTTGCTTGAACGGCGTCCCTTGAATGAAACGGGGGTGGGATAAATCTTATACTCTTTGCCTTCAGGAGAGATCAGACTGATGCGAAGATCCCGCACATATGGATGGTCAACGTCGAGACGAACGCTCAGGGCCGAAGCAGAACCCGTGTTTTGGGAATCGAACGTTGATTCAATACCTGCGAGGTCATTATCGGGAATGTTGATTTGGGTAGCAACAGAACCCACATCAGTGGACACCAAGCGACCTAATCTAATTTCACGTGTGAGCTCAACCGAACCTTGATCACTTTTTGCTTTGAGTGTCAGCGGAATCTTATCTCCGCATTTGGCTGCACTTGTGACCTTAAAGACCACTGGCGTGCGAGCTTCGACGGCTTGTCCGGAGCCCAGATCATCAAATTGTGTCTGCCCCTCAATGATTTGCAGTTTGTCGGAACTGCCGAGCAACTCACCCTGAATATTGGTGGTCGATTTGACTGCCAAATTTGAAATTTTATAAACCGCCGAAATAACCTCTCCTGGCTCAATGACGCCATTGTTGTTACCCGCTTGTTCCTGATAACGGACATCTGCATACTGAATCGCAAGGAATTCCAATTTTGGCTTAAACCAACAGAGGGGACGAACACCGCCGGCATAGCCAGCAGCTGTCGTACAAGACGCCGCAGATGCTTTCAGCTCGGCATCCAAAGAAATCTGACCACCACTTGTATTTCGACCAGGGATGATGTTTTTGTCGAAAGTCACGGGGCACAGAGCACCGCTAAAGTAGGTATCCAACCGGCACTGAGCCTCCGGATGAGCTGTATAGGTCGACGAAACTTTACGCGGATCCGGTGTATTAAAACGAGGGGGTGTTGAGCCTGAACGTAAAGCGCCCAACAAAGTTGCTAAACTCAAGCCAGCCGCGGACGTTCGATAACACAGATCCTGATCTTCAGTTTTTGACCAACTGGAATCACACTTCTTCTTTTCAAATTCTCCAACCAATGAACGATAAGTTGCATTTTCAGCCGTTTGTCCCCGCCAAATTTCGCGTGCACAGGACTGAGTTGCAAAATAATCTGACTGTCCTTCAGAGGCGGCCCAATCCTTGTCACCATAAAAAGGAAAACCGCCGAGATGATGACCCAACTCGTGGCATACAACCATCGCAAATCCATCGGGCGTAACTTCGGGACGGCGTGCCAGTCCGCCGTACATGTTCACGACCCATGTGTTACCGATTTGCTGCGCGCTGGCATTAACAGTGGCATCGGTCCACAAGTTATTGGATTTCAAGGTTGCACCTTTGGCGGCAACCAGAGGCTTGTAATAGTTAATCACGTTGTCGATGATCGTATTAAAATCCTGCTCACTGATATTGGCAATCAAGTTCAGGTTATCCTGAAGATGAAGATTGTTTGGCGGCAAGATCGATGCGCTTGCTCTTTCAGCAAAAAACATACCCGCAATCAAACACGCAGACACTCCGCCCATCCAGACCGCTGACTTCTGATGCATCGCCTTCCGATCCCACGCCCCTGCTGCCATTATAAGATCCTCCTTGGGTGCTCCAGCACCGAAAATTATCTTAGTCCGAATGTGATCGAAGGGGGGTGTAAGATTTCTGTCACTGCGTTTTATGCATCATAACGGTGCCACTGGGAATTTATTCGTGGCTTGCAATGTTCGTGTCCGCGCCCTCATCATTCTTTTGAGCCGAGATTTGAATTCGCTCACCCTGTAACTGATTGCATCGACGTGAGATCTCCTCGGGAGAGTCACGCACGATCACGCGCGCGCCGCCAAGAAAGGTAATTGCCGTGTCAGGCAGACTCTCAATCCATTGAATATTCATTTCATTGACGAATATTTTTGTGCCATCCAGCTTTGTAACTTCAATCATAACTCCACCTCAAGTCGCAAAATCAGCTGCGCATATTCACAAACTGCAAAGGAATTTTAAATTGCGACTGCTGTGATTTAAGCATCGCAATGACATCCTGAAGGTCATCTATCTTCTTTCCGGTGATACGGACCTGTTTGTCCTGAATCTGAGCCTCAACTTTCAGCTTAGAATCCTTAACTGCTTTAACAATTTGCTTTGCCTTTTCCTGCTCCAAGCCTTGCTTGATTTTTATCATTTGGCGGAGCATCAGACCTCCCACGGCTTCCTTCTTACCGGCTTCAATAGATCCCAGCTCAATGCCTCGCTTGATAAACTTGCTACTCAAGATGTCATACATACTGTCGAGGCGACTCTCTGCGTCAGCGGTCAATTTGATTTCCAAAGTCTTTGCATCGAACTTAAGATCAAACTGAGTACCTTTAAAATCATAACGAGCCTGAATTTCCTTCTGCGCCTGGTTGACGGCATTATCAACCTCCTGAAGATTAACCTCCGAGACAACATCGAAACTTGGCATTCCTGTTCCTTTCATTCGTACATATTTATTTCAATTGGTTGTCATTACGATGGTGACCACGGGGAGACTCCCGCTGATGCCCCTTCCCTCCACCGCATCGAATCAGAGCAACAATAAATCTATCCGGACATATACTCTTTGATCCGTGTTTCTGACAATTTTCTGGATTTGGTCGGCTTCGGACTATTGCGCGGTGCGACATCACTCTATTTTTCAAATACACTCTTGCTCGTTGTCACCCTGACCGGTATGGCAGTTCTGCGCGGCTTTGAAAAACAGTCGCACCCTCTCGGTGACAAAAAACGCATCGGAAAGGGACCAACCTTTTACCGGAGAAAAGGTATGAATTGGAAAATTCCTCTTCCTCAAGTCGGCAACGGCTGTTCGTTTACCGTGGGGCCTTACAGGGAGCCAACAAAGTTCAAGCCAACGGCGCTCCATGTTCATGATCACCCTTGGCTGCAGGAAATTTTTAATGAACTTGGACTCTCCGTCGAAGATGCCCATGAAAACTTTTCACTTTCCGTGAGCGTTGAAAAGCAGAGTGAAGCATACCGAGTCACAGCACATGTAAATATGATTCCGCAACTTGAATGCGTGCGCAGTCTCACTCTCTTCCGGTCCGCCATCGAAGCGGAAAATGAGGCAATTTTTGTGCGTGCTGTTGAAAACTCTAATAACCGCACAGGTGAACACGAACTCTCAGAGAGCGAACTCGATTCTTACGAGCACGACGGACAGGGGCTCATCTTGTCGACCTTCCTCACAGACTTCATTTTAACGAGTCTTCCCGACTTTCCTCTGTGCCAAAGTGATTGCAAAGGACTCTGCAGCGAATGTGGCTGCAATCTGAACGAAGCACGCACATGCGGGCACAACAAATCCTCAGAATCAGAATTTAGTTGCCCAAACATTCAACTTTTTAATTAAACTCAATGGCCGCCATTCAATGAGCGCCAGACAATAACTGCCATCACAATCGCAAGTAGAGTTGAGAACATCAAAGCAATGGATGGCATGACTTTTATAAAAATCTCTTTAATACACGCATCTCTCTCTGCTCGATAGATATGAGACAATTCCTGCGCAATATCTTTTTGACCAAAAAGTTGCTTCAAGAAGCAAAAAAAACGCTCGTAGGCTTGCTGTTCAAGAGTTGACCAGTCTGCGTTTTCTGCAAACAATGATTCAAACTTTACCTGATTTAAAACGATCTCTCCGAGAAGAACCCCGTGCACCGATTGCGGCGTCTGGAGTTTGATTGCTTTTAAAAAAGATGAATAACCCCACCATAAAGTTAAGCCTCTGACGGATGAACCCAAAGAGAGGGACTGTTGTAACTCTCTTCTGATCGACTGAGCAAAGCTTTTCTTAAAAATTTCAGGCTCATTAAAAATCGAACGCAAACAACCAAGACGGGCAAGAACCCAAAGGAGCTCGCGGTCCGTTCTAACGGCCGACTCCCCTTGCGTCGAAGTGAGCACCAATGAATCGCCGATTTTATTCATGCGAAATTCAGGCGAAGGGGTTGTCACCTGCACCTCCGTCAGTTTAACAGAATTACATCAACTCCATTTCACTGAAACTAGAAAATCCGCCGAATTCAGGCATGTATTCAACATCATTTTTTGGAATTAACACTTGCCGCTCGCCCGTACCGCCACGTTGATACGCAGCGAATCGTGGACAGGCCTTAAAGGCGGTATCTTCAAACGGCGCATAGGAACACGCCGCACCACAGGCCGACTTGACTCCACACACGTCACTTAAAACCAGTTGACCCTCTGCATCGACAACTCCTTGTCTGACGTGATACGGGCAACGTTGTGCTTTCATCGCCTATCCTCCTTGACGGCAAAGATGTGCACCGAAGCAGTTTCCGACTGCTGGCAAAACAAACAATTTTTTTGGGTTTACGCCTGCAGTAAAACACGATGCACCGAACGTGTCAACCCACCGGCCAGTCAAGCACCCAAATTAAGTCAACTTTTCGTCAACCCAAGTCAGCCAGCTGCTGTCAATGCCTTTTGATATCGCAAAGTGTTGACCTATTTTAAGTCCTTTGAAGTTAATTTTTCGTGCATTTTTTGTGCTGCTCGATTGATTAAAACACTGCTGTCATCTCTTCGTACAGTTCATAGTTTTGCAACTTGATGTGCAAACACAATCTCAACCCTGCGCCTTTCGCTTTTGAAAGAGATACCAGCCATGACACTCAAGCAGTCTCGAACCTGTTCAATTTTGTGGTTTATCCAATGTCATTTAACAGCAGGAGAATTCGGTCGCTTTATTCGCGGCCTCCCTTCTCATGCTGTCTTCAAAAAGATCGCGTTCGAACATCCGGATCAATTGTTAAGCCAAGCCTATGATTGCCTCACCAGCGAGCGACAAAAAGATCTCCGCCTTGATTTCGAAACGCTTGACAGATTTCAACTGAGCATTGCTGAACAGTCGCTTCTCACGCGCTTTGACATCGAAGAACTCACGCAGAAAGAACTGCCTGCGGATTTTCCTTTAGTCGTCCGCTATAGTGGCGAGATCAGCATACTAAAGAAAAGAAGAGTGGCTATTGTCGGTTCACGCCACCCCACGTTTTATGGTCGCGAACAAGCCGCACGCTTTGCCCGTTGCTTAGCTGAGCAAGGGGTGTGCATCATCTCAGGAGCTGCAATTGGGATTGATACGGTCGCCAACGTAATGGCCCATACCCATGGCGCAAGCCTAGCGGTTCTGGGCTCCGGACTGTCCTGTCCCTACCCCCGCTCAAATGTTCCCCTTTTTCAGTCTCTCAGCCGTTCCGGGCGAGGGCTGCTACTGAGTGAGTTCGAAGACCAACAACGTGCTGAAAAATGGAATTTTCCCCGTAGAAACAGAATTATTGCTGCACTTTGCGACTTTCTACTTGTTGTGGAGGCAGGGCTTGGCAGTGGCACAATGATCACCGCCCAACTTGCTGCTGATGCAGGAACTGACGTCGGCGCCCTCCCGGGTCCGGTCCACAGCCCAACAAGTCAAGGCAGTCATCAATTAATTAAAAGCGGAGCCTTTTGTATCGAGTGCCCTGAGGAAATCCTTGAAAGATTCATCAAACTGAGTCATCAGACCAGAGACTCGCGGGAGATAGAAACTCATGACCACGCAACAGAATCAGATGCATCCGACTCAGTCAGCTCATCAGCCGACAGTTCAACGTCTTCATCGGTTCTCTGATCCTCTTAGTTTGCGTTCGTTGAAAATTCGTAATCGCGTCTTTCTCGCTCCGCTTGCTGGGGTTTCGGACGTCCCCTTTCGCCGGATTTGTCAGGCCCAGGGCGCTGGTCTTACATACGTTGAAATGCTGTCCTCTACCGCTATCCGCTACAAAAACCGACGCACTTTTGAAATGATGGCAAGACACAACGATGAATCAATTCTCGGTGTGCAGGTAACAGGCCCAAATGCCGAAGATGTTGCCGCAGCAATTGAAATTCTCGACGCAAAAGGCTTCGATACGATAGACATCAACATGGGTTGTCCGGTCAAAAAAGTAACAGGTGCCGGATGTGGAAGTGCAATCCTTAAGGACCCTGATCGCGTTCAACGCACAGTTGAACTTGCACGACTTGCCACACGTCGGCCTTTAAGTGCAAAAATTCGCCTGGGCTTTACACGGGACGGAGTGAACGTCACAGATACGACAAGCCGGATTGCCCTTTCATCCGCCGACATGGTCACAATTCATGGTCGCACACGGTCAGAGTCTTATTCAACGCCTGTTGATTGCGCGGGGATTAGACAAGGGATTCAATCAGCAATCTTTAGCGCACTGTCAGCGGAGGTTGCTCCCCCAGTGACAGTCGGTAATGGTGATATTTTTGATATCGAATCAGGTCGTAAGATGGCTGAAGAAACAGGCTGTGATGCGCTCATGGTCAGCCGGGGCGCACTGGGGAACCCTTGGATCTTTCGCGAGCTCATCGAAGAAAGACACTACCGTCCATCCTTCAGCGAATGGTTCGATTTGGTGCTGACTCATTTGGATTTTCATGAGCAGCACTACGGTCAAACACAGACTGCCGCAGTCCTCATGAGAAAACACCTACTTTGGTACGCAAAAGGATTTCCTGGCATCAAATCGTTACGCGAGCACCTAAACAGGGTGGATTCTCTGGAGACAGCGCGTGAGATCCTGCGCGCTTATGCTAGAACAATCTCTCCTGAAACACAGCGATTTGCATGGATGGAGAATGAATCGAACACACCTGCCCATATGTACGATCCAAAATTTGAAATGGATCGAACGCTCGACCGCGGGGTGGGCGACGAAGGTCTTTCACCTTAAAAAAACGCTTTGCACTTAATTGATTCGACAAAACATGACCACAAAGGAGTTCCCCATGTCGAACCATTCTAAAAACAAAACATCGGACTCTGCTCACGACCATCATCATGATCATGACTGCTGTGATCATCATCACGAGCATTCACATCATCATGATCTTTCACATGACCATTCACATGACCATTCACATGACCATTCACATGACCATTCACATGACCATTCACATGACCATTCACATGACCATAGTTGCTGTGATCATGACCACGGTCACGGGCATACCCATCTTAGCTCCGAGGAATGCTCGTCCCTTGTGAGTCAAGCGCAAGAGAGCAATGACCCAGAGGAAGCGCTCGACTTATTACTCATTGCAGGCGAAGGCTTTGCTCACCTCAGTGATGCCGTCGGTCTTTCTGCAGTCAATGGCCTGCTCTCCAAGCACACGGCAACAATGCCTCCTCTATCAAAACTAAAATCTGCTCAATGGAATGCACTTCGAGCCCTCGAATCCGCGCTCAACAAGGATCACGCCAAAGCAAAAGACGCTCTCAGTGCATCTGTCAATGAACTTGAAAACTTTTCAGGCGAAGAACGTGACGAAGTTGAACCATTGCTGGCTGACGTTCGCAAGGCACTGGCAGGAATCCGGACCGGAGGACTCAAGTCATTGCTCAGCAAGTTTAAGTTTTAACAAAAGGTAAAACAAAAGTGTCTGCTGATACATGGTCTGTGATTCAGTCGAATCTATTTTCACCTGTTGTTCTATGTTTCTTTTTAGGGTGCTTTTCGACGTTTATCAAAAGCGATTTAAGAATCCCGGAAGCAATTTATTCGGTTCTCACCATCTATCTGCTGTTTGCATTGGGTTTGAAAGGCGGTGTCGAATTATCTCACACACCGTTTTCAGACATTTGGAAGCCCAGCCTAGCTACAATTTTTGTGGGTATTTTAACCCCATTGATTGCTTTTTTAGCAGCCCGCCACGCTGGCAAACTAACTGTTGAAGATTCCGCTGCGCTCGCAGCTCATTACGGCTCTGTTTCAGTGGTTACGTTCATTGCAGTTCAGTCGTTTCTAAAGAACTTCGATATTGCTTTCGAAGGTTTTTTATCGACACAGGTTGTGTTGCTTGAAGTGCCTGCTATTTTCATCGGTCTTCTGCTAGCCCAGCTCGCCAGAAGCAGTCATTCGGATTGGTCCGTCATTCGCGGTGCCATGCATGAAATTCTTGCAAGCAAAAGTATTTTGCTTCTGATTGGCGGACTTGTCATTGGCGCTCTCAGCGGTTCCACAGGATACGCAAAAGTTGAACCGTTTTTCGGCGCCCCCTTTCAAGGGGTTGTTGCACTCTTTTTATTGGAAATGGGAATTGTTGCATCAAAGCGTTTTCGCGATTTGCGGACTGTCGGAGGCTTTGTTCTTCTGTTTGGAACACTTATCCCGCTCGTCAATGCACTTTTAGGAACGTTCGTTGGTCATTGGGCGGGACTCAGCGTTGGAGGAACCGCCATTCTCGCCACCATGGCTGCCAGCGCGTCTTACATTGCGGCACCTGCCGCCGTGCGCCTTGCATTACCAGAAGCAAATCCCGGAATTTATCTTACCTCCGCTCTCACTGTGACCTTTCCATTCAATCTGGTTGTAGGAATTCCTCTCTATTTAAAAATCGCTCAATTGCTCAAGGACGCGCTGCCATGACCCTAATCCTGACCCCCATGAAACTCATGTCCATGACCTGTGAGCAATCCGTCGTGCAACGTGCACTGGCACTTCTCGAAAAGCAGGGAGTGCGGAGCGTGCGTACCAGCGCTATTCGTATTGAAGAATTCAGTGCAGACACGAGCGTCGATTTACATGAATCTCAGGTAAAACTTGAGTTTCTGGTTTTTGCAGAGATGGTGAATCCAATTATTGAAGAGTTGTCGAAACAATTTTTGTCACGCTTTGACGTTGGATTTTATGTGACGGATGCTCAGGTCCTCAGGCCTGACATCTTTACCTATCGTATGTCCTGATTGACGATTTTATGAATTCACCTTGGCAACACATCATAGCAATCGCCACAGATATTGACGGAACGCTAACAACCCGCGGGAATTTTTCGGGAGAGGTCCTCTCGATACTCCACACGCTCCGTGCCGCTGGTTTTAGATTATTTCTTGTCACAGGCCGGCCGTCGGGATGGGTTCAAGGACTTGTCTCCTATCTCCCCGTGACAGCTGCCATTGCAGAGAATGGGGGAGTTCTTTTTTTGGGCTCCGAAACTCAACCTCTGCTCCGCAACGCTCGCACTGGAGGATATGCTCCTCTGCAGGGTGATGGACACAGACTTGAACTCGAGAAAGTTTTTCAGTTGGTCAAACAAATCTATCCGCAGCTGACTGTGACTGAAGACAATGCATATCGGCTCAGTGACTTTACCTTTCACGTTTCGCAGCTATCGACTGAAACACTCTTGGACATTCAAACCATCGTAGAGAAACAGGGGTACGGTTTTACATGGTCAACCATCCATGGTCACATTATGCCGCAGGGACAAAACAAGGGCCACGCGCTGCAGTGGTTGCTTGAGCAATTTGAAATTCCCTCCAAGCCTGCACTTTCAACGCTGACGGTCGGAGACAGTCCGAATGATGTCAGCCTTTTTGATCCAGATATTTTTCCTTATTCATCAGGCGTCGCCAACATTCACAAATATTTGCCCGTCATGACTCACTCGCCTCAGCTCATCAGTCAACGTTCAGAGGGAGAAGGATTTATTGAGATCGCACAAATGCTATTGAAACAAAAATCAAACGCGCAATGAACCGGCGCTTCAAAAGAAAAATCTCAAAGATCAATTAGACGACATCTGAGCGATACAAAGAACGAACTATTCCAACAATCGAATCAGAGTCACGGCCTCCAAAAGGAATCGCATCAAAATCATTGTTTTCAGGAACCAGCAGCGCAGGAGGAAGAGTATTGGCTGATTTGTTTTGACTTGCCATCAGACGTTCATGGGCCTGCCGATACAATTGTGAACCACGCATTGCGAATCGTTTGACAGTGACCTCGTGATCACCAACAGCTGCAACAACAATATCACCATTACGGGCAGTAACGGCAGACTCAACAAGTAAATAATCACCGGGTAAAAATCCAACATTCATCATGCTGTAACCTTCAACAGTGACAGCAAACAACTGGCTTCCGGCAGAC
>Ga0315901_10008915_pt1 | contig 11606 bp, 10 predicted proteins | sample LakEriMetagenome_10_FD_203761 | JGI IMG/M metagenome (GOLD analysis project Ga0315901, IMG submission 203761) | Freshwater fungal communities from buoy surface, Lake Erie, Ohio, United States - Buoy 2 MA116 | ecosystem: Environmental > Aquatic > Freshwater > Lake | place: USA: Lake Erie, Ohio...
AATCAAATTGACGCTTCTGTTTATCCCTATATGAAGTTAAACGCGATTTACCGTGATAATCAAAATCAAACACCATCCCAACTGCAAAACTGGCATATCTTATACGCTCCATTGCCTGAAGCAGCTATTGATGGAAATGATGGTTATATTGGTTTGAATGAAATGGATACATTACAACAAGGACAGTCTGGATTTTTTGCAGTAAACGTAAAAAATATCGGTTCTGTTGATATGGACTCTTTACTCGTGAACTACTATATTTTGGATAATAATCAGCAAAAACAGTTCATTGATTATCCGAGACAAGATTCCTTAAGATTAACGGATATTTTAAATGATACCATCTATTTTGAGACTAAAAATCTTATCGGATTAAATTATTTCTGTATGGAAGTTAATCCGTATGTAAATTTTTCGCAAACAATATTGGATCAACCCGAACTTACACATATTAACAATATCCTTCAAATTCCATTTGTGGTAGTAGGAGAGGATGTTAATCCAATATTAGATGTTACGTTTGATGGGCGTAGAATAATGAATGAGGACATTGTATCTCCCAATAGTGAAATTCTCATTACGCTTAAAGATGAAAATCCCTATTTAATCATGAATGAAGATTCAGATACATCTCGTTTTGGCATCTATTTAAAATATCCAGATGGAAGTCAATATAGAATTCCGTTTATGGATGCCAATGGAAACTCAATCATGCAGTGGACACCGGCAAATGAAAACAATAAGAAATTTAAAATCATTTACCCGACTGCATTAAATCAAGATGGAATTTATGAATTGATTGTTCAAGGAACGGACAAAAGTGGAAACTTATCTGGTGACTTAGAATATCGAATTAAGTTTAAAGTCGTAATGGAATCTAGTATTTCCAATTTGCTCAATTATCCGAATCCATTTTCTACTTCCACTCGTTTTGTTTTCACATTAACAGGTTCTGAAGTTCCGGATGATTTCAAAATTCAAATAATGACAGTTACTGGAAAGGTCGTTAAAGAAATTGATGAAAGTGAATTAGGTTCTATAAGTATTGGAACTAATATTAGTCAATATGCTTGGGATGGACGTGATGAATTTGGGGATTTATTGGCTAATGGAATTTATTTGTACCGAGTTGATGCTAAAATAAATGGAAAGGATATAAAACTTTTATCTACAGATGCGGATCAATATTTTCATAGGGGAATTGGCAAGATGTATTTGATACGTTAGTTTGTTCTTTTTCTATACACAAGAAGGAAACTCAACCAAGAACAAATAAAGGAAATCCCAAATAGTCCATTTGTATTGTACCTATAAATAAAATAAGTACTTAACGTTGAAATTATTCCTAATGTAAGAATGAGTTCCAGTCCATATTCGAATTTTGTTTCTTCTAAATAGAGTAAAATTGGAATATAAATTAAAGGATAAATCATAAAAATTATTCGATCCGTTAAAAAAGCTGGGTGTACAATAGGTAATAAAATCATTGAAAATAAAAGGCTTAACACGATGGTATTGTTTAGATGGTTAAATTTTCTTCTTTTAAAAAAATATAAAAATGAAAAAATGAAAAGAATCCAAAATCCGTCAAATGCCCTCCATATTTGCAATAACTCTTTAAATTTATGTATTTCAAAGACGTGTCCCCACTGGATAATTTCAAATTGTCTTTCTACAAGTGTGCCGGTATTTAGATACATTAATAAAACCTGACTAATAATAATTAATAAAACTACTACACTGATTTCACGTACCTTTTTGGATGGAGAATAATTGCTGTTGAAAGCAACGTAAAAAAGGTAAAATAGAATACCAACAAAAATACTTTCCTTTACATAAATTCCAATTAGCATGGTTGAATATATAAGCCATTTTTTCTCAAATAGTTTGTGATGTGTGGTTAAGAAAATTAGTAAAGTCATAAAAAACCACCCTGGAATATCCGTTAAAATGCTAAAAGAGAAAGAGGCCAATGTTTGACTTAGAAGAAGCATTAATACTCCGGCGCGTTGAGTTGACTCTGATAACCCTAAATTTTTTAATATGGCTTTCCATCCGTATATCAATAAAAAAAAGAAAAAACCACTTTGTAGAATAAATCCAAATTTTGCAGGAAAATCACATAAATATTCAAAAAAGCCTGGGAAGAATAATGGAATAGGTTTGGATAAACGGTTTTGAATTATTGCGCCACCGTCCAAATTAAATAAGTATTTTGCACCTGCAATGTAGCTCTTTGAGTCGTATTGATTCCAGCGTAAAAAGTTGAACAAAAAGTAATGAATACCTCCAAAAATTACAAGAAGGAAAAATGTCCAATTTTGATTGAAGACCCTAAAAAAGGATTTAAAAAAACTTACAACTGAAAATCGCGGTATCATCATCGTATTTTTGATTTCCTTTCCAATTTTCCAATTTTGAAAACAGAATATTATTCATATCTTCCATTGATAATTCAGCATATTTTTCAATATTTTCCGTAAGTTGTTCAATTCCAAACTGCTCGCCTTGTTCATTTTCTAATTCTACAATTCCATCTGTATATAATACTAATGTTGTATTAGGCTCTAATTTCATTTTTCCAACACGAATTGATGGTAATTCATCTAGCATTCCCAAACCTGTGCAGCCAATATCTAACATGGTGATTTGTTTGTTTCTAAGTAATATGGGGTGATTATGTCCGGCATTGATGTATTTTAATTCGTGCGTGAAACCATTGTAATGTGCTAGAAAGAAAGTGATAAATTTTTCACCTTGCGTAGCGCGAACCACTTTTTTATTCAATTCTTCGATTAGAAATGGCAATTCAAATTTTTGGTATTTTAATACCGTTCTTATCGTTGCTTGGAAATTTGCCATCAATAATGCAGCAGAAATTCCTTTCCCGGAAACATCAGCAATACACATAATGTATTCTTCATCTCCCAGAGGGATAAAGTCGTAATAATCGCCACCAATGGCATGTCTTGGTATGTAACGTGCTGAAATGTCCATTTTTTTATTACTGGGCAAATCAGCAGGAAAGAGAAGTTTTTGCATTTCTCGAGCAACTTCAAGTTCTTTATTAATTCTTTCTTGAACGAGGCTTTTTCTTGCTAAACTTTTGTTTTCGATTGCGACAGCAACAATATTGGAGATTGTCTGAACGAATGGTAAATTCAAAGTGTCTATTTCAAAATTTTGAGGAGTATTTTTCGAAATTAACATGTAAGCCAGTGGTTTTTCTTCATGCCATACCGGAACGATTGCTTGAAACTCGTTTAATAATTCGGAGTTGGAGGATTGTAACATCGTGATTTCTCGAAATCTTTCGAATGTTTTTGGAATATCTTCTGTAGGAATTCGTTTTTTGAAACCAATTTTAAGAAGCACATTCCATGCATCCTGCCGCTGAATGAAAAGTATTTTTTGAAATCCGAGTTGTTCTTTGAGTATAAAAGAAAAAATCCGAATCAATTGATCCAGAGGACCATTTTCGTTAATGGCTTGCGTTATTTCAAGTAAAGAGTTTAATTGAATTTCTTTAAACTGATTTTGCTGTTCTAATAATTGAATCTTGTTGTCAATCATTTGAAAACTTATCTAATAATTTGGGGAGCTGTTTCAGTGCAACAATTTCTCTGTATTTTTCCTTTGCCTCCGAGCACGGGCTGCCAAAATAGGTTTTTCCTTTTTCCAAATTCTTTCCAATTCCAGATTGAGCATAAACTACAACGTCATCTTCAATTATTACATTACTTGCACAGCCAACTTGCCCCCAAAGTGTTACGTTATTTTTTATTACAACACATCCTGCAATTCCCACTCCGGAAGCCATTAGGCATTTCTTGCCAACTTGCGTGTCATGTCCAATTTGAACTTGGTTGTCTATTTTTGTTCCTTCTCCAATTCGGGTAATTCCAGATACACCTGCGTCAATGGTGCAAAGTGCTCCTATTTCTACATTTGATTCTAGATGAACCCCTCCGCAAGTATGCATTCTGTCATAGCCCAATGATTTCTTTTTGTAATAAAAAGCAGAATGACCGATAACAGTATTTGGGCCAATAATAACATTGTTTTCAATTGTAGTGTTATCCATGATAACTGCTCCAGTCATGATTTTACAATTTTCTCCGATATGAACATTTGAACCAATGTAAACATTTGGATATAATACAGAACTAGGATGAATTTTTTGATTTTTTACACCGAAAGGATTCCCCTCCGGCATAAAATAACGAGTAAGTTGGTTATAGGTATCAAAAGGATGCTCTGAAATAATTAATGCTTTACCTTCAGGGCATTCAACTTCTTTGTCAATTATAATCGTCGTTGCAGCAGAATTTAACGCTTTGTTGTAATACTTAGGATGATCTACAAAAACGATATCACCAGTCTCTACCATGTGTATTTCATTGATTCCGGTAATAACATGGTTTTTATCTCCCACAAATTCACATTGTACAATCTTGCAAATATCTTCCAAAGTAAAATGACGTGGTAATTTCATGTTTGATAAGTCTTTATGATGTCAAAAATAATGTGTAGGACAAGTTCATTTAAGTAACTTGACATAAGTTATCCTTTATGTGCTGTTAATTGTTTTTTGACCTCCAACATTATGAAGCAAGATAATATCTAATTTTGCCAAAAAATTGGGTATGAAGAAATTTGTAAATTGGATTTTTATTTTTTGTGGTATTATTTTTTTTAATTCTTGTAGTAGTGAGCCTGAAGAGGTTCAAAATTATGGTACATCAAGTAATTCAGATTCTCAAGATGTCTCCAAAGATTACATGAGAGAAAAAGCAGCTGGTGATGCTTTTTTGGCAAAGAATAAAACTAGAGTTGGAGTTAATACTACAAGTTCAGGTTTACAATATGAGGTGATTAAAGAAGGTAATGGAGCAAAACCAACGCTAGAAAATATTGTAAAAGTTCATTATACTGGATATTTGATTAATGGGGAGAAATTTGAGAGCTCACTAGATCAAGGAAAACCGGTTGAGTTTCAATTGAATCGTGTTATTAAGGGGTGGACCGAAGGGTTACAACTAATGACCTTAGGATCAAAGTATAAGTTTTATATTCCAACTGAATTAGCATATGATAAGCAAGAGAATCAAAAAATTAAATCAGGAAGCACTTTAATATTTGAGGTAGAACTTCTTGAGATTATCGAAAGTGAAAAATCTAGAAGTAGTAATTTTTTAGCGGAAAATAAAAAGAAACCAAGTGTTAAAGTAACCAACACAGGATTGCAATATGAAATAGTTAGGCAGGGTAATGGCAACAAACCGACAGCGTCAAACATGGTTAAAGTTCACTACACGGGGACGCTTATCGATGGAACCAAGTTTGACAGCTCGGTTGATAGAGGTCAACCCGCTGAGTTTAGATTAAATCAAGTCATCGCTGGATGGACAGAAGGATTGCAACTAATGAATACTGGTTCAAAATTCAGGTTTTACATACCGAGTGAATTGGCATACGGGGATAATCCTCCTCCTGGAAGTCCGATTCAACCGGGTAGTGCATTAATATTTAGTGTTGAGTTACTTGAGATAAAAAAGTAAGTATGAGAGCATTTATTATTTTAATTTTAATTCTAGCTTCATGTGGTGATAATCATAAAGGAAAAGTTGAGAAAATTAAGTTCAAATCTGAAAAGGAAAAACTTTCGTATGCTCTTGGAGTAAATCAAGCTGAAATGTATTTTTCAAAAAATGAGTTAAGTCAAGAAGATTTTAATCAGGACAAAATGATTGAAGGATTTTCTAAAGAGCTAAAACCTGATTTTGTAGAAGACACAGCCTGTCTTGAAACCATCCGTTTGTTTTTAGGTAATGGACAACAAGACATAAATGATCGTTTTATCAATGAAGGTTCTTATTGTGTTGGGAAAATTAATGCGCATAATTTCATGAGGATTTGGAATAAACCAGGAGCTCTTGAAAAAATGGATTTGGATTTTATAAAACGAGGTTTCAAAGATGTAGTTCAAAAAAAGCCATTATCTCTTACCAAAGCTGAACGTGCTACTTTGATCAAAAATTACTATGAAAAATTGGTTGAGGACTTAACCAAAATAATGCTCGATACTGTTTTGGTTAAGAAGAATCTACAAAAGATTGATAATGAAATATTAATCGAAACTATTCAAGAGGGAACAGGTGCGTTTCCAACTGATTCTTCTGATGTAGCTCTTGACTTTATCTTAAGCACTCCTTATGGGGATACAATGGAAAATACCTTTAATAGAAAATCAACGGAGAAAGAACCAATATTTAATATCAAACAAATGTATGAGGGATGGTCGATGGCATTCCCAAAATTGAAACAAGGTGGAGTTTATCGCGTTTATTTGCCTTTTGAAATGTATCAGGATCCACGACTACCCTTTCCGTATATTATTTATTATTTAAAATTAAATAAAGTAGCAGCCAAAGGTGAACTTCTGAAAGAAAACAATGCTCCAAAGATTAATCCAATAAAATGAGAATTGATTCTGTCGAAGGTAAAGGGAGGAAAAATACTTTTGAAAAATAATACACCCCTAATTTTTTGAATTCCCCCCTTCGTCACCTTTCGAACGCATTTCTTTTTGCAATAACTATGCCAAAAAACGTTAAATCAAATGCATTTTGCTTTTCGTTGTCCAGGCAATTGTGAAAGCCCTTTGTTTGGCAATTTCGACATTTTTTCCTTCAAAATTGGCATCTAAATTTAAGTTGAAGATTTGTAGCCATCGATCAAAATGTTCTGGTTTCAAAGGCATGTGTAAATGTTTTTCAATCACATTTGTAGTATACCCAGTTGTGCCAATTAATACAAAACACCAAAAGTCTATCATTTTAGGTAAATGATTTTGGAAATCTATTTTATGGAAAAAGGGAGATAGGATTTCGTCATCTAAAACTTTGGAATAGAACGATTTTACCATGAATTCGATATCCTCTCTATTGACAAGCATACGTTTAGTGTGAGATAAATCGTTGATGATTTTTTCAATTTGAATCAATAAAGGTTCAATCCCATCATTTATTATAATAAATGGATTATATTCTTTTTTTTCATCATCACTCCATTGATGATTCATTTTTGAAATGACACCCTCTCGGGATAATTCATCTCTTAACATACATCGCTGAATTCTAGTTTCTTTCGGTGCAGTAACAAGTATAATTGAATCAAAATTAGTATAAGCGCCAGTTTCATATAGAATAGCAGCCTCGTTAAATACTAAATCGGATGAAGAGCTTTGAACAAATTTGTTAAACTTTTCTCTAACTTTTGGATGAATAATATTATTGAGTTGAATAAGCTTTTCCGGTTCCTGAAAAACAATTTCTGAGATATATTTCCGGTTATAAGTTATGCTACTTGTATAGGCAGAAGATCCGAACAGATTTATGATTTGAATTTTAACATCAGGGTCTTGTTCAACAATCAATTTTGCCTGTAAATCAGAGTTAAAAATAGGATATCCTATTTTTGATAGGATTGAAGAAACAAGAGTTTTACCAGCTCCAATTCCCCCCGTAATCCCAACTTTTTTTTTAGTCTTAGTCATTTCACTAAAAGTGGTAATGGTATTAATGTTAATGAAAAGTTGGTACTGCTTCCGGATATTGGATTCAAAACAATTTCATCCTCTGATTTAATTTCCACATTAAATTCCCATTTTTCTTTTTGAAATGAAATTACAAGAGTTTTCTTTGAGAAATTTGCTTTGAATTCTGCTTTTTGTCCAGTTTGAGAGCCCATTTCATGAGTAGATTGCAAAACACATGTCCCGTTGGAATAGAATATTAATAAGTCTCTAATATCCCCTTTTTTAGCAAAGTCAGATCCGTTTGATTTGAGATTACGAATCATCCAAACTTTGCTATTTCCATCGTGTAGTAATGATGAATAATCATTTTCAACCATCTTAACACCAGTAGTACATCCACACAGAACAGTAATAACGAAAAAGAGGTTAATAAATCTAGACATCATTTAGTCGTAAAGATACGAATAAATCAAGTTTCGTTTAAAAAGAGGGGCAGACAATCGTTCTGAAAGGTCTTGGTTTTCTCCTACATTTTAGGTTGTAACCCATTGAAATCTCATGTGATCCGCCTGTGATTCCGTTTCCTAATTTTGAAACAGTTACATCATAGCTGTAGCCTAGTTTAAATTTACCGGTATTAATACCAAGTGTAAGAATGAATGCGTCTCTATTTCGATACCAAACACCACCGTTGAAATTTCCATATTTGACATATGTTCCAATATTCAATTCTTGAAAACCATTTTGATATTGATAAATTATATTGGGCATGAGAGAGGTCACATTCGTGTATTTTGATTTTGTACCTAAAGCTATATCAGCTCCCACATGACCTGTAATACGCATGGGTAATTTAGATTGACCTAAAATCATCGATTCATCTGGAGTGTTCAAATGATGAATAGCCGCACCACCAAAAAACTTCTTTGTAAATACAACTGCTCCAGCAGAAACATCAAAAAATCCTCTTCTACCATTACCTCTTGGAACATCTCCTGTTTGATAAATAAACCCTCTTCTAGGATCGATCATGTCCCCAAAAGTTAGTTTATCCCAATCTAAGAACTTCTGAAACCAAGCAGCTCTTGCACCAAACATCATGGATGCTTTTCGACTCAATTTCAAGTGGTAAGAATAAATTAGTCCTAGCATGGAAGTTTGAATCGTACCTTGACCTTGTTGATCGTGCATTGCCAAAACACCAATTCCGCCGTTTACACTTTTAGAATAGGTGTCAAAAGAAGCAGCATAAGTAACATAATTACCCGTCAATTGCGGCCATTCATTACGATAATTCATGGCAACTCGAGGACAACCATGTGAACCTGCTAAGGCTGGATTTAAATAAGTTGGATTGGCATAAAACTGCGTAAAAGTTGGATCTTGAGCATTAAGTTGCAAGAAGATTAACTGGATAACCGAAATTAGGATTATTTTTTTCATAATATTTTATTTTATGCGGATATATTTTCTAGGTGAGCGGCTAGTTTTGGTATTAATTGTCATTCCAACTTGATGAGAATAAGCTTTTGATCCAAGAATTTCTGAATAGGTATTATCAAATTGATAGGTTAATGCAAAAGTTTTTAATCGCAATCCGATTGAAAGAGAAATGTTAGTCTTGTTTGAAATTGCTGATCCAAGAGCCATAGATTTATATTGGAAATTAACTCCTCCCCATGATTCTTCTAGATTTTCAAATTTTTGATAGTAAAAATACGGAGCTAATACAATGTCTCCAGATTTTGATTCATATTCCGTCCCAAGATTAATGGTGTAATGATAAGTAGTCGATCTTGGATTTGAAATATTGTTGGAATAAATATTATCTTGATGCCTCAAAACATTATCCATTTGGAAGCCGGCATAAAACCATTTTGCATGTAACAATATGGATGCACCGATATCTCTATACCACAGATTTGTTCCGATTGGTGTTGATCCGTTTGGATAGAAATCAATTGCATTTTCACGGTTTATTTCTACTTGATTTATTCCATTAACTTTATTCGCGTTGAGAATCTTACTGCCCATTTTAAAACGCACAGCTGGTTCAATTAAAAAAGATTTTGACAATAATATTTTTGGAGAGTAAATAAATGCAGTATTCCAATTCTGTATTACACCATTTCCGTAATATTGATAATTTCCTTGTATTCCAAATCCGGATTTAATGGATTTTGAGTACCAGTCAAGCGACATTTGATTATGCAGAGATTGATTGCTCTGTGAAATCCATTGTGCTCGAGATAAGGCTCTAAATCTTGTTGATGAAACGTCACCAGCAGAGGAGAAATTGGCATCTAACTGCGAAGTTCCTGGAACATGAAATTGATGATCTCGTGTGTTTTTTAATCCGATGGATTGTTCCATGTAATCATCCAACTTTGATGTTAATCGCTTAAGTTTTCCAATAATTGAAATCGACCTTTGTGATTTTTCTTTATTATCTTTTGGTTTTTGTATGAGTTCAAGTTCGTTAGATTTTTCTTTAGTTTGATTTACGATTTCGTCATTAGCTAAAATGGCGGTATCACTTGTAGGAGCATTTTTTTCTGTCAGTGAAAGTGTTTCTTGTACTTTATATACACTATCAACTGGTTCATGAGAAATTTTATTAACTGCGGCGTCGAATTTATTTTTAGTTAACCACATGGTTGATGAGTCGTTAACATCGAAGGGGATAAATGGTTGACTCAATTGAGAATTGTTTTCCACTACTTTCGAATTGGAGGAATTCTTAATTGTTCGATTTGTTGGATTTCCATTTTGAGTAATTGTGGTATTTGACTTTGGATATTTATGAACTTTATGGACATTCATTTTTTTCACCGAAGCCGAGTTTTGAGAATGAAGAGCCAATTCTTTTTTAGAGTTAGAATTGAAATAGGAGATTAAGAAAGCTAAAGCGGGAACAATAATACCAAAAGCAAAAATAGCAAACGGTACAACGCGTCTTTTTTCTTCTTTTTCTTCTCTAAAAAGTTCTTCTTGATTCGGAAATAAGTATTCTACACGCTCTACTCTTGCACCATTCCAAGAATCTAAGTCCAATTCAAACTCAGGATGTTCTTGAATAAATGCCTCAAGTTGTTCTTCTTGTTTGGGTGTTAAATTACCTTCAACATACTCAAAAAGCCAACGGTCAATGTTTTCAAAAGATGGTCCACTCATTGTAAAATATTCAATTGTTGTAACTGTTTTTTCACCTTATTTCTTGCTCGAAATAGGTAAACCTTCACTTGTGATGGAGATAATTTAAGTATTTCACCAATTTCCTCGTAAGAGTAACCCTCCAGATCTCGCAAAAGAATAATACTTTTTTGAAGAGGAGGTAAAATACTTACTGTTCTCTCAACCACTTCTTGTGATTCAAACTGCGATTTTAGAACCTCAAAAGTTTCAGGAAGTTTTGAAAATTCCATGGTTATCATCTTTTGTCTTTTCGTGACAAAATTGATCATTGCATTATAAGCGCAAGTGAACAACCACGATTTTACTTTAGATAATTCCACTTTTTCACAGTTTAACCAAAGCTTTTCAAAGGAGTCTTGAACTATATCTCTAGCATCATCCTCATTTTTGAGGAATCGAACTGCAAAACCGTACAAGGAATTGCTATGTTCTTTTACTACAGAATTAAATTCGAGTTTCTCCAATTTTTTTGCTTTACAGTTAGAACAATTTGAATAAAAAGAAAGTTACAGTTAGAACGACTTTCTCGAAATAAAATTAAGCTAAAAAAAAGAAACCCCGTATATAATTGAATAAATACAGGGTTTGAATGAATATTTGAAACAATAAACTATTCTAATATTTCATGAATTTCAAAGTTTGAATCATTTCATTATTTTGAATTTCAAGGAAATAGTATCCCGAAATAACCTCAGGAATATTGACATTCAATGTACTTCCTGTAAAATTCCATGTTTGAATAATTTTTCCATTCAAATCTTTCATTTTGATTTGTCTTGAAGCAGAATTTTTGAATTCAATTTTAAAACTTCCGTTATTTGGGTTTGGAACAATTAATGCAATATCAACTTTCATTTCTTCTACTATAAGT
>Ga0315901_10008916_pt1 | contig 11605 bp, 8 predicted proteins | sample LakEriMetagenome_10_FD_203761 | JGI IMG/M metagenome (GOLD analysis project Ga0315901, IMG submission 203761) | Freshwater fungal communities from buoy surface, Lake Erie, Ohio, United States - Buoy 2 MA116 | ecosystem: Environmental > Aquatic > Freshwater > Lake | place: USA: Lake Erie, Ohio...
GAAAGGCTCAATTGGAAATGATTGACGGAATCGTAAGGAAGTTTTTTTCTGATCCAAGCGATCATGAGGCGATTGAGATGCGGGCCAAGCTCGACTCCTCCCCAATCAAGGACATCACCGAGTATGGTCGGGTGGTTCACGCTGAGATGGAGGCTTTGCTAGCATGCGGTAGATTGGGAGTTTCAACGCAGGGTTCGACTCTGTACTGTACGACTTTTCCGTGCCACAATTGCGCAAAACACATTATTGCCGCGGGAGTGACCAGAGTTGTCTATGTTGAGCCGTATCCTAAAAGTCGAGCGTTTGCTCACCATACGGACGCGATTAGCGAGAAAGATTCCGAAAAACATGTCAAATTCGAGCCATTCACTGGAGTTGGGCCTAGGCGTTACTACGATCTTTTTTCGATACAGGGGAACGGAAGTTTTCCGATAAAGAGAAAAGACTCAGAAACTGGTAAGGCTCTACACTGGCGATTGCAAGAAAGTCGACTAAGAATTCAGATGAGGGCTTTCACCTACTTGGATGCCGAAACACAAGCTGCTAGACTTTTTGAAGAGTGGATTCCAAAGGAATAGGGAGTAGACGATGACGGACAAGAAATTCCAAGAAGCGCTTCAAGCTGCCAAGAAAACGGTCGATGGCTGGCCATCCTGGAAACAAAACAGTTTATTGGTAACGACCATGGCGACGACCCCATCGCCGCGTCAGCCCGTTGATTGTGTTTCTAGATCACGTTCTGAAAAGAAGCTATCCCCTGGATCAGACCCACTCGATGCCAACAAGAGTGGGAGCTGACTCTAGGTGTCTTGCGATTGACGCACTCGCATGACTGTGGTCCTCAAAACCAAGAAACACAAGAAAAATAGTTTGGATGCCAAGACTTGAGGAGACTCGAGTTTCCATTCGAACGCGCCGTAGGACATCTTTGACTTCAGCGCGTCTCTTGCTTGAATTTCGGAAGCGATGGACTCAATGTGATTGCCATCGACGGCAAATCGCTCAGGCGGTTCCATGACAAGAAGACCTAGCGGCGCAGATTGTCGACGGTGGTGGAGGTATGTCTTGGCGATCACGAATAACAATCGGACGCTGCACAAGGCGGTGAGCGGGCACTTCGATCAAGTCCACAAGGGAAGGATGTATCGAAACTGGGGTGCGACATCACCATTCGCGACGGGAAGGAATGCTGCGAGATTCGATACTATCGTAAGCAGCCTACCGGTTAGCGTAAAGAAATTTGCAAGTGCCGTGCGAGCGCATTGGGATATCGAGAACTCATTTCATTGGGTTCTGGAGATGACCTTCAACGAAGACCAAAGCCGGATTCGCCAGGAACACAGTCCGGACAATGTTTCTTTGCTTCGACGCTTTGCGTTTAACATCCTTAGCCTGGAAACTTCGAAAGAAAACAATCGGAAGAAGCGAAAACGAGCAGCGTGGGACGAAAACTATCTGCTAAACTCCGTAGCAACAGTCATTTAGGATGCGAATGCCCTAGGTACAAGATGCTTTTCCTACAAATCGTTGCGAGTGCGATAAATGCTCGATAGTCTAGCGAGTGCCTCTATGGAGGATAGAACTCTGGTGGAAACCCACTCGAGCGCCCGTTCTAGAGAACGCCGAGGACAAGTGGCAAGCCAAGGGCTGCGACGGTGGCCCCCAACTTCCTCTGAGCCCAAGAGGCTTGTTATCTGGGGAAAGCGAAAAATCCAAACGCCTTCACCTTAGGAATGTTAGAACCTTTCACCTGCAAATCCTGCGGAAGAGCCTGACTTATGAGCTCAACATCATTACTTGGACTACTCAGCATGCTTGGTCAGGTGAGTCCAAACAACGACACGACGGGCCTCCAAGATGCACTCGAAACCTATCGGCTAGAGTCATCAGAACGTCTTGGTTTAGAGTCTATAGAGCTGGCTCGCCCCGGCATCCAGAATGATATGTTGCTAGCGTCTTCGGATTTGCTGAATTGTGAGAAATTTGACCAAATCGATTCCAAGAGGCAGTTTCTTTTGGAATCGATTGTGATGCCCTTCCATAGGCCTATTATCGACATTGTCCTTGACCGGATCATCGTCGAGCAATTGACTTCCGATTGGAAACGGATTGGAAACACCTCAGTTCGATCGCGCATAGAAGAATGTTTGCTCTCGGTCGGTGGGATTAATGAGCCGAAGATTACATATGCTGGGACCGGATTCGTAGTAGGCACAGATTTCCTCATGACCAACCGGCATGTCGGAGCGATCTTTGCAACGGGTGTTGGCACGCGAAAGATCGAATTCCACCCTGGGCCCGCTGTAGATTTTTACCATGAGATTGGTCGTGACACTTCCGAGACGTTGGAGGTCCAGAATGTACTGATGATTCATCCGTTTTGGAACATGGCTCTATTAAAGGTTCCTGGGTTAGCACCGAGGCGCAAGCCATTAGTACTCAGCACGGTGGATCGAAGCACGCTTGACAATTCAACGGTGTGCGTGGTTGGTTATCCTGGATTTGATCCTAGAGGAGGTAGTGATTTTCAATCTGTCCAAAATCGTATTTTCCGAGGCACCTACTATGCGAAGCGATTGCAGCCAGGTCGGCTAAGACGTCGTGAAGAGATTGAGAGTTGCGAAAATATGTTCGATGCAATCACACACGATTGTTCGACGCTGGGAGGTAATTCAGGATCTGCCGTGCTTTTGGTCGCTGAGGGACGGGATCAGCCGATCGAAGTGGTTGGATTGCATTTTGCTGGTGAATACCTCAAAGCTAACTACGCAGTGCCTACCTACGATCTTGCGAGGGACCAAAGGGTGGTCGATCAAGGGGTTTGCTTTCGTCCTGGCGTCCGAGCCCAGACCGACGTTTACCAGTCAATTTCGAGTATGGTCCAAGACGCAGAGGTACTGTCCAACGAACACAGCAATCCAGCCGCAGTTCCGCAAGTGAATTCGATCCGCGTGCAGACCAATGGTGCGGTCACATTGTCAATCCCGCTGCATATCACTGTATCGGTTGGAACGCCAATGATTGTACTTCCAGCCGGCGCGATCGCTAACCCCATGTTGGACTCCAAGGACTTGAAGATTTCGGCTGAAGGGATGTTTTCGCGGAAGGCATTGTCGAACATCCCGTGGTCGGATTTTTCGATCGACTCGCTGAATAAGGCATCATTCGATTGGACTGTTGGATTACCTTTTGGGCTGGCCAGCAAGCTCTCGTACTCTTCCGTCTCAGTCGTGTGTAATACGGTCAAAACCGTGTGGGGCTTTTCCGATTGTGATTTTGTTGAAGCGAAAAACACGCAATATTTTGTTGCATGGTCAGATCGAGTGGTGTTGATGGCGTTCCGTGGAACCGAGAGTTTTGGTGATTGGCTCGGGAATCTCGACGTCGTTAGTTCGCATAAAGGGTACCGTATCAATCTTCGAGGTTTTCTTAATGCGTTCATCGTCGTCGCATCGCGATTGCATAATATTCTCAATGACTTGCCCGGGCGAACGATGGTACTTAATTGTCACAGTCTTGGTGAAGCAATCGCGACGATCGCTGCAGCGCATTGGTCCGGTAGCGTCCCGATTCGAGCGATCTATACTTATGGGCAACCGGCGTTCGGCATAGGCGAATTCACAGAGTTCATGCGGACAACGTACCCATCGAATTTTTATCGTTTTGTCAATCACAACGATTTCGTTCCACGAGTACCTCCGTCGTATCGGCATGTGGGTCGGCTGATACGGTTCGACGCGATGGCTCGCGTTCGATCCAGGTCAACTTCACCGTCAAACGAATCTCTAGACACCGGAGGTGACGACCAAATACTCAGTGAAGAAGAATTCAATAAAATTCAATTTTCATTGCTTTCACCATTGGCCAGCCAAAAGAAGCGAAAGCTGGAGTCGACTCCGAGGGTCGAAGTCGAAAGGTTCGTGCCAAGCATCAGAGATCATTCGATGGATGAGTACCTTAACGAGCTAGTCTTAAATATACCCAAGTAGCATGCATACATATAACCCTAAAGATACGGTCTGGTACCTCGAAGCAAAAGACACGGATGGACGTGTGGTCAACACAGGATCTGCGGTCGCTATTCGACTGAAGAAATCCGAGAGCCAATCCTTTGCTGAAACTTATTTGCTCACATGCGTGCATGTGGTTCGACGACTCGTTGGTAAGGGATCTCATTACGGAGACATTTTGAGCAAGCTTGAGGGGTACCGACCAGGTGTTGGTTACAATCCGAAAGAGGCCGTTCAATTGAAAATTGTTGATGAAATGATTCATCAATTACCAACGGATCTTAGCAATGCTGCAGACGATTGGGTTTTGTTGAAGATTCAAGATCAGCAAACTACTTCGGCGTGTCCTGGGATCGAGCCATGTGGAGATTCGTCCGCCATCGGAGTCAAGATTGTCGGGTACCCTGGAGGCAAGGACTCATTTTCTAACTCGGTGGTCCAACCCACTGAAACAGCTAACACGTTTACGATTGAATCCCATGATCTTGGGGTACTTCAGCTCATCGGAGATGGGTCAAGGAACGGAATGAGTGGAGGAGGCGTATTTGAAGTTAGTAGTAGGCAGTTTTTGGGGCTTCATCGAGCCAAGCACGATCTCGCACTGCGTCTGCATATCGTCGCAGCCACCCACATTTTTAAGAGACTTGAGGAAATGGGTTATACTCCGAAGTCGTTTCCACCGAAGCGGATACCGGATGGATCAGAAAACGATGATGCAATTACAAATGGTGCTTTGATAAAACATACGAATAACACGGATGTTGCTTCATACTCGAGCTTGTTTCCCTGGCATACCGTCATTGAGACGGGACAGACCGGGGTTCTGGCACTAGGTCAACTCCTACAAAAATCTCCAGAAAATTTGTCCGGGAGAAAAAAGGAGTTACAACAACTGGACAAAATTTGGAGGAGGGAGAACCTTGATGCGATAAAAGTCAATGTTTGCGTTATATCCGGATTAGGGGGGCTCGGAAAGTCGTCATTAATTTCCCAATGGATCAAAACTCGGTTTTTCGATGAGAATAATTGGTCTGACGTTTACAGGTATCTCGATTGGACCTGTCACGACGAGTCTCCTGATCCCACACTATTCATAGAGAAAGCGATGGCATTTTTCGACGGTAATTTTGACCCAAACGCAGGACCTACTGAAATGGGCAATCGCCTTGCACACCTCGTGCGTAGCAAAAAAACACTTTTGATACTTGATGGAATCGAGGCTCTTCAACAACCGCCCGGAAACTTGGCTGGTATGATCACAGACCCGGGAATTTGTTCGCTACTACTTGGACTGGCGAAGAAAAACGATGGACTTTGCATTATAACAGCAAGATCCAGCATTCCTGAATTAGCTTCATTTGAAGGGAAGCAGGTTGTACATATCCCGCTTCCGGATCTGTCGGATGAAGAAGGTGCTGAGCTTTTGTTCTCCTTAGGAGTAAAGTTCGCTGGCATGTCTGAAATAGAAAAAGATGATAAAGAACTAAAGATGGCAGCGTCTGAATCGCGTGGCCACGCATTAACGCTTCAACTTCTGGGTAGATATATTGCCGGTGCATTGAAGGGTGATATTCGGAAAAGAGACGTGATACGAATGAGTGATGCGAACGCATACTGGCAAGAAAAGAATGGGGGAATTCAGTTTGGGCCAGCATATCGATCAATTGATAGATATGTAGACTGGTTTCGTAGTGAGGATTGCTCGGCAAGCGAACGCACTCTGCGTCAACAGCAGCTTTCGTTTCTTCAACTCCTCGGTTTTTTTAACCGCCCTGCTACACATGAAGAGTTTTCGGAACTTCTCAGCGAGAAGATCGAGGAAGTAAATGAGCCTCTCTACAATCTAGACGCAAACGAATTGAATTTAGTAGCAATCCGATTGCGTGACACCGGACTTATTTCCTTACTTCCGGACCCTTCAAATCCCGGATTCCATCTCATTGATACTCATTCTATCATTCGAAATTACTTCGCAGAAAAGCAGGATGGAATAAACAAAACAGCTTCTTACGCTTCGTTTCGCCCTGAGAGAGGGATCAAAAACTTAATAAAGCGAGTCTTTTCTAGGTTACACAGAAAAGGAAAACAACATAATGGATGGTGCGAAGGCCACTTAAAACTTCTTAAACTCTTGCTTCAAAAACCGATTGAAGAGCGTCCAACGTCGTTAGCAAACCTACAACCATTGTACCATGCGGTGACACATGGTTGCAATGCCGGCCTGCATGAGCGGACACTGCACGATGTATATGTAAATCGTATAATGCACGGAACTGAATCGCAAGGATTCTATAGTTCCAAAAAGCTAGGAGCAACCTCAGAGAATTTAAATGCAATTGGAGCTTTTTTTGAACATCGTTGGTCCTCACCCAATATCAAACTCTCACTCGATGATCGAGCGTGGGTGCTAAATGAGGCAGCCTACGAACTACGAGCTCTTGGAAGAATAGTTGAGGCAAGAGACGCATTCGTACATGCATTTAAGATCAAAGAGAAGTCCAGTGACTTTCTAGGTGCTTCGATTGCTGCTGGGAATCTCAGCGAGACGGAGGTTATTCTTGGCATGTTGGCAAGCGCTCGAGAGAACGCCATATCAGCGATTTATTTTGCAAGGTATGCAGACGATCCCTCTGAATTGAAGAATCTCTATGGACTGCTAGGGAGTATTTGCCACCAATCAGGTGAGCGTGAGAATTCGAATAAATTCTTCGATTTATCCCGAGAAATCCATCAGCGGTATCACCTTCAAGGCCCCTGGATTAGAGGCGTTACTTCTTTCCATTTTTTCCAGTTTTGTGTTGCAGAAATTGAAAGAACATGTTGGTTGACTTTTTTAGGGTATCCAGTTCAAAAGCAATATTTAAAAGGAAGTATAGAGCTGATTGCTCAATTGGAGAAGGAATTCCTTGATTTAGCAGGCCATGAGTCATTAATTAATACTGCACTCGCAGGATTGATTTTTAATCGCATAAAAATTTATGCTGCATTTTTAAATCAAAAATCTATAAGTTCGAATTCGATGGACAGTTGCCTTATGGATCTGCGCAAGTGCGGAGAAACGGAGTTCCTTATTTGCGGATTGATCACACGTGCTTGGCATACTGCGAGAACGAGAAGATCAAACTCAATTGATGATCTCAACTTGGCCTGGACTTTGGCAAGTCGAGGCCCGTTCGAGTTGCTTAAAGCAGATATCTTGCTTACACGTTTTAGGCTCTTTGGTCTCGCTCGAAAGCGTAATGTCGGCAATAACTATGCTAAACTTAACCGGCCGGCATTGGTAAAAGGTAATGGTTACCCTTGGGTGACAGGGCGCCCTAATCAAGACCTGAATGATGCAGTTGCAATTATCAATCAATGCGGGTACTTTCTCCGCAAAAAGGAGATTGACGACCTTGACCTTATGCCTCCATCTACAAAACAATCTGGTAAATGAAGGGTCGGTAGGAATTACTGAGGGTACATTTTCCTCATTCGGGAGCGATATCCGCTGCTGACGAACGGTGACTGAACCGATGGGCGCTTTGTCAACGTTGGCCCCTTTCGCCCAAATAATCGCAATTATCTTGCGGCGGGTGTAAGAGAATCCATGTAAGTCGTGAGTCGGGCAGCCGAACTCCGAGTTCGGTAGGATATTGAGATAAACGCGTTTCAATTCCTTACTGCCTGGAAACCCACGACCATGAAGACAATTCTCGCTTTGGATCTTGAGAAATTCAAGACCGTGTCCTGACAGCCGACCGAGGATTTCTCGTCGATACCGCTATTCAAAACCATGTTGAACCATCCTAAAAAATTCGAACAATTCTTGCATGACTTCAAACATTTATTGCTGGTTTTCGAAGCCAGTGGCTCCTCCGGTTGGGTCGTGGAGCTGGCTCGTAAACCTGGCGTTTAGGTGCTGGTGGCTCACCCGGGCGTTGTCGAATTCTAAAGCTCACGCGATTTGTCGCAGGCTCATCCCGGAGGCAAAGAATTGAGCAATACTGCATTTTTTCACATTGAAAGCGTGTTTGGCATCGGAAATTAGTAGATTTCGGTGGGAAAAGTCCCCTAAAGAAATCATCCGACTCGTCCTTATCCAACTGGTTCCTCTTGAAAACGCACTCACCTCGTTCCTCTTAGTGCCCACTGACCGGGTGTGCATAGAGTCTCGGATTTAAAAACTAGAATCATCCAACTTTCATGCAAACCTGGACAAAGAACCTATATTCGGATTCAATGAGCAGCCGTGTACTGGCTTGGATTCGATTCGCTCTTTCTCCTTTTCAACGCAATATCTTATGCAAAACCTGACTCCTCGCCAAGTTGAGATCCTCGCAATTCAGATTCTCGAGCATTTGGAAAAGGGGGTGTTTCGCGAAGATTCTTTGGTCGAATTGAAAAGGGAGCTAACGGATCCGTACAAGATCGCTCGACGCATCGCAGGGCATTGTAATGCAGCTCGAGGCGATTGGGTCCTTTGGATCATCGGTGCCGATGAAAACGATGGTGTTGTGGGGTGGTCCCCCCCCGATCTGGCCGAATTCTTACCGAAGATTTGGCGATTTTTCGATGGATACCCTCCCTCTTTTATAGACGTCAATGTCGAGTACAACAGGAAGCACTGTACCGCTCTAGCATTTAACGCAAACAGGCCACCTTATCTTGTTAGAAACGAGAGCTTCGGCAACAAGGGCGTGGTCATCGAAAGAGAAATTCCCTGGAGAGATGGAACGCGTTTACGGTCTGCCACCAGAGACGAAGTGATTCGCCTCCTAGTCGATCAGACAAAGCTGCCAGATATCGAAATTCTCAGTAGCCAAGCTTCCCAGCGTTCCTCAAAACAAACTGGCGAGTCTCAAAACGATCTTATTCCAATTGACATACGGATCGAGTTCTATGCAATGCTAAAAGACGAAAAGCCCGTGGTACTACCGATCCATCGGATTTCCGGCTGGTTTTCAGATCCAAGCAAAGAGTATATGTCGGTCGATATTGCAAATTTCTTCTTTCAAAGCGACGAGCGACGTCAACGTGTGGCACGGCAGACACTTGAGTATGCACGGAATGGAGGTCCGGCCTTTCCCACCCCGCCGGCGGATGACAGCGTCAGGTTCACTGGATCCGAAGCAATCATTTACCGCCCCACAAATATCGGCGTACAGATGTCGACCATGTTCGATCGAAAGACCTGGGAAAAATTTTCTCTATTCGAGATCCAGTTGGTCCTGCCGATGGGAGTGGACCGAACTCCACTCATCATCTCTGACAAATCAGTTCGGAAAACAGGCGGCAATCGTGTGTAATGCTCTACTTGTCTTACGACTAATACTGTTAGATAGGGGTAAGAGAATACATGTACATCGTGAGTTCGGCTGCCGGATGGCCGAGTTCGGTAGGATATTTAGCTAAACCCGTTTCAATTCCCTACTTCCTGAAAACTTACGACCAAGCAGACAATTCTCGCTCTGGATATTGGAAAATTTATGTCAGTATCCTGTCTGCTGACTTAGGATCACGCGTCAATACCGGTATTCAAAACCATCATGACCCATCCTACGACGTTCGAATAGTTCTTGCTTGACATCAAACCGCCGTTGCTGGTTCTCTAAGCCTGTGATCCCTCCGGTTGGGTGTGAGCTTACACGGGCCTGATCGGCATTTTCTCATCAAAGGGCCCACTTTTGCGGGTGGATTCAAGGTGCGTCCTTGTTTCATCCCAGTGCCCGAGGAGATCCTGCTTATGTCTCGCATAGCGTCCTCGAAAACCGCCCAGATTTGGGCCAAATGGTTCGCCCAGTGCGAACGATCCAATGCACCCGTCGCGCAACGTACCCAGGGCGGCGCTTCGCTCTGCCCTGGGCTATCTCATTTTGCCCCTTTGGGGCGGTGGGGGTTCGATGGTTGATCAGGCGCCCCCATTGGTCTTTTGCCACAACAGGACGGGCCATGATAATTCACCGTATGCGATCTAGTGGTCTTTTGCCCCAACGGGGCGCAAGGTGATAGCCCAGGGCAACGCCCTGGGTTCGATGTGCCCGAATCCTACCAAGCCCTGAAAGGGCGGAACCTCTCGGCGCGTCAACCCATACGCTTACCGTACCCAGGGCGGCGCTTCGCTCTACCCTGGGCTATCTCATTTTGCCCCTTTGGGGCAGTGGGGGTTCGATGGTTGTTCAGGCGTCCCCAAGGGTCTTTTGCCACAACAGGACGGAACATGATAATTCACCGTGCGCGATCTAGTGGTCTTTTGCCCCAACGGGGCGCAAGGTGATAGCCTAGGGCAACGCCCTGGGTTCGATGGGCCCGAATCCTTCCAAGCCCTGAAAGGGCGGAACTTCTCGGCGCATCAACCCTTACGCTACCGTACCCAGGGCGGCGCTTCGCTCTACCCTGGGCTATCTCATTTTGCCCCTTTGGGGCAGTGGGGGTTCGATGGTTGATCAGGCGCCCCCATTGGTCTTTTGCCACAACAGGACGGGGCAGGATAATCCATCGTACGCGATCGAATGGTCTTTTGCCCCAACGGGGCGCAAGGTGATAGCCCAGGGCAACGCCCTGGGTTCGATGGGCCCGAATCCTACCAAGCCCTGAAAGGGCGGAACCTCTCGGCGCATCAACCCATACGCTTCCATACCCAGGGCGGCGCTTCGCTTTGCCCTGGGCTATCTCATTTTGCCCCTTTGGGGCAGTAGGCGTTCGATGGTTGATCGGGCGTCCCCAAAGGTCTTTTCCCACAACAGGACGGGGCATGATAATTCACCGTCCGCGATCTAGTGGTCTGTTGCCCCAACGGGGCGCAAGGTGATAGCCCAGGGCAACGCCCTTGGGATCGATGGGCCCGAATCATACCAAGCCCTGAAGGGGCGGAACGTCTCGGCGCGTCAACCCATACACTACCGTACCCAGGGCGGCGCTTCGCTTTGCCCTGGGCTATCTCATTTTGCCCCTTTGGGGCGGGGACATCACAACCCTATCGCGTAGGGACTGTCCCCGGTTTCTCGCCAAACTTCCATGCGCCCCATACCGGATTCGAATCAGTGATCTCCGCCGTGACAGGTTATGACCATGGACCAGTTGCAAATAGTGCTTGCGGGCAGTAAGCCGATCCAATGGCCTGAAAACGCGGAATCAAGGTAGTTGACAAAGGTGATGCGAACCATGCGCAAGCGAACAATAACCCAGAACCCCTTCACGGGCCGCTGGCGAATCGTCTCGATGAGTGCCTGGGACCACGAGTTCATCGACGAAGAGGAAGAGGGCTATTTCGAGTTCGAACAGAACGACAGCGGCCAGTTCCACTTCGGCTACGTCTACGGCCAGATGGTATGATCTTCATCCACAACGGCGACGATTCAGAGTTCGTGGCGAAGAAGGCAGATAGCAGGAAGAAGGCCATGAAATGACGACCGACACGAAGACTTCTGGCTACTCCCACACGCAGAAGGCCCCGCTCTGCTTACTGGTCTACGCACTTGCCGTCGTATTTCTTGCGCTGGGCTGGATCGTCAAAGATGCACCACCAATTCCGTGGCTATTTCCGCCCATTGGCCTGTTGATGCTCGTGGTTGCTGCAGCGTTCCATCACTTGACGGTTGAGGACCAAGGCGACA
>Ga0315901_10008920_pt1 | contig 11597 bp, 8 predicted proteins | sample LakEriMetagenome_10_FD_203761 | JGI IMG/M metagenome (GOLD analysis project Ga0315901, IMG submission 203761) | Freshwater fungal communities from buoy surface, Lake Erie, Ohio, United States - Buoy 2 MA116 | ecosystem: Environmental > Aquatic > Freshwater > Lake | place: USA: Lake Erie, Ohio...
CTCGACTCGACGACCGTGCTCGCCCTCGCGACCGAGGCGGGGTACGCCGTGAACGCGCTCACCTTCCGGTATGGGCAGCGGCACGGCGTCGAGATCGACCGCGCCCGCGCCATCGCCGAGCGCTACCGGGTGGCGCGACATGTGGTGGTGGACATCGACCTGCGCCTCTTCGGCGGGTCGGCGCTCACGGCGGATGTCGACGTGCCGAAGGACCGGGACGCGGCGGCGATGGCCGAGGGGATCCCGGTGACGTACGTCCCGGCGCGGAACACGATCTTCCTCTCCTTCGCGCTCGCGTGGGCCGAGGTGCTCGGCGCCACCGACTTGCTGATCGGGGTGAACGCGCTCGACTACAGCGGCTACCCGGATTGTCGGCCCGACTACATCGCCGCCTACGAGGCGATGGCGAACCTGGCGACGAAGGCGGGAGTCGAGGGGACGGCCCGCACGCGGATCCTGACGCCACTCATCGCCTGTTCCAAGGCGGACATCATCCGCACGGGGCGCGCCCTTGGCGTGGACTATGCGGAGACGATCTCCTGCTACGACCCGACGCCGTCAGGGGATCCCTGTCAGCGGTGCGACGCCTGCGCGCTCCGCGCGAAGGGGTTCGCCGAGGCGGAGGAGGCGTAGGTGTATACCGTGAAGGAGATCTTCTACACGCTGCAGGGGGAGGGCGTGCACGCGGGGCGGCCGGCGGTCTTCTGCCGCTTCAGCGGGTGCAACCTCTGGACCGGTCGCGAGGCGGACCGTGGGTCCGCGACCTGCACCTTCTGCGACACCGATTTCGTGGGAGTGGGTCCGGACGGGGGGCGGTTCGCGACCCCGGAGGCGCTGGCGGAGGCCGTGGCCGATCGGTGGCCGGCCGGTGCCGGGGGACGCCCCTACGTGGTCTGCACCGGTGGGGAGCCCCTGTTGCAGCTGGATGCGGCGGCGGTCGACGCCTTCCACCGCCGGGGCTTCGAGGTGGCAGTGGAGACGAACGGGACGCAGGCGGTGCCGGCCGGGATCGACTGGGTCTGCGTGAGCCCGAAGGCGGATGCCCCCCTGGCCGTGACGGGGGGAGACGAGCTCAAGTTGGTGTATCCACAGGAGTTAGCCCCTCCCGAGCGATTCGCCGGTATGGGGTTCCGGCACTTCCTGCTGCAACCGATGGACGGCCCAGCGTTGGCGGCGAACACGGCGGCGGCGGTCGCCTACTGCCTGGCCCATCCCGGATGGCGGCTCTCGCTCCAGACGCACAAGGTGACGGGCGTGCGGTGACCCCCGGGCGCGTCGGTCGTCCGAACCGACCCGCCGGGACGTATTGACTGGGGCTATCGCCGGGGGGACATTTGAGGGTCGAGTGCCCCCAACCTTGTAGGGGGAGCTCGGACCGTGCCGTCCGGCAGGGCGGCCGATCATACCCCAAGCACCCTGAGGTGTTCTCCGTATGCGCATTCGTTTCCTCAGCTCGGCCCTGGCCCTGCTCGGGCTCGTCGCCTCGGCGACGTCGGCACAGGCCCAGGCTGGCTCGGTCGCGGGACGCGTCACGCAGTCCGGCACCGGCAACCCGGTCGCCGCGGCGCAGGTCCAGGTGCTCGCCGGGACCGCCCGCATCGCCGTGGGCCAGTCCAGCGAGGACGGCAGCTACCGGATCGGCAACGTGCCGGCCGGGACCTACGCCGTCGTCTTCACCCGCATCGGCTTCTCGGCCAAGCGTGTCGACGGCGTGCGGGTGACCGCGGGCGGGACCGCGACGGTGAACGCCGAGATGTCGGAGCTCGCCGCGCAGCTCAACCAGGTCGTGACGACCGCGACCCGCGGCGCCGAGCCGGAGAAGATCCTCGACTCGCCGAACGCGATCTCCGTGGTGACCGCGGAGCGGATCGCGGAGCGCCCCTCGGTGACGGTGACCGACCACATCAAGGCGGCCCCGGGCCTCTCGATCTCGAACGGCGGCATCGTGCAGGCGAACATCGTCTCGCGCGGCTTCAACAACGCCTTCTCCACCGCGATGCTGATGCTGCAGGACTACCGGTTCGCCGGCGTCCCGTCGCTCCGCGTCAACGTGCCGTTCCTCTTCACCGGGACCGGCGATGACATCGACCGCATCGAGGTCCTGCAGGGTCCGGCCTCGGCGCTCTACGGCCCGAACTCCGGCGCCGGCGTGCTCCACGTGATCACGAAGTCGCCGTTCAACTCGCAGGGCTCGTCGATCACCCTCGACGGCGGCGAGCGCTCGCTGGCCCGCGTCGGCCTCCGTCACGCCGGCACGATCGGCAACACCATCGGCTTCAAGTTCTCGGGCGAGTACTTCACCGCCCGTGACTGGGAGTACACCGACCCGAACGAGGTCGACCTCGGCCCGACGGCGAACCCGCAGGCCCGCGCCTACTACGGCCTCTGGGGCGTCGGCCCGACCGGCACGCTCGACACGCGCGTCCCGGCCTCGCGCCTGAACCAGAACAAGTTCCGCAACTACGACCTCGAGAAGTACTCGGGCGAGGCGCGCCTCGACTGGCGCCCGGACGCCGAGACCGAGGCGATCACCACGATCGGCTACTCGAACATCGGCAGCGCGCTCGAGATCACCGGCACCTTCGGCGCCGCGCAGGTCAAGAACTGGAGCTACACCAACATCCAGCAGCGCTTCCGTCGGAAGAAGTTCTTCGCGCAGGTCTTCTACAACGCGTCGAACGCCGGCAACGCCAGCGCGACCGACGACAACGGCACCTTCTACCTCCGCACGGGCCTCCCGGTCGTCGACAACTCGACCGTGCTCGTCGGCCAGCTGCAGCAGGGCTTCAACCTCGGCGCGACGAAGTTCACGGCCGGCGCGGACTACATCGCGACCAACCCCGTGACCGAGGGCACGATCATGGGGCGGAACGAGGATGACGACGCGATCACCGAGGTGGGCGCGTACCTCCAGATGACGCACCCGCTGACCGACCGCCTCGACTTCACCGTCGCCGGGCGCGCCGACCAGAACTCGCGCCTCGAGGGCGAGCAGTTCTCCCCGCGTGCGGCCTTCGTCTTCAAGGCGACGCCGACGCAGAACTTCCGCTTCACGTACAACCGCGCCTTCGGGTCGCCGGCCTCGTTCGCCTTCGGCCTCGACCAGTTCTCGGGCCAGAACGTGAACCTCGGCCCGGCGCTCGGGAACGTGCCGGTGCAGATCTTCGGTAACCCGTCGAAGCGCGGCTGGAACTATGACCGCAGCTGCGACGCCGCGATCAACGGGGGCCTCTGCATGCGCTCGCCGTTCGGCGGCGCCGCCCCGGTGGCCGCGTCGGGTCACGTGATGGTCCCGGGCATCATGGCCGCCTTCGCCGGCCAGCTCGCCGGTGGCCTCGCCGCCCTCGGCCTCCCGGCCCCGGCCGTCGCGAACGTCGCGACCGCCCTCCGCGGCCTCACGCCGAACGCGACGCAGGTCCGCGGCGTGCTCCGCAACCTCGGCGCCCCGGGCACCCCGATCGTCCCTTGGACGAACCCGGTCAACCTGGCCCCGCTGAGCGCGAACTTCTCGAACACCTGGGAGCTCGGCTACAAGGGCGTCTTCAAGAACAACCTCCGCCTCGCCGTCGACTTCTGGTACCAGATCCGCCCGGCGGATCCGGCCACCCAGGTCGTCAACCTCGACGACGCGGTCTTCCTCGACCCGACCACCCTCGGCGCCTACCTCGGCGCCGCGATGGGCCCGACCCTCGTCGCCAACGGCGTCCCGGCGCCCGCGGTCTCGACCGTCGTCACGAACTGGGTGACCTCGCTCGCCCAGGTCCCGGGCGGCCTGCTCAACTTCGACAACCCGAACTACGACAAGAACTACCTGGTCTTCACGTACCAGAACGCGACCGGGCAGATCGACGTCCGCGGGATCGACATCGCCGTCGACTACCTGTTCAACGACGTCTACTCGATCTCGGCCACGTACTCGAACCTCAACCGCAACGTCTGGACGAACGCGCCGGGCGCGACGGCCGCGAACCCGCTGACGGCCAATGCGGCGAAGAACCGCGGCACCGTCACCCTGCGCTACGACAACCAGGCGCGCGGGATGACCGGTGAGCTCCGCACCCGCTACACCGGCGGCTTCCCGGTGAACTCGGGCGTCTACAACTCGTACAACCAGAGCACCCCGATCCGCTACGAGGCGGTGCCGTCGAACCTCTTCATCGACGCCGGCTTCTCGGTGTCGGTGCCGTGGCTCCAGAACACCCGCTGGGCGGTCAACGCCCAGAACCTGCTCGACAACCGGGTGAACTCGTTCATCGGCGTCCCGGAGGTCGGGCGCATGGTGACGACGCGGCTCTCGTACACGTTCTGATCGATCCGGCCCACGGGCCGGGCAGGCGAAGCGGGGTGGGCCAGTCGGCCCACCCCGCTTCGTTTATGTTCCCTCCGAAGCCACCGCCCGTCCCGTCACGCCCGAGCCCGCCGCCATGACCGCTCCCGCCGTCCCTCCGAAGCGCAAGACCGACTACGGTATCGCCTGGGCGGAGACGCGCCGGCTGATGTGGCAGCACCGGGCCGCCCTCGGCGTTGGCCTCGTGCTCATGCTGGTGAATCGGGCGGCGGGCCTCGTCCTGCCCGGCAGCGTGAAGTGGATCATCGACGAGGGGATGCTCGGACAGGATTGGGCGCTGGTCACCCGGCTCGCGATCGCCGCCGGCGTCGCGACCCTCGTGCAGGCCGGCACGTCGTTCGCCCTCTCCCAGGTCATCTCGGTCGCGGCCCAGCGCGCCATCACCGTCCTCCGGCGTCGCGTGCAGGCGCGGTTGCTGCGGCTCCCCATCAGCTTCTTCGACGCCACACAGAGCGGCGTCCTCATCAACCGCGTGATGAACGACGCCGAGGGGATCCGGAACCTCATCGGCACCGGCATCGTGCAGCTCGTGGGCGGCAGCCTGACCGCGATCATCGCGCTCGCCTACCTGTTCTACCTCAACTGGTTCCTCACCGCCTGCACGCTGGGCTTCCTCGCCATCTTCGGCGGGGTGATGGCGTACGCCTTCCAGAAGCTCCGGCCCATCTTCCGCGACCGCTCGAAGATCCAGGCCGAGGTCTCGGGGCGGCTCGGGCAGGCGATGGGGGGCGCGCGCGTGGTGAAGGTCTACACCGCGGAGAAGCGCGAGGAGATCGTCTTCACCCGCGGGGCGCACCGGCTCTTCCGGAACATCGCCTCCACCATCACCGGGACGAGCGCGATCGCCGCGATCTCCACGGTGATCATCGGCGCGGTGGGCGTGCTCATCCTCGTGGTCGGCGGTCGTGCCGTGGCCGGCGGCACGATGACGATCGGCGAACTCGTCTCCTACATTTTCTTCGTGGGCCTCGTCTCGTTCCCGGTCGTGCAGATGGCGTCGATCGGGACGCAGATCACCGAGGCGTTCGCGGGGCTCGATCGGATCCATGAGATCATGACGACGCCGACCGAGGACGACGACGACGCCCAGCGGGAGGTCCTCCGCGACCTCGACGCCGACGTCGTCTTCGATCAGGTCTCGTTCGCGTACCGCGACGGCGTGCCGGTGCTGCGCGACGTCTCGTTCACCGCGCCCGCGGGCTCGACGACGGCGCTGGTCGGGTCGAGCGGCTCGGGGAAGTCCACCCTCATCTCGCTGATCCTCGCCTTCAATCGACCGCAGGCGGGCCGCGTCACCATCGGCGGGCAGGACCTCGCCACCCTCAAGCTCCGCGACTACCGCTCGACGCTCGGCGTCGTCCTGCAGGACAACTTCCTCTTCGACGGGACGGTGGCGGAGAACATCGCCTTCTCGAAGCCCGGGGCGACGTTGGCGGAGGTGCGCGAGGCGGCGCGCATCGCGCACTGCGACGAGTTCGTCGCGGGCTTCCCCGATGGATACGACACGGTGGTCGGGGAGCGCGGGGTGCGGCTCTCCGGCGGGCAGCGGCAGCGCGTGGCGATCGCGCGCGCGATCCTCGCCGATCCGCACATCCTGATCCTCGACGAGGCGACCTCGAGCCTCGACAGCGAGAGCGAGCGCCAGATCCGCGAGGCGCTCCAGATGCTCCGGCGCGGACGGACGACCTTCGTCATCGCACACCGCCTCTCGACCATCCGCAGCGCCGACCAGATCCTGGTGCTCGAGGAGGGACGGATCGTGGAGCGTGGCAGCCACGCCGAGCTGATGGCCCTCAACGGCCGCTATCGGGTGCTCCACGACACGCAGCACGCGGTGGAGGCCGATCTCTTCCTGAATCCCGGGGAGGAGGGGGAGACGGCGCCGTCGGTGGTACCCACCGGCCGCTGATCGGGCGCCAGCCGCGCCGGACGGTCTGACGCGTCAGCCGTCCCTCAAAGCGCGCCGCGCCGGCCTTTGGGCCGCGCGCGGCGCGCTTCGTCAGCTCAGCGGCGCTTCCCGCTGAGGCGCGACCCGTCACCCGGCATGGCCCACTCGCCCGTGACGGTGTCCCCGTCGAACTCGAGCGTCATGGTGGCGGAGTCGCCGGTCGGGATCGCGAGCGTGGCGACCATCTTGTTGCCGGTCAGCACGGCCTTGGAGACCGGGAAGGGCGGGAACGCGGCGCTGGTCACCGTGCCGGTCCATCCGCCGTCCTCGAGACGGACGAGCTCGACCTGCACATCCATCGGACTTCCCTGCGCCATCAGGGTGATGAGCCACTTGCCGGCGGGCTGCACGGCGGCGGGCGCCGCGACCGGGGCAGCCGCGGGGGCCGGCGAGGTCGAAGCGATCGTCGACCCGGCGGGGGCGGGCCGAAGCTCCGGAGTGCCCGTGACGGTGGTGGCGGTGCTGCGGGTGGTCTGGCAGGCGGCCAGGAGCAGGACGAGCGGGAGGAGGGAGCGCATGGAAAAGGGCAGAGGTCAGGGACCAGGGATCAGGGGCCAGGGCGAACGGGCACCACAAGCCCCCTGCAACCTGCCATACCATACCCGCCGACAGCAACCGGGATTTGGCACCTGGCCTCTGACACCTGACACCTAACACCTGCCACCTCAGCCCTGCACCCCACCCCCGCTAGATTCCCCTGATGCCCGTCGCCCCCCGGCCGGCCGCCTTGGCCCCGATCGCGATCGCGACCTTCCTGACCCTGGTCCCGCTGACACTCCTCGTGCCGGCGCTGACCGAGCTGGTCGTCGACCGCCACGGCGGGACGCGGTTCCAGGCACACCTCTTCGTCGCGCTCAACCAGCTCGCGGGGATCGTCGCGGTGCCCCTCGCGATGCGCTGGCATCGCCGCCTCGGGGCCACCCGCCGCTGGATCATCGCGCTCCTCGCCATCGACGCCATCGCCTTCCTCGGGATGTGGCGTGCGGAGTCGCTCGGCGCGCTCTTCGCGTGGCGCATCCTCGACGGCGTGGCACACCTCCCCGCGCTCACCTTCCTCATGATCGCGGCCAATCGGGCCGGGGGCGCGCGCCGCGGCGCCTCCCTCGGCCTCGTCGCGACGGCCCTGATGTTCGGCGTCGGCGTAGGCCTCCCGACGGGCGGGATCCTCGCCGCGCGCGACCCACTCCTCGTCTATCCGGTCGGTGTCGTCCTGCTGGGGATCGCCGCCCTCGCGGCCATCGGCGTTCCCGCGACCGCGGCGGGCGCCCCCGAGGCGCCGCGCGGGACGACGGCCGCCGGCGCATCGACCGAGACGACGGCGCCCGCAGGGCGCTACCGTTGGGACCGCTCCGACCTCGCGAGCTGGATGCCGCTCGCCTACGGCTTCGCCGACCGCTTCCTGATCGGCGTCTTCTCGTCTTCGTTCACGATCTTCCTCGCCGAGCAGCACGGCGTCGGGGTCCGCGAACGCGGGATGCTGATGGGACTCTTCCTCCTCCCCTTCGCCCTGCTCAACTGGCCCGCGGGTCGGCTCGCCGACCGGATGGGGTGGTTCCGTCCGATCATCATCGGGAACGTCGGCTTCGGCCTCGTCTATGCGACCTACGGCGTCCTCCCGCTCGCCTGGCTCCCGGTCGCGATGGTGCTCTCGGGGACGCTGAGCGCGCTGATGTTCTCGCCGAGCCTCGTCCTCGTGAGCGAGTTCGCGCGGCGTGGCGTCGGTGACGGACTCTTCGGCGCCTTCCAGGTGGCGGGCTCGTTCGGCTTCCTCGCCGGCCCCGTGGTCGGCGGCCTCCTCGTCGAGACGCTGCGCGATGCCGCCGACACGCCGCGGTGGGCGGCGATCTTCGCCTCCGTCGGCATCACGCTCGTCATGCTCGGCCTCGTGAGCGCACGGATCCTCGGGCGGCTCGACGCGCGGTGGCGCGCGGAGGAGGTACGATGACCCCCGCCACGCCAGCGCACGGCGGACGCGTGAACGTCCCCGCGATCGGGGCGCAGGTCCCGCGCCGCGGCAACGCCTTCACCACCTGGCTCGCCGTCTCCCTGATGCGTCTCACCGGGTGGCGCTTCGAGGGCGCCTTCCCCGACGTGCCCAAGTGCGTGCTGATCGTCGCACCGCACACCTCGAACTGGGACTTCCCGACCGGCATCATGGCGATGTACGCGCTCGGCATCCGCGGCACGTTCCTGGGCAAGCATACACTCTTCCGCTTCCCGCTCGGGATCGTGATGCGCTTCCTCGGCGGCGTCCCCGTCGACCGCGCTGCCGCGGGGGATGTCGTGGGTGAGACGGTCCGCCACGTGCAGTCGCATCCCAGCGCGCTGATCGTCATCTCCCCCGAGGGCACCCGCAGCCTGACGACGCGCTGGAAGTCGGGGTTCTATCGGATCGCCGAGCGGGCGCAGGTCCCGATCTTCCCGGTCGGGTTCGATTTCCCGCGGAAGACGATCGTCTTCCATCCGCTCGTCACCGTCACGGGCGACATGGACCGCGACATGGCCGCGCTGCAGGCGCTCTATCGGCCGTCGATGGCGAAGTTCCCGGCGCAGTACCTCGGCGGCGCACCGCCTCGCGCCTGACGGCGCCGGCCTGCATTCTTCCCGTATGTCCACCCGTCGCGACTTCCTCCTCGCCACCGGTGCCTTCGCCCTCGGCCCCGGACTCGCCACCCGCATGACCCAGGCCTTCGACCCGGCCGCCCCCCCAGCGCCCCGGCCGTCGGTGGACGCCGCCGCCGGGACCGCGGCCCTGCAGGGGGTCGGCGTGCAGCTCTACATGCTGCGCAATCAGATGCGGCAGGATCCCGAGCGCACGCTCGCACGGATCGCCGAGCTCGGCTTCACCGAGATCGAATGGTGGGGGGAGTGGGGCCGCACGCCGGCGCAGCTCCGCGCCGCGCTGCAGGCCAACGGGCTCCGGGCGCCCTCCGCGCACTATGGGCTCGACGCGCTGCAGCCCGACCGCATCGGTCGGACCCTCGAGACCGCGGCCGCGATGGGGCACGGGACGCTCATCGTCGCCTCCACGAACGCGGCGGAGAACGGCACCCTCGATGCGTGGAAGCGCACCGCCGGCATCATCTCCGAGGCGGGGCGCGCGGGCCGGAGCGCGGGGATCCGCACGAGCTATCACAACCACGACTACGAGTTCCAGCCCCTCGCGGGGAGCGACCGCGTCGAGATCTTCCTCGCCGAGACCGATGCGGCGGTCGTCGATTTCGAGCTCGACTGCTACTGGGCGTTCAAGGCGGGGAAGGATCCGGTCGCCCTGCTGCGGCGGCACGCGAGCCGCATCACGATGCTCCACCTCAAGGATTCCGCGGGCGGCCCCGCGCACGAGCAGCGCGACGTCGGCGCCGGCGTGATGGACTGGCGCGCCATCCTGACCGCCGCGCGCGCGGGCCGCGTGACGAACGTCTACGTCGAGCACGACAACCCGGCGGACGCCTGGGCCACGGCGGCCGCCGGGCGCGCGCACCTGCGCACGCTGGGACTGTAAGCCCAGGTCGACCGCCGCCGGACGCACCTCGTCTCGACGGCGGTCGGCGCGGCGCTACTTCTTCATCACAGGGATCTTCCGCCCCGCCGGGTGGCTGACCTCGCTCTTCGGGACCTTCACCGTGAGCACCCCGTTCGCGAACTCGGCGTGCACCTTCGCCTCGTTCACATCGTTCGGGAATCGGAAGCTCCGCTCGAAGCTCCCGTAACTGCGCTCCCAGAGGTGCCAGGAGCGATCCTTGTCCTCCTCACGGCGCTCCTCCGCCTTCTGCCCCTTGAGGGTGAGCATCCCGTTGGCGATCTCGACGTCGACCGCGCTCGGTTCGATACCCGGCAGCTCCGCGGTCACGACGTACTCCGTCGGCGTCTCCGTGGCCTCGACCGCCGGGGACCACATGGTGCGTTCCCATCGCCGCTCCTCGACCGACGGGAAGGGGAGATCGAACCCGAACGGCTCCTCGAGGAAGCGCTGGATGCGGTTCCGCATCCGGGTGATGTCGCGGTTGATGGAGGAGGTCGGGGTCTTGGTCAGCGCCATGGGCAGCTCCGGTAATGGGTGTCCCGAAGGGTGCCCCGCGGCCACCCCGCCCACAGTCGGGCCGATGCCGCGCCCGGGTGGTAGATTTGCCTGCCGAGTCTGCCCGTCGTTCCCGTCCTTCTCTCCCCCCGAGGACCGATGTCCCAGCCCCGCAACGACCTCTATGACGTCGCCATCGTCGGCTCCGGAGCCGGCGGCGGCATGGCCGCCTACCAGTTGACCAAGGCCGGCGCCCGCGTGGTGCTCCTCGAGGCGGGCGGGATGTGGGACAACACGAAGGATTCGGCGATGCTCAAGATGCCGTACGACTCGCCTCGACGCGGGGCCTCGACCCCGGACCGGCCGTTCGGCGAGTGGGACGCCTGCATCGGCGGGTGGAGCATCCCCGGCGAGCCGTACACCAAGGCCGAGGGGACGAAGTTCGACTGGTGGCGCGGCCGGATGCTCGGCGGGCGCACGAACCACTGGGGCCGGATCTCCCTCCGCTTCGGCCCCGACGACTTCAAGCGGAAGTCGATCGATGGCCTCGGCGACGACTGGCCGATCTCCTATGACGAGCTGAAGCCCTGGTACGACGAGGTCGACCGGCTCATCGGGATCTTCGGCAGCGTCGAGAACCTCCCGAACCACCCCGACGGGATCTTCCATCCCGCGCCGGCGCCCCGCTACTACGAGCACCTGGTCAAGCAGACGAGCGACCGGATGGGGATCACCTGCATCCCCGCCCGCCTCTCGGTCATCACCAAGCCGCTCAACGGCCGCGCCCCCTGCCACTACTGCGGGCAGTGCAACCGCGGCTGCATGACGAACTCCAACTTCTCGTCGCCGAACGTCCTGATCTTCCCCGCGATGCGTACCGGGCGCCTCACGCTCATCACCGATGCGATGGCGCGCGAGGTGATGACAGGGCCCGATGGGCGCGCGACGGGCGTCTCGTACATCGACAAGCGCACCGGCGAGGATCGCGAGGTGCGTGCGCGCATCGTCGTGCTCGCGGCCAGCGCCTGCGAGTCGGCGCGCATCCTGCTCAACTCGAAGTCGACGCGACACCCGAACGGCCTCGCCAACGCGAGCGGCGTCGTCGGGAAGTACCTCACCGACACCACCGGCACCGATGTGGCGGGCTTCATCCCGCGGCTCGTGGATGTGCCGCCCCACAACGCCGACGGTGTGGGCGGCGGGCACATCTACATGCCGTGGTGGCTCGACAACGCGAAGCTCGACTTCCCGCGCGGCTACCACATCGAGGTCTGGGGCGGACT
>Ga0315901_10008921_pt1 | contig 11596 bp, 5 predicted proteins | sample LakEriMetagenome_10_FD_203761 | JGI IMG/M metagenome (GOLD analysis project Ga0315901, IMG submission 203761) | Freshwater fungal communities from buoy surface, Lake Erie, Ohio, United States - Buoy 2 MA116 | ecosystem: Environmental > Aquatic > Freshwater > Lake | place: USA: Lake Erie, Ohio...
CAGTGCCGAGAGCTTCACACGCGCGCCTGCCTGTCCGGTAGGCAGGTTGGTGCGCTCGATGAGCGGCTTGCTGAAGTGCGCACGGATGAAGCGATCGAAGTTGGCGGGACCACCGGGATAGCTGGCGTCACGCGCTGCTGTCGGCGGCATGCGTGGAACGCGCTTCACGAACGACATCGGGTCAAGGATGCGCACTTCAGGGTGCATATTGCCGCCGCGTGAATAGACCAAGAGCCCGCCGTGGCAGGCCAACGTATCCACGGCACCGAAGGGGTGTTCCAGGTTCCACCCCGGGCGAAGGGCATCGCGTCGCTGCAGGTCCTCCGCCTGGTCCGAAAGGCACTTCATGAGGCGACGGCTGTCCAGTTCGAAGTTGCCTTGCGTGAAGGGCATACGCAGGGAGAAGCCGAACAGCGAAGGGTCGTGGTCGATGTGAAGGTCCATCATCGCCCCACCGGGCAGGTACTTCACGCTCCACGGCCGGTCGCCGCGCGAGTCATTCACCATGAAGGAGAGCACGCTATCCCCTTGCGCCGGTCGAAGCTTGTCCGCCCGCAGGGTGTCGTTACCGGGCGAGATGACCATGTATTGGGCCACCCCGTTGCGGATCAGTTCATGCTTCAGCGTCACCACCACATGGATGGGCTGTTCCATGGGGCCGGGTTGGGCAACAGCGTTTGCCCACCATACAACGAAGAGAAGTGTGAACGGTCCTTTCATGGTTGCTTAGTACACCCGGTGTCGGACTTGGTTCATCCCATGAAATGGCACAGGTCCCGATCACCTCAACTGCCGGACATGCCCCACAAAGCAACTGATCGGCGGCGGTGCTTCACCCTTTTCCGAGGAATGCCGAAGGGCGCCGCCTAATTTAGACGCCGCAACGCTGACCATGCCCGGCAACACCTTCGGTACCCTGTTCCGTTTGACCACCTTCGGCGAGAGCCACGGGCCGGCCATTGGCGGTGTGCTGGACGGTTGCCCGGCCGGTCTGCCCTTGGATATCACGCTGGTGCAGGCCGAACTGGACCGTCGTCGCCCCGGCAGTACGCCATTGGGCACTGCCCGCGAGGAGGGTGATCTGGTGGAGTTCCTGAGCGGAGTATTCGAGGGACGTACCCAAGGCACGCCCATCGGGTTCCTGATCCGCAACAAGGACGCCCGTTCCAGCGATTATGAGCACTTACGCGACGTTTATCGACCCGGGCATGCCGACCTGACCTGGCAGGCGAAGTACGGCGTGCGCGACCATCGGGGAGGCGGGCGGAGCAGCGCGCGGGAGACCGCATGTCGCGTGGTCGGTGGGGCAATTGCTCGCCAGTTGTTGGCCACACAGGGCATCGCGGTCTACGCTTATGTCTGTCAGGTCGGTAACATCCGTACTGACGTACCGGCCCAGGAACTCGACCTGGAACAACGCTGGTCCGATCCCGTGCGATGTCCCGATCCCGCGGCCAGTGTTCGTATGGCCGCGCTCATCGAAGAGGTGCGTGCCGAGGGCGATTCCGTGGGCGGTGTGGTGGCCTGCCGGGTCAATGGCCTGCCTCAGGGTCTTGGCGAGCCCGTCTTCGACCGCCTGGAGGCCGATCTGGCCAAAGCCATGCTGGGCATCAATGCGACGCGCGGTTTCCAGCTCGGCAGTGGCTTCAGTGCCGCGGCCATGCGCGGTTCAGCCCATAATCGGTTGTCCCAGGGCGGCACGTTGGGCGGAATAAGTGATGGAACCCCGCTCTGCTTCGATGTCGCCTTCAAGCCACCATCCACCATCGCCAAGGCCCAGCGTGCAACGACCACTTCTGGTGAGGAGGTGACGCTTGAGGCCAAGGGGAGGCACGACCCCTGCGTGGTGCCGCGGGCAGTGCCCATCGTGGAGGCCATGGCCTGCCTCGTGCTGGCCGACCACCTTTTGCGGCATCGTAGCGCGCGGCTGTGATCGGTCATTGAGATCATTGTCCACCATCGAGGCGTGAACAACCCCGGGCACGGTCACGGCAGGGGATAGGCCGTTCAGGAACGATCTTTGTACGCTCAGGGCCCTTGCCGGACGGCTGCGTCGTCCGGAACGCCATTGTTCACAATTGGACTCATCTTCAAGATCATTCACCATGGCCAAGTGGACCAAACGCATCCTGCTCTCGCTCGGCATCCTCATCGTGCTTGTTCTTGCGGCGGCCATCATCCTGCCGATCGTGTTCAAGGACAAGATCGAGGCGGCGGTGAAGAACGAGGTCAACAAGAACTTGAACGCCGTGGTGGACTGGGGTGAATGGGATATCACCATCCTCAAGAGCTTTCCGGACCTCACCGTGGAGATCGCCGATGTGAAGGTGTCCAATGTGGCTCCGTTCGAGGGCATCGACCTGGCACGCATCGGTTCGCTTTCCGCCACGGTGGATATCAAGAGCGTGTTCGGGGACAAGATCGACATCAAGCGCATCGGCCTGGTGAAACCCTACATCCACGTCAAGGTCCTTGCCGACGGGACCGCCAATTGGGACATCGCCAAGGCGGATACCACCGCTGCCGCTCCATCGGACACCGCCTCAGCGTTCAACATCGGCCTGCGCGAGTACTGGATCGAGGACGGCACCTTCATCTATGACGATGCATCGCTGACCTACTACATGGACCTCAAGGGCCTCGACCATAAGGGCAGTGGCGACTTCACCCAGGACCTGTTCACGCTGAGCACCACCACCCAGGCCGATACCGCCAACGTGGTGTTCGACGGTATCCGCTACCTCAAGAACGTCAAAGCGGATATCAAGGCCGATCTGGACATGGACATGCCCAACATGAAGTTCACCTTCAAGGACAACGAGGCCGTGATCAACCAGTTGGTGCTTGGCTTTGATGGTTGGTTGGCCATGCCCACCGATGACATCGATATGGACCTCACTTGGAATGCCCGGAAGACCGACTTCGCCACCCTGTTGTCCTTGGTGCCTGCCGAATTCGCGTCCGACCTCAGCGGGGTGAAAATGAGCGGCAAAGCGGCCTTCAGCGGCTTCGTGAAAGGCATCTACAACGACACCAACATGCCTGGCTTTGGTGTGGTGGTGGACGTGGACAACGGCCGCTTCAAGTACCCCGACCTGCCGGCCGCTGTGGAGAACATCTTCGTGGACCTGAAGGTGAACAGCCCGGGTGGTACGGATATGGACCGCATGGTGGTCGATCTCAAACGGTTCTCGCTCACCATGGCCGGCAACCCTGTCGAGGCCCGCATGTACCTCACCACGCCGATCAGCGATCCCAATGTGGACGCGGAACTGAAGGCCAAGCTCGACCTGGCCAGCGTGAAGCAGGTGGTGCCCATGAAAGAGGACCTCAAGGGCCGATTGGACGCGGATGTGCGCATGAAGGGCCGTATGAGCGACGTGGAGGCCCAGCGCTACGAAAAGTTCACGGCCGATGGCGAGCTCATCCTGCAAGGCATGAGCTACACCAGCGATTCCATGCCGCCGGTCGGTATCAGCAAACTGCATTTCGACTTCAGTCCGAAATTCCTGGAACTGGTCAGCTTCGATGGAACGCTCGGCAGCAGCAGCATCCAGGCCAAGGGGCGGATGGACAACTACCTGCAATGGTGGTTGAAGGACAGCACGCTCGTGGGATCCTTCGATCTGGTCGCCAACAAGTTCGACCTGAACGAGCTGATGGGCACCCGGTCCACGTCCTCGACCCCGGCGGCACCCGCCGATACGGTCCCGATGAGCGTGATCGAAGTGCCGGCCAACATCGATTTCCGCATGGGCCTGGCCGTGAAGGAGGTGATCTACGACAACCTTTCGCTGACCAACATCCGCGGTGGTCTGCGCGTGCATGATCAGCGCGCCGAACTGAACGATGTGTTCTTCAACCTGTTCGACGGCAGTGTGGCCATGGAGGGCGATTACGTCACCACCGATGTGAACAAGCCCACCTTCGACCTGCGCTACGATGTGCGCGACATGGACATCGAAAAGGCCGTGACCTATATCGAGACCATCCAGAAGATGGCGCCGATCGCCAAGACCTGCAAGGGCAAGTTCAGCACCGACCTCACCATGAAGGGCGCATTGGACCAGCATATGGAGCCCGATATGAACGCCCTTACCGGCCGTGGAACACTACGCACCAAGAACGTTCGTGTGGATGGTTTCCAACCGCTGGTGGACCTGGCCAAGGCGCTCAAGATCAAAGAGATCGAGAACACCACCCTGCAGGACGTCAATTTCACCTATCGCTTCCAGGACGGGAAGATGATCACCGACCCCTTCGATGTGAAGATCGATCGCATCAAGGCCAATGTGGGCGGAAGTACGGCTTTTGCCGACCAGTCCATCGATTACGTGATGAATGCGAAGGTGCCCACCTCCATGTTCGGTGAGGCGGCAGCGCGCACGGCCGGCAGCCTGCTCGGCGAGGCCAATCGCTTCCTCGGGGCCAATATGAAGGTGCCGGAAGAACTGGATGCCACGATCAAGATCACCGGCACCATCGACAAGCCCATCGTGAAACCGGTGTTCGCCGGCGGATCCACCAATGTGCAGGAAGTGATCAAGGAGGAGATCAAGCAGGAACTGAACGAGCAGATCTCCAAGGCCAGGGAAGAGGCTATTGCCAAGGCCCGCGAAGAGGCCGCGCGTTTGGTGGCAGAAGCACAGAAGCAGGCCGATCAACTGAAGTCCGATGCCCGCCGTGAGGCCGCACGTTTGAAGGCCGAAGGCTACGCCCAGGCCGATAAGCTGGTGAACGATGCCAAGGACCCCATCTCCAAGGCAGCGGCAAGGGTGGCAGCGGATAAGCTGAAGAAGGAGGCCGACAAGAAGGAAGCACAGGTCATTGCCGAAGCGGACAAGCGTGCCGATGGTATGGTGGAATCGGCCCGCAAGAAGGGCGATGACCTGATCCGCAAGGCCGAGGAGACCGATACGACAGTGAAGTGAGCGTAATAGCAATGGACCAGAGGTTGAAAGGGGAAGGGTTGGAAGGAGGGAAGGCCTCTTTCGGAGCGTTCACGAACGTGTGTTTTGTGTTCGTGATGCTGCTGTTGACCGCGCCTTCGGCGGTGGTCGCGCAGGACGATGCCGATCCATGCGCGCTGCCCACGGACAAGAAGATCGTGAAGTTGCTGGATGATGCGGCCAAGGCCAAGGACCCGGCCCAGCGTCACGCCAAGCTCAAGAGCACGCTGGAGATCGACCCGGAATGCGTCGAGTGCAACTTCCGCCTCGGCCTCTCCGCCTATCGTATCGGCCGTGAAAGTGGCAAGGGTTTCGCTGCCGCCATCAAGTACCTGGAGAAGGTGCAGGCCACCTGCCCGAACTACCATAGCGATGTGCCTTACACGCTGGGTACCATGTATTACGCGGAGGACAATTTCGCCGAGGCGGCCAAGGCGTTCGAGGCGTTCCGCAAGTTCCCCAGCGACGATGCCACGCGCATGTCCAAGGATTACGATAAGAAGTACAAGGACGTGGAAGAGGTGATGCCCGAGCTGCAGTTCTACGTCGATTTCTACAAGAACACGGCGCCATTGAACCCGCGATCACTGGCCAATGTGAGCACCGCGGACGATGAGTACCTGCCCATGTTCTCGCCGGACAACGAGCTCATCTTCTTCACCCGCAAGCGCATGGTGCGGGCCAAGGGCGACATCGTTTCACGCGAAGTGGAGGAACTGATGGAGGCCCGTCGACCCAATGCGGGCACTGACTTCGATCCCGCACGCATCCTTCCCGAGCCGTTCAACACCGGCGACAACTACGGGGGTGTCACGATCAGCGTGAACAATAAGGAGATGTTCGTCACCGTGTGCGAACCGCCCGACAGTCGTGGTTACCGCAATTGCGACATCTATCGCACCCATTACGACAGTCGATTCAACCTGGACTATGGTGGGCAGGACTGGGAGTGGACCGGACTGGAGAACCTGGGACCGAACATCAATACGCCGGACGGTTGGGAGAGCCAGCCCTCGCTCAGTGGCGATGGCCGAACGCTCTACTTCGCCACCAACCGATCCAACACCGATGGCATCGACATTTTCCAAAGTACACGCAACGAGAAGGGCGAGTGGTCCCAGGCCATGCCAGTGAAGGGCATCAACACCTACGGCAACGAGAAGGCGCCCTTCATGCACAGCGACAGTCGCACGCTCTACTTCGCGGCCAAGCCGGACACGGCCGGTCGCGGGCACAAGAGCATGGGTGGCTACGATATCTTCTTCAGCAAACTGAACGATGACGGTACCTGGACCAAAGCGAAGAACATCGGTCATCCCATCAACACCGACCAGGATGAGCATGGCCTGATCGTGAGCACGGACGGCCGCACGGCCTACTTCGCCAGCGGGCGTTTCAAGGGTGCTGGAGGGCTGGACATCTACGGGTTCGACCTGCCCGTGAACGTGCGGCCGGACGAAGTGCTTCTGGTAAAGGGCCAGGTGCGCGACGACAAGGGGCAGGTGGTGAAGGACGCCACCGTGGAGATCAAGTACATGGACACGCGGAAGACCGAGATCATCCAGGTGGACAACGCGGATGGCCGCTATGCCACGGTGGTGAAGCTGCGCCCGGGTGCCGATGTGGTGATGACCGTGAAGAAGCAGGACCACGTGTTCGAGTCGCACAGTTTCAGTGCGGAGGACAGTGTGAAGGCGGGTGTTGCCCCCATGGACATGACCGTGCGGAAGATCGAGGTGGGCAAGAGCTACCGCGTCAACGACATCAAGTTCGGGAGCAACTCGGCGGCCATCACCAAGGCCAGCGAGCATATCCTCGACGAGCTCATTGTGTTCATGAAGGAGAATCCCACCGTGAAGATCCGCGTGGAGGGACATACGGATAACATCGGTCGCCTGGAGGACAACACGGTCCTGAGCAACGATCGGGCCTTCACCGTTATGGAGTACCTTCAACAGCACGGTATCGGCGGAGCACGTCTGGCGTTCAAGGGACTTGGCCCCACCAAGCCGTTGGCCACCAACGATACACCGGAGGGTCGGGCGCTGAACCGCCGGACCGAGTTCGTCATCACAGGGCGTTGAACATATCTGGCATGAAGGATGGAACCGTCAGCCCCCGAATGGTGTTTTGCAAGGCCATGAAAGCCCTACCGCTGTTCCTGCTCGCTTGGTTTCCTGCATTGGCTGTTGCGCAACTTTCACAAGGCGGCGTGCCTCCCGGTTGGGAGCTGTCCGACGGTCCCCGCGTCGAGGTCCCGGTGGTGTCGCTCCCGGTTCTGGAAGATGTTCCCGACGATACCAGCACGGTGGGTTTTCGTTATGGAACACAACGGATGGTAGAGGTCGATGTGATCCGCGATGGTGTATGGACGGTCCTGGACGATGGCCGCCGAATGGCCCAGGTGGTCCTGCATTCGCCTGGTGCCGCCATGCTCAGTGTCCAGTTCGCGCGATGGGACCTGCCGAACGGCGCCGAGGTGTTCCTCTATGACATGGCCCGCACCCGCTCGATCGGTGCGTTCACGGCCTCCAACCGCCAACCCGACGGGACCATGGCCACGGAGCTGCTTCCGGGAGATTCCGTGGTGGTCGAGGTTGTACTGCCCGGGCTGGTGCGCGCCGGTGAACTGCGCGTGGCCTCCGTCACCCATGCCTTCTTCGATCCGTTCGCACGCGCTTCGGCCACCGAGGAACGCGACTTCGACCCCGGTTACCAGAGCTCACCCTGCCACATCGGCATCAACTGCCCGAACACTGCCGCATGGCAGCAGCAAAAGCGCGCTGTGGCGATGTTCCTTCGCCCCGATGGCGGCGGTTGCACCGGTACCTTGTTGAACAATACGCAGACCCCCGGAAGGCCCTATTTCCATGTGGCATCGCATTGCTACCAGCCGAACACCAGTGGCTGGGTGTTCTACTTCAACTACGAATCCACCACGTGCACAGGTACGGTGGGCAATACCTCCCAGACCCTTACCGGCGCGGTTCTGCGCGCGGCTTTCTACTTCGATGACCTCTGCCTGGTGGAACTGAACAACTCGCCACCGGCCTCTTACAGCGTGTACTATGCGGGGTGGGACCGCAGTGGCGCAGTGCCCCAGTCGTCCGTGGTGATCCAGCATCCGATGTACGATGTGAAGAAGATCTCCTTCAACAATGATCCCAGCACGAGCTTCACGGATGCGATCGGCGTGCAATGCTGGCGTGGGAACTGGGACCTTGGTCTTGTGCAGGCCGTGTCAAGCGGCGGCCCCTTGTTCGACCAGAACGGGCGCATGGTGGGACACATGTACGATGGGGCACAGGTATGCTCCACGGCCACCAGCATCCCCACCGATTGCGCCAAGTTCAGTGCCAGTTGGGACGGTGCATCCGCCAGCCAGCGACTACGCGATTGGCTCGACCCCTCGAACACCGTGCAGCAATTGAACGGCTACGATCCCAATGCGGTGCCTGTGAACCTGCGGCTGCGATTGAAGGCCTTCCTCGAAGGTCCGTACAACACCGGCGCGGGCACCATGAGCACGGCGCTGCGTTCCGCCGGCCTGGTGCCATTGACCGAGCCCTACACAGCCGCCGGATATCCACACGTTGGTGGCAGCGGAGCCACTACCACCCAGGCCGTGCTCAACGTGACGGGTGCGAACGCCATTGTGGATTGGGTGGTGGTGGAACTGCGCAACCGGTTGGATACCGCGGTGGTCCTGGCCACGCGCAGCGCCTTGTTGCAGGCCGATGGTGATGTGGTGGGCACCGATGGTACTTCGCCCGTGGTCTTCTCGCTACCGGCCGACCAGTATCTGGTGGCCCTGCGGCACCGGAACCACTTGGGCGTGCTAACCGCTAATGCGGTCGCACTTTCCAGTACGACCACCACCCTTGACCTGAGCAATGGGAGTGTGGCCTTGCGCGGGGGATCTGCCGCCACGAAGCTGCTGGGAAGCGCAAGGGTACTGATAGCCGGCGATGTGGTCCCTGATGGCGTGCTCCGCTATACCGGTGGCAGCAACGACCGTGATCCGATCCTTGCACGGGTAGGTGGCGTTACGCCAACGGCCACATTGGTGGGCTACTTCCCGGAGGATGTGAACCTCGATGGGGTGGTGAGCTACACCGGAGGCAATAACGACCGCGACATCATCCTGACGAACGTTGGTGGGGTGGTACCCACGTCCACGCGCGCCGACTTCATCCCTTAGCAGCAGTTGCCATTAGGGAACTCTTTCAGGACCTTGGATCCCATGGACACGACATTGTGTTCCCCCTAATTTCGGGTCATGAAAGGATCGAAGCCGCTCTTCCTCTTTCTCGTTCTCTTGTCGATCATTCCTTGCCGAGCTCTTGGGCAAACCCTGCTTTGGACAGCCGCAGGGCACCCTGAGCAACGCGCGGTGTATGGGGTTGCTTTCTCAAGCAATGGCCAGTATGTGCTCAGCGGGAGCGAGTGCCCTCAGGCCCGGTTGCGCATGTTCAACGGCTCCACAGGCAGCGTAACGTGGGAGCATCAGGTTTCCAATTCGCTCTTATGCACCGCCGGGGTGAAGTTCTCATCCAATGGACAGTATCTCTCCAATGCCGAAGAGACAGGGAATTTGCAGATATTCCAGGTCAACGGGGCCACGGCCAGCCTTTCCACTACGTTAACGAACAATACAGGAGCACTGTATTCAGTAGACTTCGCACCTGGCAACGATAAGGTCGCTGTGGGTGCAGGAAGTGGCAGGCTTATTGTCTATTCGCTTCCTTCGGGCACCCTTTTGTTCAACGTGATCGCCCACACGGGAGAAGTGCTCGGGGTGTCCTGGTCCCCCGATGGACAATTCCTGGCCACCTCCGGGGGCGATGGTCTGGTGAAGCTGTGGACGAGCAATGGGGTTTTCGTGCGTCAGTTCGCTGGTCATACGGGTTACGCTTATGGGGTTCGCTTCGCGCCCAATGGGCAACGTATTGTGAGTTGCGGAATGGATGATGCCATCCGGGTTTGGAATGCCGGAACAGGAGCGTTGGAGCGCAGCATTACTGGCCACACCAGCGATGTGCGCGGCGTGGATATCTCGCCGAACGGGGCATACATCGTAAGCGCCGCCGTGGACCAAACGGTCCGTATTTGGGATATGGTGACCGGTACGCAGGCCATGCAGCTCACTGCGCCGGGTTCCGGCTTTTTTTTCTCCGTGGCCTGGTCACCTGCCGATAACCGCATCGTGGCCGGTGCCCTGAACAACATGGTGGCCCTTTGGAGCGTCCCGCTGATCGGCGTTCCAGTGGTCCGTGTTTCCCCTCGTGCATTCTTGGAAGGTCCCTTCAACAATGCCACCGGCCGAATGAACACGAACCTGAACCAGGGAGGTGTGATACCGTTGCAAGAACCTTACTCAGGCCTGGGTTATACTCATTCCGGCGGTGGTGGAGGTGAGTCCACAACATCCTCGGTCCTTGGAGTTACTGGTTCCAACGCCATTGTTGATTGGGTATTGGTTGAACTGAGGTCCGCAGCGGTTCCGTCGAATGTATTGAGCAGCCGTGCCGCATTATTGCAGGCAGATGGTGATGTGGTGGCCCCGGTCGATGGAACCTCACCTGTCACGTTCAACGTGGCGGCCGGGAATTACATCGTGTCCCTAAGGCACAGGAACCATCTGGGAATAATGACCGCATCCCCGGTGGCATTGACCTCCACAGCCGTTGCGGTCGATCTCACCAATGGTTCGGTCGCGCTCGCTGGCGGTCCGGATGCCACCAAGCTGGTCGGCACACGCCGGGTCTTGTTCGCGGGTGATCCCTCACGCGATGGCATCCTGCGCTACACGGGTGGTAGCAATGATCGTGACCTAGTGCTGGCGCGCATCGGCGGGGTAGCACCGACGGCCACCACATCGGGCTATTTCGTCGAGGACCTCAACCTCGATGGGGTGGTGCGCTACACCGGTGCGAACAACGACCGCGACATTATTCTTCAGAACATTGGCGGGGTCATTCCCACCTCCACCCGGTCCGACTTCATCCCCTAGGTCCCGAACAGGCTATTAGGGCAGCTTCGCCCCTGTTCCCTTCAGCAGCTTGTTGCGCATCATGCGCAGGTTCATCATTTCCACCAGCACGCTGAAGCCCATGGCGAAGTAGATGTAGTTCTTGTTCACGTGCTCACCCATGCCCTCCATCAGCAGGGCGGCACCGATCATCACCAGGAACGACAGCGCCAGCATCTTCACGGTGGCGTGCTTTTCCACAAAGGCGCTGATGCTGCTTGCGGCCACCATCATGATCCCCACGGCGATCATCACCGCCATGATCATGATCAGGATCTCGTTGCTCATGCCCACGGCCGTGATCACGCTGTCCAGCGAGAACACCAGGTCGATCACCACGATCTGCAGGATCACACCGGCGAGCTGCCGCCCTTTCTGTTTCTTGTCGTGCTCATCGGTACGCACCTTCATCTTCTCACGGATCTCCACCGTGGCCTTGTAGATCAGGAAAAGGCCGCCAATGATCAACACCAGGTCGCGGCCACTGAGGTCACGGCCCAATAGGGGAAGGAAGGGCTGGTCGAGGCTCATCACCCAGCTCAGCGAGAGCAACAGTAGCACCCGTGTGATCATCGCCAGGGCCAGTCCGAGCTGGCGTGCCTTCTTGCGGTCGGTC
>Ga0315901_10008924_pt1 | contig 11595 bp, 12 predicted proteins | sample LakEriMetagenome_10_FD_203761 | JGI IMG/M metagenome (GOLD analysis project Ga0315901, IMG submission 203761) | Freshwater fungal communities from buoy surface, Lake Erie, Ohio, United States - Buoy 2 MA116 | ecosystem: Environmental > Aquatic > Freshwater > Lake | place: USA: Lake Erie, Ohio...
CTGCGGATACACCAAACTTCCCGTTTACCCCGTTCCAATCTCCCCGGCAAAGGGCGATGAGCGGGCACCTGACGCGGGCGGCATCCTCGTCCTTCGCTGATCCGGGTGTCAATACGGGCCGTAGCTGACTTTTGGTCTGAAGTGCCGATGGTTATTCGACGCCCGGGATACCGGGAGAGCGCTGCCACACGCATTTGACACCCCGGTACCCCGCCGATACGGTGCCGGCTCCTCGCCAGCGTCACACCCTGCACGGAGCAGAACCGATGGGACATCGCCTCACGAAGATCTACACGCGCACCGGCGATGACGGCACCACGGGGCTGTCGGATGGAACCCGTGTAGGGAAAGACAGCGCGCGCGTGCGCGCGATGGGCTCGATTGACGAGACCAACTCGATCATCGGCATGATGCTCGCGGAAATCCCGGGCAGCGATCCCGTGGCAACGGTCTACGTGCGCATACAGCACGACCTCTTCGATCTCGGCGGTGAACTCTCGATCCCCGGCGCAACGCTCGTGACCGCGCCGCGCGTGGAGTGGCTTGAGGAGCGCACCGACGCACTGAACGAAGACTTGCCACCGCTGAAAAATTTCGTGCTGCCGGGTGGCAATCGGGCGGCGGCGGTGTGCCACCTCGCGCGCACCGTATGCAGGCGCGCGGAGCGCGATCTGGTAACGCTGGGTGTGAACGAGAAGGTCAACACACCTGCCCTGCAGTATCTGAACAGGCTGTCAGATCTGTTGTTCGTGACGGCGAGGGTGCTCGCGCGCCGTGACGGTGGTCAGGAAGTGCTCTGGCAGCAGCAACTCAAGAGCTGAGTCGATACTCAGCCGATCATCGCCAGCAGCGCGACCACCACCAGCCACACCACCATCGCGCGGCGGTGCAGCACCTGCACGGATTCAATGTCTGCGGCGCCACGGGCGACGAGCTGCTCCTGGCTTTCGGCGGTGACGGGCTCACGGGTCCCCAACGCCGCGTTGCCGCAAGATTCGAGCACATCCACGGCAGCCGCATTGCTTTCTGAAAAGAGCTCCCGCCATCGGCGAAGGCAGGCGTCGAAATCGCCTACCAGCGCAAAGCTGAGCGCAAGAAGGCGTGCCGGAATCCACTCTAGCCAGGCGCGGAGGGGCAGACGGTCAGGCGCTGCTGGAGAGGCGGGTGTTTCCTCCTGCAACCAAGCCAGACGGTAGGCCAGCGCGGCGGCGGGCCCTCCCAGCACGAACCAGAAGACCACCGCATAGACGCGCTCGAAAGCGCGGTAATAGAGGCGCCTGCGCGCTGCAGCATGGAGTGACAAGGGATCGTCGATGCCTTCGGATGAGTCGACGGCGGGGCTTTCCATCAGCACTTCATGGGCCGCCTGGAAATCACCACGGCTCCAGCGCTCCAGATAGGCGGCCACCGCCATGCCGAGGTTTCCGCGACCCAGCGAATACAGCAGCACCGCCACCAGGAGCGCAAACTCGGGCAGCCCGCCCAGCACCCCACCCAGGACGAGGTAGAGAACTTCCAGCAGCAGCACCGGAAGAATGACGCCTGCAATCTGCAGCCCGCGCCCCGACATCCACGAGGCCAGAAACTGCTGAAGGGACCCGTACCAGCCGTCCTGCTGCACGGGAGCGCCATCGCCCCTCCAGGCATAAATGGCGAGCGCCACGATCAAGGCAAGGAATTCCACCGCGCATCCTCCGCACACCACCAGCCGCGCTCAGCGCAGCGCCCTGCGGTACCTGTTCCAGTCAAAGGCGACGCCAGGATCGGTCTTGCGCCCGGGCGCGACATCGCAGTGCCCTACGATACGCCCTATCGAAATCCCGCGGAACTCCCGCATGAGAGCACGGGTCACGGGCACGAGCGCGGCGTACTGCGCGTCCGTGTAGGGAGCCTCATCGGTGCCCTCGAGTTCGATGCCGATGCTGTAGTCGTTGCAATTCGCTCTGCCCTCGAAAACCGATGCCCCCGCGTGCCAGGCGCGCGCCTCGAACGGCACGAACTGCGTGATTGCGCCGCTACGGGAAATGAAAAGATGAGCAGAGACCTCCAGACCCCGGAGCCTCTCGAACCAGGGATGCGCGCTGCAATCGAGGGTGTTGCAGAACAGTTGCTCTACATACGCACCGCCGAATTCACCGGGCGGCAGGCTGATGTTGTGGATGACCAGAAGGTCGATGCCGCAGCCGATGGGCCTTTCGTTGGCATTGGGTGAGATTACCCGCCGAACACCGCGTAACCACCCGCCCTCAATGCGTTGCGCGCTGCGGCGGCTCACACGGGGCCTCAGCGCCGACCAGGGGGCTGCGTGGCGCCTGATTTCAGGATGACGGCCTCGGCGTTCTCGATCATCGAGGCGAGGTCGTTACGGCTCCACTCGCCGGCTTTCTCGCCCGACGCGTCGGCGAATATCAGAGCGCCCGTGCGGGGCGCCCGTCCGAGCAATTGCAAGCGCCGCCGGGCACCGCCCTGCGGGCGCAGCTCGATCCAACCGTCGAGGGGGATCTTGTCGACGAGGACGTGAAACTCCGGGGAGGCGGGCGGGCGGGGAGCGGCCGGCGCAGGCGCAGCGGGGCGCGGTGCAGGCTGTGGCGGCTGCGGGGAAGCGATGCCTCCTGGCTCAGGTTTCGCGGTGGGCACGGGGCCTCCGCCATGCACACTCAAATATCGGCGAAGCTCCTGCAATGCCGTCTCGAAGACGCTGCTGTCCTTGTCATAGTCACCCAGCACCCGCATGACCAGAAGTTGCACCAGACGTGAAAAGTCCTCGCTCGCAGCATCGGATGCGGCTGAGCGCCCGGCTGCAGCCATTCCGATTTCTGTAAATAACACGCGAGCAGGATGGGTGGCACCCGAGAGCATCTCGGGCTCACGGAGCGCGAGGCGCAGGAACGGCACCTCCAGCAGGCGCATCACCCGCCGGATGGCGGGCGGAACGCGGCTGTCGCCCAGCGCATGCTCAAACAGCAGCTTGATCAGACCCATTGCCTCCACAACATCGGCCGACAACGACATCGGACGTTTGAGGCCAGCCTCGGACAGTGCATCGTTCAGCAATTCCGGGATACGCAGGGGCTGAATGCCGCCCTTGGGGTTGGGGGAGAAAAAGGTTTTGGCAGGATCAAGCAGGCTTTCCTGGAGATCGGCAAGCGCCTCCTCCAGCTGGTTGCGGGGCATGGCCATTGCCTTGCCGGGTGGCAGGACGAGAGGCGTGCGCGAGGCATCCCAGGCGGCGTCCGTGGCAGGCTTTTCGGGCTCCGCAGGAATGGGCTTGGCGATGGCCGTTACCAGGGAAGGAGTAGCTCTCGGTGCATCCTCGGGGACACCGGAGAGGGGGAGTTCCGTCTCGGCCTCCGGCGGAAACAGCTCGACACACTCATGGTAGAACGGACCGAGTTCGTCGACGATGAACCGCGTGAAGAGCCGTGAGAACACCAGCATGGCACCAGGCTCTACGCCCCCGCGGGAACAGCTCTCCATGAAAACCACCGCGAGCTTCTGAGGCCCGATCGGCAGGGACTCGAGTTCGACACGCCGGTTACCCGAGCTGCGCGCGAGTTGGCGGCCGATGGACAACAGCACTTCGCGGTACTGGTGACTCGCCCGATTGGCGATGTTGTCGACCGCGATCTGCTGCTCGAGATGCGCGTCTTTGACCACGCCAAGAGAGTCCAGGGCAAGCGCTTTATCCACCTCACGGGGGGGCGTGGCTGAAGGGGTGGCCGGCTTTGGCTGCGCCGCCTCGTCGAACGCAGCGAGAACGCCCGCAACAAAATGCTCCTGCAGGGATCGTCCTTTGAGGCGTAACTCGCGGATTGCATCGTAGAGCTGCGTTTGCTCCGCGCTGCCGCGAGCCTGACGCGCCTGTGAGATCAGCAAGGGCTCACCGTTGCTGAGGAGAGAGCCCATCATGAAACCCAGCGACTTGCGTGCATGCTCACGCAAGGCGGCAGTGGGGTTGTTGGATGACTCTGGCATTACCGATATCCCTTCGCCGTTCTGCCGCGCTCCCGGATTTACTCGGGCGCTACACGCGCTACCGGCGCCGTCCAGGCGAGCAAGCCGTCTTGTTGCGAAGGGAGTATACATAAAGCCCACGCTGCCAGAACCCGCCGCCAAGCTCGCGGGATGCGCGCACAAAAACAGCGTGAACTGGGTCCCGGATGAGGCAAGTCTCCGCCGCCTCTTCGCACTGCGAGCCAGCAGCCGCTGCTACAATCCGAGCCGAATCTCAGGGAATGTTGCTGTATGGGAATTGCGCCTCCCGACCCTCTGGCCGTGGCAGAGAACGTACGCGCTGCGCTGGCAGAGGACATTGGCAGCGGGGACATCACCGCGTCGTTGGTTGCCGCGAACACGCTGGGGCGCGCAAGGATCATCACGCGTGAGGCGGCAGTGGTCTGCGGCAAGGCATGGGTGGACGAAGTCTTCCAGCAGCTTGATGCACGAGTGGCGGTACGCTGGCACTGCGAGGATGGGGATCGCGTGGCAGCCGGCGCCACCCTGTTCGAGTTGGAGGGCCCCGCGCGTTCACTGCTGACCGGTGAACGCACAGCGCTGAATTTTTTGCAGTTGCTCTCTGGCATTGCCACGCGCTGCGCGGCGCATGCGGCCCTTCTGGAGGGCTTGCACACGCGGTTACTCGATACCCGCAAGACACTGCCCGGCTTGCGCGTCGCGCAGAAGTACGCAGTGCGCTGCGGCGGTTGCCACAACCATCGCATGGGGCTCCACGATGCCTTCCTCGTGAAGGAAAACCACATCTCGGCCTGTGGTTCCATTGCTGCTGCGATAGCGGCTGCACGCCGCATCGCCCCAGGCAAACCGGTTGAAGTAGAAGTAGAAACACTCCACCAACTGGAGGAAGCGTTGGCAGCAGGCGTGGACTCCGTCTTGCTGGACAACTTCGACACGGACGGCATGCGCGCAGCCGTTGCGCTCACCGCAGGCCGCGCGAAGCTAGAGGCGAGCGGGGGCGTCTCGGAGGCCAATCTGCGCGCCATCGCCGAGACTGGCGTGGATTACATCTCCATGGGCACGCTCACCAAAGACTGCAAGGCCATAGATCTGTCGATGCGTTTCACGCAGGAACCAGCCTGATGCTGCACATCGCGGTGCTGCGGCTGCGCTTCCATCTGGAAGGCTGCGCATCGCTGAAGGAAAAGCGTCAGCGGCTGTCGGGGCTACGGGATCGCTTCGGGAGGCTGCAGGGGATTGCGGTGTGCGAGAGTGATGCGCAGGATTCGTTGAGTGAGGCGGAGTGGAGCTTTGTTGTGGCAGGGAGCTCGCGTCAGATCAATGACCGCGGGGTGGCGGAGATCGAAGGGTTTGTGGCCGAGACGGTTGATGCGCGGGTGATGGCGCGGGATCTGGAGATGCTATGAACGCGGTAGTAAGGCGCTGGACAGCCGTGAGGGGGGCGAACGGAAGAAATGGTGCCGGAAAGAGGAATCGAACCTCCGACCTACTGATTACGAATCAGTTGCTCTACCGACTGAGCTATTCCGGCGTGAAGGGCCGCGATTTTAGGCGCGCGCGCGCCGGCTCAGCAAGGGGACCGGCTGACTGCCGGGACTTTCTGGCATGCGCACCTCAGCCAACCAGCCGCCACTCCTGATCATCAGTCGGAACCTTCCCCCGGTCATCGGCGGGATCGAACGCCTGATGCACCGACTCCTCCATGAACTGGACGCCAGCACCGAATGCTGGGTGATCGGTCCACGCGGTTGCAGGGAACACCTGCCGTCGGGCATGCGGGTGTTCGAGATTCCGCATCGCCCAGCCCCCCTGTTCATGCTGCTCGCGATGCTGACCACTGCAGGGTGCCTGCTGGCAAGGCGCTTCCGCGCCGTGCTGGCGGGAAACGGGCTGATGGCCCTGGTTGCCCTGCCGGCCAGACTCCGGCGGGTTCCCATAGTGACCATGGTGTATGGCCTCGATGTGGTCACGGAAAATCCCCTTTACCGGGCAGTCTGCCTCCCAGCGATCAGGTCCAGCGACGCGGTGATTGCCTGCAGCACCAACACCGCGCGTCTGGCACGCGAGCGCGGCGTCACAGCCTCACGCCTTTCGATTGCACTACCCGGTGTCGAGATGCCGAAACTGCCGCCCTCGCCAGAGGATGCAGCACGGATTGACGACGGCAGACCATTACTTGTTTCCGTCGGTCGTCTGGTACGACGCAAAGGCATAGCGGATTTCATCCGGCACGCGCTTCCCGCCATCGTGGAGCGCGTACCCACAGTCCGGTACGTAGTCATCGGAGCCGCGCCGGTCGCCGCACTGAAACGGGAACCTGCCGAAACGGGACGGATTCGCGCGGCGATCTGCGCGGCGAGCATGGAACGGCATGTCGAACTCGCGGGCTTTGTCGATGACGGGATGCTCGAGGCGTGGATGTCGATTGCCCGCGCTCATGTATTCCCCGTACTCGACCTGCCTCAGGATGTGGAGGGCTTCGGACTCGTCGCGCTGGAGGCCGCGGCACGAGGAGTTCCCACTGTGGCGTTCGATGCAGGTGGTGTAAGTGATGCGGTGGCGCCGGGACGCTCGGGAGCGCTCGTTCCATCGGGCGATTACGCTGCACTGGCAACCGCTGTTGTCCGCGTTCTCGAGGAACCTGCACGGGCACAGGCACACTCTTGTCAGGCATTTGCCCGGGACCACGACTGGCCGAGTTATGCCAGAAACGTTTTGAGAGTGCTCCAGCGCGTCGCGCCCTCCAACCCCGGGGGCAGCCCCCCAGACAGCTCGAAGAGCGGCAGCCCCAGGTGAAAGTGCTGATGCTGACGCACGACTTCCCGCCACAGGCGCTGGGTGGCGAAGGCGTGTTCGCGAGCGCCATCGCCACACGACTTTATGCCCGGGGGATCGATCTCGAGGTCGTGGCGCCGCACACCACCGGAGATACGGCACATGACGTGAAGCTCGGGTTCAAGGTGCACCGCGTGGGCGTCGTGATGAGAAATTTCGCCACGCGTACCCTGTCGTTCGCATGGAGCTCCCGCCACCTGATGCGCAGCTATCAGGGCGATGTCATTTATGCGTTCCGCCCGGTGGTTAGGCCACAGCGACCGATGCTGAGCCACTTCCACGTCACGCGCGCCGGCCAAGCGAGGGCCGCGCGCATGTCGGGGCAGTGGGTCGCTGCGCTTGCCAATGGACTGTTTGCGCCGGTTGACCGGCGACAGGCGAGGATATCCGACAGAGTTATCGGCGTTAACGAGGCAATGCGTGCGGAGCTCGGGTGCCTGATGCGGCAGCCCGAAGAATTCCAGGTAGTGCAGAACGGCGTCGATACCGCGCTGTTCAACGATTACGGCCGACCTTCACCGCAAGGCTTTCGCCTGCTGTTCGTGGGCCGGCTCGATCCCTTGAAGCGGGTACCGGACCTGTTGCATGCCGTTGCCACACTCGCGGCTTCGCATCCCGGTCTCAGCCTTACGGTTGTGGGTTCAGGTCGTGAGTACCGCAACCTCATGGCGTTGACACGTTCGCTCGGCATCGAAGAGCGCGTGCGTTTCGTCCCGGGGTTTCCGCATGAAGAAATGCCTGCGGTCTATCGCGCGCACGACCTGCTGGTCCTTCCGTCTGCGTACGAGTCGTTCGGGATGGTGATTCTGGAGGCGATGGCGTGTGGTACGCCTGCGCTGACGTCAGATGCATGCGCGCAACTCGGTCAGCCCTGCTTTCCGGCCGGATCCGTTTCGGCACTCGGGGAGAGCATCGCGCAACTGGCGCATGACCGGGATCGACTCTCGGAGCTGTCATCAGGCGGCCGGGAAACGGCCATCGCACATTCCTGGGATCGTGTTGCTGCCAAGGTCGAAGAACAACTGAGGACAGGACGTGGAACCGGGCGCAGATAAACGCTCCGCTCTCACCAAGGCAGCGCTTCTCGTGGCCGGGCGTCTCCTAGGGATATTCCCGGGGGCAACGCAGATCGCGGCAAACATGGGTTGGCTATTCCTGGACCGGTTGCTGCGGATGGGAGTGGGGCTCCTTGTAAGCGCATGGGTGGCACGTTATCTCGGTCCGGAGCAATTCGGGCTGATGAATTTCGCCCTCGCCTTCACCGGCCTCTTCGCCGCTTTCGCAGGCCTCGGCCTGCAAGGCATTGCTGTCCGGGACAGCGTCCGGGATCCGGAAAAAGCCGCACTGACGCTGGGTACGACCGCGCTGTTGCAGTTGGCGGGGGCTGCGTTAGCGTATCTGGCGATGATCGTCGCCGTGAGTTGCCTGCGCCCCGACGACATGCTCGCACGCAGCACGATCGCCGTTTTGGGGGCTCTGTTGTTCGTGAAAGCCGGAGAGTTCACGAACTACTGGTTCGAGTCGCAGGTGCAGAGCCGCTACATCGTGTGGGTGCAGGGCGTCGGATTCCTTGTTTTCGCGGGACTGAAAGTCGCACTCATCGTGCTGGAAGCTCCTTTTCTCGCCTTCGTGTACGCCGTGCTGGGCGAGGCCGCTGTCGTGGCGCTGTGCTCACTCGTGGTGATGGACAAGCGGGGCCATCCTTTGCGAAAGCTGCGCGCGAGCATGCAACGTGCACGCATGCTGCTCGCGGACTGCTGGCCACTGATGCTTGCGGCCGTGGCGGTCACCGCCTACATGAAAATCGACCAGATCATGATCGGCCAGATGCTGGGCGATCATTCGGTTGGACTCTACAGCGCTGCCGTCAGGGTCACTGAAATCTGGTTTTTCATACCGATGGCGGTCGTGGCGTCCCTGTTTCCGTCGATCCTTCAGGCGAGGGACGATCACCCCGAGGCCTACAATCTGCGGCTGCAGAGACTCTACGACCTCATGGCCCTGCTCGGACTGTGCATCTCGCTGGCGGTGACGCTCTGCTCAGGGTTGCTCGTCGAACTGATGTTCGGGAGCGAATACGCCGCGTCCGCACGAATTCTCTCGATCCACGTCTGGAGCGCGGTTTTCGTGTTCCTTGGCGTAGCCAGCAGCCAGCAACTGGTGGCGGAGCACCGGCAAACTCTCAGCCTGGAGCGGACCGTGCTCGGTATGGGCCTGAACATTGTCCTGAATTTCAGCCTCATACCGGCACATGGCCCGGCTGGCGCCGCCGTCGCTTCACTCCTGTCGCAGATGTCGGCAGCGTTTTTCTATGACCTGATCCGCGAGGAAACAAGGCCCATGTTCCTCATGAAAGCGCGCGCGCTGAATCCTGCAAGAGTGCTGGCAGCGCTGCGAGGCGGCCGGAAACCATGAAGGGTTTCCGCAAAATGGGCTCTTCTCCGGAACACCTGCAGAGGGGATGGGAATGTCACTCATCCGTTTACTGAAGGGCGTTGTCGCACTTCAGGCAACACCAGCGAAGTACCGGCGGGATTACTGGCGCTCGCTCTACCCCACTCCCGGCGAGCAGGGCACCCTGCCGCTGCCATGGATCAATTACAGAGCGATCGAACACCTCGACAACCTGATCAGCCCGGGTACGCGCATTTTCGAGTACGGGTCGGGAGCGAGCACGGCGTACTGGGTGAAGCGTGGTTGCGTGGTCACATCCGTCGAGCACGACCGTGACTTTTTCGGGAAAATCGGGGCAGAAACGGGCCGGCACGCTGCCGTAGTGCTACTGGAGCCCAAAGCCGAAAGGAATCCGTCGGATCATGCCCCTGCGTCTCTGCACTCGTTCCATTCTTCGGATTTCCCTGGTTTTTCCTTCGAAGACTACGTCAGGTTCATCGACCGGTTTCCGGACGAGTCTTTCGATCTCATCCTGATCGACGGTCGCGCGCGGCCCTCGTGCATCAACAGCGCCGTGGGGAAAGTGAAGAGGGGGGGCGTACTGGTGCTGGACAACTCAGACCGCAAGCACTACTTGGAGGAAGCTGCGGTGCTTCTGCAAAACTGGCCCCGCAAGACGTTCAGGGGAGCGGTCCGGGGCCTCGTCCATCAGGAACAGACGACGGTATTCAGACGGCCCTGACTGCCACAAGGTGGCGGGAGTCCGTCCTAGAGCACCTGTCGGACGCGATCCATGCGGCGGACCTTCGCCTGCGCGATCGGGTTGCGCCAACCGGAAGCGAGCGCACCGAGCATGTTACGCAGCGCCCTCACCCACGGCGCGCGCCGGTCCTGGGGCAAGGCAGCCCAACCAACCGACGCCAAGCTCGACACGGCTTCGGCCAGGCAACGCAGATACGGCTCGTAAACATCGCGTTGCACCGGCACGGGAAGTTCGTATCCGCCGGCAAGAATCACCCTCTCGCCCCGCAGGATGCGCAGACTGTGAAAGTGGAAGAAAACGGCCTCTCGCGGATCGAAACGCCCCACGTTCCAGGGTGCTGCCGCGAGACCGGCCGCCTCCAATACATGCACGCTGGCAGGGAATCGCAGAGGCCAGTCGTCGAGATATTTCTGGTCACCGAACAGGCCGTTCTCGAAGCGCGCGTGGCACCACTCAAGACATCGCGCCTCCCACCACTCCCTCACCGGTTCAGGCGTGTCCCTGCAGAAGGACACGAACTGCACGCAAAAACGGCCGCTGAGAGCGCTCTGGTCGTAGCCGGGAGCATAGGCATGCTCAGTGATGAGCACGCTGCGCTCAGCCACCTCGAGTTCGCGGAACAAGGGTGCGGGCGAGCGCAGGAACCAGAGATCCGCATCCACGTAGGTGACACGTGATATCGAAGCCTCGGCCTCGAAGACCCAGCGCGGGGCGAACGGTGTGAGCGTCCAGCAGTACTCCGCACGTGTCCGCCCCGCGCGAACCGCGAGCAACCCGGGCGTCTCCAGCGAGGACAACTGCAACATGCGCACGTCAGGCAGAGACAGCCGCTCGAGGACCTGATGGGCAACGTCATCTACACACAGCACCCACAGTGTGAAACGACCACACGAGCGCCGCATGGAGGCGTGCAACGCGAGTACCTGGGGCAGGAAGAGACTGTCGATAAGCGTGACGAAGTGTTCCAATCGATCAGCCCGCGAAGGAATTTACCGCGTCGATCACCTGCGCGACCTCCGCGTCGGTGAGCGACGGATGGCAGGGAAGCGACAAGCAGAGACGTGCATGGTGCTCCGCGACGGGAAGCCCCGCGGGATCCACCCCGAACCCGCTTGCCCCCCCCTGCGCATGCAGCGGCACCGGGTAGTGAATGAGGCTCTGGACGCCGCGTTCCGAGAGGTGGCGCTGCAGCGCATCCCGCCGCTCGCAAAGGACCACGAAGAGGTGGTGGACGTGCGCCCTCGGCTCCGGAGACGCATCTAGGAGCCACACTCCGGGATGCCGGATTCCAGCCCGATATGCGGCGGCGACAGAACGGCGCCTGTCAGTGAAGGCAGCCAGCCAGACGAGGCGTTCAGCAAGCAAGGCCGACTGCAATTCATCGAGCCGGCTGTTCATCCCTGTAACCGGGTGCAAATAACGCTCGGACTGTCCGTAGTTGCGCAGCATCGCGGCTCGTGCAGCCAGCCCCTCATCCGCCGTGACAAGCATTCCGGCGTCGCCGATCGCGCCCAAATTCTTGGTGGGGTAAAAGCTGAATGCGCCCGCGACACCGATCGAACCGGCAGGCCTGCCCGCCTGCACTGCACCATGGGCCTGCGCGCAATCCTCGATCAGCAGCAGGCCGC
>Ga0315901_10008926_pt1 | contig 11594 bp, 9 predicted proteins | sample LakEriMetagenome_10_FD_203761 | JGI IMG/M metagenome (GOLD analysis project Ga0315901, IMG submission 203761) | Freshwater fungal communities from buoy surface, Lake Erie, Ohio, United States - Buoy 2 MA116 | ecosystem: Environmental > Aquatic > Freshwater > Lake | place: USA: Lake Erie, Ohio...
CTCGTGACCGGTCAGGAGAAGCGGCCGTTCTCGACCGAACTGGGGACGGTGTCGCATCCGACGCCGACCTTCCGCAGCGAGGCCTCTCGGATGCTCGAAGTCGAGTCGCCGACTTTGTAACCTTGGCCCGGGGTCGGCCCGGCCCGTTGGGCTGGGTGGGAGTTGAGCCGGGTTTGCGGCACACGTTTTGGACCGCTGGGATGTACAACGATTGGATGTCCAGAGACCATGTCTGAGTGGCTTGAACCGCTGATCAAAATTGCGCTGGTGGTCGGAGCCTCGCAGGCGGCCGTCGCGTACCTGGTGCTGGTGGAACGGAAGGCGGCCGCCTACCTGCAGGATCGACTCGGTCCCAACCGGGTCGGTCCCTGGGGTCTGTTGCAGCCGCTGGCCGATGGGCTGAAGTTCATCCTGAAGGAAGAGATTGTTCCCGATGGGGCGGACCGGTGGCTGTTCCTGCTGGCTCCGCTGGCGATTCTGGCGACGGCGACCTTCGTGTTCGCCACCATCCCGTTCGGGTATGTCGTCCCTGGACCGGGGGGGCAGCCGATCGCCTTGACGATCGCTCCGAATTCCGACATTGGCCTGCTGTTTGTGTTCGCGGTCGGCAGCCTGGGGGTGTATGGGGTGATCCTGGGGGGCTGGGCATCGAACAGCAAATACAGCCTGCTGGGTGGGTTGCGGTCGAGCGCCCAGTTGATCAGCTACGAGATCCCGCTGGGGTTGTCAGTGATTGGCGTCCTGCTGTTCGCCGGGTCGCTGAACATGGAAACCATCATGACTGAGCAGGCTCGCTCGGGGTGGTGGTGGGTGGTGGTGCAACCGCTGGGTTTCGTGGTGTTCATGGTCAGCGGGTGTGCCGAGGCCACCCGGCTTCCGTTTGACCTGCCCGAGTGCGAACAGGAGTTGATCGCCGGGTATCACACCGAATACACCGGAATGAAGTTCGGCATGTTCGCCTTCGCCGAATACCTGCACATGATCACCATCGCGTTCCTGGCGGTGATCCTGTTTTTTGGCGGCTGGCACTTCTGGGGTCTGGCACCCTACACCGAAGCCAACGAGGTGGGATTGCTCGGAGCGTTGATTCGGGTGATCGTGCTGAACGTCAAAGTGTTGCTGATGATCTTCTTCTTCATGTGGATCCGCTGGAGCTGGCCGCGGTTTCGCTACGACCAATTGATGGACCTGGCCTGGAAGGCGATGATTCCGCTGGGGTTGATCAACCTCGCGATCTGCGCCTACTGCCAGGAATTCCTGAAACCCGACGACTACACCACCCGAGCGATCCTCGGCTGGCTGGCGGTTGGGGGCTGCCTCGCGTGGGGGGCCTTCTCGGCTTCCGCTCAGCCCGCTCCGGTCCGTCCCAGTCCCGTCCGCGTGGGCTGATTCTCCAAGACTTTTCCGAACACCTCCATGCAGCCCGAAGACAAGTCCATCAAGTGGGTGCGGGAACCCCAACTGGGGCTCACCGGCCGGATGTACCTCACGCCGCTGATCGATGGCCTGGCGACCACCGCCAAGCACTTCCTCTCGACCGTGAAGGGGGATGGCTTCACCAGGCAATTTCCCGAAGAGCGGCCCGAGTTCGGCAATCCGCTGATCTACCGCGGCGTTCACCGGTTGAACAAGGACGATCAGGGGCGGGTCAAGTGCGTGGCCTGCTTTCTGTGCGCCACTGCCTGCCCGGCTCACTGCATCGACATCGTGGGGACCGAGGCCCCCTGGAACGACCGCGAGAAGTATCCACAGAGCTTTGTGATCGATGAGTTGCGGTGCATCTACTGCGGCATGTGTGAAGAGGCCTGTCCGGTCGATGCGATTGAATTGACCTCGCTGTTTGACCTGACTGGGGCGAGTCGCGAAGAGATGATCTTCGATAAAGAGAAGCTGCTGTCGGTCTACGACATGACGGTGGTCGCGGAGCCCTCGAGAAAAGAACGCGAAGCCCGGGAACGGGCTCCCGCGATGGGAAAGGGGCACTGAGCTGATGCTGGCATCTGTCTGGGGAGTCTCCCTCGGGGGACTGACTCCCGTGTTGGCCGCAGCGTTGTGGGAGGGGCCGATGGCCCAATTCTCATTCCGCGTGCTGGGGGCCTTGGTTCCCCTGTTCCTGGGGATCTTCCTGATGCTGCCGCGGGGGGGAGCCGACCGCTCTCCCATCCGCTGGCTGGGGGCCGCCCTGGTGGTGCTGTCGCTGGTGCTGCTGGTGACCTTCCCTTTGACCTCGGCCGAGGGGGCTGTGGCCGAATCTTCGGGAACCGCGCTGTGGAGTCTGCCGCAGACCCTCTCCTGCTACACCTTCCACGCTCTGGCGTTCGTCAGCGTGGCGGCGGCCGCTTTGATGATTACCGCCCGCAACCCGGTCTATTCGGCCCTGTGGTTTTCGCTGGTGCTGTTGTCGAACTCGGGGCTGTACCTGCTGCAAGGGGCCGACTTCCTGGCTGCTTCGACCATCATTGTGTACGCCGGGGCAATCGTGGTGACCTTCCTGTTTGTCATCATGCTGGCCCAGCCCAATGGGGCGGCCCGCTACGATCGGTTCGCCCGCGAGGGGTTTCTGTCGGCGCTGACGGGGTTGTTGCTGTCGGGCGTGCTGATTGCCGCCCTGCACCTGGCGATGCGCACCGAGCCACGGGGCCCGGTGGCGGGGCTGGCGAGCCGGCCAGCCGATTCGGTGGTGACGATCCACTCGGCTGCCAATGGCAATTCGTTGCTGGCCACGCACCCGCACGTGGGCGGTTTGGGCAGGATGCTGTTTACAGAACAGGTGGTGAGCGTGGAAATTACCGGCCTGCTGCTGTTGGCGGCGGTCGTGGGGGCCATGTTGATCGCGGGGCACCGTACCGAGGAAACCCATGTCCGGAAATGACGCCTGGCTCAACAACTATCTGGTCTTGGGGGCCCTGTTGTTCTCGCTGGGGGCGGTGGGCTTTCTCACCCGGCGGAACCTCATCGTGATCTTCCTGTGTGCCGAACTGATGCTGCAGGGGGTCTCGACCACCCTCGTGGGTTTCAGTGGATTCCATGGCACGTGGGGAGGGCAAGTGACGGCGATTTTCAGCTTGTCTCTGGCTGCCGCGGAGGCGGGGGTGGCCCTGGCGCTGTTCGTCGTGCTCTTCAAGCGCGGTTTCTCGCTGGATGTGTCGATTTGGAGCGACCTGCGGGAGGAAGACCAACCGCCGGTCGAAGACGAACCCCTGGGAGACGAACCGGTGGAAACACCGCGACAGTGGCCGCACCTGGCGCCGGCCGGGCGGTTGCCCGAGCGGCGGCCCGGTGTGAGTGGGGAGCAGGTACCGCGTCGTGAGGCGGTTGCCGCTGGGGAAGGAGTGGCTCGCAATGGCTGAGTTTCTGGTGCGGGCCATCCCGCTGTGTCCCCTGCTGGCGTGCCTGTTTGTGGCATTGGCGGGAGCCCGCTGGCTGAAGGACAAGAGTCATCTGCCGGTGGCTTTGGGATGTGCCCTGTCGTGCGCCTGCTCGGTGCTGCTGCTGTTCTCGCTCCCTCCCTCGCCGTCCAACCCCAGTGGGCAGAAGACGGTGAAGCTGTATCAGTGGATGGAGGTAGTCGAACCCGAGGTGGCGGGCATTCCGGGTTACCAACCCGGGGGAGCCGGCGGTTCGCCGGGGCTCGACGTCTGGATCGCCCTGCGGGCTGACTCGTTGTCGGCCACCATGCTGGCGATGCTGACATTCGTCGCAACCCTCGTCGTGGTGTATGCCTCGGGCTACATGCATGACGACCGCGCCTATTGGCGGTTCTTCGCGATCGTGGCGCTGTTTGTGTTTTCGATGATCATGCTGGTGCTCTCGGCCAGCTTCCTGCAACTGTTTGTGTTTTGGGAAGCGGTGGGGTTGTGCAGCTACCTGCTGATTGGTTTCTGGTACGAAAAGCCGGAGGCGGCCGCCGCCGGGATGAAGGCGTTCGTGGTCAACCGGATCGGGGACTTCGGTTTTGCCGCCGGGGTGTTTCTGATCTGGGTCACCTTCGGCAGCACCGATTTCGCCCGGGTGTTGGATGGACAGGCGATTGCCGATGTGTACCAGCGCAATCCCTATCTTTTGACCACGATCTGCCTCTGCCTGTTCACTGGAGCGATTGGCAAGAGCGCTCAATTTCCGCTGCATGTCTGGTTGCCCGACGCGATGGAGGGACCGACTCCGGTCAGCGCTCTGATCCACGCCGCCACGATGGTGACAGCGGGGGTGTACCTGGTTGCACGCTGCACGCCGCTGTACCAGCTGTCGCCCACTGCCCAGGAGTTTGTGGCGGTGATTGGTGCCATTACCGCGTTGCTGGCGGCGTTGATCGCCCTCACGCAGAACGATCTCAAGCGGGTGCTGGCCTATTCGACCGTCAGTCAACTGGGGTTCATGTTCCTGGGGCTGGGAACCGGGTCGCTGGTAGGAGTAGGCGGGGCGATGTTCCACCTGGTGACCCATGCGTTTTTCAAGGCGTTGCTGTTCCTGGGGGCCGGGAGCGTGATGCACGCGATGGGCGGGGTGATTGACATGCGGGAGTTCCGCGGCCTGAAGAATCTGATGCCGCAAACCCACACCACCTTCCTGGTGGGGGCGTTGGCCCTGGCGGGGCTCCCTCCACTGTCGGGGTTCTGGAGTAAGGACACGATTCTGGGAGCTGTACATGAGCAGGCACATCCGCATGCGGTCGCGGCAGCGGCCGACGGGGAAACGAGAGCCGAACCGGTCGTGGCCACGACTCCGTTTGGGATGTCCCGCCCGAGTCTGTACAACCTGCTGTATTGGATCGGGACCTTCACAGCGTTCCTGACCGCGTTCTACACCTTCCGGGCCTTCTTCCTGACCTTTTACAACGGTCCCGAGAAAGTCCCCCATGCGGCGGGACATCACGCCCACGAATCGCCGGCGGTCATGTGTCGCCCGTTGTGGATTCTGGCGGTCGGGGCCGCCCTGTTGGGGCTGTTGTTTGGCCATTTGACCGGGGTTTTCGATGGCTTCCTGGGCCGGACGATTCCGGGCCTGGCCGAAGCCGCCCATGAGCATGGCATCAATTGGACCGTGGCGCTGGTGAGCACGCTGGTCGCTCTGGCTGGGGTGGCACTGGCATGGTTCATGTATAAGGAGGAGTCACCGGTCCCCGCACGTGTTGCGGCTCTGGCGGGTCCCTTCACCCGGCTCAGTGAGAACCGGTTCTACCTCGACGAAGTTTACAAGACGCTGGTGGTTCGACCCCTGGAGGCACTCTCACAGGTCAGTCGGTTCGCCGACTGGCTGCTGGTGGATGGTGCGTTGGTCACCGGTGTCAGTCGCATTCCCTCCCTGCTCGGACAGCTGCCCCGGCCGATCCAGAACGGGCTGGTGCAGTTCTACGCACTGGCCATGATGCTGGCGACGGCAGTTCTGATGTGGGCCCTGTTGTCCAAGCAAACCTGAGTGGCCGATGTTTTCCAGTGAATTGCTTCCCTGTCTGATGGTGGCGCTTCCCCTGGTGGGGGCTGGGCTGGTGCTGTTGTCACCACCGAAAAGTCCGGACCAGGCGCGGTGGACGGCGTTGACCAACGTGCTGCTGACCTTTGTGTTGGCGCTCTTGTTGGTGGCGCGTTATCAGGTGCCCGAACTGCTCCCTCCCAATGCCGATGAGGTCGACCGGCGCGAACTGGTCAAGCAGACCCTGCAGATGGGCCGGTCGTTCCCCTGGCTCTCCCCCCGGGCCGCGTCCGAACCGGTGGCGGGTGCCCAGCGGCAGGTCGATACCCCGGTCCAACTGGCGTTCGCCGTCGATGGCATCAGCCTGTGGCTGATCGTGCTGGCCGCCCTGTTGATGATTCCGGCGGTGCTGGTGAGCTGGAACGCGATTGACGAGCGTCCCGCCCGGTTTTACGCCCTGATGCTGCTGCTCGAAGCGGGCATGATTGGGGTGTTCGCGGCCCAGGACATCATCCTGTTCTACATCTTCTTCGAGTTCACCCTGATCCCACTGTTTTTCATGATCGGGATCTGGGGCGGTTCGGACCGCCGGTGGGCGGCGCGGAAGTTCTTCATCTACACCCTCGCGGGGAGCGTGCTGACCTTCCTGGGATTGTTGTTCATCGTGCTGTCGGAGCAGTGGATGAGCAATTCTCCCGCGCTGACGTTCTCGATTCCCGAGCTGACGGCCAGTATTCAGCAGCAGATCGCCGCGAGTCCGCAGAATGCCGCGTACTGGGGGCGGGTCAGTCCCTGGATCTTCGCGGCGTTGTTCGCGGGGTTCGCGATCAAGGTGCCTCTGTTCCCGTTCCACACCTGGCTTCCCCTGGCCCACGTGGAGGCCCCGACGGCGGGTTCGGTGCTGTTGGCCGGGGTGTTGCTCAAGATCGGCTCGTATGGATTCCTGCGGTTTGCTCTACCGCTGGTCCCCGGGGCGAGCGTGGCCCACTTTCATCTGGTGGCGATCCTCGCGGTGATTGGCATCATCTACGGGGCGCTTTTGGCGCTGGCTCAGGAAGACATCAAGAAACTGGTGGCCTATTCGTCGGTCAGTCACATGGGCTTCTGTGTGCTGGGGCTGTTTGCCTTCAACACGGTCGGTTTGACGGGCGGGCTGCTGCAGATGATCAACCATGGGCTGTCGACCGGGGCGCTCTTCGCCCTGGTGGGTATGCTGTATGAGCGGTACCACACCCGGGACATCGCCTCGTATGGGGGGCTCGCCCGCAAGTACCCTCGCATGGCCTTCTGCCTGCTGGTCGTCGCCTTCTCCAGCATAGGTCTGCCGGGGCTGAACGGATTCACGGGCGAAGTCACCTCACTGATGGGAATGTTCGCCACCAACCGTCTGTACGGCACTCTGTCGCTGGCCGGGATCATTCTGGGAGCGTGGTACACGCTGTCGCTCGTGCGGAGAACCTTCTTCGGGCGGTTGCGAGAACCGGTGCAGTCGCACCAGCACTCCCCGGTGGTGTCGCATCATCAGGCGCATGGCCAGCCTGCCGAGACTCCGCTGACCGATTTGAACCTGCGGGAAATGTGTGCCCTCGGGGTCTTGATTGTCCCGATCTTCTGGATTGGGCTCTACCCGAAATTCTTCACCCGCCGGATGCAGCCCTCGCTGCAGCCGATCGTGGCCGTGTTGCAGGAGCAGGGGGCGGTGATGCTCTCCCAGAAGAACGCTCTGCCGGTCGAACGCCCCGTGCAGGCGTCCCAGCCCGCCCCCAGTCCCGCGAATTCCACCATCTCCCGTTGAGTGTCACCGTGTCGGAAACATTTTCGATCTTGTTGCCGCATGTGGTCCTGGCGCTCGCCGGGGCCCTGTTCCTGCTCGCGGGGACTTTCGCCATCCCGCGCCGCTGGTTTGGACCGGCGGCCCTGGCGGTGTTGGCTCTGACCGCTGTCATGCTGCGGCTGAGTGTCTCGCACACCCTCGCGGCGGGAATCGACAGTGGCTTCTCGGTCCGAAGTTCGGCACTCGCCGTGGGCTTCCAGTATTGCTGCCTCGCGGTCGGAGCCTTGTTCGTTCTGCAGTCGATTTCGCAACAGTCCCGCGAAGAGGGACCGACCGGCGAATTCTACGGACTGCTGCTGTTGATGATCGACGGGTTGCTGCTGGTGGGGGTCGCGAATGACCTGATCACGCTCTTCCTGTCGCTCGAATTGATCAGCATTCCCACCTATGTGCTGCTCTACCTGGGACGGCGTGATCCCAAGTCGCAGGAAGCGGCCGTCAAGTACTTCCTGCTCAGCATCTTCTCGGCGGCGATGCTGTTGTACGGGATGGCGTTTGTGTACGGGCTGACCGGGTCGACCCAGTTCGACTCGATCCGCCGTGTGTTGATCGAAACCTACGCTCCCATCAATCCCGAGGCGGTTGTGCCAGCCCCCTCGGCTCTGGGTTTGGTGGCGATTGCCTTCTTGCTGGCAGGTCTCTCCTTCAAGCTGGCTGCGGTTCCGTTCCACTTCTACGCTCCCGATGTTTACGAGGGGACGTCGGCCTTCAATGCTGGTCTCTTGGCCGTGATTCCCAAGGCGGCGGGGCTCTTCGCCCTGGTCCGCCTGATTGGTCAGGTGACGGTCGGGTTTGAAGCCACCGGACAGCAACTGGCGTTGATCCTGGCGGCGGTCACCATGACGGGGGGCAACTGCCTGGCCCTGCTGCAGACCAACGTCCGACGCATGTTGGCCTACTCGAGCGTGGCCCATGCCGGTTACATGCTGGTGGGCATCGCCGTGGGGTTCTGGGAGCAATCGCATCCGTCCCAGGGGCTGACGGCTCATGGCGGCCTGGGACTTCCCGGTGGTCTGCAGTCGAGTCTGCTCTACCTGTTGACGTACTCGATCGCCAGCGTGGGATTGTTCGCGTGTCTCGTGCATCTGGGACGTCCCGGGCGACAGGTGGAACATCTCGAGGATCTGACCGGCTTGGCCAAAACGAACCCGATTCTGGGAACGGTGATGGCCCTGTTTCTGTTCAGCATGGCGGGCATTCCTCCGCTCCCCGGGTTCTGGGGGAAGTTCTCGGTGTTCGCGGGAGCTCTCTCGGTGCGACAACTGACCCTCGATGGCGGTTTTCAACTGCATCCTGCGTTCGCCATCCTGGCGGTCGTGGGTGTGTTGAACGCGGCGATTGGGGGCGTGTATTACCTCCGTCTGATTGCCCTGATGTTCCTGCATGAACCGCTGGGAGCACCCCGTCCGACCGGGGGACGGTCAGCCTACTATGCCGCCCTGGTCTCCGCCGCAGCGGTGGTACTGATGGGAATTTTTCCGGGAGCGCTGTTCCACTTTCTGCAGAATTCCCCCCGTGAGAATCTCGGTTTGCGCCCGGCGACCGCCCAAATGACCCCAGCCGCGGTCGATTCTGCCGCCGTCAATCCGGTGGCGGTGAATCCCGTCGAGCAACCCGCCAACTGAGTGGGGCTCTCGCGAACTGGCCGTCACAGCCATTCCCTTGGCCCACATTTGCTGTTGCTTGAGCTTCTGGGATGCCACGCTCTGGCCTTGGGGGGCGGCTTGATCCGTTGGGGGAGTCTTGTCCCGTCAGATCGATCCCCCGCATCCGCCTGATCATTCGATGCCGCATCGAACAGTCAGGGGCGACCCGCAGAGCATCCAGCTATGGTTTGGCGTCGGAACGCCCTGGCGTCTGGGGTAGTTGGACCGACAAAAAAAGGGCTGACACATGGTCAATGCGTCAGCCCTCTGTTGTTCCAGGGGAGTTGTCCCCGCCGGGATTACTTGACAGTTTCGGGCTTGTACTCGTGGTCGCGCTTCGAGACTACGGTCGCCTCTTCAATCACGTCCCCTTTGCGAAGCTTGTCGACCACTTCCATCCCCTTGATCACATGGCCGAATACCGTGTGCTTGCCGTCGAGGTGGGGGGTCTTATCGAAGGTGATGAAAAACTGCGAGCCCCCCGTATCCTTGCCGGCGTGGGCCATGCTGATGACGCCCCGGGCGTGCTTGCGGTGGTCTTTGCGAACGCATTCGCACTTGATTCGATAACCGGGACCCCCCGAGCCCGTTCCCTTGGGATCTCCCCCCTGGGCCATGAACCCCTCGATCACCCGGTGGAACTTGAGCCCGTCGTAGAACTTCTGCTCCACCAGGCTCACAAAATTGGCGACGGTGTTGGGGGCTTCGTCTTCGTAGAGCTCCAGCAGGATCTCCCCTTTGTTGGTCTTCAGCAAGACCTGGGGCAATTTCGCCGGATCTTCGGCACGCACACTCCAGGCGGGAAGAGTCAGGCTGGCGAAGCCGCCGCACAGGGCGGCCAAAAACGAGAGTCGATTCATGGGTGATGCAGTCCAATCCGTGGGGCCAGAGGAAATTCTCAATCATCCAGCCGCGTTGTGCCACGCCGGACGATGCTCTCTTCAAGCTAACGTGCCTGGTGTTGGCTGCCAACTCTGGCCAGCAGCACGGGTTGGTGAATAAGCCCAGAGTCAGACCTCGACGCCACTCAGGCAGGCCCCGCGGACGACTGTGGCGCAAATGCGGCTTCGTGCCCTAATAGCCAGACCTTCCGGTCCAGCCCCGCACTGAAACCGACCAGAGCTCCCCGCACTCCAATCACCCGATGGCAGGGAATGACAATTGGCAGAGGATTGCGTCCATTGGCTCCACCCACCGCCCGACAGGCGGTGGGCTGTCCAATGGCCCGGGCGATTTCCTGATAGCTTGCCGTGGTTCCAAACGGAATCTGTTGCAGGGCCTGCCAGACCCGCTGTTGAAACGGTGTTCCGGCGGGTTGCAGAGGGAGATCGAATTGCTGTCGGCGACCGGCGAAGTACTCAGCCAACTGGTGACTGGCGCGTTCAAGAATCTCACACCCTGCGGCGACCGTTGACGGTGAACTCTCCGGCCTGTCGAGCAGTCGAATCGCACTCAGATGGTGTCCGTCTTCGGTGACCAGGTTCACAGAGCCGAGGGGCGAATCGAGCCAGACGCATTGGGGGGGCACAGCAAACTTAGCCTCAACGGAGGGGGAGCCAAAACGCAGCCGTGGAACTGCAAGTCGCATCCGCCACGCGCCGCTGGATGCAAACTGTAATGCGGACGTGCTTGACCGCCCACAGGTACGGGTCTGGAGACGGACACATTTGATGGCCCGAGCGTCGAGCCGGATCAGACAGGGTGATGCCAAATGGACCTCGACTCTGGCCGGCCACCTGGGGCGGGCCTTGTCGTCTGGTGCGAAACACTGGCCCGGCGGTGCCGACAGCCAATGCGTCGCGCAGGGAACCAGATGCGGCCGGAATTGCCCCCACTCTCCCGGACGTCTATACAGACAGCTGAGAATCTTCCCTCCTGAACGGGCTGAGCCGACATGTCTGTGAATTCTGTGTCTTCCCCCGGGTCCTTTCCCGTGGAGTGGTGCCGGGCCCAGTTCCCCGCACTCACCCGTGAGGTCGGGGGGCGCCCCGCCAGCTTTTTGGATGGACCGGCCGGCAGCCAGACTCCCGAGTGTGTCATCACAGCCATCGCCAATTACCTGCGTCACACCAATGCCAATCATGGCGGCGTGTTCGCCACCAGTCGCGAGAGCGATGCGTTGCTGGAGCAGGTCCATGCCGCCGTTGCCGATTTTCTGGGGGTGGCCGATGCCAACTGCGTGATCTTCGGCGCCAACATGACGACGCTCAACTTCCAGCTCAGCCGGACGTTGGCGCGGACGTGGAGGCCGCAGGATGAGGTGATCGTGACACGTCTTGATCACGATGCGAATGTCTCTCCCTGGGTGTTGGCGGCGCGCGACGCGGGGGCGACAGTGCACCATCTCGCCATTCATCCGGAAGACTGTACGCTGGACCTCGACCATCTGCGCCGTCTCTTGTCGAATCGCACCCGACTTGTGGCGGTGGGCGGGGCCTCAAATGCGGTCGGAACGATCAATCCGATTGCAGAGATCTCTCGTCTGGCGCACGCCGTGGGGGCTGAAGTGGTGGTGGACGCCGTTCATTTGGCCCCCCATCGCCTGCCGGACATCGCGGCGTGGAACTGCGACTGGCTGTTGGCTTCGGCCTACAAGTTTTTTGGGCCGCACATCGGCGTGTTGTGGGGGCGGCGCGAGAGGCTGGAGCAACTGGAGGTCTACAAGGTACGACCGGCGACCAACTCGCTTCCCGGCAAGTGGATGA
>Ga0315901_10008930_pt1 | contig 11593 bp, 5 predicted proteins | sample LakEriMetagenome_10_FD_203761 | JGI IMG/M metagenome (GOLD analysis project Ga0315901, IMG submission 203761) | Freshwater fungal communities from buoy surface, Lake Erie, Ohio, United States - Buoy 2 MA116 | ecosystem: Environmental > Aquatic > Freshwater > Lake | place: USA: Lake Erie, Ohio...
CCGATTGCCACTGCCTGCGCAGCAGTCGAAGCCAACCATCCCCGCCGCGACATGCTTTTCTGCAAACTCATGGCTCACCACCCTCCATTGGTTTTCACTTCTTCCTGCATTATAGGCTCCATCGAATCATTTGGGTCCAAAAGTTCAGCCTACTCCTAGCCGTTCTGGGCACCCTATCCGGCACTTTTTTCCTTAGCTCTGACGTTACTAATTGGCTCTCACGGAGTCACCAAGGCATCGAGTTGCAAGAGCACTCGATCGGCCCATTCCCTCTCCGTGCCTCTGTGCCTCCGTGAGAGACCAATTGGCACGAGTCGGTTTTTTGCTTCATCGCGATCCAAAAATTCCCTGGATGGACATTTTCCAACCCTGGGGGTCAGCGTGCCGCGACTTCCGTTTTGAGAATTTCGGGTGAGATGCCGTTACAATTGGCTTGAGTTGGGGATGGCATGAGCATCGGGTGATGCGGGGTGGATCGTGGATCAACGACGCCGACAACTGTCGGGCCGCCTACCGCAACAGGAACAGGGCCGACGACGACAACAACGACAACGGCCTGCGTGCCTGCCTGGCTCCCAGTACGACCAGCCCTCTGGTCGGGCCACGCCATCTCCCGTCCCTCCAACGATCGACCCTGTCGATTGTTCTGGGCGAATCGGTGGTGGTGCGGTCTGAGCCGATGGTGGAACACAGTCGGCTAGCTCGATGCAATTCCTAAAGGCTCAGACCGTACATCCCCCCGCCCTGCTGTCTAAGAATCCATTCCCTTTGGCCTCCTGTTTCCATCAGGTGATGTTCTATGACTACCCTCATCGATACCAATAAGGCTTCCATGACACTCTTGCTGCGAAGTAGCGATGGATCGACAGTACCGATCACCTTCCAGAAGATTCCCGCCTGCCTTGATGGCTTTCGGATGGGCAGTCGGTATGGGGGATCAGACGAAAGACCAGTCCATCGAGTTTGCATCCCATACGACTTCTGGCTATCGACCACGCCAGTCACGCAGCAGCAGTTCGCCTGCTGGACCGATTCAGATGCCTACCAGCAATGGCGGGAATCGAAAAAAGAGAGTTCGCACACAAACGCCTATCCGCAGCGTCAGAAACCAGCCGACAGTGTGAATTACCACCACGCCGCTGCCTTTTGCAGATGGCTGAATCAAGCCACTGCAATCGGCGGCGACCTGTTCGCCCGGCTTCCCTACGAAGCCGAATGGGAGTATGCCTGCAACGCCGGTGAGGAATCGGCCTACCACACCGGCGATGGCAAATCTGCTCTACAACAGGCCGGTTGGTATTTTGAAAACTCCTCGAATGCCTCACACGAAGTCGGTAAGAAACAACGGAATCTCTTCGGACTGCACGACATGCACGGCAATGTATGGGAATGGTGTCAGGATTATTGGGACGAACACGCCTATCGACGCCAGTGGGATGGCATCACCCCAGAGGAAGCCTACAGACTGACCGAAACGCATGGGGAACAGTCGCTTCGGGTGTTGCGGGGTGGGTCGTGGTTCTTCGACGCCGACTACTGTCGGGCCGCCTACCGCGGCAGGGGCGGGGCCGTCGACGGCGGCAACGACGGCGGCCTGCGTGCCTGCCTGGCTCCCAGGCCCGACCAGCCTGGAACAAGCGACGCTAAGGCGTAGCCGTTAAGGCGAAGCCAAGGCGGAAGCGCGACATCCAATGGATAACAAGACCAACCCAAGGAGAGGTTGAGATCTACTTGTCACCCTCCCTCAGGGAGGGTGAGTTTGATCCCTAGTTGGCATCAAAGGTTTGCATCCGTAGCCCCTGCCCATAAACCATCACCCCTCCCAGCTCGGTTGGCTGGACGGATACTCCTGTCAGTACAAGAAAGCCATGCCATGAGCAATTCCAAACAGATCCTGCAAAGTGATCGATGCCCACAATAAAATCAGATGTTTCCGATATTCAGTTTCCACCGGACTCTTTTTCTATTGCCTGCGAAAACAGCATGACCACGAAGAGCCAGTACATAATTCACCTTCCGCGAGGCGATGGCACGAACGTGCCGATCACCTTCCAGAAAATCCCCGCCTGCCCCCAAGGCTTTCGGATGGGCAGCCGGTATGGGCTAACTGATGAAAGACCAGTCCATCGAGTTTGTATTCCGTACGACTACTGGCTATCGACCACGCCAATCACGCAGCAGCAGTTCGCCTGTTGGACCGATACAGATGCCTACCAGGAATGGCGGGCATCGAATAACGACGATCAACATAAAAACGAATTCCCGGGACTTCAGAAACCAGCCGACAGTGTGAATTACCACCATGCCGCTGCCTTTTGCGACTGGTTGAATCAAGCCAATGCAATCGGCGACGACCTGATCGCGCGGCTTCCTTACGAAGCCGAATGGGAGTATGCATGCAACGCCGGTGAGGAATCGGCCTACCACACAGGTGATGGCGAAATGGCTCTGACACAGGCGGGTTGGTACATGAATAACCGCTCAAATATGAATCACGAGGTCCAAAAGAAGGAACCGAATCACTTCGGACTGCATGATCTGCACGGCAATGTGTGGGAATGGTGTCAGGATTATTGGGACGATCAAGCCTATCGACGCCGGTGGGATGGCATCACCCCTGAGGACGCCTACAAACTGACGGAAAAGCATGGTGACAAATCGACTCGAATGCTGCGGGGTGGTTCGTGGTTCACCGACGCCAACAACTGTCGGGCCGCCTACCGCGACAGGGACTGGGCCCGCGGCATCAACGGCGACGGCGGCCTGCGTGTCTGCCTGGCTCCCAGTGCCGATCAGTCCAAATCAAGCGACGCATAAGCGAGCCGGTCAGAGACGCCATATTAGATAACATACACTTCGCGAAAGCGATTTAATCGATGGAGAGGATTTCGAATGAATCAAGCAGAAAAAGTACTCAACATCCTGGATAGCTGCCCCGATTGGAACTCGATCAACCAAACCGTCGCTGAATCGATCGAGCGGATTGTGATTGGCAATCTGGAAGGCGAAAAGCCTTTGCGATGGGCCGAGCTGCCTATGCTTTGGAAGCAGTTGTTTCCCAACCTGAAGCACCTACACCTTTGGAACCTAGTGGGGCTACAGAAGATCGCTGAATTGCCTGATGACCTACAAACGCTGGAGCTGATTCGCTGCAACGACCTGGAACAAGTCGCTGTGCCGCCAGCACTGGAAACCCTCGATCTCGAAGATTGCCCTCGGCTGAAAGACATCAGCGGTACTCGCCTATCGTCTCTGGAAATTCTTTCGTTACGCAATTGCCAAGCCCTCAGCCAGAGCGCGATCGAGTCTGTCCTGAAGCTTCTCGCCGAAAATAGTTGCTTGCAGGTCTTCGATGGCTCCCACCTTCCCAACCTAGAATCGATCGCCTTGCTACCCAAATCCTGTCGCCGACTCCATCTATCCCACTGCTCATCGCTTGGAAAAAAAACCGACCTGGACCTCGAGCCATTCACGGAGCTCGACTTCCTCGACCTTTCCGACTGCAAGTCGCTGCGAACGATCGCAAGTTTCCCGGACAAGGTCCGATATGCCAACCTTCGTGGCGCCGATGCCTTGAATTTGTTTCTCACCCAATCCATCGGGGAAGTCGATCGCCAGCAGGAAGAAAACGCCGCCAAGCTGCTGCATTTTAGGAAACGCTTCGGCCATCAGAGAAAGATCGCTCCCTTTGCCAAACTGCTGCTTATCGGCGACGGCCGCGTCGGCAAAAGCACCCTCGCCTGCCGCCTGCAGAAGAAACCACTCCCCACCGCACCGACGCATGGAATCGAGTTCTGGCCATGGGAAACCAATTTTCAGTTAACACTTGCAGATGCCCAAAATCTGGAGCAACGCTGTCAGCCCATCGATCTAACCCTTAATTGGCAAGAGCCGAACCAGCTTTCCGGCACCGTGCACCTTTGGGATTTCGGCGGGCAGGCCTACTACCACAACACGCATCGCCTGTTCGCCAGCGCCGGCACCGTCTTTCTGATCTGCTGGAAGCAAGACCCAACAACCAAAAAGCAATTGGAAGCAGAATACCGGAATCTTCCCGACAGGCATCGACGTGCGATGCCGGAAGAGGAGTGGATCGAATCCAATCGTCCACGAACGCTCGATTACTGGTTCGACTACGTCGATGCCGTTAGCAAGAATGCAAAAATCGCGTTGGTCTGCACCCACTGCCCACAAGGTACGCCAAGAACCGCCTGGACCGATCATTGCAGTCCTGACAATGGACGGCGCGATCTTCAATGTTTTTACATCGACTCGAAAAGCGACGACGACTGGCAATACAATCCAGACGCCGAAAAGTTAGTCAAATGGATCGAACAGGCCTGCGGCGACGAAGCGATCGCCTCCGGGATCGACGCTCCTGCCGTCTTTGCCGACACGATCGCCCTGATCACGGAAATCAAAGCAGACAAAACACTCGCACATAAAATGCTCTCGTGGGACGTCTGGGCCGAGAAAGTTCAGTCCAAACAACCTTCGCTGCCCCTGAAGGACGACGACATCGAGACGATCACCAAATACCTCCATGGCTCCGGCCACCTTTTCCTTCTCGATGAAAACAAAGACAAACGTGCCGTACTGATCGACCAGCAATGGGGCGCCGACCGCATCTATGACATCCTCGATCCAAAGAAAAAACTTTTTCCTCGCGTGAGGGAAAATGACGGATATCTGTGGATCGATGAAATCCGCGATTCGGACGAATGGCAAGATCTTGATGAGCCACAGAAAGATCTGCTGCTGGCATACATGGAACAATGCCAATTAATCTACCGCATTCCCAACAGCAAACTGGTGATCGTACTAGAGCCCTGGCTGCTGCCACCTAGGAAGGAAGTGTCAGGTCTCGACGAACAACTTTCTACACTTCAATCAAGGATTCAAGACAGTTCTTTGACGCTCTGGCCCTACGAGCGAGAAAAAGTCTCTGAAACCCAGTTCCGAAGTCTGATGAAAGCGCTTGCTGAAAAACTTCAGAAACAGTGCCGCTGGTTCCGTGAGGGGATGTACGCCTCCCGTATTGACGAACAGTCCGAGGTGCATCTGTTTGTCAGATTGGATAAGAAACCAGACGACTACCATGGTCGCCTGCAAGTGCAACTCTTCACCAATGACGGTTCGAAGTCGACTCAAGGGAAACTATGCAATCTCCTTCGTGAGGCTGGCTTCGACGTTCCAGATTCCAAATTCAACCAGCCGCTCGAAAGCCGACCCGATTTTGATCCCCATGGTTTCTTCGGCGACAAGCCGGAAACCCAATATCTGGTCGCCATATCCAGTAGCGGTGGCGATAAGGCCATCGTCCAGCAAATCCATGACGCACTGAAAAAAGAGGGCCTGAAACCGACTTGGTACCGCGATGGCGAATGCCGGCTGGGTAACAATGCCAAAGTCATGGTCTACATGGATTCGCTTTTACAACCTCCGATCCTGCTGATCTGCCTATCAGATCATTACCTTCGCTACCAACCTAACGATGGTTGGTATTGCTCGTACGAATTCGCTCGCGGCGTCGACAAATACTATGGAAAGGGTCGCCCGCAACCGGGAGCAATCGTGATCTATATCGAAGATCGCTATCAAACAGCAAATGCGACACTAACAAAAATGACCAATTCAGGCAGCAAGTTGAACCCTGACAACATGGCAGCAAAAGCCAAAAAGGTGTTTACCGATTATGCCATGTTTTTTCATGAGAGATTTATCACGGACAAGGCTGAAAAGGACAACAAACTCCAAGCTGCATTCACTGCCACCATGAATGCCGAATGGGATCAATTGGAACTAGATTTCGGTAGCCCTGGACAAGCCTTCCAGGTCATCAGAGACGAAAACCAAAACGTTGACTGCTCGGAGGTGATCAAGCTTGTGCGCGACATGACGAAGAACGTCACCCCCCAGTCCTGACCGACTGGATACCCCTACGAGATCCTGCGAAAGGGGATCTTCTTTTTTTCGAAGTACTTTAGAGCGGCATCGATTTGTTTGTAATCTTTCACCCAGTCTACTTCAGTGAGGTGTTTCCGAGCACATATCGAGGGGCGAGTCGGTGGATGATCGCTACGCTGCGGGCTATAGCTCCATCCCATCAGCAAACGTTCAGCCATCCAGCGGTGATGCTCCATTTTGGCGGCGACGATTTTCTGATGGTCGCTCACTTGGTCAAACTGGACAGGGTGGGTGGCGTGTTCGTTTCTTGTCGACGCCATTTTCCATCCCAAGGTCTGGATCGTCACGCGCTTGTGCTCCGCCGCATTCAGGTTCGAAACCTGCTCCCAGAATGGCTTGTGCAGATAGTAGGATCGGTATTGATTCAGTGGAAAGAACTCCCACTCCTCTTTCGTCGGCGTCTGAACGGCATTGGCTGGTTGGTTGTTGGCGATCGCCTTTGCCTTACGGCGTTCTAACTCGGCGTCGCTCCAGTTTTTAAAGTCGTAATTGCGTGCGATCTCCAAAGCGACTTCGTCCGCGATGGCATCATGCGCTCGCCGCATCCCATGCTCCACCTCGCCGAAGGATCGAATGGCATCTGGGTTCCCTGAAAGCGCCATTTTCAACGTTCGCCGCAACGGAGGGCTGTCGGGCAGGAAGCAGTAAATCGGAATTGCTTGGTTTGGGCCTCCACGATCATCGCTTGGCTGATTGATGCCATGCTGGTCCTGCAACAGATTCTCTAGCTTGGCGGCCCCGCGAAAGTTGTCGGTGTCGTCATCGTGACAAAACAGAACCACCGGACAGACGCCGGGGTTCCCACACAGTCGGACAAGTTCCTTTACCTCATCGATCGAAAAGCCATCCTTGCTCTGCAACTGGCAGAACCGGACGTTGGCCGCATACTGCACTGCCTTCGGGTCGATGGCAACACCTTGATCGATTTCGGGCCTTGCCGCCTGAGATTCCCACGAATCACGATCGGGATGAAATACGACCTCAGATAGCTTCGAATGAACCTCTCTGGGTGCCATTCTTGGCCACTGGGATATGCACTTTCTATAGTCTTGCTCGGGATCGGAACCCAGAACCAGGATGCGACTGCGCTTCAGATTCTCGAAATAGGCGAATTCCACCAACTCCTTCACCATCGCCATTCCCATTTGGCCAAAGCCAACCACGACGTACAAGGCCACTTCGTCGGTGGTGCGCGGTCGAATCGGCGTCAGTTCGTCGATGATCAACTGGCAAGCCGTTTCGTGGTGGATATTGAAGACCTGTAAGTTCAGTTCAGGGTCGTCATCCATCTGCCGATTGGCCTGCAGGAGGGCGAGGTTGTAGGCATGATGCATTAGCGGCCGCTCGATGTGGATATAGCAAGCACACTTGCCTGCACTCTTCTGATGACGATGCTGATACTCCTTTCGAATCTTCCGAATCGATTCCAGAGCATTGAGATTCACCAGATCATCGCCGGTCACTAGGTGGATGCTGGTGGGTCTGCGCGCGATATGGCGGCGAAGGCTTTCCTCGTCTTTCGCATCTTCCTGGAAGACCATGCAGCCGGCTTCCTCGGCCATCGTACGATGCCAGTTGTGTTCATCCCTTTCCTGCACAATCACCCGTTTGCCTTGCTGCCCTTCCTCCTTGGCGATGGCGACACCCAGTCGGCCTAGTCCTGAAATCAGAGAGACTTCATTTTTCTTGAAATACAGCTTCAGCTCGTCGAAAGAACGGTGAAACAGCTTGCGGATCGCCTCGACAGCAATCAGTCCAAAAAAGGCGGTGCCGGCGATCCTGGCCAGTCCGATCCAGAAGTTGGACTCCTCAGGTGGCACCGACAGATTCATGATCGGAACCTGCACCGCCTCGTACAGGCAAATCGTCAGCAGATTCATCGATCGGCACAAGAGATCAAACCATTCCCCACTGGCGCCCTGGAAGCTGGCGGACCACTTCTGCACGCAAACACCGATGGCGCCACTGAACAGCGCAAGAAAACCACTGGCAGGGATCAAGATCGCCTTTCGACCATCCAGCCATTTCAGTGCGCGTTCGAAGCGGCGATACCAGCTTGATCGCTGGTTCGGAACGCCATGAAGGATTGGTGGAACGTTTGGATCGAACACAGGGCTCTCCTTCGTGAGCTGCCTTTTTGGGGCTCTTCAGGAATGATTGTGACCTGGGAGGATAACCTGCTAGTTTTGATCGTACTCGTACTCGCACTCAATGAAATGGTACTCGTACTCGACAAGAATCGTTGGGACACTGGAGCATCGAGCACGAGAAGTCAAAAGCAATGACCCATAAAATTTCCCGATGAACCTCTTTTTCCCATGGCGTTGGCTTGGCATCCATTCCCGCTTGGCTTCGGTCGGATTGCATTGCACGGGAACCTGACAATTCAGGATAATAGATGGCACCCCCTAAATGGTATCTCCTGGAACACAGAGGGCTTCCGGTCATGGCCTACCTACAGAGAAACGTCGTCTTTATCGCTTATGCCCGTCGCAACGCGGTGGAAGTGGAGGCGGTGTCGGAAATCTTGGAGTCCTTTGGCGCTGAGGTTCTCTACGATGGGAAGTTTTCTACCGACCCGGGAACCCCTTGGACCAGGATACGGGATGACTTTATCGAGAACAGTAGCGAACTTCTGATCCTTACGACTCCCGACATCTTCACCGATCCTGCAAACCCCGAATGCCTGACCCTTCGCGACCAAATTCAGGTGGAAGTGGCTTTGGCAAAAAGCCTGGGAAAGCCGATTCGCGCCATCATCCTCGACCGTCCAGCCTTTAATCGTCTACTTGAGGCTGGGATTATCGCTTCCAGCGACGAGCAGATGACGGACCTGTATCCCGAGTACGCCATCAGCACCAAGGGGCTAGCTTCTCCGTTGGCCCGTGAAAAGCTGCGGATGCGGGCGATCCCTGGAATGCGGCAGTATGTCTTGGATCTCATTGCGGAATCACGAAAGTGGGCAGACCAGCGATTGGTTGGCCTGGAGCGAAATTTGCTGCCTGAGAGTACGCTCAGCGACTGGGGGCATCTGAAGGAGCAGCATAGCAAAGATGCGGCAGGGCTTTATCTGATCACTGGACCTGGCGGGGAAGGGAAAACGGTTCTGGTCTGCCGGGAGTTTTTTCGCGATTCGATCCATGCGATTCATGTTCCGATGAGCCACCTGAAGCAGGGACTTTCTTCGCTTGCGGAATTCCTGCAGGCGGAGCCGGACTCCATCGACGAAACCATTCAACTATGGGGCGAACTGTGGGGGATTCATCCCATTTTCTACATCGATGCGCTCGAACATACCCTTTCGGCCTCGAAGAATGATCGCCCCGATGGACACACCCCATCCGATGACCCCGCCTCCCAATACGTTCCCGTGATCGAAGCGATTCGCAAGCTGGCAACAGCAGCACCTGTGATCGCTACCGCGCGTCCGGAGATATGGAGCAGTGCGATCCAGTGGATCCTGCATCCGGATCGGGTGGTGGATATCACTGGCCGCGCCGCAAGCCAATTTCATCAAACTTCCGGCCTTTCGGCTCGGGGCAAAGAGCTGCTCAGCAATGCGCTCTTCATCGATCACTTTCTCAAGCATCGCGACACACTGGTAGACCAGCTGGAGCATCTTTCACTCACGGAGTACCTGCTGCATCGGATTCTGAACCTGGACGCTCCCCATGTGGTGCCCAGTACCTTTCACGCCGAACCCAGCCATAAAGACATTTATCGCAGTCTGGCCAATTTGCAGTTGGGGGCGCGGGATTACGGCGTGCCAATCGAATCCCTTGCCAGGGAACTGCTGAATGCCAACTTCGTAGCCGATCGGATCCACCCGGCGATTCAAGCGACTCCCTACATTCACATCAATGACTCAGAGCCTCATCGCCCAGTACGTCTCTCCCACGATCTGCTGGATGCGGCGAATTGCGCAAGAACGATTCGCGAAAACTTCCCTTCCGTCGAAACGTGGTTTGACACCATCCACACCGCAATCGAGCTGCAGATCTCCGAAATGGTTTTGAGAATGCTGGGAGACGAATATCTTCTGGATCGGCAGGATGCAGCGAAGAAGAAAGAGCTTCATGAGGCTTTTGACTGTCTGCTTCGAATGCTGGATCTGAAAAAAGCGGAGTCCTGGCGTGCCTGGATGGCCACCTGGACTCTGGAAGCGCTGGTCAGGAAAGACCAAAGCGACCTTTTTGCAGGAATGGTGCTCGATGTTCTCGATGGCCCAGGCTTAAGCGATCCTCCGCTGCATCGAAGATCGATCACGAAGCCTGGAAGCGAGTTCAGTCGCTCTTGGCCTGCACAGCGAACCGGCCTTTGCGTCAGCAGTCTTGCATCTCTATGGCGTGTTTTCGAGCCGAAGAGGGCACCCATCGCCGACCGATCGATCGCCGTTCTTGGCTCCCTTCTGACAAGGGAGCGTCTGAGGTTTCGCATCGTCGAAGCGCTCACCAAATACGACGCATCTCTGATTCGTCAGCCCCTGATCGATTTTGCTCGCGTGGCACTTCGTGACATAGAAAACGAGGCGGAGGAAGCTGATCCACCTGTTCTCGCGCCACTTGCCCTCGCACTCAGATCGCATGCTTCATCCGATCGAGAGGTTTCAGATGCTCTGACGCAAATGATGAATTGTCCCATGGCAAGTCGCCGAGCCGCGAGAATCGCGTCGAATGCCGTTCGCAAGCGCCAGGACCCTCCCTCCGAAGAAGAGATCCTCGAGGAAGTTCGTTTGACGGATCGCGACAGGCCCAAGGAACCGTCAGACTGGCAGACGATACACGAGTACTCTCGCTTGGTGCGTGACGCGATACGCGGGAAAAGGGTATTTTCTGATCGTGTTCTTGCGGCATTTGCCTCGGTACTGGATCACCAGCATGCAGCAGCATCTCAATCCGCAGCGACGGTTCTCGGACAATTCCCCACCTCGGAATCGATCGATGCGCTGCTGATTGCCCTGGCGACGCGCGAACGCCCTGACGCCGCTGTTTGGACTGCCATCCACGGTGCGCTTCGTGAGATCGCCCAATCTTCAGCGCCCTGCCGCAACGACGTGATCGTCGGTTTGGAGACCATCCTCCCTTCGCTCGATGCACACGAAGACAGCACTCGAGCGCGTGCCGCACGCACCATGCTCAATGAGCTCCACAGGAATTCAAATCCTCGTCCCGGAAAACTGGCAACCCTACTGATCCCTGCAACGAAGCACCTCCCACTGCGGATCGATTCCACGACCGATCCAGAGACTCAGATCGATCTCCAAATGCTGGAGATCGCAAGGGCTCCAGATGACAAGGAGGTAGGTCCGGAACTAGAAGAGAAGTGGCGAATTTCGCTCTGGAATCAAGACGATACCACGGTTCCCAAAGTCACACTCCGGCGATCGACCTGGCGCTTGGGACGGGGCTTTCACCGCGGACTGGAACTCCTTCCGAAAACTAAATCTCTTGCGATCCGCCTGCGCGCGGTACACGACCCGGTTGCCTTTTGTCAACATGCTCCGGGCTTGGCGGTGGTCCATGTCCTTTGCGAATTGAAAAACGGTAGCCTTCTGGCCGCCAGACGCCCAAAGACGGCGTCCTATGCACCCGGATGTTGGTCGGTGAGTTTGGAAGAGCAGATTCAG
>Ga0315901_10008931_pt1 | contig 11593 bp, 9 predicted proteins | sample LakEriMetagenome_10_FD_203761 | JGI IMG/M metagenome (GOLD analysis project Ga0315901, IMG submission 203761) | Freshwater fungal communities from buoy surface, Lake Erie, Ohio, United States - Buoy 2 MA116 | ecosystem: Environmental > Aquatic > Freshwater > Lake | place: USA: Lake Erie, Ohio...
GGTCGGGCAGCAGGTAGGGGCCGACGGTGTAGATGACGCCCAGGCGCAGCGGGCCCGACACCGGATCCTTGCCCGTCTTGGCGATCTCGCGGATGGCCGCGGCCTGCTCGATGACCTGCTGCGCCTGGCGCACGATCTGCTCGCCCAGCGGCGTGGTGCTCACCTCGTTGGCGCCGCGCTCGAAGAGCTTGACGTCGAGCTCTTCCTCGAGCTTCTTCACCGCCACGCTCAGCGTCGGCTGGCTCACGTGGCAGGCCTCGGCCGCGCGGCCGAAGTGGCGCTCGCGCGCCACGGCGACGATGTACTTCAACTCGGTCAGCGTCATGGGGTGATTGTCGGCCCCACGTCGGTCAGGCTTTCAGGAACTCGGTCTTGGCGCCGAGCCAGCGGTCGACCTGCCGCTGCGCCACCGACGGCTGTGCGCTCAACAGCCGCGCTGCGGTGGCGCGCGCGTGCAGCAGCAGCGGCTCGTCTTCGGCCAGGTCGGCAAAGCGCAGCAGCGCGTCGCCGCTCTGGCGCGCGCCCATGAACTCACCGGGCCCGCGGATCTCGAGGTCGCGGCGGGCGATCTCGAAGCCGTCGGTCGTTTCGGCCATGGCCTTCAGGCGCGCCTTGCCGGTGGGCGACAGTGGCGCGGTGTACAGCAGCACGCACACGCTGGCCACGGCGCCGCGGCCGACACGCCCGCGCAGCTGGTGCAGCTGCGCCAGGCCGAAGCGCTCGGCGTGCTCGATCACCATCAGGCTGGCGTTGGGCACGTCGACCCCCACTTCGATGACGGTGGTGGCCACCAGCAGCTGCATCGTGCCGTTGGTGAAGAGCTTCATCACCGCCGCCTTCTCGGCCGCGGCCATGCGGCCGTGCAGCAGGCCGACCATCGCGCCCGGAAGCAGGGCGCTCAGCTCGGCGTGCGTGGCGGTGGCGTTCTGCAGGTCGACGTGCTCGCTCTCTTCCACCAGCGGGCACACCCAGTAGACCTGCTTGCCCTGCGCCACCTCGTCGCGGATGCGCGCCAGCACCTGCGCGCGGCGCCCGTCCTCGAAGACCTTGGTGACGATGGGCGTGCGGCCGGGCGGCAGCTCGTCGATGGTCGACAGGTCAAGGTCGGCGTAGTGGCTCATGGCCATCGTGCGCGGGATCGGCGTGGCGCTCATCATCAGCAAGTGCGGCTCCAGGCCCTGGGTGCCGTCATCGCCCTCTTTGCCCTCTTTGCCCTCTTCGCCCTCATCGCCATTCGCCAGCTTCTCGCGCAGCGCCAGCCGCTGCGCCACGCCGAAGCGGTGCTGCTCGTCCACCACCGCCAGGCCCAGCCTCGCGAAGGCCACGTCGCGCTGGATCACGGCGTGCGTGCCCACCACCAGGCCGGCGCGGCCGTCGGCCACCGCGGCCAGCATCTCGCGCCGCTCGCGCCCCTTGCGGCTGCCGGTGAGCCAGGCGATGGCGATGCCCTGTGGCTGCAGCCACTGCACGAGTTTGCGGAAGTGCTGCTCGGCCAGGATCTCCGTCGGCGCCATCAGCGCGCACTGCCAGCCGGCGTCGATGGCGGCGGCGGCGGCCAGCGCGGCCACCACCGTCTTGCCCGAGCCCACATCGCCCTGCAGCAGGCGGTGCATCGGCGTGGGCCGCGCCAGGTCGGCCGCGATCTCGGCCACCACACGCTGCTGCGCGCCGGTGAGCGGCCCGCCCAGCAGCTGCGGCAAGCCCGCCACCAGCCGCTCGACCAGGCCGCCGGGCCGCGCCACCAGCGGGGGCGCGCGCAGCCGGGCGCGCTCGGCGCGGGCCTGCGCCTGCGCCAGCTGCTGCGCCAGCAGCTCGTCGAACTTCAAGCGCTGCCAGGCCGGGTGGCGATGGCCTTCGAGCGCATCCAGGTCGGTGCCGGGCGGCGGGTGGTGCAGGAAGGTCACCGCCTCGCGCAGGCTGGGCAGGCCGGCGGGCACACTGCCCCCGGGCAGCAGCTCGTCCAGCGGCGCGCGCGGCAGGGCCGACGCGATGACCTTGCGCAGGTAGGCCTGCGGCAGCTGCGCGGTGCTGGGGTACACCGGCGTCAGGCCGGCGGGCAGCGGCGTCTCGGGCGTGACGGCGCGGAACTCCGGGTGCACCATCTCGCGGCCGAAGAAGCCGGCGCGCAGCTCGCCGCGCACGCGCACCAACGCGCCCGGCGCCAGCGTCTTCTGCGTCGACGGGTAGAAGTGCAGCAGGCGCAGCATCAGCTCGCCGCTGTCGTCGGCAATGCGCACCAGCAGCTGGCGGCGGGCGCGGGTTTCGACGCGGCACTCGAGCACGGTGCCCTGCACCTGGCCCGTGACGCCGTCGTGCAGCGTGGCGATGGGCGCCAGGCGTGTTTCGTCTTCGTAGCGCAGCGGCAGGTGCAGCGCGAGGTCAATGTCGCGCACGAGCCCAAGCCGGGCCAGCGCACGGGCCGGCGCGGACAAGGGCTTCGGGCCCGCGGGTGGCGCTGCGGCTTGGGGCATGGAAGAATTTTCGCCTCGCTGCACGCCAGCGCTTCCGGGGCCGGTCAAGCCCAGGTCATGTCATCTGCTCCCGCGCCGGGCGAGTACACCCTCGCCGACTTCGATTTCGAACTGCCGCCCGAGCTGATCGCCCAGCATCCGGCGGCCGAACGCAGCGGCTCCAGGCTGCTCGACGGCACCGGCGCGCTGCCGGCCGACCGCGTGTTCCGTGAGCTGCCCGCCCTGCTGCAGCCGGGCGATCTGCTGGTGTTCAACGACACCCGCGTCATCAAGGCCCGGCTGCTGGGCGAAAAGCCCACCGGCGGCGCGGTGGAGGCACTCGTCGAGCGCGTGCTGCCGAACGACGAGGTGCATGCCCACCTGCGCGCCAGCAAGTCGCCGAAGCCCGGCTCGATCGTGCGCTTTGCCGGCCCCAGCGGCGGCGGCTTCGACGCGCAGGTGCTGGGCCGCGCCGGCCCCGACGACGCCCTGTTCCACCTGCGGTTTCCGGGCTCGCCGCTCGAGCTGCTGCAGCAGCACGGTCACGTGCCGCTGCCGCCCTACATCGAACACGACGACAACGCCGACGACGAGCGCCGCTACCAGACCGTGTTCGCCGCCCGCCCCGGCGCCGTGGCCGCGCCCACCGCGGCGCTGCACTTCGACGAGACGCTGCTGGCGGCGCTGGCGGCGCGCGGCGTGCAACGCGCGGCCGTGACGCTGCACGTGGGCGCGGGCACCTTCCAGCCGGTGCGCGCCGAGCGCATCGCCGAGCACCGCATGCACAGCGAGTGGTTCGAAGTGAGCGCCGAGACGGTGGCCGCCATTGCCGCCGCACGCGCACGCGGCGGCCGCATCGTGGCGGTGGGCACGACCACGCTGCGCGCGCTGGAAAGCGCAGCCCGTGCGGCGGCGCCGGGCGCGCTGGCGCCGTACAGCGGCGACACCGACATCTTCATCACACCGGGCTTCCCGTTCCGCGTCGTCGACCGGCTGATCACCAACTTCCACCTGCCCAAGAGCACGCTGATGATGCTGGTGAGCGCCTTCGCCGGCCACGCCCACATCCGCGCGCTGTACCGCCACGCCATCGAGAGCCGCTACCGCTTCTTCAGCTACGGCGACAGCATGCTGCTGGAGCGCCGCTGATGCCGCCCGCGACAATCGCGGCATGCTCCAGTTCCAGATCCACCGCACCGAAGGCCTCGCGCGCCGCGGCACGCTCACGCTGAACCACGGCGTCGTCGAGACGCCCGTGTTCATGCCCGTCGGCACCTACGGCACCGTCAAGGGCGTGATGCCGAAGAACCTGCACGAGATGGGCGCCAGCATCATCCTCGGCAACACCTTCCACCTGTGGATGCGGCCCGGGCTCGACGTCGTGCGCGCTTTCGGCGGTCTGCACGCCTTCGAGGGCTGGAGCAAGCCCATGCTCACCGACAGCGGCGGCTTCCAGGTCTGGAGCCTGGCCGGCGCCGACGGCAAGGCGCGCAAGATCAGCGAAGAGGGCGTGAAGTTCGCGTCGCCCGTCAACGGCGACAGGCTCTTCCTCACGCCCGAGGTGAGCATGCAGATCCAGACGGTGCTGAACTCCGACATCGTGATGCAGTTCGACGAGTGCACGCCGTACGAGACGGCCGGGCAGCTCACCACCGAGGCCGAGGCGCGGCGCTCGATGGAGCTCAGCCTGCGCTGGGCGCGGCGCTCGCAGGCCGAGTTCGCGCGGCTCGCGAACCCGAATGCGCTCTTCGGCATCGTGCAGGGTGGCATGTACGAGAACCTGCGCGCCGAGAGCGCCGCGGCCATGGCCGAACTCGACCTGCCCGGCTACGCCGTCGGCGGCGTGAGCGTGGGCGAGCCCAAGGCCGAGATGCTGAAGATCATGGCGCACACGCCGCGCCTGCTGCCGGCGCACAAGCCGCGTTACCTGATGGGCGTGGGTACGCCCGAAGACCTGGTCGAAGGCGTCTCGCAGGGCATCGACATGTTCGATTGCGTCATGCCCACGCGCAACGCCCGCAACGGCCACCTGTTCACGCGCTTCGGCGACCTGAAGATCCGCAACGCGCGCCACAAGACCGACGCGCGGCCGATCGACGAGACCTGCAGCTGCCACGCGTGCAAGGGCTGGACCGATACCGACGGCAGCGTGCACGGCGGCTTCAGCCGCGCCTACCTGCACCACCTCGACCGCTGCGGCGAGATGCTCGGGCCGATGCTGGCCACGATCCACAACCTGCACTACTACGTCAACCTGATGCGCGAGCTGCGCGAGGCGCTCGAGCAGGGCCGCTTCGAGGCCTGGCGCGCGCAGTTCCACGCCGATCGCAAGCGCGGCGTCTAGGCGCCGCGCGGCGCCATGAAAAAGGCCCGCCAGCGGCGGGCCTCGATGGCTTCGATGCCAGGGATTCACTGCACGCGGAAGTCGTCGTGGCAAGCCTTGCAGGTGGCGGCCGTGGCACCGAAGGCGGCCTTGAGTTGATCGAGGTTGTTGGCCTTGGCGGCCGCAGCCAGCTTGGCGGCCTCTTCCTGCAGCTTCTTGGCGCCAGCGTCGAACTTGGCGCGCTCCGTCCAGACGTTGGCCTTGGGCTCGCCCTTGTCGGTGCCCGAGGTGCCGTCGACAAAACCGGCGAAGGGCAGGTTGGCCACGAAGGCCACGACATCGGCGTTGGCCGCAGCGGCGGGGCCGTTGAACGGCACGCGGCCGTTCGCCATGGCGCCGATGCGGCCGAAGTGGGCGGCCATCACCTGGAAGGAGGCCTTGCGGTACTTGACCGCGTCTTCGGGCTTCTGGAACTGCGCGGCAGCGGGCAGCGCCGTCGCAAGGCCGACGACGGCCGCGCACACGAGCATCACACGGGACATGGAAACCTCCTGGAGGGTTTGGATGAGCCGGCGCAGTGTAGCGAGGCGCACGCCAGGCTGTGCGTGACCGCGATCACCCAGGCGCGGCCGCTTCGGGATTCCCCCGATGCCGCAGCGCCGGGCCGGGCTCGGGGTATGGTTCCACCTTCGCCATGCTGTCGCCCGCGACACCACCGCCCATGACCTCTGCCGCCGTGCCCACCCGCGTCTGGGATCTGCCGACGCGCCTGTTTCACTGGTTGCTGGCCGCCGCCGTGATCGGCTGCGTGGTGACCGCCAAGATCGGTGGCGGCGCGATGCTGTGGCACCACCGGCTCGGCCACCTCGTGCTGGCGCTCATCGTGTTCCGGCTTGCCTGGGGGCTGGTGGGTGGGCGCTGGAGCCGCTTCTGGAGCTTCATCTACGCACCGGCCACGCTGGTGCGTTACCTGCGCGGCGCCGCGAAGCCGGGCGAACAGCTCGACGTCGGCCACAGCCCCACCGGCGCGCTGTCGGTGTTCGCGCTGCTGGCCTTGTTGATGGCGCAGGTGGGCAGCGGGCTGATCTCCGACGACGAGATCGCCTTCATCGGGCCGCTGAACCGCTTCGTCAGCACCGACACCGCGCTGCTGGCCACCAGCCTGCACAAGACCTGGGGGCAGTGGCTGATCATCGGCATGGTGGCGCTTCACGTGCTGGCCATCGTGGTGTACTTCATCAAGCGCAACAACCTCGTCAAGCCCATGATCCGCGGCGACAAGCTGCTGCCGCCCGGCACGCCGGCCAGTGCCGACGGCGTGGCGCAGCGCGGCCTGGCCCTGGTGCTGGCGCTGGCCGCCGGCGGCCTGGCCTGGTGGGTGTACGGCCTGGGCGGGTGATGAACACCGAAGGCCCGCGCATCGAGCTCGTGCCGGCCGAGGGCCCGCAGGCCCTCGAGTCCGTGAGCGCGCTGTTCCGCGAATACGCCGCCTCGCTGGCCGTCGACCTGTGCTTCCAGAACTTCGAGCAGGAACTGGCCGCGCTGCCGGGCGATTACGCCCCGCCGGGCGGCGCCCTGCTGCTGGCCCTGGTGGATGGCGAGCCCGCCGGCTGCGTGGCCATGCGGGCGCTGCCCGAAGCCGACCATGCCAATGCCTGCGAAATGAAGCGCCTGTATGTGAAGCGCGCCTTCCGCCGCTTCGGCCTGGGCCGCCTGCTGACACAGCAGCTGATGGACCTGGCCACGCAGGCCGGCCACAGCTGCATGCTGCTGGACACGCTCGACGACATGGAGGCCGCACGCGGGCTGTATGCCTCGCTGGGCTTCGTCGAGATCCCGCCCTACTACTTCAATCCGATTGCCGGCGCGCATTACCTGAAGGTCGAACTCGACACGCCCGGCACGCGCTGGTAGGAACCCCATGACCGCCTTCCCTGCCCCTGGCACCGCCGAATTCGAGGCGCTGCTGCACGCCATCCGATTCCCGGGCGACGCCGACCCGGCCGAAACCCGCGAGTGGCTCGACGCACTGGCCACGCTGGTGCGCGAGGGCGGCCCCGAGCGCGCGCGCTTCGTGCTGAGCGCGCTGCAGGACGAAGCCCGGCGCCACGCGCTGGCCTGGCAGCCGGCGCGGCAGACGCCCTACCTCAACACCATCGCGCTGCACGAGCAGGCGGCGTTCCCGGGTGACCTCGAGATCGAACAGCGCCTGGCCGCGCTGATGCGCTGGAACGCGCTGGCGATGGTGGTGCGCGCCAACGCCGCGCAGGGCGAGCTGGGCGGCCACATCAGCAGTTATGCCTCGGCGGCGGATCTGTTCGAGGTCGGCTTCAACCACTTCTTCCGCGCCCGCCATGCGGGGCCTGTTGGTCACGGAGGCCACGGCGGCGATCTCGTCTACTTCCAGCCGCACTCCGCGCCCGGCGTGTACGCGCGCGCCTTCGTCGAGGGGCGCCTGAGCGACACCGACCTGGCGCACTACCGGCAGGAGGTGAGCGCCGCCGCCGCCCGCGCGCGCGGCGAGGCGGTGCGCGGCCTCTCGAGCTACCCGCACCCGTGGCTGATGCCGGACTTCTGGCAGTTCCCCACCGGCAGCATGGGCCTGGGGCCGATCTCGGCGGTGTACCAGGCGCGCTTTCTGCGCTACCTCGAGCATCGCGGGCTGCACCCCGCGTCGGACCGTCGTGTGTGGGGCTTCTTCGGCGACGGCGAGATGGACGAGCCCGAGTCGCTGGCCGGCCTGAGCCTGGCCGCGCGCGAGAAGCTCGACAACCTCGTCTTCGTCGTCAACTGCAACCTGCAGCGGCTCGACGGCCCGGTGCGTGGCAACGGCCGCATCGTCGACGAACTCGAGACGCTGTTCGCCGGCGCCGGCTGGCACGTCATCAAGCTGGTCTGGGGCTCGGACTGGGACGCCCTCTTCGCCCGCGACACCACGCAGGCCCTGGCACGCGCCTTCGCGCGCACCGTCGACGGCCAGTTCCAGACCTTCAGCGCCAACGACGGCGCCTACAACCGCGAGAAGTTCTTCGGCCAGAGCCCCGAGTTGCGCGCGCTGGTGGGCGCGATGACCGACGACGAGATCGACCGCTTGCACCGCGGCGGCCACGACCTGGTGAAGATCCATGCTGCCTATGCGGCTGCGGTGCGCCACCGCGGCGCGCCGGTGGTCATCCTGGCCAAGACCATGAAGGGCTACGGCATGGGCCAGACGGCCCAGGGCCGCATGACCACGCACCAGCACAAGAAGCTCGACGGCGACGACCTCGTGGCCTTCGCGCGGCGCTTTCGCCTGCCGATGAGCGACGAGGCCGCGCGCGCCCAGGCCTTCGTGCGGCCCGCGGCCGACAGCGCCGAGGCGCAGTACCTGCACGCGCGCCGTGCCGCCTTGGGCGGGCCGATGCCCGTGCGGCAACTGCAGTCCCAGGAAGCCGAACCCCTGCCCGTGCCGCCCGCAGCCCGCGTGGCGGCGTTTGCGCTGCAGGCCGACGGCAAGGCGATGAGCACGACGATGGCCTTCGTGCGGCTGCTCGGCAACCTGCTCAAGGAACCGGGCCTGGGCCCGCGCATCGTGCCCATCGTGGCCGACGAGGCGCGCACCTTCGGCATGGCGTCCCTCTTCCGCCAGGTCGGCATCTACGCGCCCGAGGGCCAGCAGTACGAGCCCGAGGACGCCGGCACCTTGAGCAGCTACCGCGAAAGCCGCGACGGCCAGATCCTGGAGGAAGGCATCAACGAGGCCGGCGCCATGGCCTCGTGGACAGCTGCGGCCACCAGCTACAGCACGCATGGCCTGGCGATGCTGCCGTTCTACATCTACTACTCGATGTTCGGCTTCCAGCGCGTGGGCGATCTGATCTGGGCCGCCGCCGACCAGCGCGCGCGCGGCTTCCTGCTGGGCGCCACCTCGGGCCGCACGACGCTGTCGGGCGAGGGCCTGCAGCACCAGGACGGCAGCAGCCACCTGGTGGCTGCCACGGTGCCCAACTGCGTGGCCTGGGACCCGGCGTTCGCCTACGAGCTGGCGCTCATCGTCGAGCACGGCCTGCAGCGCATGCTGGTGCAGCAGCACGACGTGTTCTTCTACCTCACGGTGATGAACCAGAACCACGCGCAGCCGTCGATGCCGGCGGGTGCTGCCGAGGGCGTGCTTCGCGGCCTGCACGTGTTGCCGGCGCTGCCTGAAGCGACCGCGCTGGCCACCAGCGCACCGCGCTGCGTGCTGCTGGGCAGCGGCGCCATCCTGCACGAGGCCTTGGCCGCGGCGCGGCTGCTCGCGGCCGACTGGGGCGTGGCGGCCACCGTGGGCAGCGTCACCTCGTGGAGCGAACTGGCGCGCGAGGGCATGGCCATCGAGCGTGCGCGGCTGCTCGGCGGCGAGGCTGGCGAGCCCTGGCTCACCACGCAGCTGGCCGCCACCACCGGCCCCGTCGTCGCCGCCACCGACTACGTGCGCGCCGTGCCCGAGCAGGTGCGCGCCTACGTGCCGGCCGGCCGCCGCTACGCCACGCTGGGCACCGACGGCTTCGGCCGCAGCGACAGCCGCGAGGCCGTGCGCGGCTTCTTCGAGGTGAGCCCGCAGCACATCGCGCTGCGCGCGCTGCAGGCGCTGGCCGACGACGGCGTGCTGGCCGCCGAGGTGCCCGCCACCGCGCGGCAGCGCTACGGCCTCGGGCCCTCGCCCGCGCCCTGGACGCTGTAGCGGCGCGCTACGGCATCATGGTCGCCGGGGACTGACACCCGCAGCGACATCGGAGAAGACCATCAGCAATGCCCTCATCCTGACCGCCGGCGCGCTGCGCCTGGCCGTGCGGCCCGACCTCGGCGGCGCCATCGCCGGCCTGTGGTTCTCTGATGCCCACGGCGAGCTGCCGGTGATGCGCAGCAGCGAACCCGCCGAGCTCGCGGCTGCGCGCGCCGCGGCCAGCTACCCGCTGGTGCCCTACTCCAACCGCGTGGGCCACCGCCGCTTCAAGTGGCACGGGCACGACTTCAGCACCGCGCCCAACTTCGACGACAACCCGCATTCGGTGCACGGCGTCGGCTGGATGCGGCCCTGGCAGGTGGTGTCGGCCTCCGGCGCCGATGCCGAGCTGCGCTACGTGCACACGCCCGACACACACTGGCCCTTCGCCTTCGAATCGCGCCAGCGCTTCGAGCTCACCGGCAACACCCTCACGCTGCACCTGGCCGTCACCAACACCGACACACGCCCGCAGCCCGTCGGCCTGGGTTGGCACCCCTACTTCCCGAAGCGCACGCGCAGCCACCTGCACGCCCAAGTGAGCGGCCGCTGGGAGCCCGATGCGAGCGGCCTGGCCGAACGCCGCGTGCCACAGGCCGGCATCGTGGGCGAGGTCGCGCAACTCGCCTACGACCACTGCTTCGACGGCTGGCAGGGCGTGGCGCGGCTGCGCGACGAGCGGCTGTCGCTGGAGCTCACGTCCTCGTTCAGCCGGCTCGTCGTCTACACGCCGGCCGAGAAGCCGTACTGGTGCGTCGAGCCCGTCAGCCACGTCAGCAACGCCATCCAGATGGCCGATCCGGCCGCGCACGGCCTGGTCGACCTGGCGCCCGGCGCCACGCACGAAGGCTGGATGACGCTGAAGGTGGCGTCGACATGACGGCACCCGCGTTGGAACTGCTGCTCGACTGGCAGCCGCTGCCCGCGCCGCCCAGCCTGCTGGGCGAATCGCCGTTCTGGCACCCCGACGAGCAGGCGCTGTACTGGTGCGACATCCCCGGCCGCGCGCTGCACCGCTGGTGCCCGGCCGACGGCGCCGCCGGTGCGCATCGCCAATGGGACTTCGACAACGAGCCCGGCTGCGTGGCCCCCTTGCCCGGCGGCCGCCTGCTGCTGGCGATGCGCGAAGGCCTGTTCCGCTTCGACCCCCGCGACGGCACCCGCGAACGCCTGGCCCCACCGCCCTACGACACGGCCGTGGAGCGCTTCAACGACGGCAAGGCCGATGCACTCGGGCGCCTGTGGGTGGGCACGATCTACGACCCGCGCAGCAAGCCCGCCGCGGCGCTGTACCGCTGGGACGGCCACACACTGGACCGCGTGGCCGGCGACGTGACGGTGAGCAACGGTCTGGCCTTCAGCGCCGACGGCCGCCACGTCTACTGGACCGACACGCCCTCGCACCGCGTGATGGTCTACACGCTCGATGCCGGCACCGGCCGGCTCATCGAGCCACGTGTGCTGCATGCCTTCGAGCCCAAGGTGGCCGGCGCACCGTTGGCCGGTTATGGCGGCCGACCCGATGGCGCCGCGCTCGATGTCGAGGGCGGCTACTGGGCCGCGATGATGGAAGGCAAGCAACTCGTGCGCATCGCGCCCGACGGCACGCTGCTGGCCCGCGTGCCGCTGCCGGTGCGCTGCCCCACCATGCCCTGTTTCGGCGGCGCCGACGGCCGCACGCTGTTCGTCACCACCGCGCGGGCCAACCGCCCGGCCGACGAACTGGCTGCCGAGCCCTGGGCCGGTTGCGTGCTGATGGCGCGCGCGCCGCTGGCAGGGCTGCCGGTGAACTTCGCCGCCGGCTGATGAGCGCGCTGCAGGCCCGCGCCGACCTGCTGGCCCGGCTGGCCGAGCCGCGCGAATGGGACCTGGCCGTCATCGGCGGCGGCTCGGTCGGCCTGGGCGTGGCGCTGGATGCGGCGGCGCGTGGCTTCTCGGTGCTGCTGCTCGAGGCCGGCGACTTTGCCCAGGGCACCTCGTCGCGCGCCACCAAGCTGGCGCACGGCGGTGTGCGCTACCTGGCGCAGGGCGATCTGGCCCTCGTGCGCGAGGCGCTGCACGAACGTGGCGCGCTGC
>Ga0315901_10008932_pt1 | contig 11592 bp, 12 predicted proteins | sample LakEriMetagenome_10_FD_203761 | JGI IMG/M metagenome (GOLD analysis project Ga0315901, IMG submission 203761) | Freshwater fungal communities from buoy surface, Lake Erie, Ohio, United States - Buoy 2 MA116 | ecosystem: Environmental > Aquatic > Freshwater > Lake | place: USA: Lake Erie, Ohio...
GATCTATCTCCCTGCCGAGCTCGGCTACGGCGAGGAGGGCTCCCCCCCGGCCATCGAGCCCAACGAGGTGCTCATCTTCGACATCGAGCTCATCCGCAGCGAACCCGCCCCGCGTCGCTAACTCGACGTCGACTCAGGCCTTCAAAGGGTCACCGGCTCGGGTGCGGTACAAGTCTCGTCGCGGTGGGCCGCGGCGGCCCAATGCTCCTCGAGCTTGCACCGACACCCTCGCCTGCCCTTCGCCTACCCCCTACTCGACTCTTGATCGTGAGGAGGTCGGTCGGGGAGCCCGGAGGAGGAGCGCAGGGATATCCGTAGCTGTGTGCGTTCCACGGCCCTGACGGCTGGCCGGAGGAATCCCGAAGCGACGACGGAGGGGTCACCGCCGGCCGAACAATGTGGGTTTGTATCGATTTTCCGGACGAAAACCCTGATTTCCCACCCCGACCAGGATCCCGCATATCTTCTCCAGGCTCCTTGATTTGCCTAACCCGCAAACTATCTTTGGGCGGTCGAGCGTCCCGCTCCCCGAAAGCGTTTCGAGGCCGGCGACGTCGTCACGGGCAATTTTCACCGGAGAAGATCGAATGTTGGCGCAGCGTCGCGGGTTGCGGGTTGCCGGAGTGGTCACGTTCGTCGCCGTCGCCGCGGCGGCCTGCGATGTGCACGCCGGCTGGCATCATCGCCATCGGGCCTATGGCTCGTCGGGTGGCAGCTATGGTTCCTCGGGCGGCTCGTCCGGCGGCAGCTACGGCTCCTCGGGCGGTTCGTCGGGGGGGAGCTACGGCTCCTATGGTTCGTCGGGCGGCTCCTACGGCTCGGCCGGCTCGCACGGCGGCTGGGGTTCTCATCACGCCTACAAGCGGGCGATGCGGGCCTATCGCCACTCGTCGCACGGCTCTTACGGCTCTTACGGCTCGTCGGGCGGCTCGTACGGTGGTTCGTCGGGCGGCTCCTACAGCACCAGCGCCTACGGCAGCTACGGCTCCTCGGGCGGCGGCTCGTCGGGCGGTTCCGCGGGTGGCTCGTACGGCGGCTACGCCGCCCCGGCCTACTCCTCGGGCATGCCGATCGAGTCGTATCGCGTGATCGACGAGACCCCGTCGATGACGGGCGGCGAGATCATCGGCGTCCCGAAGCCGACCGACTCGACGCAGCTCGACGCGGTGCCCGCCGATGCGGCGCTCCTGGTGGTCGAGGTTCCGGCCGGCGCGAAGATCTTCGTGAACGGCTCGGAGACGAAGTCGACCGGTGGCGTGCGGCGGTTCATGTCGCGCGGCCTCCAGGCCGGCAAGCAGTACGAGTTCGCCGTGAAGATGACCGTCGATCGCGACGGCACGCCGGCCGAGGAGACGAAGACGGTCTCCCTCACCGCCGGTGAGCGGTCGACCGTGTCGTTCGGCTCGGCCCCGAAGACCAGCCTCACGCTCCGCGTCCCCGCCGACGCGAAGGTTTGGCTGGCCGGCAACGAGACCGCTGCCAGCGGCACCGTGCGGCTGTTCGAGACCGCCGGGCTCTCCGCCGGGCAGTCGTGGAAGAACTACGAGATCCGCGTCACGGCCGTCGTTGACGGTCGTGAGGAGACGATCTCGAAGGTGATCGACCTCGCCGCCGGCGACCGGATCGAGCTCGCGCTCGACCCCGCCCAGCGGGTCGCCTCGGCCGACGCCACCGCCTCGCTGCGGTAAGCGTTTCCGACGCAGTCGTGATTCTCGCGAGGCCCGTGCGGCGAACGCCGCACGGGCCTCGTGCTTTTTCTGACCCGGCCGCCTGTGCCGGTTGTGAGGCCCGCGCGGGGGCGGCAATCGTGACCTACGGTTTCGCTGCCGGGGCGGTGCAGCCGCGTGGCCCCGGAGTCCGATGTCGAATCGCAGCATGTCCGCGAGCCGCACCTCCACCTTTCCGACGCCCGCCTCCGCCCGGACGTGGTCCGTGCCCGCAAGGTTCCTCGCATCGGTGGCGATACTCGTCTACCTCGCGGCCGTGGCCGTGCCGCCGCTGGCGGGACCGCCGCCGGCGAGCGAGCTGGCCGGCCGACTCATGCAGCCGCTGCGGCCGCTCGTCGGTGCGCTCTACCTCGGCCACGGCTACCGCTTCTTCGCCCCCGATCCGGGCCCGGGCCACACGATCCGGTGGACGATGCGGCTGGCCGACGGCTCCGAGCGAGCTGGTTCGATCCCCGACCGCGCGAGCGACTGGCCCCGGCTGCTCTATCACCGGCGGTTCATGGTGGCCGAAAAGATCGCGGCGTTCGTGCCGCCCGCGGATGCACCGGAGGGCGTGCGGTTCGCGGCCCGCCGGGACTGGCAGCCGCTCATCAAGGGAGTCGCAGGCCATCTCCTCGCCGCGCACGACGGCGTCCAGGTGCGGCTGGAGATGGTGGAGCATTTCCTACCCGGGCCGGAGGATGTCGTCCAGAACCGCTCGGAGCCCGACGTGGTGACGCCCCTCGGCACCTACGCGCGACTGAAGGGCAGGGCACCATGACGGCGAACACGTTCGATCGCACCGCCGCGCACATGGAGCCGGCCCACGAGCCGTGGGGTCGCGCCTGGCTTCGATCGTGGAACGAGTTCTGGTTCACGCCCGCCGATCCGCTGCCGCTGGCGGTGGTGCGGATCTGCACCGGCCTCCTGCTGACGTGGTCGTGCATCGTCTGGCTCCGCGACCCCGATGCCTTCTTCGGGCCGGGCGGCTGGCTGCCGGCCCACGAGGTCTGGCGGATGAACGACCAGCCCTGGCAGTGGAGCTGGTATTTCGCCGCCTCCTCGCCGAATGCCGTCCGCGTGCTCGGCGGCATCACGCTGGCAGCCGCGGTGCTGCTCACGCTCGGCCTCGCCACGCGGCTGTCTGCGGTGGTGGCCCTGGCCGGTTTCGTGAGCGCGGCCAACCGGGCGCCGCTCAACGTGTTCGGCTTCGACGACACGCTCGGATTGCTTCTGATCCCGCTCGTCATCGGCCCGGCCGGGGCCTGCCTCTCGGTCGATCGCCGGCTCGGCCTGGCGGGGCAGGGGGGGCCCTCGGTGGCGGCGGCCGTCGCCCTGCGGCTGCTCCAGGTGCAGCTCTGCGTCGTCTATTTCTTCTCGGGCTGCGGCAAGATGTTCGGTGCCAGCTGGTGGGAGGGCACCGCTCTCTGGGGGGCCGTGGCCAACGGGCAATACCGCACGCTCGACCTCACGGGGCTCGCCCGACACCCGCTTGTGACGAACGCCCTCACGCTGGGTACGCTGTTCTGGGAGGTCGCCTACCCGGCCATCGTCTGGCCACGGCTCACCCGCCGGCTCGCGCTGGGGTTGGCCGTCGCCGTCCACCTGGGCATCGGCCTCGCGATGGGCATGCTGGAGTTCGGCCTGGCCATGATCACGGCCAACCTCGCCTTCGTGCCCGCCGCGGCCTGGCGATCGCTCGCCCGGCGCTTGTTTTGATTCGCTATCCTGTCACCAAAGCTTTCCCGCGAAAGGACATCCGCAGGTTCTCCATGATCGACACGCTTGCAGTGGTCGGCGCCACCGGCGCCGTGGGCCGAATCATCGTCGAAATGCTCGTCGCCCGGAAATTTCCGGCGCGGCGGATCAAGCTGCTCGCCTCGGCGCGGTCGGCCGGAAAGCCCATGACCGTCGGCGGCACGAGCTTCGACGTCGAGGAGCTGCGGCCGGAGTCGTTCGCCGGCGTGGACATCGCCATCGGCAGCACGCCCGACGAGGTGGCGGCCGAGTTCGTGCCGTGGGCGGTGGAGCGGGGCACCGTGGTCGTCGATGAGAGCGCCTTCTATCGGATGAACCCCGAGGTGCCGCTCGTGATCCCGGAGGTGAATCCGGAAGCGATCGCCCACCACAAGGGGATCATCGCCAGCCCCAACTGCTCGACGACGCAGATGGTGATGGTGATGAAGCCGCTGCACGACGCCGCGAAGGTGAAGCGGGTGGTCGTGAGCACCTACCAGGCGGTGAGCGGCGCGGGCCTCGCCGCGAAGCAGGAACTCGAACAGTCGTCGCAGGCATGGCTCGCCGGCGGCAGCGAGCCGCGGCAGGTCTTCCCGCACCCGATCGCGGCCAATCTCATCCCGCAGATCGGCTCCCCGAAGCCGAACGCGTTCACGAGCGAGGAAATGAAGATGGTGCTCGAGACGCGGAAGATTCTCGGCGACGAGTCGATCCAGGTGAGCCCCACCTGCGTCCGCGTGCCGGTGGCCAACGGCCACAGCGAGTCGATCCTCATCGAGACGGACAAGAAGCTCTCGGCCGACGAGGCCCGCCGGCTGCTGGCCGGCTTCCCGGGGATCGTGGTGATCGACGACCTGGCGGCGAAGAAGTATCCGATGCCCCGCGACTGCAGCGGCCGCGACGAGGTGTTCGTTGGCCGCATCCGCGAGGACATCTCCTGCCCCAACGGCATCGCGCTGTGGTGCGTGTCCGACAACCTGCGGAAGGGAGCGGCCACCAACGCGGTGCAGATCGCCGAGCTGCTCGCCACCACGGGCGGGAAACGCACATGAGCTCATCGGCCGGAGGCTCCCTCCAGCCGCGCGGCCCGCGGCCATGACGAGGCGGATCGGCCTGCGGCTGGCCTACGAGGGCACCCGCTACTCCGGCTGGCAGGTTCAGCCGGGCCGAACGACGGTGCAGGAGGCCGTGACCACGGCGATCCGCGAGGTCTCCGGCGAGGAGGTGCTCGTCCGCGGCTCGAGCCGCACCGACGCCGGCGTGCACGCCCTCGACCAGATCGCCGCGTTCACGAGCGAACGGGAGTTCCCGGCCGACGTCTGGGGCAGGGCCCTCAACGCGAAGTTGCCGGCCGACATCACCGTCGTGGAAGCCCGGGAGATGGCGGCCGAGTTCGACCCGGTCGCGGCGGCCGTCCGCAAGCGGTATCGCTATCGGATTCACGACGCGGCCTGGAAGCCGGTGATCGAACGCGGCTTCGTCTGGCGGTGGCGGGGCCGGCTCGACGAGGGGCTCATGCAGGCGGCCGCACCGGCGCTCGTGGGCGAACACGATTTCACCAGTTTCGAGACGACCCCCTCCACACGGCTCTCGAAAGTGCGCACAATCCATTCGCTCTCGGTCTTCAGGCCCGCGATCCCGCATGCTCCCGGCCCCGCGGAGGTGTGGATCGAGGTCGAGGGGAACGGGTTCCTGCACAATATGGTGCGGATCATCGCCGGATCACTGGTGATGGTCGGCGTCGGGAGGCGGTCGCCGGATTGGCTCGCCACGGCGCTGGCCGCCCGGAGCCGACCGGAAGCCGGACCGACGGCGCCCCCCGAGGGGCTCGTGCTCGTGCAGACGACGCTGGAACCAACCGCATGGCCAGACTTCCCGAACAGATCGGCCCCCTGAAGCTCGTGCAGCAGCTGGGCGTAGGCCGGCACTGCCAGATCTGGGAGGCCCGCGACGGCGCGGCCGCCAAGCCCGTCGCCGTGAAGGTCGTCGTGCCCGACATGGCCGCCGACCCGCTGCAGCGCAAGCTGCTCGCCCACGAGTTCAAGGTCCTCAAGTCGCTCGACCACCCGACGATCATCCGCGCCGAGCGGCAGGTCGAGGAGGGGGGGCTGCCGCTGCTGGTGATGGAACTGTTTCCGCACGCCAACCTCAAGAAGCAGATCGCGGCGGGCGTCGAGCAACTCGCCCCCCGGCTGCAGCGGATCGTCACGGAGATGGCGCTCGCGCTCGACCACGTTCATGCCCGGGGCTGGGTGCATCGCGACGTGAAGCCCGACAACGTGCTCGCCGCCCCCGATGGCCAGGTGAAACTGATCGACCTCGCGATCGCCACGAAGTCGTCGGGGTTGTTGGGCAAGCTGCTGGGCGGCGGCACGCAGGCACAGGGTTCTCCGAGCTACATGCCGCCGGAGCAGATTCGCGGACAGTCGCTCGACGCCCGCTCCGACATCTACTCGTTCGGCTGCGTGCTCTTCGAGCTGCTGGCGGGCCGGCCGCCGTATGCGGCGCCCACGGCCAACGAGCTTCTCAACATGCACGTCTCGGCCCCGGTGCCCTCGATCAATGCCTTCAACCGAAACGCCACGACGAGCGTGTCGGAGTTCCTGCGGCAGCTGCTCGCCAAGAAGCCGTCGGCCCGCCCGGGATCGATGAAGCAGGTGCTCAAGCAGCTCCGCAGCATCCGCCTGCTCGAAAGGCTGGCGTGAGCTTTCGCCCGGCGTGAGCTTTCGCATTGACGCGGGGGGCGTGCCGCGGGGAAAATCCCGGTTCGATTTCGATTCCGCACCCGCGAGGCGCCCCCGATGGCTACCGGCCTGCATCGACTGCCGCTGGAAAAACCGATCTACGAACTGGAAGACCGGATCGCCGCCCTCGAGGCCGCGCCGCTCGGCGGCCAACAGCAGGAAGAGCTGCGGCGGCTCAAGCGGGAGCTCGTCGAGGTCCAGAAGCAGGTGTTCAACAGCCTCGATCCCTGGCAGACGGTCGAGGTGTCGCGGCATCCCGACCGGCCGAAGACGAGCGACTACCTCCAGCTCGTGTTCGACGAGTTCGTGGAGCTCCACGGCGACAAGTGCTTCGGTGACGATCCGGCGCTGCTGACGGGCTTCGCCAAGCTCGATCAATACAAGGTGCTCGTCGTGGGCCACCAGAAGGGCAAGACGCTCGCCGAGCGGCAGGCCTGCCACTTCGGCTGTGCCCATCCCGAGGGCTACCGCAAGGCGATGGGCAAGATGCGGCTGGCGGCCAAATACGGCCTGCCGGTGATCTGCCTGATCGACACGCCGGGCGCCTATCCGGGCGTGGGCGCCGAGGAGCGAGGCCAGGCCCAGGTGATCGCCGAGAGCATGTTCCTGATGGCGTCGCTGCCCGTGCCGATCGTGTGCGTCGTGATCGGAGAGGGGGGCTCGGGCGGGGCGCTCGGCATCGGCGTGGGCGACCGCGTGGCGATGCTCGAGCACGCCTACTACAGCGTCATCAGCCCCGAGGGCTGTGCCGGCATCCTGTGGAAGAGCGTCGAATACAAGGCCGAGGCCGCCCGGGCGTTGCGGTTCCGCTCGCGCGACCTCAAGGAGTTCGGCGTGGTCGACGCGGTGATCGAGGAGCCGGCCGGCGGCGCCCACCGGCATCCGCGGCAGATGGCTAGCCGGCTCAAGACCTATCTCACCCGCAGCCTGCGCGAACTCGTGGGGCAGCCACGAGATGAGCTCGTGGCGACCCGCTACGAGAAGTTCCGCCGCATGGGCAAGTGGCTCGACCTGCCCGCATGATGTGCGGTGCGTCCCGCGTGCGGGTTGGGTTTGCCCCGCAGGCAGATGGGCACGCTGACCGGCCAATGGACACCCCACAGCCCACCATGACCGCAGCCGACACTCCGCCATTCCCAGGGCAGGGCGGGGCAAGCGGCGCGGCCGGCGCGGCGGCGGTCGATGCCTTCATCGCCCGCTGGGGTTCGAGTGCGGGAGCCGAACGGGCCAACTACCAGATCTTTCTCGCGGAGCTCTGCGACCTGCTCGGCGTGCCGCGGCCCGATCCGAGCGTGGCCGACGAGGCGTCCAACACGTACGTGTTCGACAAGGCGGTCACACCAGTGCGGAAAGGACCTGCACGAACTCAGCGATGACTCGCAACTCGTCCACCTGGTCGGGGTTGATCCAGATCGTGGGAAAATCCTCGTTCAGCGGCACGAGTTGAATGGCGGCATGAGTCCACACGTCCTCGTCACTATCGGCCTCCCGGACTTTCAGCGAGCGGTACTTTTTGACGGTGTATGAGCCACCCTGCTCCGGATCGCTGATCGCGTGGTGCTGAACGAGGAGAATCCGCCCGCTACGGCTGCCGGCGACATCAAGCCGGAAGAGGCAGAGCGATCCATTCGGGATGAGCGGCTCCATTGAATGCCCGACGACTCGCGCCGCGAAGTGCCGCTCGTCCGTGCGCATGTCGGCCGGCGACTCTACCCAGCCTAGGCAGTCCGCGGTCGATGGCTGTCCGAAATCGCCTGCCGCCGCGTGAAGGTCGTACACCGGCACCCAGTCCGTGAACCGTTTGCCGGGTGGACTCTCGACGATCCGCGGTGGCGGAGCAGGGGGGCCAGACGCCGTCTTGGCGGGCTGAGTGCCGAACGTGCATAAAGCAAGCCGGAGACGGTCGCGAAGATACTCCCGCAGGCCTTGATCGGCACACCAGACGAAGCATCCCTTGCGGCCCCGCGACAGGAGCACTTTGTAGGTGTTCTTGATGATGGCCTGCACCTTGGCCAGCACCGCCTCGGTGGCGGCCGCGTCGTCCTTCGCTTCGCGGAGAGCAGTCTTCCAGCCCTTCAACGAACTGTCGGTCCGGGCCCGCTTGCCAGGGTCTCCGACGACGCGGCCGTTCTCGAACCTGAGATCGGGGCCTATCAGCACGCCGAGCCAGTCGAATTCGACTCCCTGGCATGTATGCACGCAGCCGACCTGGTCGATGCCATCGGCGGCCGTCGCCCAGTTCTCGCCGCTGAAGTTCCACGGCAGGGAAAGACCGTCGACCGTCACGTGTTTCACGTGCCCGCGTCGCTGCCGGCCCTCGGTCGGCCAATCCCACGAGTAGCCCGCGACGAAGCGGGCCTTGTTGTCCGCATTCCGTGCCTTGAGTGCACGGTACAGTTCCGCCGCGTCGTCGAACACGCGGAAGTCGTATTGCTCCTCGGCCCAGTTGTCGAAGTTGCCGGTGGGACGGATTTGAAGCACGTCATCGAGCCAGTTGAGATATCCGTCGGAGCCGCCGCACCGGAATTGCGCGGTGAGCGTGAAGGGGGGATGTACCTGGGCCTTGAACTTCCTGGCCGCTTCACGAATGCGGCTCTCGCTGCCCGAGTCGTTCCATTGCACCCGCTGCGTCTCGTCGAGAAAGAAAACGCTGATTCGCGCCGCCCGGACCATGTCTTCGACCATGCTCGCGCCGCGGTACTGATAGGCCTCGTCTTTGAGCCGATGGGCTTCGTCCACGATGAGGACCTCGTGCAAACGATCCTTCATAAAATCCGCGGCGTGAAAACTCCACGACGACTGAAAGAGCGCCTGCCCGTCCTCGCGGTAATCGCGACTGCCGCGGGCGAGCTGCTCCACGAGCGTGTCGCGGAAGGCCTTGTTGGGAGCGATGAAAAAGCCGAGTCGCTTCGAAGCGAGCACCTCGGCGAGGAGCCGCACCGCGATCACCGACTTCCCGGTGCCCGGTCCGCCGTGGATGATGAACACCTGCCTTTTCACCGCCGTGGCGACACCGGCGATCGCGTGACGGATCACCTGGAATGCCTCGTTCTGGACGTCCAGCAGGTCGAACTCCTCGTTGCCGTCGAGCATTTTCCCCACCCGTTCGACGAGGGCCGGTGCCGGGATGATCCTGCCCTTTTCGAGCAGAAAGAGCACGTCATGCCGGGAGCGATGGCGGACGTGCTTCTCGATAAACCGCGACAGTTCCTCGGCATCGTCGGCGAGAAACAGCCGTGACTCGTCGATGATGTGCCGGTACCGAGGGTCCTCGAGTGGCTCTGGGTGCCGCCGCGGGAGATTGAACAGATAGGCGGCGGAATGGATGTCGACGCCCTTGTCCCTGATGTCGGCATTGAACCGGAGAATAAGTCCCTTGTATTTGCGGGCTTGGAGGCATGGGTGTTGGGCAAGCCTGCCGCCACCGTAGGGTGACCAGACGAGTTCTGGGACGTCGGAAACATCGGCTTCGCTCCAAGCCTTCAGTTCCAGCACGACGCCCGTGTCGCGATCGCCGTCGTTGCCAGCGAGGAGCACGTCGATCCGCGATCGGCCGGCTGCCGAGACGTGGTATTCGATGGCCACCTGCATGTCGTCATCGACGCGGGCCCGCCGCAGTGCGCTGGCGAATCGGGCGTATTCATTCGCCCAGACCACTCGATCCGCCGGTACGCTCCCGGTCTGTCGTTCAAAACCTTCAACCAGCCGTCTTTCCAGCCGATTGAGATCGACGTCTTCGAGGAAATTTCGCCTTGTCTCGGCGTAGATGATCATGAGCGGGAGCATACCCTTCGCGAGATGGGCCTGGGAAATCCGGCCCGTCGCACCGATAACGGCTACGCTCCGGCGCAGTGAGCCGCATTCCGCAGATTGCCAATCGCGGATCCGGGACTGAATGCCATGTGGCCCGCTGGCTGACTCGCGATTACGATACAAGCATGGCTACTGCGAATCCGCCGATCTGGGCTCCGACGCCCGAAAAAATGCAGGCCGCCGTTGAGCGGCTCGTGGCGGCTGCGCATCCGACGCGGATCATCCTCTTCGGGTCCCGGGCCCGCGGCGATGCCGAGGACCGCAGTGACGTCGATCTGCTCGTGATCAAGCCCCACGTTGCGGATCGTTACGAGGAACTGGTCGCCCTCGACCGTGCGCTCGCGGGCATTCTCATGCCGGTGGATATTCTGCTCGTCAGCGAGGCCGAGTTCGAGGAACGGGCCGAGCAGCCGGGTACGGTGGAGCGTGCCGCCCGCAAGGAAGGCCGCGTGCTCTATGCCGCCTGACCGGCCAGAGGTTCTTCTGCGCAAGGCTCGGCAGGACGAACTCGTCCTCCAGAAGCTTCTGGGTGACCGTGAAGTCGATGACGACACGCTGGGGTTTCATGCCCAGCAAGCGGCCGAAAAGATGCTCAAGGCCGTCTTGGCGTCGCGGGGTGTCGATTATCCAAAGACCCACAATCTGCGAGTGCTGATCGAGTTGCTCGCGCAAACCGGCATCCGACTTCCCGAGACACTCTCCGAAATCACCCGACTCACGCAATTTGGAACCACGTTCCGCTACGACAGTTTCGAGCCCGCGCCTTACGGGGAACGCGTAAAGTGGCTCGAGACGATTCGGAGCCTACGGGTATTCGTGGAGCCGTTGCTCCGCGGAACGGCTGAGTGACGGCCCCTCAGCCCCCGCCGAGTTCGGTGTACTTGCGGGCAGTGCCGCGGGCGAACTTGACCGGGTATTTCCGCTCGTTCGCCGCGAGCTTGGCGGCGATCGCCTCGGCCAGGTCGATGCCCAGCCGGTCGGCGAGAAGCATCGCGAACATCACGACGTCGGCGATCTCTTCGGCCACGCCGGCTTTCTTGGCGGCGTCGGCCAGATCCTGATCGACCTCGGCGTCGGTCTTCCAGAGAAACCGCTCCTGAAGTTCGGCCGCCTCGATGGCGATCGCGGCGGCGAGATCCTTGGGCTTATGGAACTGCGCCCAATCGCGGGCGTCGCGGAATGCGGCGACGGCCGCCACGAGATCGGCGAGCGTGACGGAGGCAGGGGGCTGGGTCATGCGGTCAGGATAGCCGACGCCCGGGAAACCGACCCGCTCCCCTACGTCCGATAATGTCTCTTATGTCCGTTTCGGGCTCCCCTGCTTTCGTCCCTGTTTTTCAGGGTCGATCGCTCACTTCGCCGTCCGCGATGCCCTGCCCACCGACTGCGCGCCGGATGGCGGTCAGCGAATGGGAAGCGGGCTCTGGGCGCCGACCGGGAATGGCTGCGGAGCCGCTGACGGCGGCGCGGATTGATATCGCGGGCCGACAGGTGCGAAGCCGGCAGCCGGTGCCGTGAAGCCACTCGCTGCGGGACGCGGCGGCGCGAATCCTGGCGTCGGCGGGCTCGCGGCCGGCGCGTTCCAGCCGGCC
>Ga0315901_10008937_pt1 | contig 11585 bp, 7 predicted proteins | sample LakEriMetagenome_10_FD_203761 | JGI IMG/M metagenome (GOLD analysis project Ga0315901, IMG submission 203761) | Freshwater fungal communities from buoy surface, Lake Erie, Ohio, United States - Buoy 2 MA116 | ecosystem: Environmental > Aquatic > Freshwater > Lake | place: USA: Lake Erie, Ohio...
AGAGATTCGCGCGTTCCGCCCCGACTTGGTTCTCACCCACCGTCCCTTCGACTACCATCCAGATCATCGCGCAGTCGGCCAAGCGGTACAGGATGCTTCGTATATGGTCATGGTACCCAAAATCGCCCCAGGGTACCCACCGCCAAGCCGAGAACCAATCGTCGCGTACATGGTCGACTTGTTCACTCGACCAGCCCCGTTTCGAGCTGATGCAGTGCTCGACGCATCCCCCTACTTGGAGAACGTCCTCGACATGCTCGCATGCCATGAGTCCCAGTTTTTTGAATGGATGCCATGGATCGATCGAACAGCTCACACGATGCCCAATACGACTGGAATGTCGGAGGCACAACGGACATCGGCGCTTCGAAATTGGCTGCGAGAATGGTATCTCGAACGCACTTCGCTACGTGGCGAGCGATTTTGGAATCGAGTGTGGGGTGATCCTCCAACCCTGGTGGAGGCCTATGAAATGTCGGAGTATGCGGGCAGAGCATCTCGGGAACGACTCGCAGCGTTATTTCCGAAGTGCCAATTCGTTTAAGGAGCGGTGTCGATGACTCGCATGGCTGTCCTTGATTTCGAGACCGCGAACCATCAACCTGGGTCCGCGTGCCAACTTGGAATTGCCATCGTCGAGCCATGGCGTATCGTCAGCGAGCACCAATGGTTGATTCGCCCACAGCGCATGTTCTTTTCTCCCCGTTGTGTCGCAGTCCATGGCATCACGCCTCGCGATGTGCTCGACAGCCCCACCTGGGATCAAATTTGGTCCGACGTCGCTTCGCTTCTCGATGGGGCAATTGTGATCGCTCACAACGCAGGTTTCGACGCAAAAGTTCTCAGTTCGACTTGCCAGATCTATGACATCGCCATGCAACCAGTGGATCTGCAATGCACACGTTTGATTTCCAAACGTACCTTCACTTCATTGAGGTCGCACGCATTGGCCAACGTCGCTCAACACTTAGGTGTTCAATTCCGACATCATGACGCGCTCGAGGACGCCAGGACGTCGGCCACCATCTTGATGCGCGCGGCCGAGCAACTTGGCGTTGAGGATCTCGATCAACTTGAAGATCAACTCGGGTTGATTCGAGGTCGTGTTTGGACCGATCGAATTCGTCAGCCTCGCACGGTTCGCCGATCGCGAATGGAGTCGACCGTCGCAGAGCCTGAACCGAGATATGAACCACGCTCGTTCCGCATCGATGGTGTCCCCACGCGCTCAGCCGCCGTCCGGCAATCGCGGCTTCGAGCGGATGAGATATTGAGTCACTCCAAGGACACCAAGCCCCTCTCCGGAAAAAATGTTGTGCTGATCCACAACTTGCTGGGACTGGATCGAGAAGACTCCCTCAGTTTCCTGTGCCAACTCGGGGCCACCGTACAATCCCACTTGAATCTATCCACGCACTACCTCATCCTGGGAGTTCCTTTAGCATCGGAGAACGCATCCGAAACCGACACCTCGCCCCCCCTCACCCTCGCACGCGACACCAATCCTCTGGAGAGAAACCTTGAGGAAGTCAGCCGGCGACAAAACGAGGGACAACCGGTGAGAATTATTTCCCAAAGGCAGTTGTTAGCGATGATCCCATCCGGACTCGCAACGGCTCGCGGCGACGTGTGACGAGAAAATGCATGAGTACTGAAGAATGAGTACTGAAGAACACAATCCCCAACGACCGACCCAGGACAACCAAAGCGGATCTCACGAGTTCTATCGGAACATGGATTCCGGTCGGTTGCTCGGCATCGGAACCGACATCATCGGTTGCGATCGAATCGCTCAAATGCTCGAAAAACACGGCGAGTCGTTCCTGCAAAAAGTCTTTACACCCCGTGAAATCGAATACTGCTCCGCGAGAAAGTCCGCACACCAACATTACGCTGGTCGCTGGGCCGCGAAGGAGGCCGTGCTGAAAGTTCTCGGAACCGGTTGGGCCAAAGGCATTCAGTGGACCGATGTCGAAGTGATCAACGAGGCATCGGGGGCGCCCACTCTGTTGCTCGCAAATCGAGCAGCGGAGATCGCGCTGGCAAAAGGGATACGCACGGTCCAAATCTCGATCTCTCACTGCAAAGAATACGCCACTGCATTTGCCGTGGGGGTCACCTGATTTTCGTGTGACAATTACTTCCGTAGCATTTCATCAACTCATCGTCTAAACCACATCAAATACACTAACAACGAGCGAAAGTCTTATGAGTGAAGCACGCATGATGGCCGGAATCCCAACCTTGAATGCAGGGTTGTATCGCACCATCCGATTCTTGGTTGGAGACCCCGTTGTTTATCTGGAAGTCCCAAAGTCGGGTGGCGGTTGGAACTCGACCTTGATTTGCCGAGACATCGAAATGGGGCGAGCCAAACTGCACGCTCGCGCGAGCAACGTTGCGTGTCCCGCTGACTTTACCCCGGACGGCGGATTATCTGGGGACCGTGAAACCGCGACTGCGCAATCCGCGGCAGAGGCGCTGAAACGCTGGGGAATGCGACGAGTGATCGTCGATCGTTCGCTTCCGATGATCTATGCAGAAATGCTCCAACGGGCTGGTATCGAAATTCATTGCGATACCCAATGGGGTGTGATGGAACGTCGCCAAAAGGACGAGCAGGAAATTGAATATATCCGCAAAGCACAAAAGATTACCGAGGAAGTCATGGAGTTGGCATGCCGCACGGTAGCTCATGCAACGGCCCATGCAGACGGTATCTTGCACGTCGACGGGTCCCCATTAACCAGTGAACGATTGAGAACCTTGATCGACATTTGGCTTCTGGAGCGAGAATGCTCCAATCCAGGTGCGATCGTGGCAGGCGGCCCCGTCGGCGCCGATTGCCATGATCACGGTCATGGACCTCTGCGAACTGGCGAACCGGTTATTGTCGATATCTTTCCACGAGACAAGAAAACACTTTACAACGGCGATTGCACTCGAACGGTCGTGCACGGAGAGATCCCGACCGAAGTCGCTCGTATGCATGCAGCAGTGGTGGCATCCAAAGCAGCCGCCACGGCTGCAGTGCGAGCGGGCGTTACCGGCGAACAAGTCCACGAGGCTACCATGGGTGCGATCTTAGCAGCGGGCTACCAAATGGGACTCCCCGCTTCCGATGCCCCCGATTCCTTCACCAGCATGACTCACGGAACAGGGCATGGTTTAGGTCTCGAAGTCCACGAGCCTCCACTTCTCGCCGCAGGAGGGCCACCCTTGGTGGTCGGTGATGTGGTCACCATCGAGCCGGGCTTGTACTGCAAAGCTATCGGCGGTGTTCGGGTCGAGGACATGGTCGTTGTGCGCGAGGATGGTTGCGACAACCTAAACGTCCTTCACGAAGGCCTTTGCTGGAAGTCCTAAGGCTCACTCGGTGAGTGATTCCAGACCTCCTTAGCCATTTCGACAAAGACTTTGGCTAACCCAGGGTCAGCACCTAGCGAACGAGCCAGTACCCAACGCCGGGATGGGTATTTTTCCTCGTACGCAGCTAGCTTCGTTCGAAGCTGATCCATCAACTCCCCTTCGAACAAGAGGTGCGGTTGAATCACAATCGTATCGCACGGGCCATCAGGACCGACAGCATTCCCCGCTTGCTCAAGTAATTCGTCGACATGCGGCACACCTCCAGCAAAGAAGCCGGTTTGAAACCATTGCAGAGGTCGGGACGCCGCACAGCGCTTCGTCAACTCGCGCATGTGGTTGAGAGCATCGATATCGCTGGTCCCTCGACCCACCATCGCCAATCCGATTCGGCCCGGATCTTTCCCTCGAATGGAACACCCACTGTGGCACTCAACTCGGCTGCAATGTCCGACTGGGCAACCATCGATTTGTCCCAATCGAGTTACCTCCGCAAAGCGAAGGTTCGATAGCTCGATCACACGATCTGCAGTCCCCAGCGACGAGGTTTGCCCTAGAATGCGAACGCCGAACTTCTGAGCTGACTCCGAAACGGCATCAGGTATATCTGATTTTGCATGGGCTGCAGTGAATAACAACACTGGTACCACGATCAACGCTTTCACACCATCGCGAGATGCTTTTTCAATAGCCTCATCGATCGTCGGCTCCGCCAATTCCAAGAACGACTCATACAGACGCCAATGAGGCTCACACAATCTCATCTGTTCAACCAGCTGAATCAATTGACCAGCTCCGGAGCGTTTACGTGTGCCGTGCCCTACGACGAGTACCGCGGTTTCGATGGATGATGCTGATGGACTCAATGAAGGAACTCGTTATTCGGATAAGATTGGGATGAGATTTGGATGAGGTTCACAGCCCAAACGCAACCCGCATTCCCAGCGACAGACCCGATGAAAACATACGGCGTCTGCGCAAAATATCGAGGCTGCGACGGATGGGAAGATGGGATTGTGGCGATTGTGACAGTTAATCGGATCAGGCAAAGTCTACTAGTGGACACACCGAAAAACCCACGGGAAAAAAACAATTTTTCCTAAAGATTGGCTCAGCAATAACTTGCACCGGTTTTTTCGCACCGCATCTTTGATTCTGATTTGATACCTTGCGAGCCATCGACAAAAATAGAGGAGATCGTTCGCAGATTTTCTAAAGTTCTCGTCTGACGTTTAGGCTAGCAATATGAACCAACGAGCCCGGAAGCGCCGTGCATTGATCAACGCCATTCATGCATGTGGTCTTGCGATCGGCACGATCGCGACAGTTTCGACCATATCCTTGGCTCAGGACTGCGCCCCTATTGCTTCGTACCGCCTTCAAACGGAAACCGTTTACGAGCAAATCCCTGTCACTCGAAACCGGATCGATTACGAAGACGTACTCGTCGAAAAGGAGATTGTGACTTACCGACCGGTTACGGAAACCCGCGTTGAAAAGCGGCAGTACACCGTTCGAAAGCCCATCGTCGAAACATCCACGGTAAATCAAACGTACACCGTGCTCAAACCTGTTACCAAGGTAGAGTATGTCGACGAAACCACGATGGTGACCGAGACATCTCAAGTGGAGCAGTTGGTGACAACCTACAAACAAGTCACCGAGACCCAATACCAAACGCAGTACACCACCGTTCAAAAACCTGTTACCGAAACGCAAATTCAGGTTCAGAACTACATGGTGCAAAAACCGGTCACGGAAACCACCTACCAGACACAGCAGTACACGGTACAAAAACCGGTCACCGAAACCACCATGCAGACCCAGACCATGGCGGTGCAACGGCCCGTCACTGAAACGGTGATGCAGACGCAAAACTATACGTCCATGATGCCCGTGACTACCTATCAACCGATGACGGTGGATGCGGGAGGTTACGTTGCTCAACAATATGTCCAGCCTGGTGATGTGCGGTACCACCTGCGGCGAGTGCCAGCGTCCGAGGGAATCAATCCGATGACAGGCCAACCTGTCTATCAGCGTGGTGGTTTAGGCTGGGTTCCGTACCAAGCCCCATCACAAACCTATACGGCACTCCAGTACCAACACAATTATCAGCAAGTCGCTGTTCCTCAAGTCGGCTATGTTCCGCAAGTGAACACCGTGCAAGTCCCAGTTACTTCGACCAAAATGCAAACCGAGTATGTCTCGCAGCAGGTCCCGGTGACAACACAACGCATGCAGACCGAGGTAGTCCAACAACAAGTTCCTGTGACCACCACCCGTATCCAGAACGAAGTTGTCCAACAACAGATCCCGATTACGACAACGAAGTACGAAAACCAAGTCATCGCACAACAAATCCCTGTTCAGGTCCAAAAGACGGTCCCCGTCCAAGAAAAGGTTGTCGTTCCACACACGACACAGAAACCTGTAACCAGAAGAGTTGCGAAGGAACGGGTTGAGTACGTGCAGGAGCAAGTCGTTCGCCCGGTAACCGTTCAGCGAGAGACCTATAAACTCGAAGTTATGTCCGAGGACATCCCGGTAACTTCGACACGCATGGAACGAGTCGTTCAGAGGATCCAAGTTCCACAACGTATCGCCCGCACCGTCGAAGTGACGGAAATGCGACTCTTCCCACGCACTGTCACCCGACGTATTCCACTCGATGGTAACGGGATGGTGATCGAATCTGCCCCAGTCGTCGCGTCAGAAAGTCTTCTGGTACCGTCCGATGCTTCTGCCGCAGAAAGCCCAATCGCATCACCTTCGGATTCCAACGGCGTCAGCCGCTCTTCGAAAAAGCCGGCTGTTCCCACGGAGTCAGGTGAACTGCCATCGCCGGCCCCACGCAACGGTGGCGCCAACGAAAACGAAGGAGCTGCCAAGTCCACCAAGGGCGGTTCCGAGTCCACCAGTTCTAGCAAGCCGAGCACTGCGGAGTTGAATATCGGTTCGCCGGATGGTCAGTCAGTGACGGAAGGGAAGCGAGATATCGTTCCGATCCAGCCTGAGCAACCGAGCGCCGAATCGTTGAACGCCGGTAAAATTCGGATCACCGACGAAGACTAGGCAACCCGCAGCCGTCAAGCATTCTCCTTGGATACGATCCGACCATCTACCGATTGGATCCCTTCGATTCGATTCAATTGGAGAACGAGCTTCGGAAGATCCGTATCTGTTCGCACCTGCAATAAGTAAAGCATATCGACCGATGTTCCCTGCTTGGATGTGGAACTTCGAAGGATCCGGCAGTGCGTAGAGACAGAGTTCAATTCGCTCTGCAATTGCTCCGTGATCAATTGCTCCGTGATCCCTTCTCCCAACGTATGTCGCACATCAAGCTTCACGGCAACACCATGACGCGCTGAGGCCAAACCATCCAGCTTATCGACTGCGGTAGCCCATCGGTTCATGCCCCATGCGATCGCGCCAATAATCGGAATACCAACCAGCGGCGCGACGAAGAGTCCAGTTCCGGCCGCCATGCCGACAATCACGGCGAACATCACAAACGCTGTATCGCGAGTATCATCCACTACGGTTCGAAATCGCACGATCGATAGTGCACCCACCAAACCGAAAGCACGAGCGACACTGTCACCGATGACCATCGAAACCATGGCAATCAAGGTAGACAGTAGGATCAAGGTCGTTGCAAATACCAAACGGTCCGGTTGCTTCCTCCCGTGACTGAATCGATACACCAACGCCACGGCAAAGCCAAAAAGAACCGCGACCAGGATCCGCACCAGGATTTGGTCAAAAGGGATCAAGGAAATTTCCTGAATGCTGTTCCAAAAGGAATCCATCGTAAGCACATCCTCAACGAGCACTAAAGAACCCGTGCATCCCCAGAGCGTGCGGACGAAAAACCAACGATGCACCCCGCTTATCAGCGGAAATTCTAGGACTTCGCAACAATTCTGGCAATCCAACGAGGCCCAGCGCTAAGCCCAACTGTCAATTCGTCGATGCCCGAAGGTAGCTGTAACGGATACAAATAGAAACAGGATTTGGATGGACGGCGTGTTGAGTAGAGATATGCTGTATCCAGGCTTTCCTCTCGTTTTATCACTCAACCGCGCGGTCTGTATCTAGTGTCCTCGAAGTCTATTCAAATTGTGGTCACCTCCATCGCCTCGTTGGCGATACTTGCAATGACCGCCCTCACAGGAGTAGGACTGCTCTGGTACAAGTCGCATTTGGCCACGCAGGCGGCCAAGCAAGAAGCCCCTCCCGAAGTCAGCGAAGCCGTTGCCATAGCCTCCCCTGAGAAACTAACCTATCGCCCATTGGTGAGCGTCGTTGGAACAGTTGTGGCACCCGAGTGGATCGCCCTAAAAGCAGAGGTGTCCGGCAAGGTTGCTGCCATCCATATGAAATCTGGTGACGTCGTCGAAAAAGACCAACTGCTGCTGGAACTCGACACCAGCGTTGAAATGCCTAGCCTTCACTCCGCCCAAGCGAAGAAGCGAATGGCGGAATCCAATGCCAAACGACTTCGTCAAGCGTTCGCCGGTCAAGCGGTCACGGAATCCGAATTGGAACAGACCGAGTCTGAACTTGCGTATGCCATCGCCGAGACCGAACGCCTAGAAGCGTTAATCAACCGCAAAAGGCTCCGTTCTCCGTTCAAGGCACGGGTAGGACTGATCCACTTGTCGTTGGGGCAATACCTGACCGAGGGTATCGAAATCACGACCCTTCAAGGGATCAACGATTATACCTTCATCGATTTCTCGATCCCGCAGATGGCCGCTCATCAAGTCGAGATTGGGCAGACCGCTGGAGTGCTGGTCCAAAACCAGCAGATGCAAGGCACCGTGATCGCCAAAGACGCGCGTTCCGACAAAGCAACTCGCAACTTGCAGTTCCGGGTCCGTCTCGATAATCCACCTAAATCCATTTCACCCAATGACTCGGTCAAGGTAAATCTTGAGTACGGTTCGCAAACGGCGGCCATGAGCATCCCCGTCGAGTCATTGCGACGTTCACCGACGGGAACACAGGTCTTCGTTGCAGTACGGGATCCAAAGGGCGTGCTGCGAGCAACCATGCGCTCGATCGAAACCGGTCAAACCGTCGGCAACAAAATCGTCGTCTTGCAAGGCCTCGAAGAGAACGATCTGGTAGTCGCTCGCGGTTCCTTTAAGTTACGAGAAGGGATCGCGATTCGGGATGTTGGAACCAGCCCTACTGACGAAAAAACTACCAATGCGGCCCGCGAGTCCTCCGACGCCGGATCGGAATCGGCATCATGAAAGCGATCACCGATATCTTTCTGCGATATCCTGTCATCGCGGTCGTCTTGAACCTGATGCTCGTATTGATCGGAATACGAGCAGCGTTTCTGCTTCCGATCCAGCAGTTCCCGAAATTTGAAAGTACATCGATCGGCATCCGTACGTTTTACATCGGAGCCAGTGCGGAAACCGTTCGAGGGTTTTTGACCACCCCCATCGAGCGAGCCGTCTCATCGATTGCAGGTGTCGATTACGTGGAATCGTCGAGCACAGCAGGAATGAGCCAAGTCACCGTGAGGCTCAAGCTCAATCACAGCAGCACCCAAGCTCTTACCGAGGTGAATGCACGGCTTCAGCAGGTCCGTCGCGAACTACCACAAGACGCCGAAGCACCGGCCATCTCCATCCAAAGAGCAGACCGTCCGAATGCGTCGATGTATATCAGCTTTACCTCGGACGATTGGACTCTCGCGCAAATCACCGATTGGCTGAGCCGAAATATGCAACCTCAGCTTTCAACTGTCGAAGGAATCCAAACGATCGGGATCGAAGCGGGGCAATTGCCCGCGATGCGAGTCTGGATATCACCCGACAAATTAGCGGAACACAATCTAACCGCCGGGGATGTCTACTCCGCATTGCAACGAAACAATTACCTCGCAGCTATCGGAAGAATCAAGAATGAATCGGTCCAAGTCGACTTGGTGACCAATACGGATTTACGCACCGTTGAAGAGTTCGAGGAACTGATTGTGTTTCAGCGTCCCTCGGGAACAATTCGCCTCAAGGATGTTGCCAAGGTTGAGTTGGGCGCTGAAGAGGCTGGAGCCGTTGCGATGTACAAAGGCCAAGATGCTGTATATGTATCTGTATGGCCGCTTCCCGGGGTTAATGAAATCGATGTCTCACGAAGACTTCGCGCCGAGATGGAGAAGCTACGTCCAACACTGCCAACTCACCTCGAAATGAATGTTGCATTTGATGCAACACGTTCAATGGAGGATTCGCTCCGCGAGATTTCCAAAACGTTGATCGAAACGATTTGTATCGTAGGTATCGTAGTCTTTCTTTTCATGGGTTCGATCCGGACCGCCATCGTCCCACTGGTTGCTATGCCTGTCTCACTGATCGGTGCGATGCTGCTGATGATGCTCATGGGTTTCAGCCTCAATCTGCTGACGCTACTCGCTATCGTCCTCTCGGTGGGTCTCGTAGTGGATGACGCAATTGTCGTCGTGGAGAACATCCAACGGCACGTCCAGGAAGGCAATTCTCGAATGCGAGCAGCGATAATCGGGGCTCGGGAATTGGTAGGGCCCATCATCGCGATGACGATCACCTTAGCCGTCGTCTACACTCCGATCGGCTTTCAATCGGGTTTGACGGGAATGCTCTTTCGAGAATTTGCCTTTTCCCTGGCTGCTGCAGTAATCGTCTCCGGGGTTGTCGCTATCACACTCTCGCCTCTGATGAGCAGATACTTGATCCGTGAGTCCGGACAAGAAGGCTTTCTAGCGCGAATCACCAACCGCTTTTTCGAGTGGATTAAAGAGTGGTACGGGTTCGCGCTTTTCGGAGCGATTCGGGTTCGATGGGCTTTGATCCTAATGACCTTGATGATCGGTAGCTTTGCGTGGCCGCTTTACCGATTTAGCAGCAAAGAGCTAGCACCTGTTGAGGACCAGAGCAGCATCACCGTCGGTTTGCAAGCCGCACCCGATGCGGTCTTGGACTCCACCGCCAAGAGCATTCGCGAACTAACAGGTAAGTTTCAAGGCATCCCCGACATCGAGTACGTGTGGGCGGTCGCTTTTTCGAGCGGAGGTTTTGGCGGGATCAGCACGGTACCATTCGAAGAAAGGGATCGATCGACCAAGGAGATGCTCAACGACGCCTACCGATTGGTGGCGGATGCAACGAGCATCAAGGCTTATCCTGGATTGCCCAGCCCTCTTCCAGGTTCGGGGAGTTCCGATGTCGAATTGATTGTGAAAACCGACGCCTCCGTGGAGAAACTCGCCGGACAAGTGACGGAAATCATTCAAGCCGGCTACAAATCCGGCGCGTTTCGATATGTCGATTCCGATCTCAAGGTGGATTTACCTCAAGGAAGTGTGGAACTCGATCGGGAACGGGTAGCCGATTTAGGCTTGGATCTGGCGAGCGTGGGTCGCGAATTGGGTGTGTTGCTCGGTGGTGGCTATGTAAATCGGTTTAACCATTTCAACCGAAATTACCAAGTTATCCCGCAACTCGACATCTCTTCGCGAGAGAGCATCACCGCGCTGATGGATTTGAAGATTCGTCTTGCAAACGGTGAGATGATTCCGATTTCTTCGTTCACGAAAGTCAGCTCCAAAGTTGCCCCACGATCGCTGCAACGGTTCCAGCAACAAAATTGCTTGCGACTGACAGCCGCAGTTGCCGATGGTGTCACTAAAGCCGATGGATTGGATCGCCTCGAAGCCATCGCGCGAAGTGTATTTGGAAATGCGGTCGCAATCGACTACGGCGGCGAATCACGCCAAATCCGGAGCGAAGGGGCCGCGTTCATGGTCACCATCGCGTTCGCGTTGGTATTGATCTATTTGACATTAACCGCACAGTTCCAGAGCTTTCGCGATCCTTTGATCGTATTGCTAGGCTCTGTCCCACTTGCGGTTTCCGGGGCACTCGTCTGGACGTACTTCGGATTGACCACGATCAATATCTATTCCCAAGTCGGACTGATTACCTTGGTTGGCTTGGTGGCGAAAAACGGGATCTTGATCGTCGAGTTCGCGAATCATTTGCAGGAGAGCGGTGTCTCGAAAATGCGAGCGATTATCGACGCGTCCAAGACCCGACTCCGTCCGGTCCTCATGACTTCCGCAGCAACCGTATTGGGACATTTCCCACTGGTTTTGGTCGAAGGCCCAGGTGCTGAGGCTCGCAACAGCATCGGTATTGTCTTGGTGGCTGGAATGATGA
>Ga0315901_10008938_pt1 | contig 11584 bp, 14 predicted proteins | sample LakEriMetagenome_10_FD_203761 | JGI IMG/M metagenome (GOLD analysis project Ga0315901, IMG submission 203761) | Freshwater fungal communities from buoy surface, Lake Erie, Ohio, United States - Buoy 2 MA116 | ecosystem: Environmental > Aquatic > Freshwater > Lake | place: USA: Lake Erie, Ohio...
CTCTAAAATAATATTCTTTTAAATTAAACTCTTCAAAAATACCATTATGGTCAAATTTAACTCCACCCATATTAAAATGGCTTGGATGTGCTACAAGTTTAAAATTTAAATATGGAACAATATCCGGAATGTATGCATAAAAAGTTTGAAATAATTCAAATGAGGTTATAAGTTTAGACCCTTCCCCCACCTTTACTCTATAACTTGGATCAAAATTAAATGGGTTATATTCTTTAAAAGGATTAACATTTAAAATTAAAATATCATAACCCTCTCTATATGACATAATTCTAAAATCAATTCCTTTATACATAAAAGACATGAAATCTTCAATCAATTTAAAATATTCTTGGTGGGGATATTTTAAATTTGAAAATGGATAACTTACTTTTGGTAAATGACTTGGGTAAAAGGTATTATTACTCATGCCTTAATTATAGAAAAATATATATACTATGTCAAAAAGTTAAAATATATAAAAGTTCGTCAGGACTTTCATCTATTAGTTTGTATCCAAGTTTAGAAACCATACCGTTAGATGCTTCGTTTTTTTTATTTATAATTGTATATGCATTTTGATAATTCTCTAGTAAACATAAGTTTTTACACTCGTTCATTAGTTTAGTACCTAAACCCATTCTTTTATAATCTTGATTTACGTCTGCACCAAAAAAATAAACATCTTTAGAAAAATCTTCATTTTTATCTTTCATAAAACCGTTTAAACTACTACTCAAAGACATACCATTATTAAAATCTATTATACATGTTTTAGCAATTTTAGAGTTATTTTGGTTATTAATAAAAACTTCCATACCATAAGGTGAGTTAATATTTCCTGAAGCACTTATAGGAAAATCATCTTGTGATTCAAACATTAATTTTTTTAACCTTAAAACTTGTTCAGATAAATTCATTATTTTTTATTAAATAGATTTTTAATTTTTTTGATTTCCATTAATAAATTTTCTTTTTGGTTTTTACTTTCTTTTGTAGTTTTATCAAGTCCTTGTTTAATTCTTTGAAGTGTTGATGGGCTCATGTATTTGGAAATATTTGGATCTATATTTTGAAGGTCCATCTCATCCCAATACCTAAGTCTACTGTCGTAGATTTGTCCGCCAGGATCAAACTTATTTAATTTGTTTACAGGTATCATGTTAGGGTTATTGGAGACTAATGGTAATATCTCAAAAGAAAAAAGTTCAGCGTCGGGATTGGAAGATGCGAAGTCACTTGTTTTAATTAATAATCTATTAGCTTTAAATGCGTCTGAAATAAATTTTCTAAAATTAGTTATTCCATATTTTTCAAATCCACTTATAGGTAATTTTTCTAATGCCCAACTATTATTTGGATTTTCTAAATCACGAAATACGTCTCTTAAATGCTTCATTAATTCAATTTTTAAATCGGCTTCTGGAAATTCAGGATCAGGTCCATATTTACCCGTATTCCATTCTAAAAACTCTTTAAATGTTTTTGGTTTGTCACCAAGATATGGGTTTTGTGGTGCCGGCTCATTTGCCAAATTATTAAAATTTATCATATCTTCATTAAAATCAGTAGACGATATTTCCCCCAATTCTTCACGTAAATTAAATCCGAATCTTCTTGGGTTGATTGGTGTTGGTTCATAGTTTAAATCGTCTGGTTTGTACTCAAATTTTTCTAACTCGGGGCTATCTGTTTTTTCTATATTAGGGTTTCTTTTTATTAACGCTAAACTTACTTTACTAAAAATAATATCTTTATATTCTATAAATTTTTTAGACCCTCCAGTATACTCTTTTTCTATAACGTCTATTAATTTTTTATAAATAACATCCATTATTTTTATTAATTCTTCATTTGAAATTTCTGGATATTTTTCGCTCCAATCCTTGTATTCCGAAGATATATGGTTTTCTAATTTTTCACGTAAATATCTAAAAGTAAAACTATTAGGGTTTTGCAAATCTTTTATAATTATTTTTTCTGCCTCTAATTCTATTTCTTTTTGTATTTTTTCAGAGTGTTCTGGTTTTAATTCAGAAATTTCATTTTTTACAACAGTCTCTAATGGTATATCGTAGTCTTTTGCATATTGGTCGCATTTATTTATAAAATCATCTGATGTTCTCCACCCCATGTCTTCATAAGGTAATTTACCATTAACCGCACCAGACGAAAAAATAGGATCAAATTTTTTAAAATAATTTTTTAACTCTACTATATCTTTTCCTTTTATAACTATATCTGTAAATTTTGCCCTTAACTCAACCCGTTCTAAAAGAATCTTCTTATTAAGAAGTAAGTTAGCTTTGGCTATATGTCTTTTTTTACTGAAACTCATGTTTTATATATAAATACTCTTTTATGTTATAAATTATTTTTTGAAACTTTCATTTTGTGCCCTTCTAAATCTCATTATCAAATCTTTTTTAACTTCAGGAGACATATTAAGGTTATGATTTTTATCCGTTAAATTAAATTCAGGATTAGTGGTTCCATATTCTATTTGGTCTGAAGCCTGTTGGTTATATAAAATATCGTTCACATTAACTTGATTAATTATTTCTTTAGGTGGTAAAACATCAAAATTATATGCTTCTATTCTTATATCAGGATCATTAATTTTCAATCTGTTATTGTTATACAATGATTTTATCCACAACCTAAAATTATTAATTCCAAAACTTTCAAAACCACCTTCAGGTAAAAACCTTAAACCATAATCTAAGTTCCCCATTTTAATGAAACTTAAACCTTCTCTAATTAAATCATCTAAATATAATTCTTTTCTAGAGTATTCATCAAGGTCTTTAACATATTCACTACAAAACTGATCGTTTGTAATAATATCTAAATATTGTTCATATGTCATCGAATTAAGTTTTTCGTCTGAAAAGGTATCTTTTAATTTACTAGTCTCTCTCATAACCATCATTTCACGAGGAGGAGGCGCAGAACCACTTATCCCCTCCATATCTATCCCCTCAAATAATTCATTAGTAATACCCAAAAATTCAGGGTACAAAGGAATATTAGAACCATATAAATCAAATTCTAAATCATCAACAGAACCTCTTTCTAAATTTTCATCTTTAAAAATATTTCTCAAATCGTTAATTTCGTCGTTTTTAGCTTTTTCAAAATCCTTAAATCCTTCAGACTTTGTAGGATAACCAACAGGGTCTATTATTCTAAAAGATGTTCCGTCTCGACTTATCAAAATGTTGTTAGTTTTTAAATCACCGTGAACAATACCATTTTGATGTATTTTTGAAACAGCAGCAATCATTTGATTCATAATACGAATAGGAATTTTTTTACCACTATTTAAATATTCTTGTAATTCTATACCATCAAAATTTTCCATACTATAGCCCTCACCTGGTTTCAAGTTAATAGGTTTTATAAAGTTAGAGTCTAATTCATTCATTTTTTTCAAGGCATTGTACTCGGCATCTATTTCTGAATAACTTTTACCGTATCTCACGGGTACTGTTCTATCGCTAGCACTTTTGTAAAATTCAGGCTTTAGTTTATTTTTAACATTGTTTAATGAATTTTTATAACTAATGCTAGTGTTTGTGCCAACAATTGTATCTAATTTTGACATAAATAAATCAAATCTAATCTCAACGATTTTTAACAACATTTCATGTGTTAGCTCAGGATACTTAGTTTTAAAATGATTGTATGTTTCAATCGAATACTCCTCGACTTTTGCACTTAATTCTTTAAATGTTATACTATTAGCATCGGTAAAAACTTTTTGAGCGTCTTTTTTAATTTCATCATTTATTTTAGTCTGATCATTTGTGTTTAATTTTTTTATTTCTACTTGTACTATTTCTTCTATAGGTTTTGATTCTAATTTGGCTTTTTTTATGCAATTATCAGTGAAATTTTCACTTGTTTTCCATCCCAAATCTTCGTAGGCAAATTTCCCGTTAGGGGCCTTTTGGGCGAATATTGGATCAAATTTTTTAAAATATTCTTTTAATTCTAAATCTGTTTTTCCTTTAATTTGTATTTCATAAGGAGACTTAACTTTAAGTTCTACTTTCTCATTTAAAATTATTTTACTTTGTAAAAAGTGATTCTCTAATAGAATGTTTTGTAATAAAATGTTTCTTTTTTTTGAAATACTCATTTTTAATTTATTAAAAATTTATTTTATTACTTTCCAAATAAAATATGTTGTTTTATCAGTTTGGGTTTCCGTGTAACCATTTGGGTTATATTGTTCTTTTGTAAACTCACATTCATAGTTGTAACCTTTATATCTAGTCATAAGACCAGGAAAGGAGTTAGAAACTTCGTCTTCATTAATTTCTCCCTGTTTTTGTAATTGTGTTTCGGTTAAATCAACGCCCAACTCTTCTTCAATTCCTCTAAATACTGATTGTTTTGGGTCTTCACCTATTTTCATTTTTTCAGAAACTGAAGATTCCTTATCTCTTGTTCTTGTTCTTCCATCTGTGAATATTTGTTTTTCTTCTATAAGTTTAAAAATTTTATCTCCTTCTTTGTATATAATTTCACAAGTGACAAATTCTATCTCTCTTATAAGAACCCCATTTTCTAAAACTAATCTGCATTCGCCAGAATCTATTTCTTTTTGTAAATGTTCTACAGTTTTAGCATACCCTTTACCCCATTCGGAAACGGGTATATTATATTTTGATAAGTAATCAATTAGATTTGTTTTTTTTTTAGATTGTTCGTATATTACATCATCTACTAAATGTTCATATTTTTTATAAAACCCATTAGAATCAATCCCCACTGCTTGTGAATATTTTGCACTAAACTCTCTAAATTTGTAGTCTAAAATATATGAAATTTGTGAGTCTGATAGTTCGGGATATTTAGATTTATAGTTTTCATAATCCTTTGATAATTTTTCAGAAATTATTTCTGACATTATTTCTATTTCTTTTGGGTCTCTTAAAATCATTTGCGCAGCCTCACGCTTAATTTGGGTATCAATAAAATCTTTGTCTTGTTGTTTTAGTTTATTTACTTCTATTTCTATAACTTCTTCTACCGGCTTTGACTCTAGTTTGGTTTTTTGAATACAGTGCTCTACAAAATCATCAGATGATCTCCAACCCATATTTTCATACGGAAACTTACCTAAAAAAGGTTTTTTTGAAAAAATAGGGTCATACTTTTTAAAATAGTTTTTTATTTCAATATCTGTTTTTCCTTTAAATCTTATTTCATAAGATTTTATTCCTTCTATTTTTTCATTTAAAAGCTTTTTTTCTTTTACATATTTTTGTTCTAAAATTAGGTTAGTTTTTTCAATATGTTTTTTTTTAGTGATACTCATAATATTATAAATATAATCAAAAAAAAAACTAACCTATAAAGATTAGTTTTTTCTATTAGTAAATCCTAATAATAGTACGTAAAATATTAATACAGCTAAGTAAACCATTTTTTTATTTCAAATATATTAATTATTTTTGAAATAAAAAAATAATTAATTCATTTCAATTCTAGCGGCATTTTCATTAAGACAAGCAATCAAATCTGTAATACCGGCAGCTTCTCTAAAGTTACCACTCATAACTACGCTTGTTAACATTTCTGCTAAATCTGCAATACAATTCTGAGGTTCTTCTTGAGTAAAAACTTGAGGTTTACAAGATGATGGTAGTTTAGCAACTACGTGTTTTCTAAAACAATCCATTCCTGGGGCGTTTTTTTCACCCATTTCGTTTAAAGTTCTTCTTACAATTCTTGTAAGATCTGATTCGGTTAATCTAACTATTCTTTTCATTTTTTTGTTTTTTTTTATTATTTTATTATAAATATCACTAAACTTGAAAAAGTTAATATTAAAGGTTATCCCACCACCCAGGATTACAACCACCTTTACGTTTTTTTGAACCTCTTATAATCGCAGCAAGTATAATAATAATAATTAATGCACCTATAGCTATAAAAATACCAGGGCCTATCGATACCCCAGCAATAACTATTGCTGCTGCCTGTTCTTGTAATCTACCTTCTTTTTTGGCTTTTTTAGTTTCTCTTAATTTTTGTCTAACATTTTTTAGTGTTGATTTAAGTGTTTGAACGTTTTGTTTTTTTGCCCAAGAAAATATACTTTTTAAAACGGTATCTTTTTTACCATCTCCGGTCATAGGTGGTGCACAAACAGGAGATTCTTGATTTGCAAACTTAGATACATCACCGGTTATCCCTTCAGCAGATGCTTCATTTTGTAAATCGGTAATATCGTAAGGTTTAGTTTCACCTGTAGTTGTTGTACCCGTCGTGCTTGGTGTTGTTGTACCCGTCGGCGGAGTAATGGCCGCGTCTTGTTCCATTAAATAATGTGACTGAGATCTTTTAATATGCATCTCTAAAATTCTTTTTCTTTCGTCGTTTGTGATTTCAAATTTTTTCATTTTTTTTATTTTATTGAATTTATAATCCTGTTTTTGTAACTTCCCGACCTTTTTGTTTTTTTCCTTCTTCGTCAGTATAATTCCAAACAGATTTAGTTTTTATTAAATTACCTTGTTTATCGTATTTTGATATTTGTTTACCATATCCTTTCTGACCCACAGAGGATTTATCAACACTTCTTCCTCTTTTATTTTTAGGGTTGAATAATATTGATATTGCTTTTTTTGCCTCTTCTTGTGTATCGTATCCTTGACCATTATTTGTCATTTCAAAATAACCCATTCTGTCAGGACTCATTAATTTAAGTTTTTCATCTTCTTTTTGATAAACATAAAATTTATTAACAGGAAAAGTTATGTGTTCTTCAGGACAAGTACTGCCTGTCATAACAGAAATTTTATTTCTGGAAAATGACCTTGTTTGATCCATACAAAAAGTTTTGTCATGTTTCATTATGTATAAATCACTATATGGTGTAATTTTAGTGGTAAATGGACCCTCAACCCTAATTTGTTCTTTAATAACATTTTTTATAATTGTTATTAATTCATTTTCAGTTAATGTTATTATTTTACCCATTAGTTAAATTTTTATAATCTTCAACCCACTTATTGAGTGTGTCATTTCCATTTTATTGTCTACGAATTCAATTATTGTTTTTATGGTAGGTGTTTCAATTAGTCTCTCGTTTCCATTTTTAAATAAAAAATTGTATCCTAAAAGTTTTTTTGTTTTTTCTTCCGTTTCTTCCAAATTAGGAATTATATTAACTACATTAACTTCAGAACCTAAGTAAAACATTTGTAAATCAATAAATTCACCTGTATTATTTTTTATACTTAGAGTGTATGGTTTAGTGTCAGTATTAACTTTAAATTCTCTACCTAAAACTTTTTTTGGTGTGTTACTAAATTCTTTGACTGCGTCACCTATTAGATTGATTAATTCACTTTCAGTAAGTCTTATAGTAATACCCATATTTTATAAATATTACTTTATTGATAAAACGTTACAAAATATTCATTTATCCCTCCTGATGAATATCTAACAGGACCTTCGAATCCTGGCATATTTTTATAAGTACTCAAAACTGAGATTTCACCAGGATCATGCCCCATACCACCTCTTCTTTGTAATTTATAACTTTTTTTAGAAATTTCTAATGGAACACCAATAGAAAATTTTTTACCGACTCTTTTAAAATCGATATAACCTAAAACAGGTTTTAAATTTTTATTTTTTAAAAATTTATTTATTTCATATGTAAGGACATTACAAGTTTGATGCATCGTATCATTTGAACCACATTTACCGTGTTTTAATAAATAACCACTTATTGGTCCTTCATAAGTTATTTTAAAGTAAGAATCATTAGAGTCAATATAAATAACTGGTTTACCGCCATCGCCGTTCCAATAATCTTCCCCACCACAACTTTCCCAACAATCACAACCATCACAACAACTTGGTTTTATCTCAGGCTCGGTAAACTCCTCCTTCAAAATTTTAGAAATAATAAAATTAAGATTTTTCATTTTTTATTAAATTCTTTCACTAAATTTTTTATTCATACACATAAAAAATTCACCCGAAACCGACACGTCTTCATAATCTTCACCAAATAACAGCATTAATTCTTCTGAACATAAATCTGATAATTCTACATTTTTATCTAAAGTATCTTCAGTACTTATACCTAAAGTTTTATTTAGATCTAAAATTTTAGTATAAAGTTCAACACAAGATTCACACTCTTGTATAAAGTTTTCGAATATGATTACGTTATCCCCTTGATTACAATCTTGAAATATTTCTTCTATTTGTTCTGTGTAATTAATCGGACCTGAAGTATTAATAGGTTGTTCATTTAACACTCTATTTACTATTCTTCTTAAATCCGATTCTGTTAATCTTATAATTCTTTTCATAGTTATTTTTTTATATTAATCATTATCTTCTTCAAAAAACATATTTATTATATCAGAAAAACTAAATCCCATTTCAGCAATTCCAAGTTTTTCAGGAATTTCATTATCAACATAGTCATATCCCTCCTCATCAATAAACCATTCATAATCACCTCTATCTTGATAAAGATATTTTACACCATCAAGTTCAAAAAGATACATAGGTCCGAAATAATTTAAAAACTGTCTTATCATTTCAGAACTAATACCATTATCAAATGACATTGGAACATCATATGTAGAAGTTATTTGTTCAATACGACCAGAAAAATCAAAACCAAAATTATCTCTCAAGAAGTTTTTTACCTTATCATATGATTCATTAACGTTTGGCAAATTTTGTGTCATATAATATTTCATTATACTTGACACCAATATTTTAATTGCTCTTTCAATACTTTTTGGTGTTACTTCTGTATCATTTTTTTCAACTAAACTAATTCCAGCATTAATCATAATACTACTAATCTCGGGCAACATTTCTTCAATTTCAGAAACAATATCTTCATCATACTCTCTTTCATATGATTTCATTTTCATAAAATCTTTAAAGTACTGAATTGACATTAAAAAGAAATCCCCAGCTTGAAACATGTTAACAACACCAAGTTTTTTAATAAGAAGTAAAAACTTATTAATTTTTTTTAATTCCTCTTTTTTAAAATGTTCAGAAAATTCACCAAACTTAATAACGTCATCAAGATTTCTATAATCCATTTCAGTTAGTTGTTTAAGTTGTGATTCTGTGATAATAATTTTCATATTAATATAAATATGTTGTGAGACAAAAAACCCCACCTATGAAGTGGGGTTCAAGATTTTATTTTATAATTTCCATAGATTCATCTATTAGTTCTTTAGAAATGTTACCAACATCGTAAGCATTCTGAGGTTGATTAACATCGTACTTTTCATCGTACTGCCCAAATTCCTCATATTCAAATTTCATGGAAGTAAGTATTCTATACTTATGTATTTTACTAAAATTATAATCTTCAAAAAAAGTTGGTGTGTTAAAATTTTTACTTTTACATAATTTAAAAATTTGTTCCATCTCTTTTTTATAATTTTCAGAAGCATTAATATCAAATACTACCATACCTTTATTTAATCCAATTTTTCTAACTTGATATTCCAACCTCCATGATTCTTCGGCCGCAACATATTCCCATCCCCACACACAACGCCCACCATATTTAAATGAGTAGTCTACGGAATTAACATAATCTCCATAAATTTTAAGGTCTTCAGCCGCACTTAAAAGACTAAAAGGTGTGTAACCATCATTTTCATACTCTTCTTTTATAACAAATCTTATAATTCTACTAAGGTCTGATTCTGTTAATCTTATAATTCTTTTCATATTTTTTTTAAAAATTAAAATCTTATATCATCTACCTATTCCACAAAAATAACGTCCGTCATTTTTAATTGTCCATTTTTCATAATTTGGTCCCCCGTCTATAAAATGTGAAAGCTCTACGTTATTTAACATAACCATAGGACTATCACCAGGTGCCATTATTGATTGAGGTTTAAATTTATGTTCACAATCAATTTTATTAAACCTATTAGTACTTATACTACAGAATGGTTTACCGTTGGAATAAAATTTTAATGAATCGTACTTAGGTCCGCCATCTGTAAAATATTCTACCTTAACGTTTCCAGGGATTCTTATAACAGGGCTACTACCAAGCGCGTCAGGGTCATCAACTTTTGATAAGGATTCACAGTCTTTGAATGAAAAATTTGGGATTGCTCCGTTATCATTATTATTATCATTGCCCTTTTTATTAATAACTTCCATTACAAATTCTTCACCGTATTTATAAAAAGCCGCAGTTGTAAGTTTTCCACAAACACCATCAACACCATCTCTTCTTGGTCCGGAATTTCCTAAATTTGTTTGAGGATAGTTTTTCTTTACCCATGTTTGAAATCTTATGGTTTGATTTCTATTAGTTTTCATATCCATAAAATATTCTTCGGGGCTAATCCCAGCATCACCCAACATTTTTGATCTGTCTTGTTCTCTTATCACACGTCTTACAATTCTTGTAAGATCTGATTCAGTTAATCTAATAATTTTTTTCATTTTTTAATCTTTTTTGTTTATTTTTTTTTATATAATTATATACCTACCACTAAATCAACATCATCATCAAAGTCGGATATAAAGTCTTTATCCTCATCTTCATTTTCTAAATCATCTATAGGTTCATAAAATTCTTTTATTGTATTAAATATTTTTGTTTTTATCGCCTCAATCCCATCTTTATTTGTTTGTTGAATCCAATTTTTAGTGCCTTTTTTTGCGTAAAAATAATTTTCACCTTCTTTTTTATAAGTATACGGATCACCATTAGGACCATCTTTTTGATTAGGAATTCTTGCACCTTTATAACTAAGTTTTTTAAGTAGGTCAGGATATTCATTTTGCAAATAGGGGCTATTTTCAAACCATGCTTGAAATTTAATTAAAAATTCTCCCAAAGTTGGACCTGAAAATCCACTACCTGAAATTTTATTTGGGTCGATGGTATTTGTGTCCGCAGTGTTTTTATCATCATTAACAATAAAAATTTTATCATCTTTTAAAATAAACCAATAACCTTTATTGTTTTTGCCTCCTGCTTTTTTATAAGCAACAACTTGACGATTTTGAGGATCTTTGGTTACTTGTTTAAAACACTGAAAATTCTCAACCAACCAATCAACAATTTTTAGCCATTCCGTTTTGTTTTTCTCATAAAATTTTAAATTTTGTTCAGTTTCTTTTCTTATTAATTCTTCTGCAGGTGTCAAATCCTGTTCAGAAATTAATGGTTTAATAATACCATGTTTTGCACCAATAAGTCGCCTCATTCTATTAATGTGTTCGTTTAAATTTTGCATAATATTATATTTTATTTATAAATATATTAATATAAATAAAAAGAGGGGGCTGGGGGTGATTCAGGTGTAAAAAAAATTTTTTTATCTACTGTCATTAGGATACAATTTACGTAATAACTTTTCAACATACGTTTTGGCCTTTTCGATAAAATAACCCATTAAAATATCGGTAGGGATATATCTAAATCCATCAGCAATTGTTCTAAAGTCTCCCGTACTATCAACACTAACAACTTTATTTTTTCTTGTAAAAAAATGTATTCTTCTAGAATAAAGTTTTTCTTCATCAGGTAGTTTAAAATAAA
>Ga0315901_10008939_pt1 | contig 11583 bp, 10 predicted proteins | sample LakEriMetagenome_10_FD_203761 | JGI IMG/M metagenome (GOLD analysis project Ga0315901, IMG submission 203761) | Freshwater fungal communities from buoy surface, Lake Erie, Ohio, United States - Buoy 2 MA116 | ecosystem: Environmental > Aquatic > Freshwater > Lake | place: USA: Lake Erie, Ohio...
ACCGATTCCGGTAGGACCGAGCATTTTGTGGCCGCTGAAGGCAATCCAGTCTGCATCCCAAGCTTTGGCATCGACATGCCCATGCGGTGCGCTTTGGGCAGCATCTACAAACACTTTGGCACCGACGCGATGCGCTGCAGCAATGATGTCGCCAACAGGATTGATCGTCCCGAGCACATTCGATACCGCAGTCACTGATACCAATCGCGTTCGGGGGGTTAGCAAGTTGGGGAGGGATTCCATGTCCAAAAGAAAGTCATCGCGAACGCCTAACCATCGGATCACGGCTCCAGTGCGTTCCGCCAATTGTTGCCACGGAACGATGTTGGAATGGTGTTCCATTTCGGTGAGAAGAATTTCATCTCCAGCCACGAGATAGGCATCGCCCCAACTGCGAGCGACCAGATTTACGGACGCAGTTGTTCCGGAGGTGAAAAGGATTTCCTCGACAGCATCCGCACCGAGAAATTTCTGCAAAGACTCCCTTGCGGATTCCATCGCCCACGTTGTCTGCGATGCGAAATCGTGACCGGATCGATGGACGTTCGCGTAATGGGTTTCGTAAACATGGTTCATGCAGTCGATCACCGAAGTGGGCCGTTGCGAGGACGCGGCGTTATCCAAGTAGATGATGGGTTGGCCACTACTGGTGGATTGACGCAAGATCGGGAAATCGGAACGACAATTATCGATCGAGATCGCAGCCTGCCGATTTTTGGGGGATTCGACGTTGTTGAACTCGCTTGAATCTGGTTGGTTGGAAAATTGGACCGAAGGCTTGGAATGGCGTTCCTGAGTCTGGGAATGCTCGCGAGTTCTGCCCTCGTGAGATTTTGAAGGGTCAAGAGCCATCAAAGCTGCTTTGGCGATACCTTGAATGCGTTGCACCATCGAGTGCAGACCATTGCTTCGCATCGGCGTTAGGAACGACCTCAGACGAATTTCATCGAATAGGCCTTCGATGGGAAAGTCGATGATTTGACTCGCGGTCTTTCCCGAGTACGCGGAGAGAAGAATCGCGACTAGCCCCCGAACCATCGGAGCGTCGCTCCCGCCCTGAAAATAGATGCCTTCCGGGGCAATCTCAGGGACGACCCAGACCATGCTTTGGCAGCCTAGGACTCGGTACGCTTCGGTCTGAAACTCCTTAGCTAGATCGGGAAGGGTTTGGCCCAATTCGATAAGGTAACCTATCCGTTCTTCGGGGGTTTCCAGATCGGCGACTTCTTCCCGGATCTCATCGAGCGAAACCTTCGGCATAAAACCGGGCATTAGAATATTCCCAATTGATCGCGAGCATCCTCTGTCATTTTCTCCGGAGTCCACGGCGGATCCATAACAACCTTGATGTCTACGGTTCCGACTCCTTCGATCGCTTCGATAACTTGCCTGCTGTTAGCGACGAGTTGAGGGCCGGCAGGACACATCGGGCTGGTCATGGTCATTTCGACATGAACGTTTTCTTTTCCCTCTTCACCGGGTTGAATATCGACGACGTAGATCAATCCCAGGTCGACGATGTTCACAAACAGTTCAGGATCGATCACCTTTTTGAGTTCTTCACGAACATGGTCTTCGGAAAGTGCCATAGCGTTCTCTGTCGAATAGGAAGGGTGGTTTCAGGCGAATAGGAAGGGTGGTTTCAGGAGTTGGTGTTGTTGAAGCGGAGCGTTGCCGCAGCGACGAGAGGGCTCTCTTTGCGCCGAATCTGTCGCAGCTCAGATTACCGGTCGTTCACCGCGTTTTCCATGGTTTCCAGTAAATGCAGTATCATCGTCACGATGGATTAGTCATTGAGTGGATTAGTCATTGAGCCGAACCAATATTCGACTCCCGTCAATTTTTACTTCATGGCTAGGTGTGTTTTCGGTAGCAGGCATGCACGTGACATGCCCATTACGAACATCGAACTTTGCACCGTGTCTCGGGCACACCAAGCAGTTACCTTCGAGTTCACCATCCCCGAGCGTGCCACCGTCGTGCGTGCACAGGTCTTCGATGCAATAGATCTGTCCATCCAAGTGTACGACCACGACAAAGCGATCTTCGACTTCGAAGGTGGATGGCTTGCCGGGCTTTAGATCGCCGAGTTCGCAAACGTATTGAAAGTCTCGTTGATTGATGATGTCTTCCTTTTGGGAGAGTGGCAGCCGAGAAGCAAAGCCGATGGAACGGAGTGCTTGTGACTGGATCTGAGTCTTGAAAGTCGTCGGGTTCACGAGCGATGCTGGAGGTGCAACATCGGGACGTTGATGGAGCCGTATTGACGAATCTATCAGTCGTATCTATCAGTCGTACTGACGCACTTGTCGAGCAATTGCGGCACCGAGCGCTTCGCGAACACTTTCGATCGTGATTCGATCGAAGATTTGCTGGAAGAATCCGGTGACGATCATCCGGACTGCTTCCGCTCGAGTGAATCCTCGTGATTGCGCGTAGAAGATCAATTCTTCATCGACGCGCCCGCTGGTGCTGCCGTGAGTGCATCGTACATCGTCGGCGTTGATCTCTAGACCAGGGATGGAGTCGGATCGAGCGGTGTCGCTGAGCATGAGGTTATCGTTTCGCTGATAACCGTCGGTCTTCTGCGCTCCTTCGTTGACTTTGATCATCCCTCGCCAAACGGTCCGCGATCGATCTTGCAACACCGACTTGTAGAGGAAGTCGCTCGTGCAATGGGGTGCCACATGGTGCTGGAGGGTATTAAAAACTAAGTGCTGGCGATCGCGAGTGAACATCACTCCGTTGACTTGGCTGCGTGCGCCCGGTTCTACCAATGCGACTCGTTGGTCGACTTGTGCGAATCGAGCTCCCATCGCGGCCACCGTCCATTGGATCGTAGCGTCTCGGCCAACGCTTGCTCTCTGATGGGCGAACTGCCAAACGTTTTGGCCCCAATCTTGAAGGCTCACGAAACGCAGATGCGAGTTTCCTTTTTGGACCAGTTCCACCGCTCCGCAGTGAAAACCCGATGCGGATTCGGAGGGGCTGGCGCATTCGAAGAGGACGGTTGCTTCGGCGCCTTCCTCAAGCACGATGAGGGTGTGGGACATGTCGACCGATCCATCACCCATGGAAGCATGGATATGGATTGGTCGATCGACTACGACGTTGCGAGGAACATAAATGAAGTAGCCATCGGTCCACATTGCGGACTGCAATGCTGAGAATCGATCGGTCTTGGGCGACACCAATGAGTTCAGGTGAGCTTGTACCAACTGAGTATGCTCACGAGCGCAGCGAGATAAGGAACCGACGACAACTCCTTTTGCAGAATAACTCGGATCGAGTTCTTCGTGAGTGACGATACCATTGATCGATCGAAGCGAACCGGCAGCGTTGACTCCTTCGAGCAATCGAACAGGAGTCGTGCTGGGAATCGAAACGTTCTCTTCAACATTCGGAGCGAACTTGTTGATTCGGAATCCTCGGATCTCCGAACGCATCCAATTCTCATCGCGAGGGCTGGGCCATTCCATGCTTTGGAAATCCGCCCAAGCGTTGCGACGCAGGGTGGTCAACCATGTCGGATCGATACGATGCTCGAGGAACCGACCAAAGGCGGCATCGTCGAACGAGGATGCGGCTGGAGATGTCGTTGCGGTAGTGTTCATGTTAGCCTACGGAACCTTCCATCTGAAGTTGGATCAATCGGTTCATTTCGACGGCGTACTCCATCGGAAGTTCCTTGACGAGCGGTTCGATGAAGCCGTTGACGATCATCGTGCTCGCTTCGGCTTCGGAGAGGCCGCGGCTCATCAGATAAAAGAGTTGCTCCTCGCCGATCCGAGATACACTCGCTTCGTGACCGATACTCACGTCTTGATCGAGGATCTCGATGTAGGGATAGGTGTCACTTTGGCTCTTTGGGTCGAGAATCAACGCGTCGCAAACGACGTTGCACTTGGATTTGTGCGCGTCCTTTTCCACGCGAACGAGCCCGCGGTAGCTGCTGCGGCCACCATTCTTTGAAATCGACTTGCTGACGATTTGACCGGTGGTGTTCGGTGCCGCATGGACCAACTTCCCGCCGGTGTCTTGGTGTTGTCCTGCCGATGCGAATGCGATCGAAAGGATTTCTCCGCGAGCTCCTGGTTCGAGCATGTAGACCGCTGGGTACTTCATGGTCAGTTTGCTACCGAGGTTTCCGTCGACCCATTCCATCGTGGCATCGGCGTAGGCAACAGCCCGTTTGGTCACCAAGTTGTAAATATTGTTGGCCCAATTTTGGATCGTGGTGTAACGGCAACGGCTACCCCGTTTGCAGATGATCTCGACCACTGCAGAGTGGAGGGACTCCGACGAGTACATCGGAGCTGTGCAGCCTTCGACATAATGAACGCTAGCCCCTTCATCGACGATGATAAGGGTCCGTTCGAACTGACCCATGTTCTCGGCATTAATCCGGAAATAGGCTTGGAGGGGGAAATCGATTTTGACCCCTTTGGGGACATAAATGAAGGAACCACCCGACCAAACAGCGGAGTTCAGTGCCGCGAACTTGTTGTCGTTGGGGGGAATGATGGTGCCAAAGTACTCTCGCAGAAGATCTGGGTGTTCTTTGATGGCCGTATCGGTATCGGTGAAGATAACGCCTTGTTGGACCAACTCCTCTTTGAGCGAACCGTAAACAACTTCGCTTTCAAATTGGGCCTTCACACCAGCGAGAAACTTTTTCTCAGCTTCGGGAATGCCGAGCTTATCAAAGGTGTCCTTAATCTCTTGCGGGACCTCTTCCCACGTACGTCCTTGTTTGTCGGTCGGCTTGAGGTAGTAAAAGATGTCCTGGAAATTGACATCGATGCTTCCACCCCATTTCGGCATCGGCTTGGAGTGGAAAATCTCGAGCGACTTTAGGCGGAAGTCGCGCATCCACTGCGGTTCGTCCTTCATGTCGGAAATTTGGTGGACGATTTGTTCATCGAGCCCCTTGCGAGCTTTGAAGACAGCTTTGCTATCGGTGCGGAAATCGTATTTATTGATTTCACCGATGGAGTCTTCTGGAACGATTTCGGTAGACATTTTTATGGTTTCTCTTGCGAGGGTTTCAGGTGTTTGTGCAATCAATGAGCGGATCTATCTGGGCGGTGCTAATTCAGGCTGAGGCTAAATCAGGCCGAGGTCCAGCCGAGATGTGGCGACTTACGCAAAAGCGGCTTCTTCCTTGGCGAGCATTTCTTGATTGGCCGCATCGGCATCCGGATATGCTTTGCGGATTCTGTCGTAACCGCGATCATGGAGTTCGCGGGCGAGTTCGGCACCACCGGTCTCCACGATGCGTCCGCCGAGCATGACATGGGTAAATTGCGGTGGGTTGTGTTCGAGCAGTTTGTCGTGGTGAGTGATGATGAGGAGCCCCATTTTGTCTCGCCCGATCTCAGCGATCGAGGCGCTTGCCAAACGGACGGCATCGGCATCGAGACCGCTATCGGTTTCGTCGAGGATCGCGAACTTTGGCGAAAGCATCGCCATCGTCAGGATCTCGGCGCGCTTCATTTCGCCACCGGAAAAGCCATCATTGACATACCGACGAGCGAACTCCGGATCCATCTTCAACTGTTCCATCTTCGATTTGAGTTCTTTTCGGAAATCCCGCATCGCGATCAAGTCTTCCCCTTCTTTCCGATCGGGTCGGCGAACGTTGGTCGTCGCATGCCGCAAGAAGTCGGCCATTTTGACCCCGGGGATTGCAACCGGGCGTTGGAAGGCCATGAAGATCCCAGCGCGGGCGCGCTGATCGGCTTCCATCTCGGTAAGGTTGACTCCGTCGAGGTAGATCGCCCCATCCGTAATGATGTAGTTGGGATGGCCAGCTATCGCCAAACCCAAGGTGCTCTTGCCCGAACCGTTGGGGCCCATGAGCGCATGGGTTTCACCAAACTTGATTTCCAAATTTACGCCGCGAAGGATCGGCTTGTCGTTGACGGAAACGTGGAGGTTCTCAATACGCAATACGTGAGTCATTCGAAAAAACTTCTCGTTGTTAAGTAGTGATTTGTGTTCGTTTTTTTGTTATTTCAAGGTGTATTCGAGCGAGGGGACGCGTGAGCAGCGACCGCTTCGAGGGATCCATCGATGCTAACTGACGGGTAACGCATCAGGGACTGTCGTCGTTTCGCTGGAATTGGCTGGCACCGGTTTGAATTGGCAACAGCCGTGCCCATCGAGTTTGCACATGCTCAACTCCAACGGTTGTCCAATCGCTTCGCTGAGCACTTGCTGTTCGAGGTGGCAAAGGTTGCGATCATGATGACCGCCCGTCAAGTCTGGGTAGGGGCACGCGTGGACCTCTAACACCGGGAGCCCCGTCGCGTTGTCAAAGGAAGTTGGGATCCGGCGGCTGGACATCAAGTTTGCCAGTGACTTCATCCGCTCGTCCAATGTCCCCTCGGGAAGCAATTCACGAAATACACGCCCCATTCTTTTTGAAACACGTTGGATCAATCCGCTGCGCAGCGATTCATCCTCCAAGGCTAGGACTTCGCCCCAAAGGGCAATCGCGAGGTCGGTGTAGGTGACCCCCACCTCACGCCAGCCGAGATCGGTCAAAAAGTACGAGTAGGTCGGACGCCCACGACCCGCCGACTGCTTGCGCCGTTCCAGGTACCCGGACTCTTCCAAGCGATCGAGGCGTTGGCGAACGGCCGTTGCCGTAACCTCAAGCTTTTCGGTGAGGTCGGTGACGGTAAGCCCTTCTTTTCTACGCAATAGGTCCAACACCAATTGGTCCACCGGGCGGATCGGTGAATGGTTTGCGGTGTTCTCTAAGTCCATATTAAACAAAGCTTTGCGACGAAATTTTCGACTTCAAAAATCCGGGATGCCGTTCAAGTATAGGGAAAAAAGGATTTTTGACAAGTTTCGTTGCGAAAATGCGTGGCACCCACGGTTTTGAGCCTTTCGGGGGCGGATCCAACCCTTGAGGTGCTCTCCCAAAGTGACCCCGAGGCAGCGATCCCCCCGAGGCAGCGAGATCCCGAGGCAGCGATCCCGACGCAGTCAACCTTCAGCCGGACCAGCCCATGCGATCTAGAGGAGCTTGGATTGTTGGAGTCGCGCGTTCGGGGCTATGGCCGGATTTGCATTTCCTCGATCAAGTGTTTGGCACCGTAGACTTCGCCGGTGATCCAAAGAACGAAACGCACATCGACTCCGATCGAACGGCTGTACCGTTGGTCCCACGCGAAGTCATTGATGGTGGCTTCGAAGGTCCTATCGAAGTTCACCCCGACCAATTCTCCGCGCGCGTTGAGGACTGGACTCCCCGAGTTTCCGCCGGTGGTATCGGTGCTGTAGAGGAACGCCACCGGGACTGTTCCTAGCTTAGGACTTGCGAAGGCTCCGAATTTGTTCGCTTTCGCAGCTTGCAGGACGGCAGGTGGGGAGATGTACGGTTCCTCCCCGGTCGTTTTTTCAAGCAAGCCATTTAATGTGGTGATTGGCGTTTTGACGATGGCATCGGCGGGTGAGTAGGACTGAACTCGTCCGATGGTCATCCGTAATGTTCCGTTGGCGTCCGGGATGAAGTTGGCAGCTTCAAACTTCTGTTGGACCTCGAGCAAGGTCCCATAGAGTTGACTGAGTTTGCCTTCTCGCTCTTTGTCCTTCTCTCGCATTTTGAGGTAGAGCGGATACAGATCGATCATCCATTGCAACGCGGGATCGTCGACCGACTTCAATTCTTGAGGTGATTTCTTCAAGCAGTCTTGGACGAAGTTGAGATCGCCGAGCTTTGTTTTGGCGATGAGGGCGGCCGCGATTTTTTCGAGCGAAGCGTTGGAGGATAGGATTCGCTCCACGGGTTCGACTTCGTGAATGCCGTTGATTTTCTGCAAGCGTTGCAACATTCCTAGGAGCATCTTTTCGTCGGTGGGGCCATGCCAATCACCGACGTCGAGTTGGATTTGTTGGATGGTCTGGGCGAAATTCCGATCCATGTAGGCAGCTTCCCGTTCAAGATCCGGTTTGGTCCGTTCGTTCGCTGCGTCGAAGATCGCGAATGCGGTGGCGAGAACTCTCGGTGCGATTCGCAGCTCCCTCAAGTGGATTTCCATGGGTCCTTTTTGGGTCATCTCTTCGTAGACCGCCGCGATATCGGCGAGGACGTTGGAGTATTTCCCCAACTCCTTGGGGTTGGCCGCGATGAAAGCCTGCAGTTTGGCTTCACGGTCGAGCCGTTTGGCTTCGATGCTCGCACGCTTAAGACCGATCAATTGCCCGCGGGACCTTTTTTCAACATTGGCGAGGGATTTGGTGCGTGTCGCATGCTTGATCGCCACCGAGCGGTCGGTGGCGCCGGCTGCGTCCATTTCAGCGATTTGCCACGCGTAAAGCTCGACGATTGCGGGCAGTCGAACATCGGCTTCGTAGCGTATGAAGCTCGCAGTGCGATTGCGCACCGTTCGGCCGGGATATCCGAGCAAAAACACCGTATCGTTTTCCTCGATCCCTTTCGGATTCATACGAATAAAACGTTTTGGATGATAAGGCACATTTTCTGTTGCATAGTCGGCGGGTTTTCCGTCGGGGCCTGTGTAGGCTCGCATGAAGGAAAAGTCCCCGGTATGGCGGGGCCACTCCCAGTTGTCGAGTTCACCACCAAATGCTCCGACGGCGATCGGTGGTGCAAAGACGAGCCGAACGTCTTTGAGAAATGTGTAGAGAAACAGCACATATGTTTTGCCGATAAACATTTCAGCAACTTCGGCTCTCATCCCCGGATTGTCTTTTTCCGCGGCTACTTCAAGTTCTTTACGTCGACGGTCGATGGCCTTGGTCCTCTCGACAAATGTCATTTCCGGCTTGGTGACCGCGAGGACTTCGTCGGAGACATCCGCGTACGATTCAGTGATGCGAACGGTGTAATTTGGTGCTGGAATCTCTTTGGTCCGATCGGTAGCGTTGAAACCATCTCGCAGAAGATCTCGTTCCTGCGAACTCCCTTTTTGAATGGCATCGAATGCGCAATGATGATTGGTGATGATCAAGCCGTCGGAGGAGACGAATGATCCCGTGCAGCCGTTCACGCGGCAGATACCATCCACCAAGCTTACCGCTTGGGCATTGAAAATCTCGTCTGGCGTCAGTTCCACGCCTCGTTGCTTGAGGTTCAGCTTGCCCAATTCACTGATGGGGAACATTCCTTCATCGGCGATGCCGCAGGGACTCGCTGCCACGAGCGTAGCGATCATCAAGATAATCCTGAAGGATCGGGTCAAGAGCGGAACCATTGTTAGTTGCACCATTCTGAGTTGCGCCATTCTGAGTTGCACCGGATCCGTCTCGTGCGACGGTTTGAGTAGGTATGCCACAAGGTCGTTTGTGCTCGGTCCCCCGAGTCGAGACCATTGTGTCTCAAAACCGTATCCTGTTCCAGCAAGAGTATTCCAGAATCTGATCGCTTCGACAAACAGACCAATTAAAAAAAGACCAGTAGAAAACTGACCAATAGAAAACAGACAAGACAAACAGAAGAACGGACTAATGGAAGGGACGAGGTGTGCAAGGCAGGAGGCAACCCCATCTCGAGAATCCGCCGCAACACGAGTAGCAAGACCGTTGATCCGCGAAACGGAGGGTCCGTCCGCGGATACGCTTTGCTGCCTAGAGGAGTTTTCCGCAGATCATCGTCGCGTTATGCCCACCAAATCCAAAGCTATTGTTCATCGCGTAGCGCACGGTTCGGTCGCGAGGGTGGTGGGGAGTGTAGTCCAGATCACAATTGGGATCCGGAGTATCCAGGTTGATGGTTGGAGGGATGATGTTGTGGTAGCAACTCAGCACCGAGAGGATCATCTCAATGCTGCCGCTGGCGCCGAGAGCATGCCCGAGGTGGCCTTTGGTGCTGGAAATGGAAACCGATTTAGAAGAATCTCCAAACACGTTCTTCACGGCTACCGTTTCCGCCTTATCACCGAGTGGAGTGCTCGTTCCGTGGGCATTGATGTAATCGATGTCCGAGGCATTGAGTTTAGCGTCGGCGAGGGCGTTGATCATCGCGCGACCCGCACCACGGCCTTGTTCGTCAGGAGCTGTGATGTGACCTGCATCGCAGGATCCGCCGTATCCAAGGATCTCCGCGTAGATTCGAGCTCCACGGGCTTTCGCATGCTCAAGCTCTTCAAACACGAGGATACCGGAGCCTTCGCCGAGCACAAAACCATCGCGGTCCAGGTCAAACGGGCGGCTTGCTTTCTCAGGTGCCTCATTGCGAGTTGAGAGAGCTTTCATGTTGGCAAAGCCTGCGACACCCATGTGCGTAATGGCAGCTTCAGTACCACCGCTCAACATAACGTCCGCTTCGCCATACTGAATCGCTTTGAGGGCATCTCCCATCGCATTGTTGCTGCTCGCGCAAGCGGTCGCGACTGCGAAGTTGGGACCTTTGAGGCCGTATTGAATGGCGAGATTGCCACCGGCGGCGTTGAGCATCATCTTTGGGATCGTGAACGGACTAACACGATCAGGGCCTTTCTGGTGAAGCCGAAAGATTTGCTCCTCGATTTCGTTCAGGCCACCAATTCCGGATCCGATGATCGCGCCGCAGCGAAAGGGATCTTCTTTGTCGAAAGCAATGCCAGAGTCTTGCACAGCATGATACGCGGCCCAGATCGCAAACAAGGAGAAACGGTCGAGCCGCTTCGCTTCCTTGGGATCGCAGGTATGACCGGGATCAAAATTGGCAACGTCACCACCGAAGTGGACTTTGTGATTGGACGTGTCCAGAATCGACAGTGGATGGATGCCGCTCTTGCCAGCGAGAATCCCCTGCCACAACGACGGAACATCCAAGGCCATGGATGTGACGCATCCAAGGCCTGTAATAACGACTCTACGCTTCATTCGATTTCGACAGCTTGATAGACAAAGCCAAAAAACTAGGCTTGTTGCTTCTCGATATAATCGACCGCTTCGCCAACACGTTGGATTTTTTCAGCGGCATCTTCTGGAATGCTAATGTCGAACTCTTCCTCGAGTTCCATTACCAGTTCGACCGTGTCCAATGAGTCGGCACCCAAATCGTTGACGAAGTGTGTGTCTCGGGTGATCTTGTCTTTTTCAACACCGAGTTGTTCGGCGACGATGTCAACGACTCGTTCCTCAATTGATGCCATAGCAGGGTGCTCCCCTCAGCAATTTTCTTACGTCAAAATTGAAAATTAAAAACAGGTTCCGCCGACGCGAGGCCGGCGGGGTGACAAAGATAGAGGATTCTAGCAAAACAGGTCAAGCCATGAAGGCCTGACCTGGGTTCAAAGATTTACGGATTCCGCCATCAACTGATATTTTTATCGGTTTTTAGCGGAGGGATGGGCCGCCGCTGGCAGGCAATGTGCCTCCGGCGGGAGGAAGGGCAGGAAGGGATCCTGACGGAAGGGCCCCTGGGGCGGAGCCCGGAATCGCAGGCCCTGGATTTCTCAAGCTGCCTGCTCCGGATGCAGGTGGCAAGCTACCGGCTCCCTGTGGAAGACCAGCGGGTGGCAGACCAGCAGGTGGCAGACCGGCGGGTGCTACACCGGGTGCTACACCAGCGGGTGGAAAGCCAGTCGGAGCAATCCCGCCGGGTACTGAGCCGCCGGGTAC
>Ga0315901_10008940_pt1 | contig 11582 bp, 12 predicted proteins | sample LakEriMetagenome_10_FD_203761 | JGI IMG/M metagenome (GOLD analysis project Ga0315901, IMG submission 203761) | Freshwater fungal communities from buoy surface, Lake Erie, Ohio, United States - Buoy 2 MA116 | ecosystem: Environmental > Aquatic > Freshwater > Lake | place: USA: Lake Erie, Ohio...
GCCTCACCGAGCGCGATGGCGACGTCTTCGACCGTGTGATGTGTGTCGATGTGGAGGTCGCCGCGGGCCGCGATGGTGAGATCGAAACCACCGTGCTTGCCCACCTGCGAGAGCATGTGGTCGTAGAACGGGATGCCGGTGTCGACCGTCGTGGTCCCGCGACCGTCGAGGTCGATACTCAACTCGATCGACGTCTCGGCCGTGGTGCGGGTGCGGGTGGCGGAGCGCTTTGCACTCATGACAGGACCTCCGTGAGGGCGGCGATGAACAGCGAATTCTCTTCAGGTGTGCCGATGGTGATGCGCAGGCAGTCGGCCAAGCGCGGCCAACCCGAGCAGTCACGAATGAGAACACTGCGATCGAGCAAGCCTTGCCACACGGCTCGTCCAGCTCGACCACGGGGGCGGAACAGGACGAAGTTGGCCCCACTCGGGAACACATCGACGTCGAGCCGCTGCAAAGCTGATACGACGCGTTCACGCTCGGCGACGATGACTCGAACTCGTACGTTCATCTGATCGACGAATTGAAGGGCGATGACGCCAGCCGCCTGCTTCACCGCGTCGAGGTGATACGGCAGGACCACCTTGTCGAGTTCGCTCACGACCCATGACGGCGCTATGGCGTAGCCGAGTCGGGCCGCCGCCATGCTCCAGGTCTTGCTGAACGTGCGCACGACGATCACCGACGAATCGTCGGACACGAGTTCGACCGCGCTCCAGGGCGCGAACTGACCGTACGCCTCGTCGACCACCACGAGGCCGGGCGCCAGCGACACCACCTCGCGAATTGTTGCTTCGGTGTCGACGCCACCGGTCGGATTGTTGGGCGAACACAGAAACGTGATCTGCGGTTCGTGAGCGGTCAGTACGCGACGGACTTCGCCGAGATCGAGCGAGAAGTCGGCGGCCCGCTCACCCTCGACCACCGTGGCGCCAGAGATGCGCGCGATGTGGGCGTGCAGTTGATACGTGGGCTCGAACGTGGCCACGGTGCGCCCGGGGCCGGCAAACGTGAGAAGGATCGTCTGGAGGACCTCGTTGCTGCCGTTGGCCACGAACACCGTCGCAGGGTCGACACCGTGGAGCGCCGCGATGGCGCGCCGAAGATCGGTGGCAGCCCGATCGGGGTAGCGATTCCAGTCCACGTCAGACACGGCGCGCGCCAGTGCGTGTTCGAACTCGGCGGGCGGGCCGACCGGAGCTTCGTTGGTGTTGAGGCGCACCCGGACGTCGACCTGCGGCGAGTGATAGCCCTCGAGGGCCTTCAAGTCGTCGCGAACGGGGAGGCGCGTCACGCCATGAGGCTACCGACCAGGCCGAACGGGTCGAAGTGAGTTCGCAGTGCCGGGACCTAGCGTGGTCGCGTGACCCATCGTGAACTCTCCACCATTGCCGCCGAACTCGCCGTGATGGCCGAGGGAACCGACCGCTACTTCGATCGTGTACGCGAACTGGGTTCGGCCAACTTGGGCGAGAACCTCGAAGACCTCATGTCGGCCATTCACGAGGCTGAACGAGCACTTCGTTCGGCTCACCGTGCCCTGGTGCGTGCCAGCCGCATCGCCGGCTGATCACGGCCGAAAGGCGCGCGGGTCAGCGAGCCTTGCCCGCCGACGGACAGACGTCGGCCAGTGTGCACTCGTCGCATCTCGGCTTGCGGGCGTCGCACACGCGACGACCGTGCAAGATCAGTCGCAGGCTGAAAGAACCCCACTCCTCGCCCGGTAAGTAACGGTTGAGTTCGAGTTCCACTTTCACCGGATCGTCCTGCCGCGTGAGTCCGAGGCGTCGGGAGAGACGACCCACGTGCGTGTCGACCGGAAGACCGGGAAGGTCGAACACCACACTGCGAACCACGTTGCCGGTCTTGCGGCCGACACCGGGAATCGTGACCAGGTCGTCGAGATCGTGCGGGACCTCGCCGTCGAAACGTTCGACGAGCGCCTGAGCCATACCGATCAGGCTCTTCGTCTTGTTCTGATAAAAGCCGGTCGACCGAATGATCTTTTCGACGTCGCCCGGTTCGGCCACGGCCAGGTCGTACGGCGACGGGTACTTCGCGAACAACGACGGAGTCACCATGTTGACGCGCGCATCGGTGCATTGCGCCGAGAGAATCGTTGCCGCCAACAATTCGTAGGCGTTGCGGTGTTCGAGTTCGCAGATCGCTTCGGGATAGAGGCCCTCGAGACGACGTGCCACTTCGACCGTGCGATCGGCCGCGCCGTTCGGGCGACGTTTCGTAGCGGCCATTCCCCGAACCCTAGTCAGGGGTCGAACGGTAGGGTGAGGCCATGCGGGTCCTCGACATCAAGCGTCAGATGGAACCCGACGACATCGCGATCGTGCGCGATCTTCTCCGCGACGCCGAACGCGCCGACGGACATCGTCCGTTGTCCGATCACCTGTGGCTCGACTTGGTGGACGGTGGCCGCGAAGGTTTCGCTGGCTTCGTGGCGTGGGAGCCTGGCCACGACCACCCCGTCGCCTACGCGCAGGTGAGTCGCGGCCACGGCTCGTACTCCGTCGAACTCGTCGTCCATCCTCACCATCGATACGAGATGAACGTGATCGGACCCGAATTGTTGGAAGCCGCCCTCGACGAGGTCGCGAACTCGGGCGGCGGACACGTGCACTGGTGGGTGTTCGAACCCACGATCGCTCACGAAACCGTCGCTCGAACCGTGGGGCTGACGGCCGGAAGAACCCTGCACCAGATGCGGCGCTCGCTGCCCCTCAGTGTCGCCGATCAATCGGCGGCCGTTCCGGTGCGCGCATTCGTGAAGGGACACGACGAGCAGGCGTGGCTCGACGTCAACAACGCGGCCTTTGCCCATCACCCCGAACAAGGCGGCTGGGACATCGTCACGCTCACCTCGCGCATGGCTCAGCCGTGGTTCGATCCGACCGGTTTCTTGCTCCACGAGATCGACGGGCGACTGGCCGGCTTCTGCTGGACCAAGATTCACCACGACACCAGTCCGACCATGGGCGAGATCTACGTGATCGCGGTCCATCCCGACTTCCACGGACGCGGTCTCGGACGCGGACTCACGGTGTCGGGTCTGCAGAGCATCGCCGATCGCGGCATCACCACCGCCATGCTCTACGTCGACGCGTCGAATCGTGCCGCCGTCACGATGTACGAGGACCTGGGTTTCCATCTGCATCGAACCGACCGCGCCTTCGTGGGCGACGTGTCACTCGGGAGCCGTGGTCGTCACGTGACCTCGACCGATCATCACCACCATCATCACGGAGACGATCAACCATGACCGACACTCAGAGCCTGCCCACGTGGAGCGTCACCGACGTTCACGATTCGCTCACCAGTCGCTCCTTCGTGGCCGCCCTCGAACAGTTGGGGGCCGAGGTCTCGAGGCTGGAGGCTCTCTACGACGAACTCGACATCCGCAGTGGCGCCGAGGGAACAGTGCCTACGGTCGACTCGGCCACAGGCGATCGTGCCGATCGCGCCATCTCCGCGTTCAACGCGACGGTCGCACAGATGGAAGTTCTCGAGGCGTATGTGTACGCCACGGTGTCCACCGACACCCGACACGAAGTGGCGCAATCACTGCTGTCGGAAATCGAGGTGCTCGGCTCGCGAGTCAGCCCTTTGCTGGCGCGACTGGCCGACTTCACCGCGCATCACGATCCCGATGCACTCTCGGCGGTGAGCCACGAGGCTCGTGAGCACAACGGTCCGCTGACGCGTCTGGCCGCACGCGCCGAACATCAGATGTCGGAAGTCGAAGAGGGCCTCTACGCCGAGTTGTCCACGACCGGTTCGGGCGCCTGGGGACGACTGCAAGGTGACGTCACCTCGCAATTGTCGACCGAGGTCGATCTGCCGTCGGGACGCACTCGCCTTCCGATGCCAGCCGTGCGTGGCTTGGCCACCAGCCCCGACCCCGCGGTGCGACGCGCCGCCTACGACGCCGAGATGGCGGCCTGGCCCCAAGTGGCCACCGCGTGCGCGGCGGCCATGAACGCGATCAAGGGCGAGGCCAATACCGTCAACCGCCGCCGACGCTGGGCCGCACCGCTCGATGCCTCGCTGTTCGCCAACAGCGTGAGCCGGGCCACGTTCGACGCGATGCAGGCGGCGGTGAGTGCGTCACTCCCCGACTTCCGCCGATGGATGCGCACCAAGGCTCGACTCCACGGCCACAGCAACGGCCTTCCGTGGTGGGATCTCGTCGCTCCGCTGCCCACGTCGTCGAACTCGATCGGATGGGACGAATCGATCGAGTTGGTGAAGAGTGCGTTCGGCCAATACAGCGCCGAGCTCGCGGGCATGGTCGACCGGGCGATCACCGAGTCGTGGATCGACGCTCCGCCGCGCGACGGCAAGGTGGGCGGCGCGTTCTGCATGCCCTTCGTCGACGACCGTTCTTTGATCTTGCTCAACTGGAGTGGTTCGGTCGAATCGGCTCAGACCACGGCTCACGAGTTGGGTCACGCGTACCACAACACGCAATTGGCCGGTCGGACGCCTTTGCAGAAGCGTTTGCCCATGGCGCTGGCCGAGACCGCGAGCATCTTCTGCGAGACGCTCATGGTGGAGGCCGGCCTGGCTCGCCTCTCGGGCAACGAACGCCTGAGCCTGCTCGACGTCGACTTGTTGGGAGCCAACCAAGTGGTGGTCGACATCCACAGTCGCTTCCTGTTCGAGACCGAGGTGTTCGCGCGTCGTCAGCGTCGCTCACTCGGCGTACAGGAGCTCAACGAGATGATGCTCGAAGCCCAGTCGGCTGCATACGGCGACGGCCTCGATCAGTCGACCGCGCATCCGCACATGTGGGTTCTGAAGCCTCACTACTACGGCAGCCATTTCTACAACTGGCCCTACACCTACGGGCTGCTTTTCGGACTCGGGCTGTACGCGCAGTTCCATCGCGATCCCGAACACTTCCGTGCCGGGTACGACGACTTGCTGTCTCGCGCTGGGATGAACACCGCCGAAGAGCTCGGATCAGCGTTCGGCCTCGACGTGACCGACGAAGGTTTCTGGACTGCGAGTCTCGACGTTCTTCGCGCGCGAATGAACGAGTACTCGCGCCTCGCCGGACAGCCGTGACCACTCGCTACCAGGCGTCACGCGACGATCTGTCGCGGCTCCTCGACGGCGAGCCGCGCTATCGCATCGATCAGGTGTGGAACGGCCTCTACAAAGAGCTCGCCACTCCCGAGTCGATGACGAATCTGCCCAAGGCGTTGCGTTCCCGCGTCGATGAAGCCTTGCCGTTGGCGCTCACTCCGGTGACCGAGGCCGAGTCGGATCGCGGTAAGACCGTGAAGTTCCTGTGGGAGTTGTACGGCGGCAGTCGGATCGAAACGGTTCTCATGCTCTACGCCGACCGGGCCACGGTATGCGTGAGCACACAGGCCGGTTGTGCGATGGCCTGCGGTTTCTGCGCCACCGGGCAGGCCGGTTTCACGCGTCATCTCGCCAGCGGTGAGATCATCGAGCAGGTTGTGCGGGCCGCCCAGCGCGCCAAGTCGCTCGGACGACGCGTGAGCAACGTGGTGTACATGGGCATGGGCGAGCCGCTGGCCAACGAAGAGCCGGTGTGGGAATCACTTGTTCGGCTCCACGACGACGTGGGTATCTCGGCCCGACACCTCACGGTGTCGACCGTCGGCATCGTGCCCGGGATCAAGCGCCTCACCGATCGGCCGCTTCCGGTCAACTTGGCCGTGAGCCTGCACGCGGCCAACGACGAGCTTCGTGACGAATTGGTTCCGATCAACAAGCGCTACCCGATCGCCATGCTCATGGAAGCGTGCGACGAGTATCTCGAGATCAAAGGTCGCCGCCTGAGCTTCGAGTGGGCCCTCATCTCGGGTGTGAACGACCGCGACCGTGATGCGTCGGAACTGGCCCGACTGTGCCATTCGCTCACACTGGCTCCGCACGTCAACTTGATTCCTCTCAACCCCACACCCGGCTACGAGGTACGTGGCTCGAGCAAGATGCACGTCCACGAGTTCCGAGATCGACTCGAAGCACTCGGAGTGAACGCAACGGTGCGCCAGAACCGCGGCACCGACATCGCAGCGGCCTGCGGACAATTGGCGGCCGGACAACCGGTGAAGATCTCGTCTCGCGATCAGCGCGATTCGAAGTAACCCGGGTTCGCAACCTTCAACTTGTCGATCACGCTCGCGCGTACGGCTGCGATGACATCGTTCATCCGATCGTCGAGTCGACCGTCGCGAATGGCCCGCGCCAACTCGTGATCGTCGGCCACACCCAGGTCGGTCAGTCGGGCCTCGTGGGCGGCCCGTTGATCGGGGCCGAGGGCCAACTCGCGTTCGACCATGGCCAACACGTTCATCGCCACCCGCGTGTGGAACTGCACGCGACCCGTGGTCGACGTGAGAACGTCGCGTTCGAGCCACTCGCGAACCGCTTCCACCAGTTGCGCCGCGCTCGGAACGTCGTGGAGTTCGCTCATCGCACACCGAGTCCTTCCCAGCGACCGTCGAGGGCGAGGAACAAGTCGTACTCGTTCTCGCAGACACGCCGGCCGATGGCGGCCAGTTCGTGACTTCGAGCCAGACCGAGAAGGTGTGAACTGGTCTGGATCATGCACATGATCCCCCACTTCAACGTTCCTAGGACTTCCCACCAGCGCACCACGTCAGGGTCGACGTTCAGGCCGCTCTCGCGCTCGTAGGCCGAGACGAGCTGCTCGTACGTGCCGACGCCAGCCACCGGCGACGACGAACCGAAGCGCCATGCGCGTACGCACAACCATCCGAGGTCTTCCATCGGATCACCGACGTGAGCGAGTTCCCAGTCGAGAACCGCGCGCAACCCGTCGGGACCCACCATCACGTTGCCCAGACGGAAGTCGCCGTGCACCAGTGACCGTCGGGCCGACTCGGGTCGATTCGCTTCGAGCCAACGGAACGCGAGCTCGAACGTGGGATGAGCTTGATCGAGCGATGCGTTGAGATCGTCGAGTGTGGTTCGGTACTGCGCCACCTGATCGGTGGCCGGTAAGCCGGCGATGTTCGATGGATCGATGGAGTGCAGTCGTGCGAGTGCCGCGGCCAGATCGCCGACCAGCACCTGACGCGCGTGCGCGAAGGTGTCGTCGCGCAGGATCTTGCGGGCGATGGTCTCGCCGTCGACGTGCGACAGAACCATGAACGACGACCCGATCGGCGAATCGGCGGTGCCACTGGCGAGCAACTCGGGAACGCGCACGCCAGCGGCATGGGCTGCGCGCAAGACGTTCGCTTCCACTCCCATGTCGCGGACGTCGCCCGAACGCTGCCGTTGCAGGATGAGACGGCGTCCACCCGCGGTGAAACTCCAGGTCTCGCGCGACGCCCCTCCGGACAACCGCGCCAAGTTCTCGATCCGGTCCCCCACGACCTGGGCGAGGCCATCGGCCAACGAGTCGCGGGAGGAGTCGCTCACCCTCCTAGTTTGCGCACTCCTCAGCAGGCGGCACGAACCGACGCGTACGGATTGACCGGACGCCCGCGATTGGGCCGGATCTCGAAGTGCAGGTGCGGGGTGCCCTGAGCGTTGCCCGTGTCGCCCAGGTATCCGATGACGTCACCTTGGCCCACGGTCCGACTCGAGCCTTCATACGCACTCAGGTGGCCGTAGAAGTAGGTGTTGCCGTTGTCGCCTTCGAGAGATGCAACGAGGCCGCCGAGCAACCCGGTCTTGAAGGTCACGAACCCCGACACCACCGCCACGAGTTGCAGACCGGTCGGACCGAGCATGTCGACACCTTCGTGGCGACGGCCCCCACTTCGCGGAGCACCCCAGGTGTCTCCGAAGGCCGTGGAACCGACCACTGGACAGATGATCGAACCGTCGAGATACACGCCGCTCGAGAGGAAGCCGGCGGTCCCGTAACGCTGAAACACCGTGGTGCCCGACGTGAAAGCACCCGACTGCAGTGCGGCCTGACGACGAGCAGCCAGGATCTGGCGCACCTTCTCGTCGGCGAGACGTTTGGCCTCGATCTCCTTGAGTCGTTCGAGTTCGTCGTCGGCCCGCGTCTTGGCCGCCTCCAACTCGATGATCGCCTGAGCCGTGGCGGACTGCTGCGCGGCCAGGCGTTCGCGTTTGTCGGCCAGATCGGACGCCACCGCGTCGAACTCGTCGAGCGTGGCCTGAGAGGTGTCGGTTGCGAGAGAGACGAAGAACTCCTTCTGCACCCGTTCGGTCGGACCGTCGAGTCCCGACAGGAGCGGAACACTCCCCGACCCCGACATGAAGCGTCGAACCGCCAACTCCTGGACGGTCGATGACAAGGCGTTGGCCCGCGCTTCGAGGTCGGCGACTTCTCGAGCCGTGGCCTCCTGTTCCAACTGCAGGCTGTCGAGCCGTGACTCGGCGTCGAACAAAGCTTGGGCGGCGGCATTGGCGCGCTCGCGAGCGGCCTCGATGTCGTCGGCGGCGCGTTCGGCGGCCGACCGTGGCGTGATGGCCAGCGATGGAACGGCGATGCCACCCACCCCGATCGACACCACCGCGACGATCAGCGCGAATCGAGGGCGCAGTCGTCCGAACATCGAGAAAACAGTACCGAACAACACTTCACGAGATCGGTCACTCACACGTGTCACGCGTCGGGTCGATCGGGCACAATGAACGGGCGATGAGCGATGCCCTGAATCTCGATGCGATCACGTTCGTGCGCGACGGTCGCTCGATCCTCGATCGCGTGTCGTTGCGCGTACGCTCCGGCGAACGGTGGTTGATTCTCGGCGCCAACGGTTCGGGCAAGACGACCCTCGTTCGAATCGCCGCGATGTACGAGCACCCCACCCGTGGCTCGGTCAGCGTGGCCGGCGAAACTCTCGGGTCGACCGATGTGCGCGAACTGCGGCGTCGGATCGGCTACGTGTCGGCGTCGTTCGCCATGGAGTTGCGCGGCGCCCTCGACCCGCTCGACGTGGTGATGACGGCCAAGAACGCTGCCCTCGAGCCGTGGTGGCACCAGTACGACGGGGCCGATCGGTCGCGCGCCCAGGGCTGTCTCGATCGCATGGGCGTCGGCCACTTGACCGGTCGATCGTTCTCCACGTTGTCGTCCGGCGAGCAACAGCGGGTGCTTCTGGCCCGATCGCTCATGAACGATCCGGCCGTGCTGCTGCTCGACGAGCCGAGCGCACGCCTCGACTTGGGTGGCCGCGAGCAATTGGTGAGGGCGTTGGGCGACATCACCGGTGACCCGACCGCACCGCCGCTCGTTCTCGTGACCCATCACGTCGACGAAGTTCCACCCGGAATGACTCACGTGCTGATGCTCCGTCAGGGCGCGGTGCTCGCCTCGGGGCCGATCGAGACGACCCTCACCGCCGAGCGGTTGTCCGAGTGTTTCGGTCTCCACCTTCGACTCGAACGACGGGCCGATGGCCGCTGGACGGCCTTCGCGGCCGGGTGATCGATCAGCCCGCCAGCAACGCTGACAGTCGCGACTTGCTCGCTTCCACTTCGTCGAGGAGCGCGCGCTCGACGACGGCCGACCACAGTCGCCCCGAGTAGTGGAGGTCCATCGTGAGATTCGAGCCCGTGCTGGAGGGAGCAACTTTGGCGTCGAGCACCCAGCGGCCGTGTTGCCGGCCATCGGTCTCCGATCGTTCGAAGCGAGCGTGACTGGGTGAGTCGAACACCGTGCGCGTCATCCGGAGCTTCTTCGATCGCGCGAACGGCCCGATGCGACCACGTAGCTCGACGTCCCACACTTCGTCGCCCGCGGCAGCGACCGCGTGAACGAGACCCATCCATGCCGGGTAGTCGGCGAGATCGTCGACGAGTGAGAAGAGTCGATCGGGGGTGGCCGTGGTGGCCAGTTCGATGCGCAGGTCCATGGATCAGTCGCGGGCGCGACCGTTGTGACGGGCCCGGAAGGCATCACGCAACATGGGCCCAGTGGCGTCGAGCGCACCGCCCAAATCGTCATCGGGGTCGAAGTGAGGAACCCACGAGCCCGTGATGTCGCCAGTCTCGTCGGCTCCGCGCTCATCGTCGAGATCGACTCGTTGTGATTCTTTGAAAATGGGCGTGACCACGCGCGGTTCGGGCTCGCGCTCGGGTACGGAAACGCTTTCGGGTGACGGTGCAGGAACGAATGACGGTTCAGGAGCAGGTGTCGACACAGGCGCCTCGACAACCGGCGAGGACGTGTCGGCTGTTTCGTTGAACAGACTCGGACGCGGAAGATCCCTGGCCCGTTCGCGACGTGTCTTGGCCGGCTTGTCGGGAACAACCGAGAGATTCGGCCGGTTTTCGGCCGATGGCTTGAAGAGGCGCGGGGCCTTCTCCCGACGGTCTTCGAACGACCAACCGACCGGCGCGGTGAGTCGTTCACCGTGGGTCACACACAGCGCACCCCGCACGTCGTCGATGGGCTTGCCATCAGGAACGAATCGATCGATCCAGAGCGTCATCGATCCCGACGCACCTTCGCTCATTCCGTAGACGACGGCCGTCGGCTGACCGCAACCGAGTCGTTCGCAGGTGCGCCGCACGGGCGACAGAGTACCGGTCGGACCCGTTGCCGGTCAGCGAACAGCCGATCATGCCCCTCGTGAGCGGGTGTTATCGTCCGATCACTCCTATGACGACGTACGCGGGCGACCGGACGGTCATCGACATCGATGCCCACATCCTCGAGCCGGTCGGGTGGCTCAAGAGTTACGCCTCGGCCTCGGTTCGCGACGAGATCCCCGAACTGGGAGTGGGCGACCCTGGCTTCACCACGTTGCTCGAGGAGGCCGCCCGTGATCACGAACTGCGGGCCAGCGATCCCGCCGCGTTCGGTCGTGCAACCGACGAGTTCATGTCGATGCGCCGCAAGGGCTGGATGTCGCTCGGCGGTTGGGACCCGAACGAGCGCAGCATCGCTCTCGACCGTCTGGGTTTCACCCATCAGGTGATCTTCCCCACCGGCGCGTTCAACCAGGTCTACGACACTCCCGTGGACTCTCGTGTGGAGGCGGCGCGCGCGATGAACCGCGGCCTGGCCGATTTCTGTGGCGACCCGCGACTCGTGGCCACCGCGTACGTTCCGTTCGAACACGGACCCGATGTGGCGATTCAGTTCGTCGAATCCGCGAGCCGTGACGGCGTCGGCGGGCTGCTCGTCGACTCCATTCCGTCGTCACGCCAGCGATCGTTCACACACCCCGACTTCGATCCGGTGTGGGCCCGAATTCAAGAGCTCGGCATCGCACTCTTCCTGCACGTGGGCGCCGATCAGGGATACCGACCCGTACCGAAGGCGTTCTTCGACAACGGGCGCGACATGGCCCACGTTCGCTCCGATGCACCGGGCGATCCGTTGTCGTTCATGGGCATCGGCTACCCCGGCCAACTCTTCGTGGCGTCACTCGTCTACGACGGAGTGTTGGAGAAGTTCCCGGGCCTGCGAATCGGCATCACCGAACTCGGCGCCACCTGGCTCCCGTCGTTCTTGCACTTGATCGACACCGGGTTCCGGTCGTTCCGGAACATCCAGGATCTCTCCCATCTCACCATGAGGCCGTCCGACTACGTGCGTCGCCACGTGGTGGTGAGCCCGTTCGCCGGCGAGGACG
>Ga0315901_10008943_pt1 | contig 11578 bp, 7 predicted proteins | sample LakEriMetagenome_10_FD_203761 | JGI IMG/M metagenome (GOLD analysis project Ga0315901, IMG submission 203761) | Freshwater fungal communities from buoy surface, Lake Erie, Ohio, United States - Buoy 2 MA116 | ecosystem: Environmental > Aquatic > Freshwater > Lake | place: USA: Lake Erie, Ohio...
CTGTCGGGCACCTGATACGGGCCATGCACGCCGTTGAACGGAACATACAGAAACAGGGGCTTCTGCTTGTTCCGGTTGGCAATCAGGCGACAGGCTTCCTTCGAGACCAGATGCGTGCTGTACCCCTCCTCCATCAGCGGCTGGTCGTCATGGTACCAGTCATGCGTCTTGTCCCGAATGTGTGTGAAGTAATCGATCGCGCCAAAGTAGTGACCATACTGGTGATCGAATCCCCGCTGAGTCGGCAGATAGGCTCGCTCGAATTCACCCAGGTGCCATTTGCCTGTGATGGCTGTCTCGTACCCGGCGTCATGCAAGGCACTGGCCAGCGTTCGTTCCTCAAGCTTCATCCCCCATTTCGCGTGCGGGCGGACGACCCCGTATACCCCGGTTCGAGTCGCATACCGCCCCGTCATCAGGCAGGTCCGCGTCGGCGAGCAGACGGGCTGAACGTAGTGAGCATCCAGAATTGCCCCCGCGTGTGCCAGCGCGTCGATCCGAGGCGTCTGGATCTCCTGTCCACCCATAAAGCCGCAATCGGTGCGTCCCAGGTCATCGATCAGTAAGAAGACAATGTGGGGCCGGTCCGCTGCGGGCAGCGCGGGGACCTGAATTGACAGAGCCAAGGCGAGAAGCATCGGAAAGAGACGCATCGGAAAGCTCCATACTGGGGTGCGCATCAGTTACCGCTTATGGTAGCGACTGCGGAGTGGACTCGCTCGCCGCGCCGACGAGGATTCAACATCGTCTGACGGTTTGAATGTTCATTCGTTATCCTTCTGCCATGCCCCAGTTCGACCTCACTTCCGAATTCGCCCCAGCGGGCGATCAGCCGACAGCGATCGCCTCCCTCGTCCGCGGTATCCGCGAAGGGAAAAAGTCCCAGGTTCTCCTCGGAGCGACCGGGACCGGCAAGACCTTCACGATGGCCAACATCATCCAGCAGTGCCAGCGCCCTGCCCTGGTGCTGTGCCACAACAAGACGCTGGCCGCTCAGCTGTACGGCGAGTTCAAGGAGTTCTTCCCGAACAACGCCGTCAGCTACTTCGTCAGCTACTACGACTACTACCAGCCTGAAGCCTACATCCCGCAGCGCGACATCTATATCGAGAAAGACTCGTCGATCAACGAAGAGATCGACCGGCTGCGTTTGCTCGCGACCAGTGCCCTGGTCTCGCGGCGGGATGTGGTTGTCGTGGCCAGCGTGTCGTGTATCTACGGGCTGGGCTCGCCGAAGGACTATCTGGAGATGATGGTCCCGCTGCATGCCGGGACCGAGATCAACCGCGACGACCTGCTGCGGAAGCTGGTCGACATCCAGTACGAGCGCAACGACTTCGAGCCCTCGCGCGGCAAGTTCCGGGTGCGCGGCGATGTGATCGAGATCTGGCCGGCCTACGAAGAGTTCTGCTACCGCGTCGAACTCTGGGGCGACGAGATCGAGAAGCTGTCGATCATCGACCCGGTCAGCGGCGAGGGCTCGAAGCCGCTGCAGGACGTTTACATCTACCCGGCCAAGCACTTCGTCCTGCCGCAAAGCCGGATCGATGCAGCCCTCGAAGAGATTGAGACCGAGCTGAATCAACAGCTCGCCAAGTTCCAGGCCGAGGGGAAGCTGCTCGAAGCCCAGCGTCTGGCAGCCCGCACGCGGCACGATCTGGAGTTGCTCAAAGAGATCGGCTTCTGCCCGGGGATCGAGAACTACTCACGGGCTCTGGCCAACCGCAAGCCGGGCGAGGCCCCCGCTACGCTGTATGACTTCTTCCCCGAAGACTTCATGCTGTTCATCGACGAGTCCCACGCCACGGTGCCGCAGATTCGAGCGATGTACAACGGCGACCGGGCCCGCAAAACGACACTGGTGGAGCACGGGTTCCGGCTGCCGATGGCGCTCGATAACCGGCCCCTCAAGTTCGAGGAGTGGGACGCCCGCCGGGGCCAGACGGTGTTCGTCTCAGCTACACCCGCCGACTGGGAACTCGACATGTCGGAGGGGGAGATCGTCGAGCAGATCATCCGCCCGACCGGCCTGGTCGACCCCGTGATCCATATTCATCCCGCCCGTGGCCAGGTGGTCCACCTGATCGAGCAGATCAAAGAACGCACTGCTCGCGGCGAACGCACGCTGGTGACCACGCTGACCAAACGGCTGTCCGAGGACCTGGTGGGCTATTTGAAAGAAGAGGGGATCCTCTGCGAGTGGCTGCACTCGGAGCTGGACGCCATCGAGCGGGTCGAGATCCTGCGCGAACTGCGTGAAGGGCGATTCGATGCGCTGGTCGGCGTGAACCTGCTGCGCGAGGGCCTCGACCTGCCAGAAGTGTCATTGGTCTGCATCCTGGACGCCGACAAGGAGGGGTTCCTCCGCAGTGCGACCAGCTTGATTCAGACGATTGGCCGCTCCGCTCGAAACGTCAACGCCGAGGTCTACCTGTACGCCGATGTTGTCACCGACAGCATGCAGCAGGCGATCGATGAGACCAACCGCCGCCGCGCGGTCCAGCTGGCCTACAACGAGAAGCACGGGATCACGCCCGAAACGATCAAGAAGGCGATCCGCCGCGGCATCGAAGAAGAGATCCAGGCCCGCTCCATCGTCCAACAGGTGGCTGGAGCCAAGGACGAAACGCAGTACATCACGCAGGAGTACCTGAACGCTCTCGAAGCTGAAATGCTCGACGCCGCCCAGAACCTGGAGTTCGAACGCGCCGCCCAGCTGCGGGATCGCATCCAACAACTCAAACGGGACAAGACCGGCGGCGCGATCCCAGTCGACCGTCCCGGATTCGCCCCCGGTGGTGGACGCCAGCGCGGGGAGAAGCGCGGCAAACGCGGACGCGACAGCGGCGGCCCCAAAGGCAAAGGCCGAGCCCCATTTCCGGGCAAAGGCCAGTAGCAGAATTCGTAAGAATTTGGACGTCACCGATCTCCCGTAGGAGTGTCTCGCTTCCAGTTGCTATTCTACACCCGCACTCGCCAACACCCCGTGCCCGTGGAACCGTCATGTCAGCTGCTGAACCGAACCCTGCCCCCGCTCCCGCTGAACGTCCGCTCGACTTCATTCGCCAGATCGTGGCCGATGCGGTGGCTGCGGGCCAACACGGTGGACGGGTCCAGACACGGTTCCCTCCGGAGCCGAACGGGTATCTGCACATCGGACACGCCAAGTCGATCTGCCTGAACTTTGGCATCGCCAAGGAGTTCGGCGGCAAGTGCAATCTGCGGTTCGACGATACGAACCCGACCACCGAAGAGACCGAATACGTCGAGTCGATTCAGGACGATGTCCGCTGGCTCGGCTTCCAGTGGGACGGGCTGTTCTACGCCAGCGACTACTTCGAACAGCTCTATCTGTGGGCCGAGAAGCTGATCGAGCTCGGACTCGCCTACGTCGACAGCCAGACCAGCGAAGAGATCAGCCACCAGCGCGGCACTCCGCAGATTCCAGGCACAAACAGCCCATATCGCGATCGCTCTGTCGCCGAGAATCTCGACCTGTTCCGCCGGATGCGCAAGGGGGAATTCCCGGATGGAGCCCACGTGCTGCGGGCCAAGATTGACATGGCCTCACCGAACTTTCTGCTCCGCGACCCGCTGCTGTACCGGATCAAGCACGCTCACCATCACCGGACCGGCGACAAGTGGTGCATCTACCCGATGTACGACTACGCCCACGGCCAGAGCGACTCGATCGAGCAGGTCACCCACTCGATCTGCACGCTGGAGTTCGATGCCCACCGCCCGCTGTATGACTGGTGCATTGAGAAGCTCGGGATCTTCCCGTCCCATCAGTACGAGTTCGCGCGGCTGAACCTCACCTACACCGTGATGAGCAAGCGTAAGCTGCTCGAACTGGTGAATGCCAAGCTCGTCAGCGGCTGGGACGATCCGCGGATGCCGACAATCTGCGGGCTCCGGCGCCGCGGGTATACCCCCGAAGCGATCCGGGCGTTCTGTGCGGAGATCGGCATTACCAAGTACAACGGCCTGACCGACATGGTCGTGTTGGAGAATGCCCTCCGCAGCGACCTGAACAAGAAGGCCGAGCGGCGGATGGCAGTCCTCAAGCCGATCAAGGTCGTCATCGAGAACTACGATCCCGACCTGACCGAACAGCTCGACGCCGTGAACAATCCCGAGGACGCCAGCGCCGGCACGCGGCAGGTCCCATTCTCGCGCGAGATCTACATCGAGCAGGACGACTTCATGGAAGAGCCGCCCAAGGGGTACTTCCGCCTGTCGCCCGGCAAGGAAGTCCGCCTGCGGTGGGCCTACTTCATCAAGTGTACCGGCGTGGTCAAAGACGCCAGCGGCCAGATCACCGAGATCCGCGCGACCTACGACCCAGCCACGCGCGGCGGCGACGCTCCCGATGGCCGCAAGGTGAAAGCCACGATCCACTGGGTCTCCGCCAATCACTCGATCCCGGCCGAGGTGCGGCTGTATGACCACCTGTGCAAGATCGAAGACCTGAGCCAGGTTCCCGAGGGTGAGGACTGGAAGAACCAGCTCAACCCCGCCTCGCTGACCGTTCTCACGGGAGCCCAGTTGGAGCCGTCACTGTCGACGTTCTCCGATGGTCGCCCCGTGCAGTTCGAACGCCTGGGCTACTTCGTGGCTGACAAAGACAGCCAGCCCGGCCAGCTGGTCTTCAACCGCAGCGTCACGCTGAAGGATGCGTGGGCGAAGGCGAAGAAGTAGCTTTCCCTTAGCGAGCCGGTGTGCGTCAGGATCAGTGGCGAGTTGTATCGAAAGAGTCCGGGTGCTGACGCACACCGGCTCGCCTAACGCTCCTCGGGGAACTGCTGGTAGTACAGCGTCTTGAACGTGTTCTCCGCGATCGGCACTGCGTCCTCGTTGACCAGTTCCGGCTGGACCGACTCCCACCAGGCGTCGTACAGCTTCTCCAGCCGCGCGGCATCGGCAGGGAACTGCGACTTCACATCGGTCTGCTGGCCCGGATCGGTTTGCAGATCGAACAGTTGCCAGTTCGGCTTCTTGCCCGCCGACACGAGTGTGAATCGCTGGTCGCGGATGCTGCAGTTGGAGAACTTGGACTCAGCGGCCTGGCCCTTCTCCCAGCGCCCGACATGAGTGACCAGTGTCCGATTCTCCCAGGCAGTTTCGGGGGACTTCAGGACACCAGTGAGGTCGCGGCCTTCGACTTTCGCCGCCACTTCGCTCGGCACACTCGCCCCGGCCAATCCAGTCAGTGTCGGAAACAGGTCCACATGGGCGGTCAGCTGAGTCCGCTCGCCGGCGGGGAATTGATCCCCATACCGCACGAAGCACGGCACGCGCGTGCCGCCTTCCCAGGGAGTCCCCTTCTGGCCGCGCATCCCGGCGTTGTACTCCTTGGTGCCAGCTGTGCCGCCGTTGTCAGTCATGAAGATCAGGATCGTATCGCGTTCCAGATCCCACTCCTTGAGCTTGGCGACCAAACGACCGACGTTGTCATCGATGTTGGTAATCATCCCATAAAACTTGGCCCGCTGCTTGTCGTTCAGGTGGGCATACTTGGCCTCGTACTCCGGCAGGCAATCGAGCGGCCCATGCGGCGCGTTTGTCGCGATGTGGGCGTAGAACGGTCCCTGTCCCTTCTGATGCTCGATCCAGCTCAGGGCCTGATCGAAGAAGACATCGGTGCAGTACTTCGTCGTCTTCTCAAACTTTCCGTTATGCAGGATCGCCGGATGGAAGTAAGAGTTCTTGGGAGCGTCGCCGCAGCTGCCAGGGTAGCTCTGGCCGATTCCGCCCGCCCCGTGGATGAAGACTTCGTCGAAGCCGCGTTTCCCGGGCTGGTAAGGAGCCTCATCCCCCAGATGCCACTTGCCGAAGATCCCGGTCTTGTAGCCGGTCTTCTGCAACAGCTGAGGAAACGTCGTGGCCGAAAGCGCCATCCGCTCGCGCTCGTGAATCGTGTGGGTCACCCCCGAGCGGAACTCATGCCGCCCCGTCATCAGCGAACAGCGCGTCGGAGCACACGTCGGACTGACATGAAAGTTCGTCAGTCGCACCGACTGAGCGGCCAGGGCATCGATGTTCGGCGTCTTGACCGACGGGTTCCCCGTGCAGCCCAAGTCGCCGTATCCCTGGTCATCGGTGATGACCAGGATGATGTTCGGCGGAGCAGCGTGTGCGTGAGCACTTGCGAGAATGGCCAAGACGAAAATGCTGAGGGACTGGAAGGAGCTCATCGAATCGACTTTCGCAGGCCAAAGATTGGACGCCAGAATTCTCACGAATTCTGCTACCAGGAGGTGAGGGTTCCCATGCGGCTGGCCCCGGGGAGGAGGATGCGCTCGCTCAAGGCCCCGCGTGTCTTCTCAGCGTAACGGGTTTCATTCAGGATGCCATCCGACCGCTTGTCATTGGCCAGACGGTCAAAGACTTCCTTCGGAACCTGCTCGGCCCATGTGGTCACGCTGCTGGTCTGGCCGGTTTCAGAGTTCATGACGGAGCGGGTCAGGATCTTTCCCCCACCGGACCGAGCCTCAACAATCGCGTAATAGGCCAGCACCCCGCCGCCCTTCTCCCAGCGACGCGAAATCAGGCTGGTCGATCCACTCACGATCTGGACCTCGTACTGCTCATTCAGCTTCGCCAGCAAAGCCGCCATGCGAGCCTGGCATTCGCGGATCGCCTGCAAGTCGCCGGTCGCCTCGATCGCGTGAAACTCCTTGGTGATCTCATCCACAGCCTGCGCCGCAGCCTCATCCTTTTTGAGGATGTTGAGCTGATCAAGGACGGTACGGGCATCGTGTTCGACCTGCCGCTGGGCTTGTGCAGCGCGGGACGCAGTGGACCAGGGCATCGAGGCGTTGAAGAACGCCAGCCAGATTCCGATCCCCGCCACTCCCATCAACGACAGCCCCACAACCGACTTGACCCGCCAGACATACAGCTGAGCCAGAAGCCGGTTCAGCCCCCACGGCGGATCGCGGTAAATGAACTGATCGCGGAAATAGATCTCGATCGCCGCATCGACCTCAGCGGGCGTGACCTGATCGCCTGTGACCTTGGCCGATTCCATCAGCCGGTCACGGATGCGGGCTTTGGTTTCGTCGATCTGAAACTGCTGCGAGACCGTGAGCTGTTCTTCACGCATCTCCCTCGCCACATCCATGATGCGCAGCATCTCGGTGAGGCTGAGCTGGGATTCAGTGGAAGGTGGGGCAGTGCTCAAGACGGGTTATTTCTTGTTGGCGTTCTCAGCTTCGCCATCGTACTCTCGCTTGCGCATTCGAGCAAAGGTTGTTCACACCCGATGAACAGAGTGATCGCGTCACTCTGCTTCGGCTTAATGGTTTGCCAGCCCGAGTACTTTCGTCTCGAATACCCTCGCTGGGATCGTTCTCCTTCAGGTGCAAACTCACGTGGACTTCTCCAAGACTTCCCCCTCCCAGTGGCTCGGTCCCGATTCCACCCCCGCCGATGTGCAGCGTGTCATCGGCTTCCTGCAGCAGCAAGGAACATTCCGTTTCCCGTCGCTGCCGAATGGACTGTTCTCCGCAGCGTTCAGCGATGGCGGGGAGCATGAACAGACCGGCTACGCCAACATCTGGGTGCGCGACAACATTCACATTGCCCACGCCCACTGGGTCATTGGCGATAAAGCTCCCGCCGTCCGGAACGTGCGAGCAATCCTCGACTTCTATCGTCAGTCCCGGCACCGGTTTCTGGACATCATCGAGGGCCGGGTCTCGGCCAGTGATCCGATGGACCGACCGCACATTCGGTTTCGTGGCGACCTGGCCGAGCTGAGCGAGAAATGGTCGCATGCCCAGAACGATGCCCTGGGGTACTGGCTCTGGTTGACTTCGAAACTGGCGCTGGCGGGTGATCTGATTCTGCAGCCTGCCGATATTGAAGTCCTGATCCTGCTGCTGAAGTACTGGGACACGATTCAGTTCTGGCAGGACGAAGACAGCGGGCACTGGGAAGAGTCCCGCAAGGTCGCAGCCAGCAGTATCGGCGTGGCGGTCGGCGGTCTGCGCAGCTTTCTGGAGTGGCTAGCGCGCGGCCCCGGACGTGAACTCGTGCCACATGCAGCGGATGTCGAGCAACTGGCGACCCGTCTGCTTTCAAGCGGCCAGGCGGCACTTCAGCAGATCCTTCCGCACGAGTGCCGCAGCACAGATCCTTCGCAGGCCCGGCGCTACGATTCGGCACTGCTGTTTCTGCTCTACCCGATTGAACTGGGTGAGGAGGTCCCCGGCGCGACGATCGTCTCGGATATCTGCGAACACCTGCTGGGGCCGCATGGGATTCGGCGTTACCTGGGCGATTCGTACTGGTGTGCCGACTATAAGACGCTGCTTGGAGCCGATCAGCGGACCGCAGACTTCAGCGACAATCTGGGCTCCCGCGACCAGCTGCTGAAGCCCGGCATGGAAGCCCAGTGGTGTATCTTCGATCCGATCCTGTCGATCATCGCCTGGAAACGGTTCCGCGACCGCAGCCAGCAGCTGTTCCATTTGCAGCGGTCGCTGTCCCAGCTCACGACCGCCGAGTCACGGTTCGGGGCCTATCGCTGTCCCGAGTCGTACTTCTGCGAGGCCGGGACCTACGTGCCGAACGACATCACTCCGCTCCTCTGGACGCAGGCCAATCTGCGTCTGGCGCTGCATGTGCTGCACGAGTCACTGACGTAGCAGAATACGTAAGAATTCTGACGTAATGAGAGTCACGAGACGACGGACGGAACTCTTGCGAGTTCCGCTACACTGCGATCAGCCGCCGGGCGCTAGCCCACGGTTATCGAGAAGAAACCGGACGCTAGCGCGTTCCGGCTGATGCGGGAGGAGCCACCATGTCACCCGATCACCTGCTCGCCGATGAAGTCCTGAACCTCCTCAAGCATCACGAGGACCGGATCGTCTGTGCCGAGAGCTGTACGGCCGGCTTGGTCAGTGCCACCTTGGCAGCAATCCCCGGGGCCTCGCAGTTCCTGTGCGGCTCAGCTGTGGTCTACCGTGATGCGACGAAGACCAGCTGGCTGAATGTTCCCGCTGACGTCCTCAGTGCCCATGGTGATGTTTCTCACAAGACCGCCGTGCTGATGGCGGAGGGAGCCTTGGCTTCCACACCCGAGGCGACGATCGCCATTTCCATCACCGGCCACCTGGGTCCGCACGCACGCGACGGGCTCGACGGAGTCGCCTTCATCGGCTGGGCCTGGCGAGCGAAGTCGTCCCGCGCTGCTGGTTCAACGGCTCGCCAGATCCACCTGACCGGCCCAGCTCCCATTCCTCCGCACGAGATCGAACTCCGCGTCGCCCGCCAGATGGAGGCCATGCGGCAGGTTCTGCAGACCGTCGTGGCCTTCTACGCGTCGCAGAATTCGTGAGAATTCTGCCCCCTCCTGCTCCCCCTCTCCCCCCTCGGGATAGTCCCCCACCGAACGCCAGAATCCTGACGAATCCTGCGACTCCACCAGCCGCCATTTTTGCACCCAAGGCCAAACCCCGGCACTTCGACGAAGCTGCCTTTTCGGCATTGGCTCGCCCTACTGATTTGAGGCGAATTCATAAGCTATTTCCCCACAGACCTTTGCGACCTCGAAGCACGTTCCCCGCTTTCATGGCATCCCCTTTGCAATACTGCTGTGCGTCCCGCATCGCGGGTCACAACACAACATCTGGCCCTCGGCCCTAGGCCCTTACCCCTAGGCCTCCTCCGGAGTCCTCACCATGGCTGTCAGCGAAAAAATCATCGGCATCGACCTCGGCACGACCAACTCGTGCGTCTCGGTCATGGAAGGGGGCGAAATCAAGGTCATCCCCAACCAGGAAGGTTACCCCACGACCCCCAGCGTGGTCGCGTTCACCGACAAGGGAGACATCCTCGTCGGCGACCCGGCCAAGCGGCAGGCGGTCACCAACCCCAAGAACACGATCTACTCGATCAAGCGGTTCATGGGACGTCGGCACTCGGAAGTCGAGTCCGAAGAGAAGATCGTCCCGTATAAGGTCGTCGGCGGCCGCGAAGAGTACGTGAAGGTCGACATCAATGGGCGACAGTACACCCCGCCGGAAGTCTCGGCCCGCGTGCTGATGAAGCTCAAAGACGCCGCTGAGAACTACCTCGGACACAAGGTCAACAAGGCCGTCATCACCGTCCCGGCCTACTTCAACGACGCCCAGCGCCAGGCCACCAAGGACGCCGGGCAGGTCGCGGGCCTCGAAGTCTGCCGTATCATCAACGAGCCCACAGCTGCGGCTCTCGCGTACGGCCTCGACAAGAAGAAGGAAGAGAAGATCTGCGTCTTCGACCTCGGGGGCGGGACGTTCGACGTGTCGGTTCTGGAAGTCGAAGAAGGCTCGATCGAAGTTCTCGCGACCAACGGCGATACCCACCTGGGCGGTGACGACTTCGACGAAGTCCTCATCAACCACATCGCCAACTCGTTCCAGAAAGAGAACAGTATCGACCTCCGCAAGGACGCGATGGCTCTGCAGCGGCTCCGTGAAGCGGCCGAAAAGGCCAAGAAGGAGCTCTCGTCGGCTCAGAACAGCGAGATCAACCTGCCGTTCATCTGTGCCGATGCCAGCGGGGCCAAGCACCTCCAGCTGAACATCACGCGGTCGCAGTTCGAGAAGCTCATCGATCCGCTGGTCGAGCGCTGCCGCAAGCCGGTAGAGCAGGCTCTGAAGGATGCCAAGCTGACGCCGTCGCAGATCGACGAAGTAGTCCTGGTCGGAGGCTCGACCCGCGTGCCGATGGTCGTGGAACTGGTCAAGAAGATCTTCCAGGGCAAAGAGCCGCACAAGGGCGTGAACCCGGACGAAGTCGTCGCCGTCGGCGCCGCGGTCCAGGGGGCCATCATCGTCGGGGACGTGAAGGACGTGGTCCTGCTCGACGTCACCCCGCTCTCGCTCGGCATCGAAACCGAAGGGGGCGTGATGACCGTCCTGGTCGAACGCAACACGACGATCCCCACCACCAAGAGTCAGACCTTCTCCACAGCTGCCGATAACCAGACGGCCGTCACCGTCCGCGTGTTCCAGGGGGAACGCCCGATGGCCAACGACAACCGTCTGCTCGACCAGTTCAACCTGGAAGGGATCCCGCTGGCCCCGCGTGGGACGCCGCAGATCGAAGTCAGCTTCGACATCGACGTGAACGGCATCCTGAACGTGAAGGCCAAGGACAAGGGGACCGGCAAGGAGCATAAGGTCGAGATCAAGCAGTCGTCCGGTCTGTCGAAAGAGCAGATCGAGAAGATGCAGAAGGAAGCCGAACTCAACGCCGCCAGCGACAAGGCCAAGAAGGAACTGGCCGAAGCCCGCAACAAGGCCGAACACCTGGCCTACTCGACCGAGAAGCAGGTGAAGGAACTGGGCGACAAGCTGGACGAGGCGAGCAAGACCGCCATCGAAGCGGCTGTGGCGAAAGTCCACGAAGCCGCCAAGGGTGAGGACGTGGCTGCGATCAACAGCGCCGTGGAGAACCTGGAACAGGCGACCCACGCGTTGTCGAAGCACATGTACGAAGCCCAACAAGCCGCAGCGGCGAGCGGAGGGGGTAACCCCTCCGAGTCTTCCGCTGGCGGCGGCGGCGACGACAACGTGATCGA
>Ga0315901_10008946_pt1 | contig 11577 bp, 14 predicted proteins | sample LakEriMetagenome_10_FD_203761 | JGI IMG/M metagenome (GOLD analysis project Ga0315901, IMG submission 203761) | Freshwater fungal communities from buoy surface, Lake Erie, Ohio, United States - Buoy 2 MA116 | ecosystem: Environmental > Aquatic > Freshwater > Lake | place: USA: Lake Erie, Ohio...
CCTGCCCGAGCGCGTTACCGCTCGGCAGCCTGCCGGCCGCCCAAGTCGTCGAGCGCGCGCTGATAGCCGCGCGTGCCCACCTTGAAGCCGCGGTTCGAGAGGTCGGTCTCGAGCGACTGCTGCGCGAGCTGCTGCGCCGGCAGCATCGCCGACATCAGGTCGTTCGCCACACGGTCGCGGAAGGTGTTGTCGATCTGCGGCAGCGCCGGGTTGTCGCCCGTCGCCAAGCCGCGCTGCACCTGCTCGGTGCCGGTGCCGAAAGACATGGCACCCGTGCCGGGATCGACGCCGCCCACAAGGCCGGTCTGGCCGATGCCGCGCTGCACGGAGTCCGACATGGACCCGACGCCCATCTGCGGACCGCCGAAGTTGAAGCCCGACACCACGCCGCGCTGCCCGACGCCCGTCTGCAGCCCCGGCGTGTAGTCGGCGAGACCCGTCTGCAACTGCCCAGGCGTGCCCGCAGAGGTCAGCGACGGCAGGCTGTTCCAGTCGAAGGGCTGCTGGTACTCGCCCTGCACGCGGCCCATGAACGCATTCGCAAGGTCGCTGCGGCCCTGCTGGATGCCGATCTGCGAGTCGAGGGCGTTCTGCAGGCGCGGGTCGAGGCTCGTGTTCTGCGTCCACTCGGTGACCTGCTGCCCGGTCGCCGGGTCGGTCACCGCGCGCGTCGTCCACGACTCCGAACCGAACGGCGTGTTGATGTTCGGCCGGTTGGCGAAGTTCTGCGTGTTCAGATTCTCGCGCGATGCCTGCGCCTGCGCGTTTGCCGCGCCGGTGTAGTCAGGCGGCGGCGGCGTGCGTTTGCTGCCCATTCTCACTCTCCAGGTAGCGGCAGTTCTCGCGCCGCAGTTGCAGGATCACCAAGTCCCCACCCGGCGCACCGTCACGGATGCGCCCCACCTCCTCGAACCCGACGTGCTTGTCGAAGCGCAGCGCGCGCTCGTTCGTGGACGGCACCATGCCGATCAGCACGTTGAGCCCCGCCACGCCGAAGGCGTAGTCAAAACAGGCGCGGAGGAGCTCGCGCGTCACCCAGTTGCCCTCGCCCGCGACGTGCATCTCGCACGACGCGCCGTTCCACGCATCGAAGCCCACCACGCCGCGGATCTTCCCCTCCGGCGACACGTTCGCGATGCACTTGAGCCACGGCGTCGGCATGTAGCCGATGCGCTCGCAAAGCCACCGCGCAAGCAGGTCCTGATGCGCGGTCTGGATCACAGCATCGCCTCCTCGGCGCCGAAGTCGCGCATCATCAGGAAGCGCAGCAGCTCGGGGTCGAGCTGCAGTTCCGGCGCGCCCGGCGGCGGGGGCGGAACCTTCGGCTGCGCAGCCGGCGCGGGCGCAGCCTGCTCGGGCTCGAGGATCTGCGGCTGGTAGGGAATCTGCTGCGGGGGCAGTTCCACGCCCGGCATTTGATGGATGTAGTTCAGAAAGTCGAAGTCAGCCATCGACGGCAGCGGCGCACCCTCCGGCGCGGGCGCGGCGGCGGGCTCGGAGCCGAGCTCAGCGCGCTGGTTCGGGCGCATGTACTCGAGCAGCCCGAAGTCCATGTCCACAAGCGGCGGCTGCCCGCCCGGCGCGGGGGGCGAGGCCGGCTCCGTCACCGAGGGGTTCTCGGGCACCATGCCGCCGTAGAGGTTCTGGCCGCCGGGGCGCGGCGCAAGAACATCGAACAGGTCGGGGTTGTAGCGGAAGTTCGGGTTGTAGCCGTCCGGCAGCGTCACGCCGTCCACGAAGCCAGGCATGCCAGAGGTCTCGCGGTTGCCATCGCGCCCCCGGCGATAGCCCGGCGGCAGCCCGTCGCGCTCACCCGGCGGCGGGGTGGACTTCCTGATGTCTTGCGCAGGAGTGCTCGACGGGTCGGGAGGGCGTCGTGCCTTGGGCGATGCAGGAGGAGGACGAACAGGCATCACCAGCTCCCGACCCGCCGAACTCATCCACGGGTAGGACAATGCCTGCGGGCCGCTCGGGGCCGCAGGCGCGTTGCTCGAAGCCGCACGCAGGGCGGCGATCTTGGACTCAGCCATCACATCACCCCGCCGGCTTCAGTCAGCATGTGCGAAGACGTGAAAATCGTGCCCGGCAGGCCGCGCACCTTCATGCGCAGGCTCGCGTAGTAGCCGAGGCCCGTCGTGCCCACCCACGCCTGGTAGGAGTTCTGCGAGCCCGACCACACCGCCACGTTCCAGAGGCCGGTGTTCCAGAAGCCCGCGTTGGTCGTCGTGTACGAGGGCGAGCCGCCCACGTTCGCGAAGGTGTACTGCGTGTTGACCTGCAGCTTGACGGACGGCGGCGAGGAGCCGATGAAGATGGGCCGCGCGAGGCCGAACTTCTTGAGCGTCGCCGGGCTGCCGAAGGCGTTGAACGCCGTCTGCACGTCCCCCTCGATGGGGTTGCCGTTCGACCCGTCGGTCTCGACGCCGTCGTTGTTGCCGAAGAGCCCCTTGGCGACCCGGCCGTCCTAGAGGCCGAAGTAGAGCTGCCCGTTCAAGAGCGTGCAGCAGGCCATCGGGATCGCCGTGAAGGTACACCACGCGCCCGTGTTCACGTTCATCGCGTACTGCGTGTAGACGCCCGCGTCCTCGGGCAGCTTGATGACAAGCACGTCGCTCGAGGGGACGACGAAGATGTCCCACGACACCTCCTCGCGCAGCTTCGCGATGAGCGGCGAAAGCACCGACTGCACCTTCTGCGAGGGGCCGGGCTGGATCTCGCTGAACTGACCGTTCACGAGGCGCGACATCGGCACAAGGCCGAGCTCCGAGAGGATCATCACGTCGCCGCCGTAGGCCGTGAAGAACCGGCCGAACTTCGGCACCGGGCCGCAGTACCACATGCCGCGCAGGCCGAACTTCGTCGGGTCGGACGGGTCGGTGCCCGTCCACACGCCGATGTCACCCTGCGAGCCGACCACGACCAGGTGGTCGTCGATGCCGACGCCCGCGTCGAGCGTCCAGTTGATGAGGCCGCGGATGACGCCGCCGTTGCGCAAGAGCGAGCCCATCTCGAAGTCCGAGGCGGTGCCCGTGATGGCATCGACGGTGTCGAGGTAGTACACGCGCGAGTCGTTGTTCGGCACGAACCACACGCGGTTCTTGAAGACCGCGACCTCCTTGAGCGAGGCCGGCAGGCCCGTCACCGTGCGCTTGAGCCAGCCCGTGCTCGTGCTGTAGGTCCAGTAACCGGCGCCCGGTGACACCGCGAGCAGGAACACGTCCGCGCCGTTCGCGAACTGCGTCACGCTCCAGACATCGTCCGTCGAGCCGGTGCTCGCCTGCGCGAGCGACGGCGTGCCCGTCGTCACGTCGTAGATGTTGCCACCCGCCGCCGCAAAGACCTTGTTGTTCGCCGACGCGGGGGCGTTGTACGCGAAGATGGACTTGATGGGCAGCGCCACCGACGAGGTGTGGTACTGCCACCCCTTGCGGATGACCGTGCCCGTCTGCGTCGGGATCATGTTCTCGAGCACAAGCGCGTCGGTCGGCTGCATCGCGCTGATGGGGTCGCGGTAGTTGAGACCGCCCACCGGCGAGGGGATCGTGAACATGTCCGCCACGCGCGCGGCCGCGGCTCGGCGCGGCGTCTTGAACTGTGCGAGCGGGACGAGCGGCACGGTCAGTTCCCGTAGCCCGTGTCGGGCAGGTTGTAGACCGCGTTGATGTACGGATAGCGGCGCGAAGCCGCCATGTTGAGCACCACCGCGCCCTTCTCGTTGCCCTTGCGGTTCTCGAAGTTGACCTGGAAGTCACGCATCGCGGCGCTGCTGTCCAAGCCCTTCATCTCGAGCCACTTCACCCGCGCGAGCTGCGTGACAAGGTGCGAGTCGAGCAGCACCGTGTCGCCGTTCTTGTTCGCGCGGTTCTTGTAGAGCGTCGCGTTGTCGGCGTCACGCACCCACGCGAAGGACTGGTAGAAGAACGTCAGGTCCTGCGCCGCAGTCGGCGGCGCGAGGATGTAGATCTGGTTGCCGCGGATCTGCCAGTAGAACGACAGCGTCGGCAGCGTCTGCCGCACGAGCAGCTCCTGCCACGCCTGCGGCGAGACCGGCCCGATGGCCGGCCACTGCATCGTGGAGTTCCACTGCGTCTGGTCGATGAACTCGTAGAAGTCCTCGGGCAGCGTGAACGCCTGCTCCTTGATGCCAGGCGTGGACGCCTGGATGCTGAGGGTGTGGGTCTTCGTCAACTCCTGCCAGTCGGCCATGCCGAGCAGGTCGATGCCCGCGAGGTTGACGGACTGCACCATCTGGACCACGGCGGGGTCGGAGTCCCCCGCCGGGTCCGCAGGCGCTGGGAAACTCACCAGCTGCGCGACGTTCTGGACGATGGTCCCGAGCGTGTTGTCAGTGATGATCTGGTAAGGCATGAGGCACTACCCTCAGTTCTTCTTGCCTTTGGCGTCGTTCACCATCTTCGTCAGCGCCTCGAGCGAGACCTGCAGCTCCTCGATCTTGGCGTCGCGGCTCTTGAGCTCCTCGTTCATCTTCTCGAGCGGAGCGTTGCCCTTCGCGAGCTCGAGGAACGCCGCTGCGGAACGCTTGTCCTCGTTGAAGCCCATGAACTTCTGACCGAGCGAGTCCGGCGCAGCAGCGAGCTGCTCGACGGTCTGCACGTTGAAGTACTTGTACTCCTCGATCTTGCCGGAGGTCATGCGCGGCAGCGCCGTGAGCGGCGTGCCCTCGACGCTGTTGCCCTGGCCGGTCTTCCACTTCTCGTAGCGCGCGGCGAAGCGGCGCGCGTCGATGGAATCGACCGGGCGGTCGATGACGCTCAGCTTGTCGCCCGGCACCATGATGCGGATGCAGTCCACCTCGCGGTAGATCGGCCGGCCGGCTGCCTTCGAGTCGCCGAGGTGCATCATGGGCTTCCTGTAGAATTGCACGAACAGCTTGTCGTCGTTCACGAACCGGGTCTCGTCGAGGCCGGGCGCGTCGAGGACGCTGTTCCAATCTGTTGACGCTGTGGTGGCGTTCACCTGCATGGAACTGTTCTCCTTCTGGTTGTGGAAAAGGGGCAGTGCGGGAATTACCCCGCACCGCCCCGCTCAGCTGTTGGATTACAGCGTGGTGCCGACGGTCGGGTAGCTGATCACCGCGTCCGGGTTGGTCGCGGCGGCGCCGCCGGTGGCGGTGCCGAGCACGATGCCGAACACGGCCTCCGAACCGGCGGTCGCGTCGTCGTCGAGCGCGCCATCGGTCGAGGTCGTGTTGAGGCGCGTGCCCTTGGCGGCCGATGCGAGCGTGCGCACGCTGCCCTTGCCGTACACCTGGAACCAGCCGTACTGGTTGTCCGCGAGGGCAACCTGCGCCACGCCCACGCGCGAACCGAAGCCGGCGGTGCCGGGCGTGGTTGCGGTGACCGAGATCAGCTGGAAGTCGAAGCCGGTCGCCTCGACGCACACGTACCCCGCGCCGGTGATGGCGCCGTTCGCGCGACCGTAGATGAACTCCTGGTAGCCGTTGACCGGGTCGTCGTAGCCGCCGAGGGTGCCGAGCCGGAAGTCGGGGACGGCGGTGGCCGCGGTGACCGTGGTCTTGTCGATGCCGATGATCTGAGACATGTCTGTTTCTCCTGAGAAGAGCCTCGGTAGGCAGGGGTCACCTACCTACCAAGGCAAGGTGACCCCCACCACGAGGTCATTAGTTCTGGATGCGGCCCTGGAACTGAGCGCCCGACGAGCAGAGGTTGCCCGCCCACGCCAGCACCTGAACCTCGGCGTCCTGGTTCACGGCGTACCGCTTGGTCGGCGACAGCGAGACCATGTTCCGGTCACGATGCGGCCGCAGGAAGAGGTACTTCGTGTTCAGCATGAAGCCGGTGTTGGCCGGGCAGTAGCCGCCGATGCCGCCGTCCAGGACCACGTCGGCGTCCATGAACTTGAGCGTCGGGAAGCCGAGGCTGCCCTGCGCCGGGTCGGTGAAGCGCTGGTTCGCCTGCAACGACGCCGTGTAGATGCCCCAGTAGTTGGCATCGAGCACGATGAGGTCGGGACGATCCGAGCCGCGCACGAGCGACGCCCAGAGCGTGTTGAGGCCAGTCTGCATCTGTGCGCCCGTGGCGGGCGGCGTCACGCCGGCGGCCGAGAAGTCGTACAGCTTCGACTGCCAGAACGACCAGGTGGCGCGGTCGATGCCGCCGTAGGTGCCGGTCGCCGGGTTGGAGGGCACAGCGGCGTTGAGGCCGGTGATTTCCTTACCGCCCGAGCCGGTGCCGTCGGAGTAGATCGACTGCGCGAGACGGTTCGCCATCGTGGCCTCGGCCACGTTGATGCGAGCCTCGAGCAGGTCGATGAACGCCTCGCGGCCGCTGTTCTGGAGCATCTCGAGGCCGCTCATCACGACCGGGCAGGCGAGCTGCTTGATGCTGAACTCGGCGGCCGAGATCACGTCCTGCGCGGCGATCGGCAGGGTGTCGTAGCCCGAGTAGAAGGCGGCGTTGCCGTTCTCGGCGAAGCTGAGCTCCTGGAAGATGGACGAGCCGCCGCCGAACGGCTTGATGTTGCCGCGCTGCTGCAGGCGCGCGAGGAGCGCGTTGTTGCGGGTGACGTTGTCGGCGATCGAACGCGACCGGTTCTGGATGGTGGTCGCGACGATGTCGCTCACGTTTGCGAATGCCATGATTGAAACTCTCCACAAAAAATTGAACTGGGGATCACTCCCCGCCCTTTTTCGTGGCCTAAACGAACCTGTTCAGTCCGGTCAGTCGCGGTGGGCGAATGCGGTATTCCGCGAATCGCTCCGTCGAGCTTCGGTGGCTGCGGCGCTGGGCACACAACGGGCACGGCGAACCATGCCCGTTGTGTTTATACCATCATCGTGCGGTTTGCACAAGAGCCGCTTCGATGGCCGAGCGGACATCGGTCGGCGTCGGGGCGGGACCGGCCGGCGCGGCCGAGCCCGACACGCTCACCGCCGCCCGCTTGGCGCGCGCGGCAGCGTCGTTCACCTGCTGCGCGCCCTGGGAGCGCGCGCGGGTCTCGAGCGCCGAACGCACCCGCGGGTTCGTCAGGCAGGCCTGACGGTAGGCGTCCTGCAGGGTCAGCTCCCGGCCGCGGCGCTGGGCGACTTCCATCAGGTCGGCCATGTCCTCGCGCACGTCCCCACCGAACTCGGCCTGCTCGATGAACCGCTCGACCTCGGAGGCCGCCTCCTGCTGCGCGCGCTGCGCTTGGGCGGCCTGCTGCTGCTGGAACTGCGACATGAACTGCTGCACCGGCGCGAGCTGCTGCTGCAGGATCTGCTGCACCTGCGTCGAGGCGGCGTCGCCCCGCGGCACCTCCCCGGCCAGCGCCTGGTCGAGCTGCTCGATGAAGTTGTTGCCGAACCGGCCGACCCCGAACTGCTTGACGATGCCGGCGACCATCGTCGCGAGCTCCGGCGCCGTGCCCGTGCGCAGCCGCGCCGCGGTGCTCATCAGGTTGTCGATCGCCTGCAGCGGGTTGCTGTTCTCGGCCTTGATGAACATCTCGTAGGGCCGGATGACGTTGGTCAGCTGCTCGGTGAAGCGGCGCGCCTCGACCGACTCGGCGAGCGCACGCTGCGTCTCGGACTCGCGCCGGGCGACCTCCGCGCGCACATCGGGCGGCAGCGCCGCCCAGTGCTCACGCACGTCCGGCCGCCACGACGCTGGGGCCCGCTCCTGCGGCGCCGGGCGCGGCTCGGCCTTCGGGCCGGGCTGGATGGCCGGCGTTGCGTCTTCCGCATGCTGTTGCGGCTGCGCCACGGACTCGGCCTTGGCCTCGGTCGGCTTGAAGCGGCCGGACTCGTCGCGCACGCGCGAGGGCGAGGCGCTCTCCGGCGAGGGCGCCGAGACGGGCTCTGGGGCCGAAGCAGGGGCGCTCTCGGCGGCGATGGGCTCGGGGGCAGGTGTCGGGTCGGATGCGGGCACGGCCGCCTCCAGCGCGTCCCTGATCGTGGTGGGGTCAGACATGGGTCACCTCTTGGATTGAAGTCGTTCGATGGCCTCGCGGATGTCCTGCTTGCGCACGGAGCCGCCCTGCTGGTAGTACCTCTCGCGCTCGACCTTGGCCTTCGCCCAGGTCTCCTTGAAGTCGTCCGCGGTCGTCAGCCCCGTGCGCTTCATGTACTCGCGGTGCTTCTTGCGGCTCGAGATGTCCGCACCGCCGGGCGCTGCGAGTCCGTCATAGTGCCGGTCACCCCACAGCGCGCTCAGGTGATTGAGCGCGTCCTTGCGGCGCGGCGGCTCGGTTGCGCCGATCTCCACCATCTCGCCCGATTCGGGGTCGTATCTGTAGCGTCGTCTGGTCATATCGTCCTCAGTTCAGCAACAGCAGCCATTCCTCGCGGCGGCGGCGCTGGATGCGCCGCATCCGCTCCTGTACCTCGACCTCGAACGCCGCAGCGGCGAGCTGCCGCGCGCGCTCGGAGTCGGCCTTGCGCGCCTCGATGCCGGCACGCTCGAGCGCCGCCGAGACCATCCGCGCCACCTCGCCCGCATCAAGCGACGCCGGCACCGGGATGGCGATGCGCTGGCGCCGGGTGAGGATGGCGACGCCCTCCTCGCCCCCGGCGGCCGTCTCGACCACCTCGGCCTTCTTGGCCTTGAGCGGCGCGACTGCGGCCTCGATCTGCTCGCGGAGCCGATCTCGCTCGCGGCGCTCCTCGTCGAAGTCGCGCTGCTTGCGCTTCGTCGGCGGGCCGTAGCCGCCGCGCGTCTCGACCACGATGGGCGTACCAGAGAACAGCAGGTTGGCGTTGTCCCCGGCGTAGGTGTAAACGCCGCCGTCTGCCAGCAACACGAACGCCCCCGCCTGCGTATAGGTCAGCGTGGCATCGTTGCCCGCATACGAGTAGGTGCCGCCGTCGGCCGCCAGGGCGCGATTGACGCGCAGGTCGGCGTTGTTGCCGCTGTACGAGTAAACCCCACCATCCGCCGCAAGGTTGAACGCCCCGGCGGTCGTATAAGTCAGCGTGGCATTGTTGCCGCTGTACGAATACACCCCACCGTCAGCGGGCAAGACAAAGTTGCCGCTGCTGGCGCTTTGGAGCAGCGTCAGAAGCATGCTTTACGCAACCGTTCGGAGTTTGTTCAGCGTGTCCTGTGTTTCCTCGATCTGCGCGTCGATGCGATCAACCTGCGCCATATCGCCAAGCGCAAGCGCTGACCCGCGAACGCTATGCAGATTCGCAAGCCGCCGCTCACACGCCTTGATAAGTTCCGCGATTGTCATGTCAAATTACCATCTGCCGCAGCAGAACTTGCGAAGTGTTGAGAAGGAAATACACGTAGTAAATTTCGGTTGCACCGTCCTTGTAGACGACATCGAAAGCCGTGTCGCCAACGATGGCGGCACCCTGCGGATAGAGCGCCGTAGACCACGGGAACAGTTCGGAGCGCGCAAAGTCATACGCGAACCACCGCCCCGTCGCGTCCTTCTGGATGTAAAGCCGCCCACCGTGTAGCGCGTACTTCGTGCCGGTGGTGAAGGTTTCCGCGTTCGGCGCGTAGACGACACCGCTGACCCAAGTGTTCGCGCTGATGTCGTAGTAGTCGAGAACACCGCCGGCCCCGCCTCGGAAGGAGTAGATGCGGTCGCCGTTGATGATGGCCGACTCGTTGTTCCAGTCCGCAGCCTCGACCGAATGCACCCAATGCCCGCTCATGCCCGCGCCCGGCGCAGCAGCTCGCGCAGCAGTCGGCGCAAGCGTCGACCAGGTGTTCGCGGAGATGCTGTAGCGGTACAGCGTTACGGCGTTGTTGCCCATGTAGTACAAGAAGTCGTCATTGCCCGAGATAGCATAGGTCGATGTCGCATCCGGCGTGGTCGTCCAAGTCGCAACGGTCAGCGAGTCGGCGGTGTTCGCCGTGATGGTGCGAATCTGCCCCGCGCCGGTTCCACCAGTGATGCGGACTTGGTAATTGATCCACTGGCTCGCCGTCCAAGTCTTGCCGGTCTGCACAAGCGTCGTTGCGGTAGCCGAGGTCGCCGTGCCCGTGGCGAAGTGCTTGAAATCGCCATCAACCATTGAAGGCGTGGCGATGAGTTTGCCGTCCGTTGCAAGGGTTGCCGCAAGACCGGTGATGGTCAGCGTCGTCCATGTGTTCGTCGCGTAGTCGTACACGCGGAACGATCCCGCCGCGAGGGTGCCAGAACCCAGCACATAGAAGCGCGGGGTCATCAGGCGGTAGGTCGTCGATGCCGAGAACGCGCTTGCCTGCGTTGCGACCGTGATGACGGCGTTCGTGCCGATAGTGTTCGATACGATGTCCAGCACCGCGCCGTTGTTCGGGCCCGACATGATCAGAATCTTGTACCCGCGCAGGTCACGCGCAAGAGTCTGGTTCGTCGTGATGGTCGAGGTCGTGCCAGCCGTCGCAGTCAGCGAGGCAGCGCCAACCGTTGAACCCGTTGACCACGCGCCTGCGGTGCCGCCTGCGCCTGCCGCAAGAGTTCCCGCGAGCGCGGGCGAGGTGATAGTTACCCAACCGTCCTCGGACGGGTTGTACATGAACGCTTCGGTCGTCGAACGCACAAGCATCTGCTGCTGACGAAAGTGCCGCGAGGAAATGACCATCGCGCCAGCAGCCGAAGCAGCAGGCGCGGGGGCGCAGAACTCCCAGCGCTTGAGGTCAAGGATTTGCCGATTTCCGTTTGTGGTCGCCATTTAGGTCACCGAGATGTTGCGTCGAAGGGAGTCCGCTTGCAGGTGCATCAAAGCGGGGATTTGGTCGTTCGCGGCAAAGCCGCCAACCTGCGCTTGGTTCGTCACCGTCGAAACCGTCGAAACCGTCGTGATTGTTGAGAGGCTTCCCGAAACAGTTGCGTTAAGATTTGCCGCCGTCGCCTGCCGCGCCTCGAAAATCGGCTGGCCGAGGAGGTTCGGCAGAGCAAAGCCGATGCTCTTGGTCAGCGAGCTCGTCGCGATCCGCAGCGCCTCGAGGGCCTCGACGAGTTCGCCATAGGAAGCATTGACGGGCATCGGGTTAGCCGACGAAACATCGACCGCTGTACCGTCAGCGCCTACGCCGATCTTTACCCGTTGATGCAGTACGCCAGCAATATCGTCGGCAGCGACTATCGCGCCTGTGCCGGGTGTATATCCAACATTGTCTGCCATAAATTACTTCCTTACGACAGCGTGATGGCAGCGCCAGTAAAGTCCACGGTAAAGGTTTCGGCGTTCGCCATCGTGATGCTCGAGCCGTAGTCCCACCACCCGACGAGCGGATCGCCCGCCACGGTGTCGTCGTACAGCACGACATAGCGGAACGGGCCGACAGCGCCAGATGCCGTCATCACCAGATCCGCAAGGACGAGCGTGTAAGTGCCACCCGTCTGCGAGGAGCTGGTCGTCGAGACATTGCGCGACGAAAGGTTGGTGTACGAAATCTGCGTGATGTCAGCCAACACACTGTTGGTCGCAACCGGCGCGGTGTTGGAGAGGGCAATCACGAACTGGTCGGAGCCGAGGTTTGCACCCTCGACCATCGTCTCTGCCCATGCCTGGAACTTGTTGTACGTCGCCATGTGCTACCTCAATTGATGACCGGCGGACCGCCAGGCGGCAGGCCGGCCGGACTCTCCGGCTCGTCCACCTCGCGCACCTCGACGATC
>Ga0315901_10008947_pt1 | contig 11576 bp, 10 predicted proteins | sample LakEriMetagenome_10_FD_203761 | JGI IMG/M metagenome (GOLD analysis project Ga0315901, IMG submission 203761) | Freshwater fungal communities from buoy surface, Lake Erie, Ohio, United States - Buoy 2 MA116 | ecosystem: Environmental > Aquatic > Freshwater > Lake | place: USA: Lake Erie, Ohio...
CTGCGAGTGATTTTTTATCGTCAATTGATAAAGGAGCTGGTTGTTGGCCAAATACTGTTTGTTTTTCTTCTCTTTCGTACAATAAGTCACGTAATGTTTGTAATTTGCTTTTCATATTTTATATCCTACATTTACCATCTTCGCATAATATTGATGTAATAATGCTATTTACACCTGCGTATTTATTTGTTGTTATATTTTTATTAACAGATTCATTCATTTTAGTAGGGCGCATAAAAGCCCCATGAGTTGATGGGTTTGAAACAAAGTCCCAACAAATCAATTCAAAATCTTCTTGTACTTCTACTACGCCTTCACTGCGTAATTCTTTAACTGATCCCATTCCTCTACTAGAAATACCTAAAGTAATTCCTGCTTTGAAAAGTGACTTTAAAATATTACCTGATGGAGTATCTAGAATTTGTACTGCTCCACATAAATCATCACCTTTCCACCAAATCTTTAAAACATTGTGCGACACGTTGTTTAAATTAACTACAGATGATTCTGGATGATCTAATTCTCCTAATGCTCGGTGTTGATCAATATATTCGGTTTGATATCGTTTACATTCTCTTTCTAGAATATGTTTAGGATATACTCGGCCGTTTTGATTTTTTGCTCCAGCTCGTTGCAATACACCTTGCACAACTACGCCACCTGGAATTCCATATGCAGCGCCAGATTGTTCAGTCAATGTTCCGACAGGTTTAAATGGTATATATTCTACGATTAACTGTTTTGACATATTATTCTCCTAATGCTCTTACTCGTTCTGATATTTTTATTAATCGTTCTGAAATTTTATTTAATGCACCTTCTACAGACTTCCCGTATCCATCTTTAGCCATCCCAGACTCTGTTTTTAATCTAGCTGTATTTATAACAAGTTCTTCAACTTCACGTAAACGTTTAGCAACTTCTTTAATAGTATGTTTTATTTTAGATTCTGGAGTAATCTTTGGATCTCCTGTTGCAAAACGTTTATATGATTCTATAAGTTGTTCGTATTTAGAATCCATTGCTTCATATACATTTTTATCTGTTTTATTTTTTATGCCAGACCAGTCATATTCAACACGTGACTTTTCTGTTACATGTGCGGGACGATTTGAATATTTTTGATATGATTTTAGTAATGGTTCTGTTGGATATTTGTATTTTGCATGTTGCCATTTTGCGTCATTATCAGCATATGCAAACTTATCCATATATTCTTCTTCATCAGATTCTGGTTTTTGATACTTGCCAGGTCGATATGTTGGCGGAGTATTAACCGATTCTTTAACGCGTTTCATTCCACCTTGGCCAATAGTATCATCATCAGCCACTCCGATGAAATTTTTAGACATATATGCACCAGCACCTGCAGATGTAGAAGCTTCTTCTAATTCATCATTTGCAATATCATCAACAATTTCATCAGTTTTATCGATAGCTTCAAATGCTTCTTCTATTTGTTGTAAGAATGTTTTCATTTGTGTATCTCATTTAATTCATCAACTAAATCCATATATCGCATTAAATTTAATACATGAGATTCTTTTATTTTTTTAATAGTCTCTACATTGCAAAGCATTTCCGAAAGTTTTTCAACTTTAATTTTTACTACTTTATCATCAATATGTTTTGCATGTTCTGACAATCGTTTTTTAATAGTTGGAATAATGCTCTGAACATATTCTCGCAATGCTTCAGTATCATTAACGTGTGTAATATACTTATTCAATAGCTGTTTTTGTGATTCTGATAATACCTCCGAATACGTACTATTAAATTTATCTATAAGAAGTTTATATGTTAATAATCTTATATTCTTATCTTGTTTTGCAAATGATTCCATTACCGGATCGCGTTGTTCAACAATTTTAGGTTTTGGTAATGCATGTTCTAACAATACGGTTTTACACGCCATTAATTGTTTTGGATTATCCGTATCATTATATTCAAATAACAGATAAATAGAAGCTAATTCTTTATAATTGTTAATGTGAATTTTTGACATATTTTCAAATACAAAATTTTCAGAAATTTCTTTAACTAGATTATATTTTTGACGTTTTAATGTATTATGATTTAATTTATTGTGGGCTTCTTTAACCGTACGCATAAAATCTAATGCACGAGCTTCTGATTTATGCGATTCTTTTATTAATGCATTGTACAATTGTAACTCTTTTGATAATTCCGTATTTCTTCCAAAATATTTTTTTATAATATCAATTGTAATAGATTTGTCTGAAGTTAAAGTTTCTGAAGTTAGTTTTCGTACTAACATTTCAAATAAAATGCCGGTGTTTTTGTATTTTGAATGTTTTAGTTTTTTCATACCAATACGATACTTTTAAAATAAATATGTTATAAAATATTATTCTCGTCTAATAAAGTTCCGGCATCTGAATCTGTTTTTTTATTTTTTGTTATAGATTCTGATATAATGGAATATGTTTTTCCGTATTTAGATTTTTTTAAAGTTTTTAGAATACCTTCATGAGCTAAATCTAATCTACGTTCGCGTCTTGGATCTGGTAAAAATGCAGACTTTTGATTTTCTACATCGAAGCTTTGATCTATTTCTTTTTTACCTGTTGGATCCCAACCAAATGCATTTTTATGTTGTCCGAATTTAATTCCTTCTTTTGGACGACCGCCTTTATCTTTTTCTTCTACATCATCTGAGCTCATATGCATTGATGCTAAATCGTGCGGAGTTCCGTATGATACCCCTGTTACTGCAGGATCGTTACCTTCTTGTTCAAGTTGATTTTGCCGGAATCGTAATTTTAAATCTTCAATAACATTAGTACGTTCTTGCAACCATTGGTCTTCAGACATATTAAAGATATATTCATATATGTATTTGTCTGAAACTAGTTTTGAATCTTTCATTGCTGTTGCTAATGTCATTTTTTCAGTCATTAATGCAACTTTTTGTTGATCATATACAATTGAAGGAGCTGTTAATTCTAATTCAAATCCAATTAAATCTTCATTATCATATCCTTGTGCATATAAATGTATGATTGCAATTTTATATAATTCTGATACGACTATTTTTTGAATACGTTCAATTGTTCTTGCAAAACGTATATCCATCGATGCTAATGTAGTTTTACCTTCAACTGCTTCGGCATATCCTAAAAATGGTTTAGGAATTTTAAGAGCAGCCATCATTTTATCTTTAACGTAATTAATATCGTCAATACCCGTAAAAGTCATACCTGGCAATGTATCAATTGATGTTTGAGATTGTCCTCCTCGAACTGGTAAATAATAATCTTCCAACATGTTGTTAAGATTAAACTTCAAATTGTAATTACCAGTATTCTGATCTACGTGAGGAATTTTTTTCATTTTATTGATAACTTGTTCCATGAATGTATCAACTTCGTTTGGTGGAATATTACCAATATCAATTTTAAAAATACGTTTTTCTGGTGCGCGCATTATTCTGTGAATAAGCATTGCATCTTCTAACATTGTAAGTTTTTGAAATTCTTTACGAGCGCCTTCTAACATTGATTTACCATATGGTAAAAAGTTAGAATCCGATAACATACGAAAATGCGCTACTTCAAAAACATCATACATTAAGTTAGGACTAGAAGCATGACGAAATTTAATTTTATAGTCGCCAGTTTCTTCATCAAATTCTTCCCAACGTTCTACTTCATAGCTTGAAAAAGGACGAGCATTGATAATACCTATTTCTTCTGCAATATCTAATTTCAAAAAGAAATCTCCGTATTTAGTCATGTTTCTAATCCATGGCCAAAGATTGAATTCTATGTTTAATACATCATAAAATAAATTATAAAGTATTTTTTGAACTTGCGTTTTATTACATTTAATTGTTAAAATATCACCGAATTGATCTTGTAAAGTAGACTCATCGGAATATATATCAAGTGCTGCACTTATGATAGGATCTTTATCCATCATTTCGTAATCAGTGTATAACTGCATACGATTTTGATGCATATAATAATTCGAATCATATCCTCCAGATCCACCTACACGATGACGATTTGTACCATGTAAACGAGTGTATCTGTCAGCAACTTTTGTTTGATTGAGATTACCATAAGATTGTAAACGGTTTGTATCTACAACTTTAATTTGATCTTTTCCATATGCACGTACGATAACATTCGTAGCAAATAGATTTTGTAATCGTTTTCTTAATGATGCCATATAATTTTTTTAATATAAATATAACTAATTTTAGAACAAGACGAATTTATAACAACCAAGTTAAAGTTTCATCGTCTGTGCCATTATTCCATGACCAACCCGTGTCTTGTCTACGCTGATTGTTAGTATATATCACCGGGTCTGTTTTTTTGAAATGCGATAACGCACGTTTATTTAATTCAATTCCATGTTGGCGTAATTTAAGTGAAGTATCTCGTAACCATAATCCGATACAAAATGCCATTACTAAGTCATCGTTATATCCATTTTGCGATTGAGCTTTTCCATTTAACCAAACAAAAACAAATAATTCTTGAATCAATCTTTTTGATCTAATTACCGGAGTTCGTTCTCGCATATACATTTCTAGTGCTGAAATCATTAATGGGCGGGTACGCGATGTTGTAGAAACACCCGGAACCATTTGCGATTTATCTTTTGTATCATAACCTTTTTTAAGTTGTACGTCTATATCAACATATCCGTCATCTTTATATGTATAGAATAAATTTTCATAATTACGATCTAATGCAGGTTGAATTGCAGCCCATCCTATATTCGCATTTTCAATTGCTAGTAAGGCATTATTCCATTCTGTTGCAACTGATACGAGCATATTACCAAAATCTTTTGGAGGAAGTTTTCCTTTATATTCTGCAACTTGTTTAATATCTTGTACATCGATAACATGAAAAGTAGACCAGTCACCGCCGTCACCACGAGCAACGTCAGCTACTACTACATAATCTTTTTCATAATCCGGATATTCCCATATCCAATATGCATTATCATACCCTCGCCGTTCTATAGGGTCAGAACATTTTTGTTCATATTCCAACAATACGGCACCATCTACTACAGTATGACCTGATGAAATAAAGTCACAATCACATTCTTGTGCAGCTCCGCGTTCGCCTAAAAGTTGCGTTTGTTGATCACGCCAAGCTTGGTCTCGTTCTGGATGTACGGTCCAATGCAATTTAATTGTATGAAATCCATTTATTTCTTGTTCAGCTTCAGACCAAACAGAATGAAACCAATTACCTACCCCGTTCGGCGTAGATAAAACAATTGCACCACCACCTGTTGATAGTGTTGCCTGCGATGCTATCCATATTTCTTCAATATTTCTAATGAATGCTGCTTCATCTATAATTAGCAATGATAATGCTTCAGAACGTGCACCGGTGGTTGCAGATGATACTGCTTTTATTTGTGATCCGTTTTTAAATTTAAGAGAAAGTTTATTGTCAGCTTCAATATTTCCTTTCAACCAACTTGGCAAATTGTCGTGCATTACCCGTACTTTAGTTACTAAGTTTTTTGCTACTTCTTGAGTTGTTGCAATAACAAGTACGTTAAAGTCTTGTTTGAATAGCATACTCCAAAGAGCAAATCCAGCTGAAAGTGTTGATATACCTAACTGACGCGACTTAAGTATTACATTGTATCTATTATCTCGTAATTCAGTTAATGATGTTTCTTGAAAAGGGAATAAATTAAACTTTATCTTTCCTTTTTTAGGATGTTGAATATAACAATATTGTCTCATAAAAAACACCGGATCTTTAGCACACATTGCATATTGTTGCTGAATAATCTGTTTTATGTTTTGTTGAGACATATTATTTTAATATTTCGTTGATTAATATGCCAGAACCTAAAGATGTAAAAATACCTAAACCAAACCATATGTTTTTATTATCATACCATTTTGGTTGTAGACGTTTTTCTCGTTCAACATATAAATCAATATTTTTTTGTAATAATGCTACTTGTTGTTTTTGTAACGCAATTTGTATAGAATCTAAATACATTACAGACTGTTGCTTTTTTATTATAAGTTGTTGTTTGGAAATAATATCTGCGTTTATTTCATCAACTTGCCAAAGCGAATCTAATGTATTTGAAATATCATTTAATTCTTGTTCTGTAAAACATGTATCTGGTACAGACTGTGAAAATATGTATAACGGAAATAACAATATAACTAATAATATTTTCATTTCTTTTTTCTTTTATTAGTTTTACTTAAAATATTTTCTTTAGCTCGTTTTGCTGTTTTGGTAGTAGTTACAGTAGCTGTTTGTTTTTTATCTTTTAAATTTTTAACATCTGAAATTAATTGTGCAATATCTTGTTTAACTTGTTTTTTTTGATCTTCGATTGCATCAACTTTTCCGGTAATTATATCTACTTGCTGATTGTTAGCATCAATTTGTTTTGCTGTTTTTGCTTGTTGTTTGTTGTCATGTTTCTTTTTTGCTGCAACAGCAATTCCGAATAGTGCTAATATTGCGCCTACTATAATAGCCCAATATTTTTTAATTGTTTTCATTTTGTTCTCCATTTAATCTTTTTATAAATCGTTCTTTAAATTCTGCAAAGCTTTTTTCTATTTTTTCTTCAAATTCCTCCGGGGTCATTTGAGCAGCCCAAGTTTCTAATTCTCCATCTCCATTTACAACAAACTTAGATGCTTGAGTATATGTTTGTTTAAGCATTTCAACATCTTTTTCTGCTTGTTGTAACCAAGCTTCTGCATTTTGTCGTATGCGTTGTTTTTCATATTCTTCATATGTTCCCGCTTTGCGCATTTCATGTTCCCAATCAATTGTACAATCTAAACACATTCCATTTAGTTTACGCATTTTTTCATCTGATCTACTAGGAGTGAAACATGTACATGTGTCTTTTCTGCAATTTGGAAATTTGCGTAGCTCGTCTCGTACTTCTTGAAATACTTCTGTATTTTTTGTTTTTCGAACTCGGAAGCCGTCTTTTTGTTCGATAACCCATACCATTCCGGATGTGTCGGTTTCTTCCCACGTATCGCCAACTTCATGTCGTTCTGATTTACGTGCTTGTGCTTCAGCATCAGAAAACCCAACGGTTTTTTTAGTTTGGAACTTGTGCGTGCCATCGATCATTTGTTGAATGGCTTTGATGTTTTGTAACTTGTTTGATTTTGGCATATATTATTTAGTTTTATTAGTTGTCGCTGCAGCTGGCTTTATTTTAGCCAATCTTCGAAGAATCATTGTTTTAGCTAATTTCAAATCTTTTGCACCTAATGCAGATAATGCTTTTGCTAAAGGATCAAAACCAGTATCTACTAACATGTTAGGACCCGATTGATCAGCCAATGTTTCTTCCCAATACTTTAATGCAAGTTTTTGTTTAGCAATTTTTTCTTGAGCTTTATCTTCTGGTGTTTCTTCTTTTTCTGCTGCAGGTTCCTCAGGTTTTTCTGCTGGGGGCGTTGTTCCTCCTGCAGGTGGGGTAGCAGGTGCGGGTGGAGGAGCTGTTGCATCGCCTGCAGGTGCTGGAGCGCCGGCAGGTGCTGGAGCTGTTGCGTCTCCCGCGGGCGGCGGTGGAGCAGCTGCCCCTGTTGGAGTTTCTTCTGCTGGTGTATCTTCTTCTGGTGTATCTTGTTCAACAAGCATTTTAACAATTCTTCTACGAACATACTCTCGAACTAAACGCTCACGCTGCTCTCTAGTCAAATTTTCTATTTTATCTTTAATAACATCTGAAACATCTTTTTCTTCTTTATCTTGACGTTTTTTAAATACTTTGGCTGCATGTTTTGCATCATACTCCCCAACTTCTAAATCTTTGTATAAACGATCATCGGCATTATACTTTACATCATATTTCCCGTCATCTACCGTTTCTTTATCAGTTTTACGTAATACGTTGCTCTGTTTTTGTTTAGTAGAATATGGATTCAATGCTCCGGTTTTGTCATCCGTAGTATAATCTTTTAAATCTTTTCTTGATTTATATTTTGTATTTTCTGGTTTTTTGTATTTGCTTTTGTGTTTTTCAGCCATTGCATGTCCTATTTTTTTCTTATAAATATAAATATCACCGTGCGTACTTTAATACCCCTAGTATTTGATTAACAGGGGCAAATGCTCCGGTTAGCTTGTATGTATTGCCTCCGTATATAAATACTACGCCTTCGGATGGTACAATTGCTTCAAAACCGCCTAGGCGTTGTATACGACGTAATTCGTGTTCTAGCTTTTTAATGCTATTAATATCTTGAGTTGTTTCTAGTTCTCTAATTAGATCTGCTAAATCTCTTTTAAGTTCTTGTACTGATTGAGATGGATTTGCTGCTAAGAAATTTTCTGCATTACGTAAAACAACTGCTCCTAATCTTAAAAATACGCTTTCAAATGGTTCCATGTTTTGTTTGTAATACGTTTTAAAATCTTTTTTATCAAATTCAGTTACCCAAGCAGAAAATTCCGGATTCGTAATTTGTTTTTTAAGTGCCGTAATATTTGCTGACTTATCAAAAAATGCCCAACGGTTTATTAATGCGTTTAAAATATCTTGCGGAATTTCATAATCAAATGTTCCAGCTTTTTCTATTATTATATCTCCCCACCATGCTCTATGATAATCAGAAATTAAATCTGTATCACGTAATCCATATCTATTTCGTAATTGATCTACTTCATTAAAAAATGCAACTTGTTGATCTTCAAAATCTGATAATCTACCGATTTTAATGCGTTGTGGAGGAATAAAAGAAAATGTTTTTTGAAGATGTGCGTTTGCATCTTGAATGATTCCTTGCAATGTTCCGCCGCCTGTTAAGTCAGTCTGAACAACATTTCCGGATTCATCATATTCAACTAAATTGTGAAATTGTAATACTGCTACATCGTATGAAATAACATTTTTAGTTGCGGGATAAATAATTTCCATGTTAGCAAATACTCGTCCATTTTTAAAAATACCATCTAATGTCTGCGGATCAACACGTGTAAATGCTTCTGCTAAATCTTCTGCTGCATTTCCGAATGCATCTGATATAGGGCCTCGTCCTCCAAATTTATCTTGAATTTCTTGTACTGACATCGGATTAATTACAGTACCTTTGTTACGAGCAAAACCAATTTGTCCATTTTTATATGTTACTTGAATATTCTGTCCATCAGTTTTTTCTGTTACTGCTGCTTCAATATCTAAACGTCCTTCCAATGCTCTAGAAATTATTTCTTTAACATCTCCAAAAGATAATTCATAATCATCATATGGGTGTGCCATATGCCCTGCCGCGCCGCCTTCTTTAATCATTTGAATTGCTTCAGTTAATGAAACTCCTACAACAGTTTTTTCAAAATCTTTAAAATCATATACAAATGGACGCCCAAAACTATTATTCAGAAACTTTTTAAGTTTTGCAATTTTTTGTTTGTGTTTTTCAGCCGATTTAGGATCCATATATCCCTCTTCCATAACTGCATTAACATCTTCTTGTAAAATTTTAGTCCACCATTCTTTTGAAAATAATGCCTCTTGTATGCCCGTTAATGTTTGCCATACATTTTTAATTTCAGAATCATTTTGTGCGGGATATGCTTGTTTGAATGCAGCATAATCTCCGTTTGCTAATGCAGCACGTACTGTGGTTGCTGAAATAGGCTGTCCCGATGCATCTGTTAATGGATCAATATCTAGATTCAATTCCGTTGCATCTACTCCTGCAGGAATTTTACGTCCTTGTTTATCTCCAATTGTTTTGTATTTATCTACATTTGGAACAAAGTCTTTGGTGCGTACGTAATCATCGCCTTTTGTTGATGCTGCCATAGCAAATCGACCTTGTACATCAGCGGGAAGTGCAAATAAGTATTCATACGCAGCCATTATTGGAGAATTGAATTCTGTTGGTTGTATGGTAATATTTGGATTGCGATTAATCAAATTGAATATATCAATTGTTTTTTCTCGGGTAATGCCATCTCGGTCTTTAGGTCCAATTAAAAGTATTACTCGATCAGTGTCGGGATGTTGAGCATAACGTTCTGCAAGTGCTAAATGCGCTCCGGTTAATGGTTTAAATCCTCCTGGAAATAACGTTGTTATTTTATTCATATCATTTTCTTTTTATATAAATATATTATGTCCAAGTACCATATTCAGATAAGATATAATAACCTTGATTAGATATTCCTGATGATATTAATTGTAAAGACGCTGATGCATCTGTTGTAGCAAGGGTTAGTGCACCATCAATGGTTGTTACTCCCGATGGGTTTATCGTTAATGTATTAGTACCGCCAATTTTTTTTACAAAATATACACGTCCTTTTGTTGTACTAGGTGTTGTAGGCAAAATTAAAGTAACTGCCGATCCAGTTGTAGTAACTAATATTACTGATTTTAAATCTGTTGTAGTTAATGTTGTGCTTCCACTAATTGTTATATGATTATTAATAAATAATGAACCACTTACTGATAATTTTTCTTGAGTTTGTAAATCTCCTTTAAATACATGATCGAACGGATGTTCGGTTCCTGAAACTGTTAACCAATTCGCCCCAGATGATCCTCCTGCAACAAATGATATAACGCAATTTTGATTTAATCTAATAGTCGGAGGCGCGGTTAATGTTACCGCTTCTTTTCCTGGAATAAATCTATCGTACATTTGCACATCAGCCGTATTTCCAACTTCAACAATGACATCTAGTTTCGTAGTGCTAGATATTTGAGGTAATTTAAAATCACCAATTGCATATAATAAATCACAATCGATTCGTACGCGACGTATGATTTCTCCTCCTAACGTACCATCTAAAACTATTCTAGACCCCGATGCTTGGTTTATCGGCAGTGCTGCAGGATTAATAGTAAAAACACTAATATAACTAGATGAATTTGCAGTAGTAATAGTAACAGTTTTATCCCTAATGATATTAGCTAATGCAACTCCGGTAAATGTTGCATCATTTGCAAATACATCTCCACTGCTACTTAATAAAAAATTACTAGAAGAAATTTCTAATACACCATTACTACCACTGATATACGCCGTATTAGGGTTACCAAAAAAGAAATTGTCTGTTGCAACATAAATTTCGTCATCGCTAGTTGAATATCTAAAATAACTTGCAGTGTTTAAATAAAGTTCTAATCCAACGCCACTGTATGGAACGCCGCCTTTTGAACCTGCTGATCCAGAAAGTGCAGAGCCGCTCCACAATAAGAATCCAGGAAATCCTGCCGTAAATCCCTCATATCCTAATGATCTAACAAATCCAGAATTTTTATATCCGGAGATTGCTACTCCTGATTGCAATGAATCTGCAACATATAAAGATCCAGTAAGCATTGAATAATCGCCATCAATATATCTATTACCACCCTGCCAAGCATTATCATACAAATATGATATTTGTTTGCTAACAACCCCATCTACATTGTAGTATTCTACTTTAAAAGAAATTTGATTGTTTGCTTTATGCGGTGTTTCGATAAGTGATCGGATTCTAGTATAATTCGGAGAATATCCGGCATCATTATCTGTAGTTGTGCGAATATCTGCAATTTGCCATTGCCCTGCTTCTACTACGAAT
>Ga0315901_10008948_pt1 | contig 11576 bp, 6 predicted proteins | sample LakEriMetagenome_10_FD_203761 | JGI IMG/M metagenome (GOLD analysis project Ga0315901, IMG submission 203761) | Freshwater fungal communities from buoy surface, Lake Erie, Ohio, United States - Buoy 2 MA116 | ecosystem: Environmental > Aquatic > Freshwater > Lake | place: USA: Lake Erie, Ohio...
GTGTTTGTTGGAGTGGCGGTCGGTGACAATGATAAGGATACACTAGGTGTGTTTGTCGGTGTATTAGATACTGTTATACTAGGAGTATTTGTTGGAGTAGTAGTTGGTGATAGTGATAAGGATACACTAGGTGTGTTTGTTGGAGTGGCAGTTGCAGTATTAGATACTGTTATACTTGGAGTATTTGTTGGTGTATTAGATACTGTTATACTTGGAGTATTAGTTGGCGTGGGTGTTGTAGTATTAGATACGGTTATACTAGGGGTATTTGTCGGTGTTTGAGTTACAGTATTAGATACGGTTATGCTAGGAGTGGTTGTTGGTGTATTTGTTGGTGTTTGAGTTGCAGTTTCTGACATGGTCACACTAGGCGTATTTGTTGGTGTAGGTGTTGGGGTAGAGTCAACAGTTCCGCACACTACAAATTGAGATGATGGTGTTCCTACTATAATCCCAATTCCGTCAAATACTGTAAGAGTCTCAGATAAGATATAATTTTTATCTGTTACATAAAATGTTGCGGAGCTATTTCTACCATCAAATTGTATTATAATTGTCGATTGATTTATAACTACTGAATTAAATAATGTATCATTTCCAGTATTAATAAAAAACTGTGTAGAATTTAAAATACCTTTTCCGGCTGAAGTTGGTTCTTCCCATGAGAATAAAGAAGTATTACATAACGGACTTTGGGTAATTGTTGGAGTAATACTTGGGGTTTGAGTATTCGTTACGGTATTTGTTGGGGTAATTGTTAAACTTGGAGTGACGGTTGAAGTTGGTGTTTCGGTTGGTGTAGGCGTATTAGTTGGTGTGGTAGTTGGTGTTGATGATTCTCCAGGAGATGGAGTTATTGTCGGAGTAACGGTTGAAGTTGGAGTTATTGTCGGAGTAACGGTTGAAGTTGGTGTGGTAGTTGGGGTTTCGGTTGAAGTTATTGTAGGGGTAATAGTTGGAGTAGGGGTTGGAGTAGGGGTTGTGGTTGGGGTACTACTAGGATTTACCGCTTCGGCAGATGGGGTAACAGTTGGAGTTTTTGTATTAGTATTTGTAGGAGTATTAGTAGGAGTATCTGAATTAGTTGGGGTATTTGTTTGAGTAACAGTTGCTGTAACAGTATTTGTTGGAGTACTTGTTGGGGTTGTAGTTGGGGTTTCTAATGGAGTTTCAGTATTTGATGGGGTAATTGTATTTGTTGGTGTTATAGTATTTGTTGGGGTAATTGTATTTGTTGGAGTTATTGTATTAGTTTGTGTTGGAGTTATTGTATTAGTTTGTGTTGGAGTTATTGTATTAGTTGGTGTTATAGTGTTTGTTGGAGTTATTGTAGAAGTGATGGTCGGAGTGTTAGTTGGAGTTGACGAAGGGTTTGGAGGGTCACCTGATGGAGTCACTGTTGGGCTTAAACTAATTGTTGGTGTAATTGTAGATGTAACAGTATTTGTCGGAGTATTTGTGTTTGTAGGTGTATTTGTTGGGGTAGTTGTATTAGTAGGAGTAACAGTCTGTGTATTAGTAGGTGTAACCGTTTGAGTATTAGTTGGAGTTGACGAAGGGTTTGGAGGGTCACCTGATGGAGTCACTGTTGGACTTAAACTAATTGTTGGGGTATTAGTTGGAGTAGAGGTATTTGTAGGTGTTACGGTATTAGTTGGGGTATTAGTAGGTGTAGTTGTATTAGTTGGTGTATTTGTTTGAGTTATTGTGGGGGTTTGTGTTACAGTAGATGTTGGGGTTGTCGATGGATTTGGAGGGTCACCTGATGGAGTAACTGTTGGACTTAAACTAATTGTTGGAGTAATTGTGGAAGTAACGGTATTAGTGGGAGTATTTGTATTTGTAGGAGTATTTGTTGGGGTAATTGTATTAGTAGGGGTATTTGTTTGCGTTACTGTAGGAGTTTGTGTAATAGTGGATGTCGGGGTTGACGACGGATTTGGTGGGTCACCTGATGGAGTCACTGTTGGGCTTAAACTAATTGTTGGTGTAATTGTAGATGTAACAGTATTTGTCGGAGTATTAGTTTGAGTTGGCGTATTAGTGGGGGTAATTGTATTAGTAGGAGTATTAGTTTGGGTTGAGGTTGGAGTTTGTGTAACAGTAGATGTCGGGGTTGATGATGGATTTGGCTCCTCACTTGATGGAGTGACTGTTGGTGTAATTGTATTTGTAGGAGTTATAGTAGGAGTTTTAGTATTTGTAGGTGTTTGAGTTCTTGTTTGAGTATTTGTTGGAGTTATTGTTACAGAAGGTGTTGGTGTTTTAGTATTAGTTGGAGTTGGTGTATTGGTTTTTGTTGGAGTATTTGTTGGGGTAATACTTGGAGATAAACTAATTGTTGGGGTAATACTTGGAGATAAACTAATTGTTGGGGTATTTGTAGGAGTTATTGATGGGGTTGGTGTCTGGCTTCTTGCAGGCACTGAAACCTCATCAACACAACAAGGTTGGTCAGTAGTTGTCCCTGTTACAGGGACGTACCCATCTAATGAAAAACTATCTTGTATTGTTAAATAATTTTTATCACTTAAATCTAATCTAATAGTTCCTTGTGAATCAACAATGTTAACAATAATTTCATAATTACCAACTTGTGAAGTTTGATTTTTTGAAAATTGGTACTCTATAACATATAAAGTTTCTGAATTATTTAATGGATTGATTTCACTAACAACACTACAAATAAGATTAGACAAATACACTAATCCGTTATCAGTATTAATTAAATCTAAGGTAACATTACTTGTGTTTGATAGATTGGAAAGTCTGTCATAGTCTGACCTGCCGTCTTTTGTGACCTCAATTCGTAATTTAGATAACGTTGAATTTTGACTTATAATAAACTCCATCAATTAGTAATATTAATATATAATTTTTCCCTATGTGGTAAAATATAGTCACCTTCGTCAGTAATTAAAGTAAATTCGGCCTCAAATTTCCCAATTTGACGAGTATCAAACGTAGAAAATTTATAGTAGATATAATACTCTAATTTTGCGTTTGGTTCAATAAATACCTTCTCAACAAACCCACCTTTTTTATTAAGTATTACCTGTCTCCCATCTAAGGTATCTTTCATAGAAAAATAAATCAAAGAATTTTCAATAACGTCAGAAAAATTATCTAACGAGCTTTCACCATCCTTAACTATTTGCATTTTTAGAAGTGGGAGCGTGGCGTTTTTTTTAATAAAAAATTCCATATTAAATAAATACGCCAAAAATGATAATCAGCTCTCCTTTCTTATACTCCTATCATAATGTTCGTACCTATCATGTTCAGTAGGTGTAAGTAAAAGAATACCTGGATATAATTTACCTTTTTTAGTTTCTTGAAACATGTGACTCATCCATGTTTGTTCAAATGGGTGAGCCCATTTTGTTTCTAAAAACATTTTTTTATTTCCTTCTCTTGTCACAATTTGAGGCCAATTACAATAAAACACATCACCATCTGCATATGGTAACCCTTTATGGGTTTTAATCGTATTATATTTTGTTCTTGGGGCTTTTGGGTCTAATCCTTGTTCAGGTAGTTTTTTATTATTTGGAAAATATTCTTCTCTAACAACTTGTGGAACATTATACCATGACCATTGTGTTGAGTTATCTCCAAAAAACTCCGAAAAATTAAGTTTTAAAAAGTCAAAATTTTCTTTTTCAACTATCTCAACGATTTTGTTATATAAATTTTCAATGTATCTATTAAATCCATTTCTACAAACTTCACCTTTTTTTGGATAAAAAAACATATCATCCTCAAAAAAGAAATACCCATCTAAGTCTGTTAAATTAAAGTGTTCAGCAATGAACTGTCGTCCGCCACAAATTCCTAAATTTTCATTTTTCCAAATTATTTCAAACCCGTGTTCTTTACATATTTTAATATATTCCTCATCCGTAGACCTATCGGTCGAATTGTTTAATAAATATTTTTTAGGTTCATTTAAAAAATTAATATCGTAATCAATAAAGGATTGAATGAGAGTTTTTAATTGATTTGGACTATTAAATCCAATAACATATAAACCAATATTTTTTAAATTACAGTTATCTAATGTTTGTTTTTTTTCACTTTTAATATTCAATGTTTTATTTTTAAGATTTTCAAAAAATAACCATACTAATCCATTTGGTTCAATTTCACTATAATCAAATAATTCAGGGTATTTATAAATCATTATTGTAAAAATACTTTCTTCGGTACCCATATATCCATCAGATAATGTTTGATTCAGTAATTGATAGTATAAATTGTTTATTTCAGAAATTGTTTGTTTTGGGCCTCCAAAAAATCCTCCTCTGGCAACTTTATTAACTTTTTGTTCAGATATTTCACATAACTTATTATATTCAAATCCATGTATTTCAGAATTTGTTTCATATGGAAAAGTTAAAAATGTAAATTTCTTTATTAGTTTTGGTAGATTATTGATTACTTTATCATGTGTAAAATATCCTAAATTAACAGTATTAGTTAATCCCGCATCAATCCAAAAAATATACTCAGAATTAAATCTATCTAAAATTTTCGCATCATGTAACAAAAAAATCTTACTCATTACAATTGGGTTATACATTTCCAATTTAGATTGTGTTGATTCTTGTAACCAACTAACCTGTCCATACCACTCTTTATTAGTTCTTATTTTTTGTATTTTATCATAAAACTCATTATTTTTAAACCAATTTAAATCTCTATAAATAAATTGAGTATTATAAGATTTTCTTCTTTCCCATACAAAACTTTCTAATTCAGAATCTCCAAATATTATAATGTTATTGTCTATTTTAAGTAATTCTTCAAATTTTTTCAAATAGTGTCCTTCATACGACCTTGACCATCCCTCAGTTAATTCATTTCGACCCAAATTCCATAAACCTGTTACTAAAGTAACGTTAGATTCAGAATCATAATTAACTGTGTTTATAGTATTTTTAATTTCATCATAGAAATATTTAGGCAACCCTATAATATCCTGACCTGAAATTTCATAAACATAATCATTATTATTAAAAATATTAATAATTTGTTTTTGTTCGTCATCAGTCAAATTAATCCATTCTAATCTAATAACTTTTGGGGTATATTTTTTTAAATCTATTTGTTTAAAAATATTAAAATCATGACCTTCGGCGTCTATTTTAAGAATTTCAAAATTATTAATTCTGTGTTTATTAATTAGAGTTTCAAATGTTATGCATGGAACTTTAATTAGTTTACCATATTTTTCAACAGTGGGTCTATCAAACTCACTACCTAAACCATTTTTAGGGGGATAAACCGCACTCATACCATAAAAACAACTATGTACTAATCCACTATCTATAATTTCTTTGTCAATAGTCATCATTTCTATAACACCGTTATAATCAGAAATTGCACTATTTTCAAACATTGCTTTATTTTTTATGTTGGATTGTAACCTTTCAAAAAGGTAAGGTACTGGTTCAACGTATAATACATTAAAGTTATACATATTGGTGTATCCTATCATTTCGTCAAACATTACCCCATCCATAGAGCCTATGTTCAATGCTATAATATCTGGCTGTTTTTTTCCTAAAAAATGCAACGCTTTATCAAAAAAATTCTCCATAATTTTATTTATTTTTTTATAATAATTGATGTAACACTTTCATCAAAATTTGGTGTTCTTGTCCAAATATCAATTGATGATATATTGCTTTTAATGTATTCTTTATCCTCGTCGTTAATATAATTAGAGATTAATTCTCCGGTGTCATTTAGTTTGTTTAACATGTCTAATGTACTAATTAAGTCTTCACCACTTTTAAATCTATCAATATTTGATGTGTGTAAATCTTCGATTATGTACGCACCTCCACTATTAAGTGATTTAAATAACACTCCAAATGAAGTTTGTTGTTGTTTCATAGTGTGTCCCCCATCATCAATTATTATATCAAAATTACCACCATTTAATTTAATAAAATTTAATAAATCTTCTTCTTTTTCTTGATTATAAACATATGTTATAATTTTTTCAGAATTTAAATGACTAGTATCGGCAATATCAATACCGTATATTTTTGATTTTTTAAAATATTCAGATAACATTTTTAAACTATCTCCTTGGTAGATTCCAATCTCTAATATTTTTTTTGAATCTTTCATTTTTAAAAATAAAGGTTCATAAATTACCATATAACCATGGTTATATTTATCTGTATTAAATTTTATCATATCATTATTAATTAACGTTGGGGTAATCAATTTGTTAAACTCAGAAGGTTCATAAAACTTAGGTTGTTTTTCTAACATGGTAGGATGATTACACCCTGTATCAGGGACACTCGAAGCATATCTTAAAACTGGAAAGGATGTTACTCCTTGATTTATGTCCCATAATTCTCTAGTTTCATATAAATGATTTTCTTTTTCATATGGTACAATATACATAGGAATTTTATTATTTCTAAAATATCTAGAAATTAAAACGTCATCCGAAAATGTTTTTCCTAAATAATCAGTAAAAAAATCATTTTTAAATAATTTTTTCTTGTATGATACTGATTTATAATGTTGTAATCCGTGAGTTTCCCTAATTTCAGTAACACATAAAACCCAACTATCTCGAATATCATTATCATATAATGGTTTTTCAGAACCCCTACCATCATACCCAATTGCACTGTCAATTAATTTTGATTGATATTTTTTATGTTCACTAACCATTTCACAATGATATACCAAGTCGTCATCAACCACTAATATAATTGTATCTTCGTTTTTAATTCTTTTTAATGTTGGTACAAATTTAGTTGGGGGTCCTAAATCCTCTACTCTAAAAATTTTTAAATTAGGATATTTGAGTTTATATTCATGTATCCAATTTGGGATAACATAAGGTTGTTTAGTAACATTATAAATGTCAGGTATGTTAAAATGAACTTCGTAATCATCATCCTCTTGTTCACATAATGATGATATTACTAATTTTAAACCATCTTCTTTTTCACTTTGTAACCTTTCAGGTACTGTAGTTAAACTAATTATTAAAGATTTTTCCTTTTCACTTCCATGATTCATTTTATATTCAACAAATCCCTCTTTAAACTTAGAGTTAATTTCATTTTTAATACCGACTCTTATATTATTGAAATCTCTAATTTTTAAAGCCCTTCTACCAATTTCTTCTAAACCTAAAATTGCTTCATTTCCTTTTCTAATATCAGATTCTAAATTCCAAATATCCCCATTAACCCCATATAATCTTTCAATATATGTTTCTAATTTTTCATAATTAGACATTTCTAATAATAATTCGTTAATTTCTTGTGAAAGGTCTAATTCTAATCTTTCACTTTTTAGTTTACATATTGTGTATCTGTCGACAATTTCTCCTATTGATGTTTTCATATTTTTAAAATTTAATTATTTGTTACAAAAAAATCATTATAATTTTTTGTAAATGTTATTTCTTGGGTTAAATTATGAGTTGTTCCTCGATTTAAGTAAACAAAAAAGCCACTATTACCGGTATAGGTAATTACATATTTACATTTTGAATGTATCCATAATGATGCAATATAGTATTCTGACCAAGTTATTTTTTTATCGTCATCTAATGGTATTGGAGGATAAATTTCGGATGAATTACCTAATGAAGTTTCTTTAAAAAATGTAGTATCAAAAGATTGAGAAAAAACCCCTATCACTCCATTATTTTCAGATTGTATTAAAACTTTTGGTCGGTTACCGTCAGACTCAAATAATTCTTGACATTTTCTAAAATATCCTCCTGCCGAAATATAATTAAACCCACCCATATCTGTCCATTTATCAGAATCTCTATAAATTACTGATATTGTATTATCTAAATCAACATTATATTTTTCAATTAATTCTTGAATTTTTTCTTTAATATTATCATTAACGTTAAAATATTTTTTAAAAAATTTATTATAATATTTTGAATATTTTTCAGAATAAATTGTGTGTTGGTCATCAGGGCTAAATGGAACAGGGATTTCAAAATCATCAAAATTAATTTTTAATGATTTGTTAATGTGAAAAAAATGATGATACATATCAATATTACTATCATTTTTTAGTTTTCTTAACAAATGTTTACCATCAATTTTATTAGGCAGTTTTTTATATTTTTTATACACAACCATTAAAGATGTTAACATTAATGTAAATGTCGAAAAAAATCCGTAATCTTTAATATTTTCTCTACCTATTAAAATATTATTTTTGGTATCGTAATCGTACCCGTATAAAATGTTTTCAACAATCATAACCAATTATTTAAATTTAACAAATTAAATGTCTTTTTAAGTTTATTATTTTGCATAATATTATTTTCATAATATTCTCTAGCATTTTTGGAAATAAAATTTAAAAATTTATTATCATTTATAACTTCCATATATCTTTTTTCAAATAATTTATAATGTTCAACAGTACCTGTTCGATATAAACTCATATCAGATGGTCTTTCTATTGAGATGTAATGATAATTAGGTATTAATTCGTTATAGAATTTTGACTCAAATTCAAATCTAATGATTGGGACTCCAATACCAAAACATTCGATGTCTCGATAACAAAATTCACCTCTACCATCAATTGATAATGCAATTTTGTGTTTAATAATATCTTCAAAATATAATTCGGGGATAATTGGTGTAAAATCAGTTATTAAATTTTTATCTATATGATTTAAAAATGACCTGTCATTTAATGAAGTCCCTCTAAAATAAATTTTATTTTCTGTAGGCGGTATTAGTAATCTTTTATAATAATATCTATCTAAATCAATAACTGAGGATGGGAAATAAGTCCACGGACTATATTTGTACATGAATTTACCCGTGTGCTCAAAAATAGTCTTAGTTATAAATTGAGAAACTAAAACTTTTTTTAAAAAAGGATTAGATTTTTCATTAAGAATTGCATGAGATAATGTATCAGATACTGACATTATTACAAACTCACCGTTTTCTAAATTTTCAATAATATACTCACATTCTAATACTAAAAGTTCATCTGTTAATCCTTTATTTAATTTAATTGGACATCTTTGAATGTGAGCGTTTTCAAAAAATCTGTTTTCATCAACATTAAAGAATAATTTAAGATAGTCTGTTAAATCATCCCAAAAACGATTATAATTTCTGTAATCTTTTGTATTACTATTTGATGGATTGTGAACTCTAATTCTTGGTTTAATTGTGGGATGACTATCATTCACATATTCATTTATCGATTCAGTTATAGATTCATTTGTTTCATTAATAGTTAAATTATTTACTTCTATTGGAGTTAAAGTAACATCCCCACCTAATAATTCAAAATCTTCACCAGTATACCCACATTCAATTAAAAATTCATTGTATATTTTTTTTGCATCTTCACTATCCATAGTATTGTGATAGTTATGTTCAAAACAAATGAATGGTTTTATTTCTAATTTTTTAATAAAATTTTTAAGAGAACTAAGAATGTAATAATCAAATGTTTCAGTGTCAATTTTAATAAAATTAAAATCTGAAAAAAAACTAAATCTTTCATTTAATAATCCATATATATCCCTCATTTGAGTTGGGGTTCCCCCGTTACTTGAAATTTGACCCAATCCTAAATTGATTCCATCTAATGTATCTTTATTTAAAAAATATTCAATCGTATCTTCGCTAAAATAAATTAATTTATCCTCATTAGATATTGCGTAGTTAAAAATTTCAACACCCTGGACTTCCTTAAATTTATTTTTTAAATAATCTGATAATATTTTAGAACCCTCAAACATTACACAATTTTCAATATTGAAATGATTTGATAGAATATCATAATATTTACCGACATTTGCCCCAATATCAATATATTTTAAATTTTTAACCCCTTTTTTATTAAAATAGTTTATAACAATTGACGATTCATGATTTACATGTGACCCGCAAATATTATCATCCCAATATTTAATTATTTCATTTTTAATCATATTATTTTTTTTAATTTTATAAATTACCTGTCATTCTTTGCCCCCATCCCTTTGATTCTGAATGTGGCCAAACTACCCAATATTTTGGTTTTTTAGTGGTTTGGAAATCTCTCCAAACCTTACAATATCCATCAGGGTCATTTTTCATTCTTAGAATTTCATTTTTATCCGCGTCTTTTCTATAAATTGTCTCATCATTTTCATCATGGAATGCAACCGCCCAAAAATCATAATCGTTTTCAGGAACTTGTGAATATCCTACATCAATACAGTGTTTAAATATTGACGCAAATGAATCCATCCATTCTTCTTCTGACGAGTAATTATATGTGTTTGGTGGATATTTTTTATCTAATGTTTCTTGTTGAACCGCTCTTTTAGAAAATAATAAACCCGAGTATCTTTCATAATCACGAAGTGTCCTTACTTTACCAAAACCATATTTCCCATGGTTCATTGGGGGTTCGTCATCCATTCCAAATAAAGCCCTATTTTTCTTATGACAAAGATTATTTCTGTCAACCCACTGTTTATCATCATCCCACTGTTTAGTTCTTCCTTTACGGGTATATTCGTGCCAAATAAGAACTTTATGAGGGTGAAATAAGTCATACCCATGAGTATACGCTCTTGCGGCGATTGATATTTCTTCTCCGTGAAAATAGTAATCGGGGTCGTGTTGAACTTCCTTTGCAAACTTACCAAGAGTGAAACAAAAATGAGCCGAATAAAATCTAGATGTTACAGGTTCAGTTAAATCTTGCCATCCAGGTATTGTTTCAGGTAAAAAGAAAACCGCACCTTCGGGAATAAACCTGTCAAACGTCATTCTCCAAGGGTCGGTAATTCTACCTTGAGGGTCATTATCAGGATTAAAAGATGAAACATAACCTGTAAGAAGTGGTTTTTTATGACCTTTCTTTTGAAGTTGTTTAATCATATTAATCATTTCATAATCCCAATTTTTAGCAAAACGCATATGAGAATCGATTTGAAGAGTATATTTTTCATTTTTGTAAAGTTGTTGAATTTGATTCCTTGCCCAGCAAGCTCCCTTTGATTCTAAATAAGGTATATCTAAAACTCTAAAACGTTCATCATTTTGATATTCGGATAAGTCATCAAATTTATCGTCAGGGTGAAATTGCCTCGCAATTGCAAAAATCAAATTTTCAGGATTTTTTGCATTTTCAATTGCAGATTTAATTGTTTTAATTAATTCAGGGTCTCTGTAAGATGCGATTTGAATAAAAATGCTCATATTTTTTTAATCAAAAAATAGAGACAATTTAACTTAAATTAAATAGTATAATTTGTTTTTAATAATATTTTTTATATTTGAGTATTTGTTGGTGTTGGGGTCTTAGTGGTAGTACTTGTTGGTGTAATTGTTGTAGTACTTGTTGGTGTAGGAGTCTTAGTGGTTGTACTTGTTGGAGTCTGAGTACTTGTTGGTGTAGGAGTCTTAGTGGTTGTACTTGTTGGAGTCTGAGTACTTGTTGGAGTCTGAGTACTTGTTGGTGTTATAGTTGTAGTACTTGTTGGTGTTATAGTTGTAGTACTTGTTGGAGTCTGAGTACTTGTTGGAGTCTGAGTACTT
>Ga0315901_10008949_pt1 | contig 11574 bp, 9 predicted proteins | sample LakEriMetagenome_10_FD_203761 | JGI IMG/M metagenome (GOLD analysis project Ga0315901, IMG submission 203761) | Freshwater fungal communities from buoy surface, Lake Erie, Ohio, United States - Buoy 2 MA116 | ecosystem: Environmental > Aquatic > Freshwater > Lake | place: USA: Lake Erie, Ohio...
TTGCCCCAATGACCGGGATCGGGTCCGGCATCCAGGATGCGCAGGCTGCGAGGCATGGGGTCGATGGCTTCCAAGCGAAGCTCGGCGGCGCCGGAAGCCACTGCGGTCCGTATCGCTTCGTAACGGGAACTTACTCCACGGTCATAGTGGCCCAGTCGTCCTTCCTGCAGATCAACACCTGCACGGAACCCATTGCCCGTGAAGAACAGCGCAACGAAAAACACGGCCCATACCATGCGTTGCCTCACCGGCGCCGCGACCATGGCCAGCAAGCGTTCCACCAGCGCATAGCGTCCCACTGTGGCCAGGAAGAGCGCCCAGCCCGGCAGAAATAGAATGCAGGCCACATTCACCGTGCGATGCTGGCCCAGGATCCCCGTGGACCAGAACGGCAGGGCCATCAGCAGAAAAACGACCATACCGGTCACCAGCAGCACGCCCCCTGGAGCGATGCTGCGGTCCACTGCGATACCCGAACGACGCACAAAGAGCGCCCAGACCACCGACGCGGCCAACAACGCAGGAGAAACCAACCAGGTCAGCACGAAGCGCCCGGTGTGCAGGGTGGCATAGGTCAAGGTGTGCAAGAGGCGGCCCCGCTCCGGGAAGTTGGCCGCCCGCACCGCATTACCGGGCGCCAGGAACATGAACAGGCCGAGGGCGATCGCGAACAGGGAAAAGACGAGCAAGACCTTGGGTGCGGTACCGTCCGTTCGCCATTTCCATAGGATCAAGGCTCCGTAGAATAGGACCATCAGCACCATGTGGGTCTCGCTGCACCCGGCGATCATTGCGGTAAGCAGCCCATTGGCCAGGATCGACCAGCCCCTTGTCCATCGTCCTTGCTCACGAAAGTAGCGGGACCACGAAGCCATCAACATAAGCAGCAATGCACTGGGCAACTGATAGGAAATGGCCCCGGTATACCAATAGATCCCCTCGCAGAGGTCAGGCATCAGTTGCAGATAAAGCACGAGGAAAAGCGATGCGGCCAGAATGCCATGGCACCTGGCAGCGGTCCGTTGGAACAGTTCGCGCCAGAGCAGGAAGGCTCCCACGAAGGTCAGACCCAACAGCATGACAGGTACCGTTCGATACAGGAACAGGCCCTGTTCAAGTCCCAGTACCATGGGGTTGTTCAGCACGAGGATGTTGGAGAACCAACGGCCGTTCCACGACCGGTGCTCTTGCACCAACCGCTGAAGCAACGGACTTTCCATGCCGGCCACGGTATAGCTCCAATCGTCGGCAAAGGGATGTATGTAGAGCGTCACCAACAGGTAGCGACCCACTGCCAGCGAGAGAAGGACCGCCAGGAGGATATGCGCCGTGCGTTGTGACATACCAAACGGCCCGTTCGCAGGACACTTCCGATCAAACCCCGATGCGCTCCTTCACCCGGTAGTGGTTCCGCTCGGGTGCGCTGCGGCTCACCAGTTCGGCCACGAAACCCATGGTGAACAACTGTACCCCGATCACCATGGCCGTAAGGGCCACGAAGAACAGCCCTTGATCGGAGACCTTGGGCGCCAGTTCATGGAGCACATACAGGTGCCAGAGCTTTTCCCCCACCACCCAAGCGGCTGAAAGGAAACCGACCACGAACATGAACGTGCCCACGGCCCCGAAAAAGTGCATGGGCTTGCGCCCAAAGCGGAAAACGAAGGTGATGGTGAGCAGGTCCAGGAAGCCGTTGATGAACCGGTCGAACCCGAACTTGGTGCGACCGTACTGGCGTGGATGATGCTTCACCACCTTCTCACCGATCTTCCGGAAGCCCTCCTTTTTGGCGATGAACGGGATGTAGCGGTGCATCTCGCCGAACACCTCGATGCTTTTCACCACTTCACCCCGATACGCCTTGAGGCCACAGTTGAAATCGTGCAACATCACACCGCTCACCCGCCGTGTGGTCCAATTGAACAGCTTGGTGGGCAGGGTCTTCGACAGTGGGTCGTAGCGTTTCTTCTTCCAGCCGCTCACCAGGTCGAACCCTTCCTCGGTGATCATCCGGTAAAGCGACGGGATCTCGTCCGGATCATCCTGCAGGTCGGCATCCATGGTGATCACCACCCCGCCTTGGGCAGCCCGGAAGCCCTCATTGAGCGCCGGGCTCTTGCCATAATTGCGGCCGAAACGGATACCCTTCACCCGGGCATCTGCCTCCGAAAGGCCTCGGATCACCGGCCATGAACCATCGGTGCTGCCATCGTCCACCAGGATGACCTCGTAGGTCACCCCCATGTCACCGATGACCTTATGCAACCGCTCCACGAGGATCGGTAGCGACTCATGCTCGTTGAGCAGCGGGACTACGATGGACAGGTCCATGCTGCAAGATTACGCCGGGGAAGTTGAAGCTGGACGGGAGCGAGCACAGGATCAATTACCTTTGTGCCGGGGCAAGTCCTGTACGACCAGCTCCCGCTGAATCCCCCAGGTCCGGAAGGAAGCAAGGGTAGGCGGTTGTAGCGGTGCGATACGGGTCGCTTGCCCCACTTTTTTTGCCCATTTTTTTCCTGGAAAGGGCCGGTACATGCTTGTCGGCCGAACGATGGACGGCATGGTGCTGAGTACCTTGCCGCCATGGCGGAATATGTTCGTGTGGTGCTGGTGACCGGAGGGTCCAGCGGCTTGGGCAAGAGCATTTGTGAGCGGCTTTCGGCCATGGGCCATAAGGTCTACGGCACCAGCCGGCGTACCCAGGGTGTGGAGGTCCATGGCGCACACCACCTGGTCACCATGGACGTGACCGACGATGCGAGCGTGGCCGCGGCCGTGGCGGAAGTGATCGGTCGCGAAGGACGCATCGACGTGGTGGTGAACAATGCCGGGCTCGGTATCCAGGGTGCGGCGGAGGATATCACCCCGGCCTTGGCGCAGCAGTTGATCGACACCAATGTGCTGGGGCCCCATCGCGTTTGCCGGGCGGTCATCCCCCACATGCGCGCACAGCGGAAGGGCCTGATCATCAACATCAGCAGCATTGCTGCCAACTTCGGACTGCCCTACCGGAGCTTCTACAGTGCCAGCAAGGCGGCATTGGACCGCTACAGCGAGGCCTTGAGCACCGAGGTGGACCGGTTCGGGATAACGGTGGTATCCGTGCAGCCGGGCGAGTTCAACACCAATATCGCCGGATCACGGCTGCGGCCGGAGGTGATCAATGAGGCCAACCGACCCGGCTACGAGAAGGCCATGGAGGTGTTGGGGGGCAGCATGCACTACAGCCGGGATCCCGACGAACTGGCACGCGTGATCGCGAAGATCATCACTGAGCAGCGACCCGCCACGGTCTATCGTGTGGCCCAGGGGATACAGAAACTGAGCGTGCTGCTGAAGAAGCTCCTTCCCGGCCGCATGTTCGAGCGCATGGTGCGCAAGCATTACGAATAGCGAACGAGTCCATGACCACCTATGACCCCTCGAACTGGTTCAAGGCCATGGCCTTTCACCGTTCGGACACGTTCCGGAAGCTATGGCCGTGGCTGGCCCTGCTGGGCCTGTTCACGGCCGCAGTGGGCTACGTGGAGGTGAACCACCTGAAGCTGAACCAGAGCAGCTTCGTGAGCAATCTGCCCGTGATGCACAGTCTGCTGGGCTTTGCGATCAGCATGCTGCTGGTGTTCCGCACCAATACGGCCTACGACCGCTGGTGGGAGGGCCGAAAGCTCTGGGGCCAGCTCGTGAACGTGAGCCGCAACCTGGCGATCAAATTGGCAGCCTACCTACCCGAGGACAAAGCCACGCGGAGCTTCTTTGCACGGGTCATCGGCATCTTCGCGGTGGAGCTCAAGCAGCACCTGCAGATGGAGAAGACCCGGCTGGAACTGGATAGCGTTCCTCATCCGGAGATCCCCGATCTCGATCGGAGCAAGCACTTGCCGGCACAGGTCTCTGGCCTGATGCACCAACGTGTGATGCGCCTGCACCGCGATGGTCACATCAATAGTGAACAATTGCTGGCCTTGAACGGTGACCTGGTGCAGTTCATGGACATCTGCGGGGCCTGCGAACGCATCAAGAACACGCCCATCCCCTATACGTACAGCAGCTTCATCAAGAAGTTCATCGTCATCTATGTCATCACGCTGCCCATGGGCTTCGTGTTCACACTGGGCTACCTCGCGATCCCCGTGGTGATGTTCATCTTCTATGTGCTGGCCAGTCTGGAACTCATCGCCGAGGAGATCGAGGACCCCTTCGGAGAGGATGGCAACGACCTGCCGATGGAGCGGATCTCCGTGATGATCGGCCGCAACATGGAGGAACTGCTGGCCTGAAACGGATCCCACCAAAGCCGAAGCCCGGTCCACCGCCGAAAGGCAGTGACCGGGCTTCTTGCTTTGTTCGGGAATGACGCTTACTCGGCGTCCTCCTCTTCGTTCTTCTTGCCCTTGGTAGCGCGCTCCTTGTTCTCCATGGCGCTCTTCAGGTCGCTCAGCACGCTCAGGTCGCCCAGGGTGCTCTTCTCCACCTTCTCGTTCACGCTCTTCACCGAGGCGGACGATGCACCAGGGGCTCCGGCCTCTTTGCGTGCACCGCGCTTGGCGGGAGCTGCTTCGATGGGCTCCTCGCCCTCCTCGAAGGTACGGGTGTGGCTCAGGACGATGCGACGGGCATCGCCATTGAACTCCAGCACCATGAACGGAAGCTTCTCTTCGAGCTCGGCCTTGGAACCATCGGCCTTCTTGAGGCTCTTGGCGGTCACCGTGCCTTCCACACCGTAGGGCAGGCTTACCACGAAGTTCTGTCCGGCGCGGCCGGTGATCGTTCCCTCGTGCACGCTGCCCGGGGTGAACACGGTGGCGAACACCTCCCAGGGGTTCTCTTCCACTTGCTTGTGGCCGAGGCTCAGGCGGCGGTTCTCCTTGTCCACTTCCAGCACCATCACCTCGATGTCGTCACCGATGTTGCAGAACTCGCTGGGGTGCTTGATGCGCTTGGTCCAGCTGAGGTCGCTGATGTGGATGAGGCCGTCCACACCCTCCTCCAGCTCGGCGAAGATGCCGAAGTGGGTGAAGTTGCGAACCTTGGCGCTGTGCTTGGAACGCACGGGGTACTTGAACTCGATATCGGCCCAGGGATCGGTGCTCAGCTGCTTCATGCCGAGGCTCATCTTGCGCTCTTCGCGGTCGATGTTCAGGATCACGCACTCGATCTCCTGACCTTCCTTCAGGAAGTCCTTCGGGCTGCGCAGGTGCTGGCTCCAGCTCATTTCGCTCACGTGCAGCAGGCCTTCCACACCGGCGGCCACTTCCACGAAAGCGCCGTAGTCGGTGATCACCATCACCTTGCCTTTCACCTTGTCGCCAGCGTTCATGTCGGCGCTCAGGGCATCCCAAGGATGCGCCTGCAGCTGCTTCAGACCGAGGGCGATGCGACGCTTCTCGTCGTCGAAGTCCAGGATCACCACGTTGATCTTCTCGTCCAGCTTCACCACTTCCTCGGGGTGGCTTACGCGGCCCCAGCTCAGGTCGGTGATGTGGATCAGACCGTCGACACCGCCGAGGTCCACGAACACGCCGTAGCTGGTGATGTTCTTCACGGTACCCTCGAGCACCTGGCCTTTCTCCAGGCCGCCAATGATCTGCTTCTTCTGGGCTTCCAGTTCGGCCTCGATCAGCGCCTTGTGGCTCACCACCACGTTCTTGAACTCCTGGTTGATCTTCACGACCTTGAACTCCATGTTCTTGCCTACGAACTGGTCGTAGTCGCGAATGGGCTTCACGTCGATCTGGCTGCCAGGCAGGAAGGCCTCGATGCCGAACACGTCCACGATGAGACCGCCCTTGGTGCGGCACTTCACGTAGCCCGTGATGATCTCGTTGGTCTCCATGGCATGGTTCACCTTGCCCCAGGCATTGTGCACACGAGCGGTCTTGTGGCTCACCACCATCTGACCTCCCTTGTCCTCCTGCTTTTCGATGTAGACCTCCACCTGGTCACCGATCTTCAGATCGGGCTTGTAGCGGAACTCGCTGATGGGGACCACACCCTCGGACTTGTAGCCGATGTTGATCACCACTTCCTTCTTGTTCATACCGACGACGGTGCCCATGAGCACTTCCTTCTCGGAGATGCTGCTGAGGGTGTCCTCGTAGGCCTTCTCCATGCGCTCCCGATCGGAAGCGGAAAGGGCCTTCTTGTCGTCCTCCACAGTGGCCCAATCGAAATCGGCGGGCGGCTCGGCGAAGGTGACCTTGTTGTTCTCTACTGTCGACATTGACGTTGCACTTACTTGTATCCCGGACCAAGGGGCCACTGACCGGGAGGGTTTGGTTGGCCCACGGTGTCCCTGCGTGAGCTTCCTGCTTAGGTCTGCCGTACGGCGGATCCGAAAAAGGACCGCAAAAGTAGGGAAAGAAGCTGATCTTCAAGCCCTTGAATATGGAACCCTGAAAATGGGGACATGTGGTGGTCGCTCGCGGGCCGCAAGTCCAGTGAACAGCTTGGCTACCTTTGGCGTTCATTTCCCGCCTGAGACCTTGAGCCTCAGCCAATTGCACCTTCCAACGCACTTCCTTCCCCACCTTCCCCCTTGCGCTCCTTCACCATCCCCACCCATTACCGCAGCGACCTCATTGGCCGCTTAAAGGCCTTCCGCAAGGCGCAGGACCCCAAGAAAAAGGACCTCAGCCCCACCCTGCTCGACCTGGGTGCGGTGCGCTTCGTGTTCGCCCGGCACTTCGGCTTCTGCTACGGCGTGGAGAATGCCATCGAGATCAGCTACCGGGCCTTGGAGGAAAATCCCGGCAAGCGCATCTTCCTGCTCAGCCAGATGATCCACAACCCGGCCGTGAACGACGACCTTACCAGCCGGGGCATGCGCTTCATCCAGGACACCAACGGCCAGCCCTTGATGGACTGGAGCGGGATCACGGCCGACGACATCGTGATCATCCCCGCCTTCGGCACCACGCTGGAGACCGAGGATAAGCTCAAGACCATCGGCATCGACCCGCTGAAGTACAACACCACCTGCCCCTTCGTGGAGAAGGTGTGGAACCGCAGCGCGCAGCTCGGGCAGAAGGACTACACCGTGGTGATCCACGGCAAGGCCAGCCACGAAGAGACACGCGCCACCTTCAGCCATACCGCCGCCGGTGCGCCCGCTGTGATCATCAAGGACATGGCCGAGGCGCAGGAGCTGGGCCGCATCATCAGCGGTGAACTGCCCGCGGCGCGCTTCCACGAACTGTTCGGATCCCGCAGCACCCCGGGCTTCGACACCGCCAAGGACCTGGCACGCATCGGCGTGGTGAACCAGACCACGATGCTGGCCACCGAGACACAGGCCATTGCCGACCACCTGAAGAACGTGATGGTGCAGAAGCATGGCGAGGCCGATCTGAAGGCCCACTTCGCCGACACGCGCGACACGCTCTGCTACGCCACCAACGACAACCAGGACGCCACCAATGAACTGCTGAAGGCCGAGGCTGATCTGGCGTTGGTCGTAGGCGGCTACAACAGCAGCAACACCAGCCATTTGGTGGAACTGCTGGAGCACAAGTTCCCCACCTACTACATCAAGGACGAGGGCGAGATCCTGAGCGCGGACACCATCCAGCACTTCAATTACCCGGAGCACAAACTGGAGACCACGGAAGGCTGGCTGCCCGCGAAGCGCCCGCTCACCATCATCCTTACCAGCGGTGCCAGCTGCCCGGATACTTTGCTGGACCGGGTGATGCTGAAGGTGCTGGGAATGGTAGAGGGTGTGAAGGACCCGGTGGAGGTGGTGGAGGCAATGTTGGCCTAAACCCTCACTCCTGCCCCACTTGCGCCAGCACGTCCACCACGATGTCCAGCGCTTTTACGAACTGCTCTTCGGCGGTGATGTCACTATTGTCGATCTCCACGGCGTCCGGCGCCTTGATCAAAGGGTCGGCGGCACGGGTGGTATCGTCCTCGTCGCGGCGTTCGATGTTCTCCAGCACGCTCGCGTAGTCCACTTCCACGCCTTTCAGCTTCAGTTCGTGGTAGCGGCGTTTGGCGCGAATGTCGGGCCGGGCCGTCATGTAGAGCTTCACCTCGGCATCGGGGAACACCACCGTGCCGATGTCGCGTCCGTCCATCACCACCCCTTTCTCACGTCCGAAAGCCTGTTGCAGCTTCACCAGCTTGGCGCGCACTTCGGGCACGGGGCTCACCAGCGTCACGTACCGGCTCACCTCCATGCCCCGGATCTCCTTCTCCACGTTGCGGCCGTTGAGCGTGGTAACGCTCTTGTTGGTCATGGGGTCGTGCTCGAAGCGGATGTCCAGCCCATCCAGCACAGCGAGCAGCCCATTGCGGTCCAACTTGCCATCGTGTACGAGCCCGTTCTCGATCACGTACAAGGCCACGGCCCGGTACATGGCTCCGCTATCGATGTAAGTATATCCGAGGTGCCCGGCCAGTTGCTTGGCCAGGGTGCTCTTCCCGCAGGACGAGAACCCGTCGATGGCGATGGTGATACGGTTCACGAGCGGCGAAGGTAGGCAAGAGCGTTGGCGCCTTCAGCCTTTGCGAACGCTCACTCCTTCTTCAGGTCGGCGAAGCGAACGGCCAGCGTGAACGTGTTGGAAATGCCGGCCAGATTGAGCTGCGAGTAGCCATAGCTCAAGTGCAGCTTGGTCACCTTGAAGCCCAGACCGAAGCTGAGGCCCGTGGCGGCCGGCTTGTCGGGCAACACCATTTCCTCGCGGCGGCGGAAGTTGTAGGCCACACGGATCATGAAGTTCTTGCTCAGCATGATCTCCGCGCTGGGCACCAAGTGTAATATGAGCTTCTCGGCCGTGGTCACCTTGTCCTCAATGGGTTCTCCAGTGGCCTGGTCGATCTGCTGCACGGCATTGGGATCATTGTAGGTAAGGTCCCATTGCTGAAGCTGCTCCATCATAAGGCCCAAGCGGAACGGGGCGTGTTTGAACTTGTAGGTGACACCCAACTGTATTTGAAACGGCAGCTTTTCGCGTTGGGTGGTATACGTGGAGGTCTGGTACCCGATGTTGCGGAGCAAGGCCGCTACGGTGAGGCCCAGCTTGCGTTTCACGAATACCCCGCCTATGTCCATGGCCCAAGCCGTGGAAGTATAGGTGTCCAGGTTGCTGGTGAGGAACTTCATGTTGGCCCCCACGCTGAACAGGCTGTCGATGGGATGCGCGCCGCCAACTTGGAAGACGTACTCACCGGCCTTGAACTCGCCCAGATCGGTGCCCGACTCGTCCGTGCGTCGGAAGGTGCCGTAATCGATGTAGTGGATACTGCCCGAGAAGGTGGTGTTGATGCTGTCGAAGTGGTGCGCATACCCGGCATAGCCAATGCCGATACCCTCGAAATAAGGCAGGTAGCTGAAGGCCACCTGGCGGCCCATTTCGCGGTTCAACAAGGCGGGGTTGAAGAAGCCCAGATTGATGTCGTTGTCCATCACCGCGATGTAGTTGCCACCAAGGGCCGCACTACGCGCTGAACTGGGGATATCAAGCACCCGGAAAGCGGCTTGGCCTCCCAGCTGACCGAACAGGGTGGGCGCCATGAGCAGGCCCAGGATGAGGGGTAGTGATCGACGCATACGCGGAGGGAACGAATATAGGGGTCGGGTATTGTATGAACACATGGACCGGGTGCTTGTGCGCCGGCCTGTGATCAAGTACGCTTCCACAACAGGGAACCATCACCGTAGCTCAGGAACCGATAGCCCTGGTCGAGCGCATGCTGGTAAACGCGGCGCCAGTCGGGACCGATAAAGGCGGCCACCAACAGCAGGAGCGTGCTCTGAGGCTGGTGGAAGTTGGTGACCAGGGCATCGGCCATCCGCACTTGATATCCGGGGGCGATGAGCAGCTCCGTACGTCCCACCAGCCGCTGCTCAGGACCTTGTTTCATCTGCTCGATAACGGCCTCCAAGGCCCTGCGCGCATCCGGCAGGTCGGCCTCAGCATGGTCGTAAGGCTCCCACTGCCCGATGGCCATTTCGGCACCTGCCCTTCCTTGCAACAGCATGACGCCATGCCAGTAGACACTTTCCAACGTCCGCAAGGCCGTGGTACCCACTGCGACGACCGGCCCCTTGCCCAACCGGTCCAAAACGCGCTCCAACGAGGCCAGGGGAACACGCACCTGCTCCCCGTGCATGGCATGGTCGGCCATGCGATCGCTCTTCACGGGCAGAAAGGTGCCGGCGCCTACGTGAAGGGTCAATTCCGTGCGCTCGATCCCTTTCGTATCCAAGCGGACCAATACCTCTGGCGAAAAGTGCAGGCTGGCCGTGGGGGCCGCCACGGAGCCCTCGTGCTTGGCGAAGACAGTGTTGTATCGGTCCTTGTCCGATGCCTCGTCGGGGCGCTTCATGTAAGGCGGCAGAGGCACATGGCCCACCTGTTCCAGCACTTCCGCGAACGTTAGTTCCCGTGGCTGCCAGGTGAACCTGATCCGCTCTTCCCCTTCACGTTCAGCCTTCAACACGACGGGCGAAGCGGAAGTGCGATCATCATCACCGGGAAGCGTCCTCAGCGCTTGGAGCTCCAGTACCTCCCCCTCCTTCCAGCGCTTCGCATTGCCCACAAAGCCGTTCCATGAGCAGCCGCCCCGCTGGGCAAAAGCCGTTTCCACAGGCATGGCCGCTGCCGGTTCAAGACAGAGCACCTCGATGCGCGCCCCGGTGGACCGCTGAAAGAACAAGCGGGCGTTCACCACCCGGGTATTGTTCAGGACCAACAGGGCACCCGATGGCAACAGGTCAGGCAGTTCCTTGAACCGATGATCCTCCAACGCTCCGTTGCGGTAGAGCAACAGGCGGCTGGAATCGCGCTGGACAAGTGGTTCCTGGGCGATACGATCGTTCGGAAGGTCGTAGGTGAAGTCCGATATGGAGAGGGACCGCGGATGCATGGCGCGAAGGAACGACGAGATGCGCGGAAACGATGAAAGCAGGCTTCTCGGCGAGAACATGGACCTGCGGGATGACTATCAGGGCATTGCCATTGCAATGCAGGATATCACACATGCTCACTTTCTGATCGAACGTACCATCGTCCTCCGTACTTTCAGGGCCATGCGTATTACCTTGACCATCCTCATCCTTGCACTGATAGGCAGTCTGCTATTCGGACTCCAGCAGCATCGGAAAACGAACCGGTGGCAGGGTGTTAAAGTGGACTTCACCTACGACCTGGCCCGAGATATCACTATTTCACGCTTAAAGTCCGACGGGCGGTTGCTTGATGTGGGATACGACCGGAACCAAGACCTTGAAAATGATTCCCTGGTCGCTTACGCTGCCAATGGTCGGGTGTGTCAGATCTGGGTGGATGAGGACTTCAATGGGTTGTATGAGGTAAACTACATGCTGGACACATTCGCCGTAATAACAGTTCGTTTTGAGGATATCGGGCAGGATGGCTACTTCGAGGAACTCACACGTTTTAGATCTGACAGCGTCTTTGTGTACAGGGACGCCGATATGAACGGCTGGTACGATGACCATGAAATGATCAGGCGTGAATACCGACGTTCATCCGGGAATGAGCTAGTGCGCTGATCTTATGGGCTACATGGGCTTCGGCATGCGAAAGGAAGTTTACGCGC
>Ga0315901_10008951_pt1 | contig 11572 bp, 14 predicted proteins | sample LakEriMetagenome_10_FD_203761 | JGI IMG/M metagenome (GOLD analysis project Ga0315901, IMG submission 203761) | Freshwater fungal communities from buoy surface, Lake Erie, Ohio, United States - Buoy 2 MA116 | ecosystem: Environmental > Aquatic > Freshwater > Lake | place: USA: Lake Erie, Ohio...
CCAGCCCGCACCTGACGATGGAGGACATCGCGCAGCGCGTGGGCATCGAGCTCAACCACATCCCCTTCAAGGGCAGCGCCGACATGATGCAGTCCATCCTGGGCGGGCAGATCATGGCCGCGGCCGATTCCACCGGCTTTGCACCGCACGTGGCTTCAGGCCGGCTGCGCGTGCTCAATACCTGGGGCGAGAAGCGCCTGGCGAAGTTCCCCGACGTGCCCACCTTGCGGGAGCTGGGCATCCCGCTGGTGCAGGCTTCGCCCTACGGCCTGGGCGGGCCCAAGGGCATGGACCCCGCCCTGGTCAAGCGTATCCACGACGCCTTCAAGCAGGCCATGGAGATGCCCAGCCATGTGGAGGTGTTGGCCAAGTACGACCAGCAACTCATGCACATGGACCCGGCGCAGTACACGCGCTTTGCAGAAGACACCTTCCGGCGCGAGAAGGCGCTGGTGGAAAAGCTGGGCTTGGCCAAGCCGGGCTGATGACGCCCCAAGGCCGCCCCAAGGCCGCCCCAAGGCCGAGATAGGGCTGTGACAAGGACGCGCCCGCTGCGCCCTGCTCCGCCTTACAGCTTCAGCTCCAGCCGCACCTGCCAGTTGGTGAACGAGGGAGAGGTGTTGAACGCGACCTCCCGCAGATTGCCCAGGGTCAGCGCATTGCTGGAGGTGTAGTCCTGGGCAGCCAGGTTGCTGCCCAGCACGCGCAGGCCCACGGCGGGGTTGAAGGTCCACAGCGCGAAGGCGTCCCACACCCGCTTGCCCGGCGTGGTGGTCGCCTGCTCGTCACTCAGTTGCGTGCGGTAGCCCGGCACCCAGTTGACGTTGCCGCCCAGCGTGAGCGGCGTGCCGCGGATGCGGTAGTCGGCCCCGATGTTGGCCGTGGCCTTGGCCTGGCTGTCCAGCCGGTTGTCTGGCCCTGGCACGCCCTCCACCTTGGAGCGGAACAGGCTCAGGTTGCTGCGCATCTCTACCCGGGGCGCTCCCTTGAGGGCCTGGTCGAGCCGGAACTTGGCCTCCAGCTCGATGCCCTGGGTGACGGCGTCGCCAATGTTCTGCGTGCGTGCGACGTAACGCTGCACGGGGCTCCAGGACACCGTTTCCAGCGCGGTGACGCTGCGCATCAGGTCGCTGATACGGCGGCTGAACAGGTTGGCGCTGAGCACGCCGCCGGCTTCCAGGTAGCGCTCCACGGCGACGTCCAGCCCCAAGGCCACCTCGGGCCGCAGGTCGGGGTTGCCGGCGCGGTCCGGTGCCGTGGGCGTGTTGGTGCCCGAGGCCGGGTAGCGCGTGCTGATCGACGGGCGCGCAATCAGGTTCCCCAGGTCGGGCGACTTGTAGCTGCGCGTCAGGCTGACCCGTACTTGATCGCGGCCCTTGGGGTCAGGCTTCCACACCGCGTGCAGCAGCGGGGTGGCCACGCTGCTGCGGTTCTCTGGCCGCGCGGTGCCGTCAGCGGCGTCACCGCGGGTGGCGATGCCCTCCCAGCGCAGGCCGGCGTGCGCTGCCCAGTGCGGGTTGATGGCCCACTCGTCCTGCGCGTACAGCGCCAGCCGGGTGGACGAGGCCTGCAGGTTGTCGCCGAAGTCGGTGAGCAATGGCGCACCGTTCTGCAGCGTGGTGCGGGTCTCGGTGCGGCGCTGCGCCTCCAGCTCGATGCCGGTCACCAGGCTGTGCTCGCCCACCGAGCCACCGCCGGGCCCAGCCGCTGCAGCCCCCCTGGCGGCTGGGGCGCCGCCGAGCAGGGTGGACAGCTTGCCGTTGAGGTTGACCGACTGCTGGCGCGTGCGGGAGGTATCCAACAGGGTCCGGATGGGTGTGCTGCCACCGGCGGCGGTGAATTCCTCGCGCAGCGTCTCGCTTCGGGCGCGCCAACCCCCGGCGCCGCCGTTGAGTTCCAGCCGGGAGGCACCCAGGCGCTGGCGCCACATCAGGTTCAGGCGCCCCGTGGTGAAGGCGCTCTCGGTTTGGGAGTCGCCCCGGTCGTACAGCGGCGGCAGGCTGCCGACGGGCTGCACCAGCGAGAAGTCTCGCCGGTTGTCCGCCATGCTGTGGAACATCGTGGGCATGAGCGCAATCGAGTCGCCCCCCTCGCCCAGCCGCCACGCCAGGCGGCCAGAGAGGTTGACGCCCGTGCGGCGCCCGTCGGTGAAGGTCGACTCGATCTGCTGGCGCAGGGTGGTGCCCGTGGCGACGTCTTCGTCCCGGGTGTCGCTGACGCTGCTGTCCTTGCGGTGGCCACGGAACACCGAGCCTGATACGTTGTAGGTCAGCGGCCCCTTGGCATCGTTGTGCGTCCAGTTGATGCCCGGCGAGACGGTGCCGTTTTCCAGGCCCATGCCTACGCGCAGGTCGTTCAGGCGGCGGCGGAAGCCTTCGCGCGTGATGATGTTGATGGTGCCGGCGATGGCCCGCGCACCCGTCTCGGCCGTGGGCGCGCGCAGGATCTCGATGCGCTCAATCTGCTCGGGCGTGAGCGACTCCACCGAGAACCCGGGCGGGATGCGCTGGCCGTCGATGAGGATCTGCGTGTAGCCGCCGCCCAGCCCGCGCAGCCGTGGCGGCCCGCCACGGCCTGGGGCGCCCGGTGTGGTCACGCCCGGCAGGCGGCGCAGCACCTCGCCCAGGGTGGCATCGCCGAACTTGTCGATCTCCTCTCGCCCGATCACGATCTTGGCCGCGGTGGAGCGCCGCCGCTCGGCGGTGTCGTCGGCACGCCCGCCCGTGACCTCGATGCGCTGCTGGGCAGGCGCGGTGGTGGCCGGCGGTTTGGGCTCGGCGGTGGTGTCGGGCTTGGCGTCAGCCGGCGTGTTGGCGGCTGGCCCCACCTGCGCTGCCGGTGCGGCGGGCGTTGAGGGCGTGGATGGCGCACCTGCAGGCCCCGCAGGCTGAGCCCAGACGGCGCCGCTGGCGGTCAGGGCGCTGAGCACCAGGCTCAGGGCCCGCTGGCGCGGGGCGAACGGAGTGGCTGGGGTTCGGCGAGGGGCGGATGGCATAGGGGCGCGATTGTGTCGGTCTTTGTCCCGGAGCATGTCACGCCGGCGTTTCCGCGATGTTGCTGGGCGGCTGACTTGGGCGCACGAGCCCGGCGAAGTGCTTTGCAGCCGCCAAGGCCCCTGTTCAACGGCAGTTGCCCAACAAGCGCGACGCATCGGCGAGCCGGCTGCTCAAGCGTGACTTGGGAGACCAGGGGGCGCCTTGGACCACGTCCGTCACCACCCAGCGGCCGCTCCACAGGCGCAGCTCAACCTCGTCAGTCCACCGCACACCGTCGGGCGTGCCGCGGTAGGTGAAGCGCACGGGGCAGGTGGCGGCTCCTGTGCGGATGCGGCAGGCCAGCACCTGAAAGGCATTCGGCCCTTCGAAGAGCGAGGTCACGAGGTCGCCCTGGATCGCTGGCGGGCCCTCACAGCGCGAGGCGGCCTGTTGTGTGGACACCGTCTCCAGCGTCTGCCGCAGCCCCGGCTGCAGGTGCGGCAGCAGGGCTGTGAGCTGTGGTGGCTTGGGTACGCCCGCGGAGGCCAGAGGTTGATAGGCCTGCAGGAACTGCCGAGTGGCGCTGGCTGGGTCACCCAAGCGCCGCCGCAGATGGGATGCTGGGTCTTCAGCGGACGCGAGATCGCTCACGCGGGCCAGCAGACGCACCGTGCGCGGCTCCACCGCAAACGCCTCGGCGGACAAATAGCCACCGCTGCCGGCTGACTGCGTCACCACCATCAGCAAGGGGTTCGGCCGGCCCGGCAGCACCAGCGGGCCGGCGGAACGCACCGTACCGTCGCGCGGCCGTACCAGGCCAGCGGTGTAGAAAGTGGTTTCGTTACCCTGGCCTGCCGAGGGGTCGAAGTAAGCGCGGACCGTATAGCTGCCTGTCGAGCGCGCCTCGAGATCGCCTTCGGCCACCACGGCCACCAGACCCTTGGACAGCGCCAGCTGTTGCACGAACCTGTCGGCGGCCAAGGCGGGGCCGGCAAACAGCAGCGCCGCCGCGATCTTCCAAAGGGATGCGCCTGCCACCCCGGGTCCGATCGAGCAACCGCTGCGCGTTGCAGAGTCGCAGGCAGCGGGTCGAAGCTGGTCGCGGCGGATCGTTTTCGCTCCCTCTATGCCGCAAGGAGCGAGCATTTCTGGATACCTGCCAGCTCCTCTTGAAGGGCCTCCCGGGCAATGGCTGTGTCATAGGCTACTTGGCCCCGCAGCCACCATCCGTCGCTCAAACCGAAGTAGCGGCAAAGCCGAAGATCGGTGTCGGCCGTGACGGAGCGCTTGCCGGAAACGATCTCGCTGATCCGCTGCGCGGGCACGCCAATGTCCTTGGCGAGACGGTACTTGGTGAGCCCAAGCGGCTTGAGGAATTCCTCTTCAAGCATTTCACCCGGCGAGACTGGGAGAACCGTGCGCATGGTGCGTCCTTCAGTGATAGTCGACGATTTCCACATCTGCGGCGCCATCTGCTGTCCAGACAAAACAGACCCGCCACTGCTGGTTGATACGGATGCTGTGTTGACCTCTTCGATCGTCCTTCAGTGCTTCGAGACCATTACCCGGCGGCACTTTCAGATCATCCAGCACGGCCGACCAGTCCAGTTGCGAGAGTTTGCGAAGGGCAGGCCGTTCGATATTCACCCAGCGCTTCACGCGCCTGCCCTCGAAGAGGGCTTGGGTGTCCTTGCACTTGAAACTTCTGATAGACACGGGTCACGATAATAACGCGCTGCGTGAATATCTTCACTCAATCCCTTTGAGCCGTTCATCCGGGAGGCGCCCGTCCTGTCGCCTCGGCCGCCAGGCTCACGCTTCAGCCACATTCACGATCGTCGCCTGCATGAGCGCGATCACCTTGTGGGGGCTGTCGGGGCCATCCGACTCCCCCGCGAACGCGCGCACCTCGCCCGTGCACACGGTCAGCAGCTTGCCGGCGTTCTGCACCCGGCCGATGGCCAGGAAGTGCTGGCCGATGCCCGGGCGCATCAGGTTGATCTTGAACTCCGCGGTGACCACTTCCATCCCGGCTGGCGCCTTCGTCAGCGCGGCGTAGCCGCAGGCACTGTCCACGATGCTGGTGATGGCCCCTGCGTGCAGATAGCCCATCTGCTGCGAGAGGTGTGTGGAAAACGGCAGCGCGATCTGGACCTCGCCCTCCGTCACGGCCTCCAGCCGGGCGCCCAGCGTGGTCATCAGACCTTGGCGGTCAAAGCTGCGTTGGATGCGCTCGCGCAGGTCGGTGTTCATGGGTGGGCTCGGGGTGAATTGCGTCAGCGGTGCCCAGTGTCGGCTACCGGGCCACCCAGCCGCCGCACACCGGGAACACCTGACCCACAAAGCAGTCGGCGGCGGCGCTGCACAGGTAAGCCGCGAACAGGGCGTCTTCGCGCGCGCCCACCAAGCGGCCCAGGGGCACCTCGCGCGCCAGACGCTCCTGGAAGCGGGGGTTGGCCTGCACCTCGGCTGGAAAGTAGGTGGGGTTGTCCACGAAGTTCTGCGCAATCGCGTTGACCTGCACCTGGTGCGGCGCGAGCTCCACCCCCACCGCCTGAACATAGGCCAACTGCGCCCCGCGGGCGGCGCTGTAGGCGGAAGCCCGCTTCATGCCGCGCAGAGCCGATGCGCTGCCCACCACCAGCACCTTGCCGCTGCGCCGCGCGGTCATGGCCGGGGCGGCGGCGCGCACCAGGCGCGGCAGAGGGTCCACCAGGGCGGCGAACACGGCGCGCCACTCGTCCTCGCCCACCTCCACGGCGGGCGTGGTGGGCGCCCTGTACCCGAGGTTGGCCACCAGCGCGTCGATGGGCCCGGCGTCCCGCACGGCTTGAGCCACCACCTGCGCGGCGGCCTCGGGCAGCGCCAAGTCTGCGGTGCTGGCCACCACCACAGCACCCTGCTCGGCAAACACCTCGCACAGTGCCGGGCCCATGAATTCGTCGGCCTGGGTGATCAGGACGCGCTTGCCGGTGAGGGTGTGTTGCATGGTCATGCCTGAGGTTCAGGATTCAAGTTCAGCCGGCACTACTCGACGCCCTTGTACACGGCCTCCAACCGATGACCCTCTGGGTCCACGACGAAGGCCGCAAAGTAGTGGGGGCCGTAGTCAGGGCGCAAGCCGGGTGCACCGTTGTCCGTGCCGCCTGCAGCCAGTGCGGCCGCATGGAACGCTGCCACTGCGGCCCTGCTGGGCGCTGACAGGGCCACATGAAAGCCCGGGATGGGCGGAATGGCCCGCGACACCTGCTTGATCGCGAGCTTGTCTCCAGAGCCCGGCGGCCCGTAGCCGACCGCCTGGTCTTGCTCGCCCGGCCGAAGATCAGACCAGACCCGCCCGCAGCCCAGGGGCTCGAGCACCGCGTCGTAGAAGTGGGCAGCACGCTCGATGTCAACGGCGCCCAGGGAGAGGTGGTGGAGCATGGCAGGGGAGTTGGGGGTGCGGAGCTGCTACCGCTGGGCGAGAAAGTAGGCCACCAAGGCGTTGGCGTGCCCATGCCCTAGCTGATGGCTGGACTTGAGCAGCGCCACGTATTCCATGTGCTTCATCTCACCCGCATCGCGAAGCACGTCCATCCAGTGCGCAATGGGCTCGCCATAGGTCTTCTCGATGGACGGGAAGTACGACGCCGGACCTTTCACCTTGTCCTCGTTGGCCATGCGGGCCTCCTCACGGCTGAGCTGATCCAACAGGCGATCCTAAGCCTTGGCCCTGCAGATGGATCCCTGGTGCTCGCGCTGAGCCATGACCTACTGGAAGTCTGACGCTTCATAGAAGGGCCGAATCTCCAACTCGCTGGGCCCTGGCATGGGGTTGGGGCAGCGCTGGGCCCAGTCAAGGGCTTCATCCAGGTCTTTGACTTCCCAGATCCAGAACCCCGCGACGAGTTCATGGGTGGCCGAGAAGGGGCCGTTGATGACCGTTCGGGAGGAGCCATCAAAGGCGACTCTCCTGCCTTGAGATGAAGGCTTCAGGCCATCGCCCGTCTTCAGGATGCCAGCCTCGGCAAGTTGTTGATTGAACCGGCCCATGGCTGCGAGCAGCTCGGCGGTAGGAAGCACGCCCTTCTCGCTGTCCTCGGTGGCTTTCACCAGAACCATCACGCGCATCATCGTTCTCCTTGCGTACGATGGACGGGGTTCTGCGATCGCTCCCAGGCTAGCGGGCCAGCATCAAGATGCCCGACACCGTAGCCGCAGCAGCCAACCACGCGCCCACCCTGATCAAGAGCGGCTTGTCAACGCCTTGCGCTGGCGGCCCCTTCTGACGCCGCAAGCCCAGCACACCAGCGTGTGCGGGTAGCGCCACCAGCAGCAAGAAGCCGATGACGTAGTTGAAGCTGGTGTCGGCATCACTTCCCAACCACTTGCTGAAAGCGGGCAGCGCCCACGCTGAGAACGCGCCGGCGATGGCGGCGGAGAGGGGCGTTGGGGTGAGGTTCACGGCAAGCGAGGCGGAGGACAACCGAGGACGGCTCAATCGTAGCAATCGGCCGCTCTCCCGCCGCTGCCCTCCTCCATTAATCGCAAAGCCAACTGCCATCGCATGAGTGGCGGCGGAGTCCATTGGGGGCCCCTGTAGAGAGGTACGGGACCCCGTCAGTTGCGCGGAAGTTCTACGGGGACGGTTGCCCTCAAGTCGACCGCTCCTTCTGACGTGAAGGCGACGCTCTCAGCTTCCAGTTGCGCTCGCTCCTGAGATTGTCCTTCGGGCAGTCTTGCCAGCCGCCCGTCTGGGTGCCTCCTTGCCGCTTGGTTCCGGCGGTCGTGGTGGATGCTCGCGGGCGTTGGATAACCGCAACCTCATCCACTTCTCCGGCGGCGCGCAGTCAGCGGGTGGCGATCTGGGTATCCAATGGACTCAACTGCAAGGTCGATGTCCAGCTGCGGCTATTGCTGATGCTGAGGCTCTCGGCGCTCAACGCTCTTGCTATGGCCACCGCAGTTCGGAATCATTGGCCGTTGATCGTTATGACGCCGAGACCGCTAGAACTGCCTTTGGGTTTGTGCGAGCAATCGCCAGCAGCGTCCGCGCTGCACCGCTAGGCTGCTTGCGCCCCTGCTCCCAGCCTTGGAGTGTGCGCACTGAGACGCCCAGAAGGTTGGCGAACTGAGTCTGAGAAAGTCCCGTGGCCTCTCGTGCTTGCGTGGCTGTAGAAACCACGGCCTTGCCCTTTCCTGCCTTCATGTCCTTGATGGACTGAAGGATCTCGGCGCCAATGTCACGCGTGGCCTCAAAGGTTGCAATCTCGACTGAACTGAGCTTCTTAGATTTCGAGGGCACGACGAATCTCCTTGAGTGTGTTGAGGGAGATGTTCCCTGACACGGACTTGGCATACAGAGTCAGCAGGTAGACCTCCCCGGCTTCGTTCCTGGTGAGGTAAACGATCCGGACTCCACCAGACTTCCCCGTTCCTTCCCGCGCCCAGCGCACCTTGCGTACGCCACCCGAGCCGCGGATGACAGAACCAGCTTCCGGATCAAGTGCTATGAAGGCTGCGAACTCGGCGCGTTCATCTTCATCCCAGTAACGCGGCCATAGCCTTTGGAAGAGGGGGCTTTCGACAACCGTGAACATGGGCGAACTGTACGCCTAAGGCGCAGAGATTGCGAGCAGCGGTACTGATGATGCCGAACCCTTGAGATGAACAGCCTGCAGAGGGAACATGATCACTGTGGACCGGAGCGGTTAGGCCTCATTCGCAGCCTGGCAGCCGACCGAGGCAGCCTGAAGCGAGACGCGCTTTTTGCCCCCAGCCACCAACTGACTCCCCACCTCCACGAAGCCGAATGCTTGGTGGAAGCGCTCCGACGCCAGGTTCGGGGGCTCGATGTCGTACTCACAGGTGACCACCGGCGCGCGAGTTGCCCTGGCATGAGCGAAGACGGATTCGTAGAGCACACGACCCAGCCCGCGGCCATGCAGGGCGACAGACACAACAACGCGGTCAACGTACAGGAACCGCTCGTACCGTTCGATGAACCACCGGTAGTTGACACTGTCGTAGCTCGTGCCCTCACGCAGCGCGAGAACGAAGGCGCCAACCTCCCCCTCCACCTCCAGCACCTGATGAAGGTCGGCCTGAAGGTGCAGTTTTTCCAGCTGCTCTATCGAGAGCGGGCTGAGGAACCTCTCCGATTCGCGATTCAGCGCAAGTACCGCTGCAAAGTCGCTGGAACAAGCAGCGCGGGTCGTCATGAGGCGCTTCGCTTGAGCGATGGGTGAGGCGGCATTGCTGTTCAGTCGCATTTGCGGCCGGACTCTTGAGGGTTCTCCGCGTATCGGGGCCGCCGCTACGCCTATCGTCACGGCGCCACACGCACGATAGAAGGGCTCTGCGTTGGGGTCGGCGTCAATGTCCAGGCTTGACTCCTGGGCGGCTGCGGCCGCCCGACAGATGTGCTGCAGGAGGGCTTTGCCAATGCCCCGGCCCATGAACGCCGGCAGCACCCACAGCGAGACGAGTTCCCAGGGGCTACGCTCCGGGTTGGCTTGGGCAAATCCAACAGCCTGCCCATGCACCACCGCGACAAAGGTGGGCCACTTATCGATGCTTTCTGGTTGTGTGAGCAGGCCTGGCCGCCACTCCTCGAGTTGTGCAGGCTCATAGCCCCAGTGCGCCTTTGCCTCCATCGCGATCGCATTCAGGCGGTCAACTTCCTCGCGGGATGCACGGCGGACAAGCATTAGCGGGGCCTTCGGGGGTCAGCGTGAGCCAGCGGTGAAGTCCCACACGGCGTGCAATGTTTCAGCTGCTGGCTGGGAACCGGTGATACATGAAGAACTGGGCATCCTTGCTCCAGCCCTGCTCCTCGTAAAGTGCCTGCCCCGGAGTGTTCTCGACGGCGACGTTCAGCGTGACGCGGGCTGCGCCATGGGCCCAGGCATAGCCTTCGACAGCACAGAGCAACTGTGAGCCCACGCCTTTGCGGCGACCACTCTCATGGACGAACAAGTCGTTCAGGATGAAGACCCGGGCGAGCGCGGTTGAGGAGTAACTGGGATACAGCTGTGCGAACCCAATGGGCGCAACGCCCTCTGATGCCAGGAAGACAACAGACTCGCCGTGATCGAACCTTGCTTGAAGGAAGGCCATAGCGGCTGGAAGATCACTGGCCTTGCCTTGGAACACACGGTACTGATTGAACAGCACCGCCAGACCCTGAAGGTCTGAGAAGACGGCCTGACGGACGGTAATGCTGCTCATGGGCGTTGGTGTCGACGTTGATGCAGAGTGTGCTTGCAGGGCCTGACGTTTGGGTTGACCGGCTTGCGACAAGCACTCTCAGGCTTCTGGTCGCGCCGCATCACGGATGAACACCGAATGGACCGGTGGCAAGCCGCGGGGCCTCGCGTTGACCGAGGAGTTAGGCCTCGCTCGCGGTGCGCAGAAGCACATAGCCCGATGCAGCAAAGGCTTCGTTGCCGACGAGCTTACCGTCAACACGACGTTCTACTTTGAACCCTTCGCTCAGGTATAGGGCCAGAGCCGCTTCGTTGCCCACGAGAACCTCTGTGGAGAGGCTGCCGCCTGAAGCCGAGATTGCGTGACGGAGCAACTGCCTACCAATGCCTTGCCTGTACCTCGATGGCTCGACGTACAGCCAAGTGAGCTCCGCTTCGGCGTAGGCGACGAAGCCGCAGACTTCTCTAGCGACCTCAGCGACGACCACATCGCCATTGAACAAACCCTCGTTCTCGGCTGTCTCTTCCAGCGTTAGGAAGGCTGCGGCAAGACCGCTGGCCTCCAGTTCGTGGACTCGCGCAGCGTCGTGGACCTTGCACAGACGTTCCCAGTCGGTGGGTGAGTAGGGGCGCAAGTTCATGCGAGGCCTAACGTGAAGCTAACCGGCGTGCGGCAGCGGGCGGCGGCCGGGCCAGAATGAAATGAGGCCCGGGCGACGAACGCTGTTGCACGTCCGGTTGAGCGTAGGGTTAGGCAGCACGACCTGCCTCCGTAAGGTTCTTGGCCATGACGACGCTCTCGTAATTCGTATCGGGTCGCCAGTCGCATCGGCCAACGACTCGGTAGCCCCAGCGCTCATACAGTCCGATCAGCGCAAGCGCCGGCATTGCTGTATCGAGTGCCATCACTGAGGCGCCGGATCTTCGGGCTACGTCTGTGGCGTATCGGTGTAGGCCCGCTCCCAAACCCTTCCCCTGGTGCTCCGGGGCAACGCAAAACTGCGACAACGATCTGACAGCGGGATCTCTGTAGAGGGCGACTGGTGAGTTCGGTTGAGGCGGGCGAACCGTTGCAGTGCCAGCATACTCGCCATCCGCGAGCATGATGAGCCCGACCCCAGAGAGTAGGCGCTTCTCGGTGTCGGCCGAAGGCTGGTGGGTTGCCCAATACCTCAGTCCAATAGCCAGGTGCGGTGCGTAAGCGCGGTGAATCAAGTCCGTGATCGCATCAAGGTCGTCCTCCGGCAAGTAGGGGCGAATCTCGATGCGCATGAGGCGATGAGTGTGATGCCTAACGTTCGAGCTAAGCTGCCCGCGGAAGCAGGCACTGTAGCGGGTCAGCTTGAGCGAAGGGTTAGGCCCCGCCGCGCGGATGACCAGGCTCATTGACCCCACTCGCGCCGCAAGAGG
>Ga0315901_10008952_pt1 | contig 11572 bp, 8 predicted proteins | sample LakEriMetagenome_10_FD_203761 | JGI IMG/M metagenome (GOLD analysis project Ga0315901, IMG submission 203761) | Freshwater fungal communities from buoy surface, Lake Erie, Ohio, United States - Buoy 2 MA116 | ecosystem: Environmental > Aquatic > Freshwater > Lake | place: USA: Lake Erie, Ohio...
CGCGGTGTGGCCCTTCCTCACGCTGGCCACCCGTCGTGATCTGCGCGAACAGGTCTGGCGCATGTGGACGAACCGTGGTGACAACACCGGCCCGCTCGACAACAGGCCCGTCGCCGCCGAGATCCTGCAGCTGCGTGGCGAACTGGCAAGGCTGATGGGGTATCCGAGCTTTGCCCACTTCGCGCTGGCCGATCGGATGGCTCGGACGCCAGAAACGGCGCTGGCCCTGCTGGAGCGCACGTGGGCCGGTGTGAAGCCGCGTGCGCTGGCGCAGATTGCCGACTACCAGGCCCTGGCCGACCGCGAAGGGGCGGGCATCCGTCTGGCCCCCTGGGACCGGCAGTTCTACGCCGAAAAGCTGCGCCGCGAACGCTTCGGCCTCGACGGCGACGCCGTCAAGGCGCACTTCCCGCTGGACGCCGTGCTGCAGGCCATGTTCTGGGCCGCGGGCCGCGTGCACGGTCTTGCCTTCAAGGCTGTCGCCGGCGCACCGCTGATTCACCCCACGGTGCGGGTCTTTGAGGTCAGCCGCGGCGACGAGGTCGTCGGCGTCATCTACTTCGACCTGTTCAACCGCCCTGGCAAGGCCCACGGCTCTTACCAGACCCAGTACCGTGAGGCTGAACACTTCCGCGGCCGGGTGCTGCCGATCTCCGGCGTGTACTCCACGTTCCCGGCGCCGCCGGACATGGACAAAGGCCAGCCGGTGCTGCTGCCCTGGGAGTACGCCAACGTCTTCTTTCACGAGTTCGGCCATGCGCTGCACATGCTGCATTGCACGTCCGCCTACCGTTCGCTGGGCAGCCAGCATGTGGCCTGGGACTTCGTCGAACTGCCAGCGCTGATCAACGAACGCTGGCTGCGCGACCGCGAACTGCTGGCCCGCTTTGCGCGCCACCACGTCACCGGCGAGCCGATCTCGCCGGCCCTGGTCGACCGCATCGAACAGGGCCTGCAATACGACCGCATCTTCAGCCTGAACCCCGATTTTTTGCTGCCGGCCATCGTCGACATGCGGATGCATCTGCGGGCCGACGGCAGCGGCCGGCCGATCGACCCGGTGCAGGTGGAGAACGACACGTTGGCCGAACTGGGCATGCCCGAGGCCTGGGACCTGATCATGCGGGTGACGCACAACTTCCACTGCTTCATCGGCGCCTACGCGGCCGGGCTGTACTCGTACCTGTGGGCCGACGTGATGGCCGCCGATGCGGTGCAGGCCTTCGAGCGCGCGCCCGGTGGCCTCTACGACGTGGCCACCGCCAAGGCCTGGATCGACAAGGTGCTGAGCGTGGGCCATCGGGTGGCTGCTGACGAGGCGTTCCGCAGCTTCGCCGGACACGATCCGGACCCAACGCCGCTGCACCGGCGTTTCGGATTGGCCTGAGAGCCTGAGCCGTGAACGCCTTCCTGCGCAACGCCTGGTACGTTGCCGGCTGGTCGCACGAACTGCAGACGGGCAAGCTGCTTGCCCGCAAGATCCTCGGCGAACCACTGGTGCTGTGGCGCACGGCCGGCGGCGCGATCGCCGCACTGGAGGACCGCTGTGTGCACCGCCACGCGCCGCTGTCGCGCGGTCGGCTCGAAGGCGATGCCCTGCGCTGCGGGTATCACGGCTTGAAGTTCGCGCCCGACGGCCGCTGCATCGAGGTGCCCGGCATGGACTCGCCGCCGCCGGCGGCCTGCGTGCGGCGCTTTGCCGTTGTCGAGCACAGGCGCTGGGTGATGGTGTGGATGGGCGATGACGTGGCGCGCGCCGACACGGGCCTGCTGCCCGACAACTTCTCCTGCGAATCGCCCGAGTGGGCCTACACCCCGGGCTACGTGCATTACGAGACCCCCGTCGAACTCATCGCCGACAACCTGCTCGACTTCTCGCATCTGAGCTATGTGCATGCCGCCACGTTCGGCGGCGGGGCAGACGACACGCTTGCGCGCGTGCAGCCACGGGTCGAGCGCCTGTCGCGCGGTGTTCGAGTGCGGCGAGACATCTACTGTGTGCCGCCGCCCGCGTACCACCGCCCGCTCTGGGCTTATGACGACCCGGTCGACCGCTGGCTGCACTATGAATTCCTGCTGCCCGGCACGCTGCTGATGCACTCCGGCGCACAGCCCGCCGGCATGGCCGCGGAAGACGCCGAACGCCAAGGCACCGGCGTTCGCTTCCACAGCTGCCAGGCCCTCACCCCCGAGACGGCCACGAGCACCCACTACTTTTTCATGGAAGCACACCGCGCCGACCGCGGCGATGCAAACGTCGCCGAGGCCCTGTACCAAGGCCTCTTGGCCGCCTTCGACGAAGACCGCGCGATGATTGCCGCGCAATGGCGCAACCTGCAGCGTGCGCCAGACCGTCGGATGCTGCCGCTGCACATGGACGCAGCACTGACCCACTATCGGCAGCTCTACGCCGCCGCACTTCGAGCTGAGACGCCGACCTGATTCACCATGATCCGACCGCACGCCGCCTTCGCCCTGGAACCGTTGCCCGCCTACCGCGAGGTCCCGCAGCCCGAGATGATCGAACGCGCCCGAGCGTTCCATGCCGAACTGGTGCGCCGCCGCACGGTGCGCGACTTCGACAGTCGGCCGGTGCCGCGCGAGGTCATCGAAAGCTGCCTGCTGGCCGCCGGCACGGCGCCATCGGGCGCCAACCAGCAGCCCTGGTTCTTCAGCGTCATCACCGATCCCACCCACAAGCAGCGCGTGCGCGAGGCGGCCGAAGCGGAGGAGCGCAGCTTCTACAACGAACGCGCGCCGCAGGAGTGGCTGGACGCGCTGGCGCCGCTGGGCACCGACTGGAACAAGCCTTTCCTGGAAGAGGCGCCAGTGCTGATCGCCATCTTTGCGCAGAAGTACGGCGTGCATGCCGATGGCCCGATGCAGGGCGAGAAGTTCAGCCACTACTACGTGCCCGAGTCGGTGGGCATCGCCTCGGGCTTCCTGATCGCCGCGCTGCACCACGCGGGGCTGGCCACGCTGACGCACACGCCCAACCCGATGAGCTTTCTCAACAGGCTCTGCGGGCGGCCGCCTTCGGAGAAGCCGGTGATCCTGCTCGTGGTGGGCTACCCCAAGACGGGCTGCCAGGTGCCGGTGCATGGCGGCATCAAGAAGCCACTTGACCAGATCGCAGCGTGGCTGTGACGCCGATGCGCACCCGCTACTCGGCCTGGAACCTGCTCGCGGCGGCCCGCCAGGGCCACAGCGACTGGGCGCCGGCCTGGCGCGAGGCCGAGCCCAAGCCGCGCTACGACGTCATCGTCATCGGCGGCGGCGGGCATGGCCTGGCCACGGCCTACTACCTGGCCGCGAACCACGGTGTCAAGAACGTCGCGGTACTGGAGGCCGGCTGGATCGGCGGCGGCAACACCGGACGCAACACCACCATCGTGCGTTCGAACTACCTGTACCCCGAGAGCGCGCGCCTGTACGACTTCTCGCTGCGCCAGTACGAGCAGCTGTCGAAGACGCTCAACTTCAACATCATGTTCAGCCAGCGCGGCGTACTCACGCTGGCGCATTCGCGGCACGACCTGGACGCGCAGTCGCGCTGGGCCAACGCCATGCTGTGCAACGGCATCGATGCCGAACTGCTCGACGCGCACGAGGTGCAGGCGCTGGAGCCCCGGCTGAACGTCGGCGCCGATGCACGCTTCCCGATCCTGGGCGGCTTCATCCAGCGCCGCGCCGGGTCGGCGCGCCATGACGCGGTGGCCTGGGGCTATGCGCGTGGAGCCTCGGCCCTGGGGGTGGACATCGTGCAGAGCTGCGCCGTCACCGGCTTCCTCAAGCAAGGCGACACGGTGGTGGGCGTGGTCACGAAGCGCGGCGATGTACGGGGTGAAATCCACGCCGACAAGGTGGCCCTGGCGGTGGCCGGGCACTCGTCGGTGCTGGCCGGCTTGGCGGGTTTCCAACTGCCCGTCACCAGCTATGCGCTGCAGGCCATGGTCAGCGAGCCCGTCAAGCCGGTGCTCAACACGGTGACCCTGTCGCCTTCGCTGGGCGCCTACTGGAGCCAGAGCGACAAGGGCGAGCTGGTGATGGGTGGTGCGCTGGACCACTTTCCGTCCTACGCCCAGCGTGGCAGCTTCGACGTGATGCAGCACGTGGTGGCTGCCACGGTTGAGATGTTTCCGAGCCTCGGCCGCCTGCGACTGCTTCGCCAGTGGGCCGGTATCGTGGACGTGGTGCAGGACAGCAGCCCCATCATCGGCGCCACGCCGGTGCCGGGCCTCTTCATCAACTGCGGCTGGGGCACGGGGGGCTTCAAGGCCATCCCGGTGGGCGGCTGGACGCTGGCACACCTGCTGGCCACGGGGCGCAACCACGAACTGGCCGAACCCTTCCAGCTGCAGCGCTTCCACACCGGCCGGTTGATCGACGAAGCCGCCGCCGCCGGCATCGCGCATTGAGGGCCTGGCACGATGATGCGATTGACCTGCCCCCTGTGCGGCCCGCGCGCCGAGAACGAGTTCCATTGCGGCGGCACCACCGGCATCGTGCGGCCGCCGCTGGACTGCAGCGACGAGGCCTGGGGCGCCTATCTCTACTTCCGCGACAACCCCAAGGGCGACCATGCCGAGCGCTGGCGCCACACCTACGGCTGTGGCCTGTGGTTCAACCTGTTGCGCGACACCGGCACGCACGAGGTGAAGGCCGTCTACGGGATCACGGCCACGCGCCCAGAAGGGTCGTCATGAGCGGCTTCCGACTGGCCCTACCCCATGGCGCTTGGGTCGACCGAACCCGGCCGCTTGGCTTTCGGTTCAACGGCCGAGAGGTGCAAGGTTTCGTGGGCGACACGGTGGCCTCGGCACTGCTGGCCCAAGGCGTCGTGCACGTGGGCCGCAGCTTCAAGCTGCACCGGCCGCGCGGCATCTTCAGCTTTGGCATCGAAGAGCCCACCGGTCTGGTCGATGTCGGCCAGGGGGCCGCGCGCACGCCCAACACCCGCGCCACCGACATCGCCGCTGTCGAGGGCCTGAAGGCGGTCACGGGCAACGCCTGGCCCAGCCTGGGCTTTGACCTCGCAGCGATGACATCGCGCTTTGCGGCGCTGCTGCCGGCAGGCTTCTATTACAAGACCTTCATGTGGCCGCATTGGCACCTGTTCGAGCCCGTGATTCGGCGCATGGCGGGTCTGGGCGTGGCGGCCGATGGACCCGACCCCGACCGCTACGACCAGGTCTCGCGCCAGGTGGAGGTGCTGGTGGTGGGTGCCGGTGCGGCGGGTGTGCAGGCCGCGCTGGCCGCCGCTCAGAGTGGCCGCCAGGTGCTGCTGGTGGAAGGCGCCGCGCAGCTGGAGCCGGCCACGGCTGCACGCCTGCCCGAGCTGGCACAGGCGGGTGTCGAGGTGGTCACGGCCTGCACCGTGTTCGGCCTGTACGACCACCTCCTGGCGGCGGCGGTGCAGGCCGTGTCGGGCGCCGTGCGCGAACGGCTGTGGCAGATCCGCGCCGGCCGCATCATCCTGGCCACGGGCGCCTTCGAGCGGCCGATGCTCTTTCCCGACAACGACCGGCCCGGTGTGATGCTGGCCAGTGCCGTGCTGCGCTACGCCACCCACTACGGTGTGGCCTGCGGCCGACGCGTGGTGGTGGCCGCGGCCTGCGACAGCGGCTACGAAACCGCGCGCGGGCTGGTGGCCGCTGGCGTGCACGTGGTGGCCATCGTCGACCACCGCAGTGCCGCGGGCTGCGAAGCACCCGCTGGCGTGCCGGTGCTTCGCGGCAGTGCCATCGTGGCCGTTGAGGGCCGGCGCGCGGTGCAGGGCGTGGTCGTGGCCGCGCACGGCGGCGGCGCGCTGCAGCACCTGGAGGCCGACTGCGTCGCCTGCGCCGGAGGCTGGACGCCTGCCGTCCACCTGCACTCGATGGCCAGTGGCACGCTGTGCTGGGTGGACGACGCCGCGATGTTCGTGCCCGACCGCGCTGCGCCCGACATCGACTCGGTCGGCGCCTGTGCCGGCGTGTTCGACGAGGCGCTGGCGCTGGAACACGCGGCGGCGTTGGGCTGCGGCGATGCGCTGCGGGCTCCGGTCGGCGGACTCGGCGCAGTGGCCGCCAACAGCAGCCCATCGGCCGCTGCACTCGCAGCCCTGTCGGTAACGGGGCGCAAGCCGGGCAAGGTCTTCGTCGACCTGCAGAACGACGTCACGGCCGATGACGTGGCCCTGGCCGCGCGCGAGAACTACCGCTCGGTCGAACACCTCAAGCGCTACACGACCCTGGGCATGGCCACCGACCAGGGCAAGACCAGCAACGTCAACGCGCTGGTACTGATGGGCCAGCAGACTGCACGCAGCCCCGGCCAGGTCGGCACGACACGGTTCCGCCCACCATTCAAGCCCGTGACACTGGGCGCGCTGGCGGCGGGGCGCACGGGCGCCCTGTGCAAGCCGCTCAAGCGCATGCCGGGGCACGCCTGGCACGAGGCGCATGCGCCGGTGTGGGAAGAGTTCGGCGGCTGGCAGCGGCCCGCGGCCTACCGGCAAGCGGGCGAGTCGCTCAACGACGCGGCCGAGCGCGAGGCGCTGCACGTGCGCAGCCACGTCGGCCTGTTCGAGGCCTCGCCGCTGGGCAAGATCGAGCTGTACGGGCCCGATGCGGCGAGCTTCCTCGACCTGATGTACGTCGGCACGATGTCCACGCTGGCGGTGGGCCAGGCGCGCTACGGCCTGCTGCTGCGCGAAGACGGCGTGATCTTCGACGACGGCATCGTGGTGCGGCTGGGCGATCAGCACTACTGGGTCAACACCACCTCGGGCGGCGCCGAGCGCGTGGCGCTGGCCTTCGAGGAATGGCTGCAGTGCGAGTACGTACAGCACCGCGTGCTGGTGACGCCCGTCACTTCGGCCTGGGGCAACGTCACCGTCGCCGGGCCGCGGGCCTGGGCGCTGCTGCAGGCCGCCGGTTTCGATGCCGCCCTGGCGCCCACGGCCATGCGGCACATGACCTGCCGCGAGCTCACCCTCGGGGGCGTGGTGATGCGCGTGCTGCGCGCCAGCTTCAGCGGTGAACTCGGCTACGAGATCAACGTGCCGGCGCGGCACACGCAGGCGCTGCTGCAGCACCTGTGGCAGGCCGGTCAGCCCCTGGGCGTCAGGCCCTACGGCGTCGAGGCGCTGATGATCTTGCGCACGGAAAAAGGCTACCTGCACCTGGGCGCCGACACCGACGGCACCACTTTCCCGGCCGATGTGGGCCTGGACCGCGGCATCGCCCGGAAGTCGGCCAATTTCGTCGGCCGGCGCTCGCTGCTGCGGCCGGTGGCAACAGACACCGATCGCATGCAGCTTGTCGGCCTGCTGCCGCAGGATCGCCGGAGCCGGCTACCCGTGGGCGCCCACATCACGCGGCATGCGCCGCCGGCCCCGGTCGAGGGCTACGTCACCTCCAGCGTCTTCAGCCCGGTGCTGGGTCAGCCCATCGCGATGGCGATGCTCAGGCGCGGCGGCCAGCGTGTCGGCGAGCGGGTGATGGCCTACCACCTGGGGCGCGCATTCGCGGCCGAAGTCGTGAAGACACCCTTCTTCGACGCCGTCGGGGAGCGACTGCATGCTTGAACTTCTGGCTGCAACAAACCCGATTGACGACCTGTGGCAGGCCACGTTGCCAGCTCCCACGCCCGCATTGCAGGTGTCCGTGGTCGATGGCTTTCGTTTGCTGGTGTTCCGTCATCTGCCGGGCGGCGTGGCGGCTGCCGATGAAGCCCTTGCTGCCAACCGTCTGCCTGCGCTGCCTGCACCAGGCACATGCGTTGGCAGCGACCCGTGGCAGGTGTGGCTCGGCCCCGGGGAGAGCTTGCTGCTGACGACGAATGACGAACTGGCCGTCCGCGTGTTGGCGGCACTCAGCCCGGGTTGCCACCCGCTGACCTGTGTGCTGGAACAGTCAGCCGCCTGGCTCGTGTTCGACCTGCTCGGCCAGGGCGTGGATGCGCTGCTACCACGTCTGCTCGATGACAGCGCGATTCCCCGGCAGCCCGGTCAGGGCGTGCGGGCCCGGTTCATGGACATCCGCGGGGTGGTCATGCGCGCAGGGCCAGACCGGGTCTTGGTAGCCGTTGACCGATCGCACGGCGGCTCAGCAGCGCGATGGATCGGCCAGGCGTGGAGCGCTGCACAAGGATGAGATCGAAGCCAGACAACGGATCCCGCCACGGATTGGAGTGGCCGCTCATGCTCGCGAGCCAGGACCGCAACGGGTCGAGCTGCTGAGGTCGGCGTCTCGAAGACCGGTCCTTCCCACCGCATCGAACCGGACGGCTGCTCTCGGCGTCGACCGCGAGCTGCAAGTCCCGGCCACGAAGCGTCGCCCACGGCGGCCGCGTGATCGCGCCTCCCCTCGATTCGCTTCAACCCGGGTACTCAACGTTGTGCTCAAGGGCTAGAGTTCAGTTCGTTCATCTGCCCGTATAGGCGCCGGGGCGAACGGCGACGCAACTGTCCAAGCCCTGTATGGTGAGCGGCGCTTGATCGACGCGGCGGCGTGCAGCGTCGTTGCGACTGCTGGCGGCTGACTGGCCAACGGGCAGCCAAACTCAGACGGGCAACGGGCAGAGACCGCAACCGCCGCACCCCACGACACCACTTTCCAATGGAGACTCGCATGCTTAAACACCGTCGTCACCTGCTGGGCCTGGCTGCTGCCGCGCCTGTTTCGGCCTTTCTGTCTGGCCGCGCCTTCGCGCAGGCGCAGGCCGCTGCGCAGCTGGAACGCGCGGTCATCTACGCCGGCTTTGCGCCCGGCGGCACCACCGATGTGACGGCCCGACGCATTGGCGAAAAGCTGCAAGGCACTTACGCAAAGTCCGTGCAGGTGGAAAACCGCACCGGCGCAGGTGGTCAGATCGCGCTCACTGCCCTGAAGACCGCACCGGCCGACGGCAGCACGCTGATCGTCACCCCGATGTCGATGCTGGGCATCTACCCGCACACCTACAAGAAGCTGCCCTACGACCCGGTGGCTGACTTCCAGCCCGTGTCGCAAGCGGTGCAGTTCGACTACGCCGTGGCCGTGGGCCCTGCGGTGCCCGAATCGGTGAAGACCCCTGCCGAGTTTGTCGCCTGGGCCAAGGCCAACCCGGCGGGCCAGGCCTTTGGCTCACCGGCTGCAGGCTCTGGCCCGCACTTCCTGGGCGAACTCTATGGCCGCGCGGGTGGCGTGCCGCTGCGGCACATCCCGTACCGCGGCACACAGCCCGCCATCCTGGACATGCTGGGCGGCCAGGTACCTTCGGTATGCGGGCCAGTGGGCGAGTTCTTGCCCCACCTGGCCACCGGCAAGGTGCGCATCCTTGCCACGTCGGGCACCTCACGCAGCCGCTTCACGCCCAACGTGCCCACGTTCGCCGAGCAGGGTTTCCGCGACCTGGTGCTGGATGAGTGGTTCGGCATCTTTGTCCCAGGCAAGACCCCGATGGACATCGTCAACCGGCTCAACGCCGCCGTCCGCGCCGCGCTGGCGATGCCCGATGTGATCGCCGGCCTGGGCCAGATGGGGCTGGTGCCTGCGCCATCTTCCCCCGCGGAACTGGCTGCCTTGCTCAAGCGCGACACCGATCGCTGGGGTCCTCTGGTCAAGACCATCGGTTTCACCGCTGATTCCTGACGGCCACACGCGCGCAACCGGAATCAGAGTCCTTGCTGCGCAGCCAGATCCTGGCGCGCATCGAGGGCGACCGGAACAAGGCTTGCGTGCAGGCGGCCCGCATCGATCTGAGGGCCACCCCGGTGGTGACCTTGGCCTCGGGCTGCGCCGGCCCGCGCGCCGACGTGCCTGCCCTCGGCGCACGTTTCGAGATCGGCTCCATCAGCAAGGCCTTCGTCGGCATCCTCGCCGCCGAGATGGTGGCCCGAGGCGAGCTGCAGCTCGACGAGCCGCTCAGCGCGTTGATGCCCAAGGAGCTCGCCGCGAAGCAGCGCGTCCCGGTCGTCACGGTGGCCGGCCTGTTGACGCACACCGCCGGGCTGGGCCCCCTGCCCGCAGAGCCCGGACCGCTACTCGAACTGGGCTTTCCTGATGCTGTCCGACCTGCTGGCCCAGCGCGCCGGCAAGCCCTACGACGAGCTGCTGCGCGAACGGATGTTCGCGCCGCTGGGCCTGCGCGACACGCTCGTGGCGCGCAACGACGGCCTGGCGCCCGGCCGCATGTCCAACGGCCTGCCGACCCCCACCTGGGACGTGCCGGTGCCCTATGCGGGCGCCGGCGGCCTGCGCTCGACCGTCGACGATCTGGTCCGCCTGGCGCGCGCCCTGCGCACCTCGCGCAGCAAGCTGCGCGACGCGGGCCAGGCCGTCGACATCGCCTGGGCCTGGCACCTGCTCAAGCGCAAAGACCGGTCCTCGCTGGTGTTTCACAACGGCATGACGGCCGACGCGGCCGCGATGCTGGTGCTCGACATCGAGCAGCGCCGCGCGGCCATCACGCTGGCCGATGCGGCCGGCGGCTACCAGCTGGCCCCGCAGTTCATCATCAGCGTGTCCGGGGAAGGCGGCCGCCTGTACGCACAGGCCACGGACCAGGAGCGGTTCGAGCTGCCGCAGGACTCCCGGGGCGATCACTACGCCGAGGTGGCCGACATCGCGCTGCGCTTCACAGGCACCGAGGGCGGCGGCGCGTTTCGCGCCACCCGCATCGACTGAACCGCTCAGCCGGCCGCGCCTGAACTAGCGCCGCACGGGCGGCAGATCGGTGCAGGAGCCGTGCGCCACCTCGGCCGCCATGCCGATGCTTTCGCCCAGCGTGGGGTGCGGATGGATGGTCTTGCCGATGTCGACCATGTCGGCGCCCATCTCGATGGCCAGGGCCACCTCGCCGATCATGTCGCCGGCATGCGTGCCGACGATGCCGCCGCCGAGGATGCGGCCGTGGCCCCCGCCATGACCTTGGCCATGGCTTGCTGATCCCGCCTCGGGGCTGTCGTCGAAGAGCAGCTTGGTGAAGCCCTCGTCGCGGCCGTTGGCGATGGCGCGGCCGCTGGCGCTCCACGGGAAGAGGCCCTTCTTCACCTTGATGCCCTGCGCCTTGGCCTCGTCTTCCGTCAGGCCCACCCACGCGACCTCGGGGTCGGTGTAGGCCACGCTCGGGATGACGCGGGCGTCGAACTGCGCCTTGCTGTCGCCGGCGGCCACCTCGGCCGCCACGTGCGCCTCGTGCACCGCCTTGTGCGCCAGCATCGGCTGACCGACGATGTCGCCGATGGCAAAGATGTGCGGCACGTTGGTGCGCATCTGCGCGTCGACCGAGATGAAGCCGCGATCGCCCACCTGCACGCCCGCCTTCTCAGCCGCCAGCTTCTTGCCGTTGGGCGTGCGGCCCACCGCCTGCAGCACCAGGTCGTACAGGCCGTCGCTCTGGGTGCCGTCCAGGCCTTCGAACATGACGCGGATGCCCTCGGGCGTGGCTTCGGCGCCCACGGTCTTGGTCTTCAGCATCAGGCGGTCGAAGCGGTGCGCGTTCATCTTCTGCCACACCTTGACCAGGTCGCGGTCGGCGCCCTGCATCAGGCCGTCGAGCATCTCGACCACGTCCAGGCGCGAGCCCAGCGTGCTGTAGACCGTGC
>Ga0315901_10008954_pt1 | contig 11572 bp, 8 predicted proteins | sample LakEriMetagenome_10_FD_203761 | JGI IMG/M metagenome (GOLD analysis project Ga0315901, IMG submission 203761) | Freshwater fungal communities from buoy surface, Lake Erie, Ohio, United States - Buoy 2 MA116 | ecosystem: Environmental > Aquatic > Freshwater > Lake | place: USA: Lake Erie, Ohio...
GAAATACATACACGGAGAGCGGGATATATGTATGGACCGGAACGAATGCGGTTGGCTGCGACTCGGTGGTTACACTAAATCTTATAATGTCACCAATGAGCATCACCACGTTCGACAATACAACACCCGAAAATATATGTTTTGATGCCTTATACACAAACTGTCAGTATAGCATAACTTCAAATGTTAATGGAGGACAACCGCCATACAGCTATCTGTGGAGTAATGGAGCTACCACATCAATTAATAATAATCTTTGTGTAGCCGGAACCTATGAGTTACTAGTTACCGATGCACAGGGATGTACTCAAAACACCTTTCATACGGCACCTCTTTCCCAACCGGAACTTATCAATGTAAGCATAAGCGGGCCAGTTTCAATATGCAACACATCAGGTCCTGCGATACTTACGGCCAATGGCGGTATTGCCGGTAGCATTTATGAGTGGAGCAATGGAGCAACTACGCAATCTGTAGCCGTAACACAGAGCGGTACATACAGTGTATCGGTTTACGGGTTTTGTTATCAGGGACAGGCATCAAAAACCATAACGATACGAGAGGCAAGTTCAACAACTATTGATACAGTAGTATGCAGTAATACATTTACCTGGAATGGAAATACATACACGGAGAGCGGGATATATGTATGGACCGGAACGAATGCGGTTGGCTGCGACTCGGTGGTTACACTAAATCTTATAATGTCACCAATGAGCATCACCACGTTCGACAATACAACACCTGAAAATTTATGTAATGATCATATTTACAATACTTGTCAGTTATCTGTCGGTGCTTTAGTATCCGGTGGGACCACGCCTTATCAGTTTGCATGGAATACCGGAGCCACTTCGCAGCAAATTAATAATTTATGTAATCCGGGCATATATTCCGTGCTTGTAACTGATGCTTCAGGATGCACAGCACAAGGATTCAGACTAACACAGATGGTATTACCGCAATATTTATTTGTTTCAATATCTGGTCCTTCTGTCTTATGCAGAAATTCCGGCCCTGCAATACTTGTGGCCAATGGCGGTATTGCCGGCAGTATCTATCAATGGAGCAACGGCGCTACAACTTCAGTTATTGCAGTAAGCGAGACCGGCACCTATAGTGTTACTGTCTCCGGTATTTGTTATCAGGGAACTGCTTCTAAAAATGTAACAATAAACGAGTGTCGCATGGGCGAGTCAATAAATTCAACATCTGTTGTGTTGTATCCAAACCCAACCAACAATCTGGTTAATCTTTTAATTAACACAACTTTAGAAACCCAAACCAATATTCGCATTACGGATTTGTTGGGTAGGGTAGTGCTGGAACAAACGGAAGCCCTTATTGCCGGTTCCAACACCATCACCTACAACATCAGTGATTTTGCGAAAGGGGTTTATCTGATTCAAGTCAGCAATGGCAACGAACAAAAGGTATTTAAATTGGTGAAAGAGTAAGGGCGCAACATTGTTCTTAAAACATTCAAAAGGTCATCCGCAAGGGTGGCCTTTTTTGTTTGAATAATATCATCTGAGTTGCTTCTTAAAATTTGTTTTATTCAAATTTTAGAACGAACAGAGTCTGGCTCATAAATAAACCGAAAAAAAATTACGTTCCCGAAAAAACAAAAACCCTTGAACATATTTAATGTCAAGGGTTTGGGGGAAGTAACGTGAGGTCAGAAGCGGATTCGAACCGCTGTACGAGCTTTTGCAGAGCTCTGCCTAGCCCCTCGGCCATCTGACCCGATTACACAAAAGTATCTGAATATTTTTTGTTTCAACAACTTTTATTGTGCACTTATTACATTATCCAATTAAAAAAGTTACTTCACATCCTGCATTAATTTTCGGACTAAGGGTGAAATCACGATGAGTACCACACCTGCGATGATGGCATACCATGCAAAATCACGATAGCCGGCTGTGTAGGCTATCATTTTATCGGGTAAGGAAGAATCGGTACCCGGCGAAATACTTGCTCCAAACAGGCCGGCTACATATTGTCCGTAGGCACTGGCTAAAAACCACATCCCCATCATAAATCCTTGCAACTTCTGTGGAGATAATTTTGTCATTATGGAAAGCCCAATAGGCGATAGGAACAATTCTCCGAGTGTAACTATGAAATAGGCCAAAGCAAATATATTCATAGACCCAATACCATTAGTTCCGGTAAACCTTATGAGGTAAAACGTATAAAATGCAGCACCAAGAAAAAGAAAACCAATACCAAACTTAACGACGGTATTAGGTTCCAGTTTTCGTTTGGCCAGCCATATGAAGAGTAAGCCAATAACAGGAGCAAAAAATATCACGAAGAGTGCGTTAATGGAATTGTTTACACCATTAGGATCCACATCAAAAAATAGTAAACGGGAGCTGATATTTTCAGCGGCAAACAGCGACAGCGATCCTCCGGCTTGTTCGAAAATGGCCCAGAAAATAACTGAGAAGATGATGAAGCATAATGCGGCTATCAACTTAAGATTTTCTGATTTCCCCAGCTTGGTCATTTCAAATATCAGATAGATGATACTGAATGGTCCAACGGCATACATAAAGTAATCGGTGTAGATGGTATTTGAAACCATTTTCATAACCAGAGGAATAGCCAGTATGGCACCGGCATATACCAGATATGGTGACCATGGCTTCACTGCTGTTGGTGTATTCGTTTCAAATGGAGCCAATCCGATAGGGCCCAATTGTCTGCGGGTGAAAATAAATGTAAGCAAACTAATGGTCATGGCCAGTGCTGCCAATCCAAAGGCAACATTCCAACGGTAAGCCTCAGGGATCATTGATTCCATCATGGTTCCTTTTCCGATAGCAACCACATAGCCACCGAAGAAAGCACCGAGATTAATTCCGGAGTAAAACATAAGGAAGCCGGCATCACGTCTAACATCGCCGTCCTTATATAACTGACCAACCATACTGGATATATTGGGTTTGAAGAAGCCGGTACCGATAATATTAAAGCTGATGCCCAGAAAGAAAAATTGCTCAGGATCGTAGGCTAATAACAAACTGCCGATGATCATCAAGAGGCCGCCCCAAAAGAGCGAACGCCGGAATCCGAGGATCTTATCGGCAAACAAACCACCAATAAAAGTAAAGGCATATACGAAAGCCTGAGTGGCTCCATATTGCAGATTTGCATCTTTATCGGTCATCATTAACTTATAAACCATGAAATACGTGAGCATACCACGCATGCCGTAAAAACAGAACCGTTCCCACATTTCGCTGAAAAATAATGACCAGATTTGTTTAGGATATTTTCCAGCAAAATCTTGAATTTCATGGATTGATTGTTGTTGCATAAAAGAAGGTTATGGGCGTGAATATAGGTTAATCCTTTTAATGCGCGGTATGATTAAACGGTGCCCATAAGAAGCTATATATCATTCAAAATCAGGGTAGAGTAGGTATTTTTTTCTGATGGCTTTGTACTTTTTCAAATCATCCTGCCAGGATAATCGTATTTCAGCTTCAGTTTTTCCGGCTTCAATGGCCTTGCGTAATTTATCGGTGCCGGCTAACTTTTCGAAGAATGAATTAAAAAATTTTGTTTGGTCGGGCGTAGCCTGGTAGGTATCGATAATATAGGATAGAAACAATGATCTCTTATTTAAGTAGTAACCAACATTATAATTGCTCAGATTATAACCGACACACGGTTTGTTGAGGTAAAGCGGGGAGCGATTCCCTCGTGTTATCACCGGTGTATAGGTGTAGGTACCTTTTGGATTTCCCGGATATCCAAAAACCTGAAACGGAAGATCTGTGCCGCGACCTACACTAACCATTGTACCCTCAAAAAAACAGAGGGTAGGATATAGAAATATGGCATTCATCGTTGTCAGATTCGGGCTGGGATTTATTTTGAGTTCATACAGGGATTTGTGGGTGTAATTTCTACATGTCATAATTTGTAAATTACACCGCAACGAATCGTTCAGCCATCGCTCACCATTGAGCATTGTTGCATACTCGCCTATAGTCAGGGCATACACAACCGGTATCGGTTGCATACCTACAAACGATTCAAATTTTCGTTCCAGTACAGGTCCGTCTATATAGAATCCATTGGGATTAGGTCGGTCGAGGATTAGCAAAGGCTTATTGTAACGGGCACAAGATTCCATAACATATTGCAAGGTGCTTATGTAGGTATAAAAACGAACGCCTACATCCTGTATGTCAAAGATCATCAGGTCTATATTACTCAAGTCAGTTGAGTCCGGTCCTTTTTTGTTACCATACAGGGAGATGATGGGAATTCGGGTTGTTGGATCAACGGTGTTCGATATGTGGTCTCCGGCATCAACATCTCCCCGAAATCCATGCTCCGGGGCGAATATGACGGTTATGTTCTGTTTGAGTTTATAAAGAGTGTCTACTAAATGCGAATTACCGATAACTGAAGTTTGGTTTACGACTAATCCGATTCGCTTATTGGCTAACAGGTGAAGATATCGATCGGTTTGATCGGCTCCGGTAAGGATATCTCTGTTGTAAAAATCTTTCTGAGCATAGCTAAGATGCTGTATCAGAATAAACAGAAAAAGGATTATTCTACGCATAATTTTCATTGTTGTGCTAAATTGTGTGAATGATGCCATATTTGTGCCCGAAATGAGAATCCGATATCCACAAAATGAATTTGTCTTTATACATAACTAATCGTATTGTCTTTAATCAACGAAGAGGATTCTCCCGTTTTATTATTATAATATCCCTGGTTGCTACGGTGCTGAGTGTGGCTACAATGATTATATCATCCAGTATGGTGAAAGGGTTTCGTTACGAAATCGCAAACAAGATATATGGTTTCTGGGGGCATATAGAAATTCGGTCATTTGAAACCTTTAATGGTTATGAGGATGAACCCTTGGTTTACGATCAAAAGCTGGAGGCAAATATTCGTGCAATACCCGATGTGGTCCATGTATCGCGATTTGCACTTAAGCCCTGTATTCTTAAAACTGAAAACGAAATTGAGAGTCTAATACTAAAAGGCGTTGATGATAAAAGCACCGGTGCATACGCCGTAAAAATTATGGAGGGGGAGCATAGAACACAGCCCGATAGCAGTGGAGCTAATTTTATTGTATTGTCTGAACTAACTGCACGAAGGCTGGGATTAAAACTAGGCAACAAAATCACTATTTATTTTGCCGCAGAAATAAATGGGAATACGCAACTGCTGATTCGTAAGTGTACGATTAGCGGTATCTATAAATCTGGCTTGAGCGATTTCGACAAAACGTATGCGCTTTGTTCTCTCGATTTTATTCAAAAGATGAATAAATGGGGAGCAGACCTTTCAACCGGATACGAAGTATTTATGAAACCCGGAGTTACGGAGGATCAGGTCAGTCAGGCTTCAGAGTCGTTGCATTACAATACATTGAACTCATTTATGGCCGCCAAGCCTCTACGAGATTTATATCCTACACTTTTTGACTGGCTTGAACTTCAAAAAATGAATGAGCTGATCATCATCTTGCTGATGACTGTTGTGGCAATCGTTAATTTGATTACCATGCTGTTAATATTAATTCTGGAGCGTTCAAGGTTTGTTGGTATAATGAAGGCACTTGGTGCGCGTACATCATTTATTTCGAAGTTATTTATTATACAGTCTGCATACGTAGTTGCATTTGGCGTATTACTCGGTAATATATTTGGAATCACCATTTGCCTTTTACAAAGGTATTTTCAGTTTATTAGGCTCGACGAAGAAACTTATTTTGTTTCTTACGCACCCATATACTTCGACTGGTTCTATATTGCGACAATCAGCATATCCGTTTTTGTAATTGCTGTAGTAACATTAGTGATACCTACTATAATTATTTCAAACATAAAGCCGTCGCGAGTATTACGCTTTAGTTAATCTGTATTACACGATCAGGACTAATGCTTTAGTTTTTTAATTATTTTTTCTGTGCAATAAGCAATACCGATTTTCCCACACTGTGGAATAGCAACTGATCGGCAAGTTTCGACACGGGAACCATAGTGCGATCCCAGAATAATACTTGTTTTAGGGTAGGGTAGCTCTGTTTAAGAAATAGTTTATTGGCCATACTTGCGGCAAGACCAACGGAATCTAAATAGATAGCCTTTAATATTTTTAAATCGGAAGGAACAGCTTGTTTGGTTCTCTTCACCGAGTAGCGTCTGTAATGTCCTATAGCCTTATCGAATGGGCTGTAGAGAAACTGATGAGCAGGGACAATGATCAGAATCACGCCATCCTTTTCCAGATATTGCGATGCTTTATTTAGCTCAGCATAATCATCTTCGATGTGTTCAATAACATCAATATAAAGTATGGCATTAAATTTTTCCGTAACAGGTATGTCAGAAAGAAAGCCGGTTTTTGATTTACAGCAAGCCGGTAGTTTATTCTCGCTGATTAAAGTCTCTATATTTATACTCAGTTTTGGATCGGGCTCGAGGCACAACCATTCTTTCTGAGTGCCATCACATAAACTGAGCGTAGTACCGCCCAGTCCGGCTCCAACTTCCAAAATACGTCCGTGTAAATGTTTTTTAAAGTATGATGAGTAATATGCTTTCCAGTTTTTGGCGTGCTGAAATAAACTTAATTCATCTCCTATGTAATCTGTTTCTTGACTCATGATGGGGTAATAATACACTAAAATTAAGTTCTATTGAATAACAAACGAAGCCCATTGACTGCCTCGTCGAAAATGCCATCATGATAGACCAAATTGCCATTTACCAATACGCTGTCAACAGCGCCTTTAAAGGTATATCCTTCAAGAGGAGACCAACCACATTTGTAGTAGATGTTGCTACGTGTAATTTTATTTTCCCGATTCAGATCAAATAAAACCATATCAGCGAAATAACCTTCACGTATATAGCCGCGCTCAACAACCTGAAAACAGTCTGCCACATTATGACACATCTTTTGTACAATCGTTTCCAATGAAATGGAACCCTGATGATATAGCGATAGCATCAATAAAAGCGGATGCTGAACCAAAGGCAATCCGGCAGGTATTTTAAAATAATCCGGTTTTCCGTCGGTTGTAGTTGCGTGTTTCTCTTGCCACGTATGTGGTGCATGGTCTGATGCTATTACATCAAAGCGGTCCTCGATAAGGGCTCTCAGTAATTCAGGTTTATGTTCAGGTCCTTTTATTGCGGGGTTGCATTTTATCAAGCCACCTAATTTTTCGTAATCCTTGCTGTCAAAAAATAGGTGGTGAACACATACTTCAGCTGTAATTCGCTTGTCCTTAAGCGGAATATCATTCCGGAACAGTTCGATTTCGTCTTTTGTGCTGATATGCAGGATGTGCAGTCGGCTATGATGTTGTTTTGCAAGTTCAATGGCTAATTTGGAAGAGTTCAGGCAGTTGCGTTCGTTGCGAATTTTAGGATGATACTTCATTGGTACGGCATCGCCATATTGAAGTCTGTATTTGTCGGCTTCCGATTTTACCATAGCATCTGTCTCGCAGTGTGTGGCAATAAGGATTGGCGCATACCTGAATATATCCTCCAGCGAATTGTGGTTATCAATAACCAGATTACCCGTTGAGGAACCCATAAAAATTTTGATGCCGCAGACCGTATTTTTATTAACACGTTTTATCTCATCAAGATTAGTATTGGATGTGCCGAGATAAAAAGAATAATTGGCCAGCGACGTTTGAGAAGCAATGGCATATTTCTGTTCCAATAATTCCGCAGTGACTGCTGCCGGTTGTGTATTGGGCATTTCCATAAATGACGTAACACCACCGGCAACTGCGGCTTTTGACTCTGAATAAATATTGGCTTTGTGGGTAAGTCCGGGCTCACGAAAGTGAACCTGATCGTCAATAATTCCCGGCATCAAATACTTCCCATCGGCCGGCAATTCGTGACTAAGGTGCTTCACCGAAATGGATGGTGCTATCTTTTCAATGCGTCCACCCTTAATCAGTACATCGAGTGCTTTGATCTGTCCTTCGTTAATTACGTTTGCTTGTTTAATTAATATCGTTTTCATCAGAGCGAAAGATACATATTGATGATTCCGTCGGGTAGTTGCACAAGTACCTGTTTTTTTCGTTTATTGATTTCGATGACCGTACTGTCATTCAGAGGCAGTAGTACTTCCTTTTCATCGATAAATACCTGTGCCACATCGTTTGCCGGAAGCTGGAGTATATCCTGAATGATTCCTACCTCACCATAGCTCTTATCGATGAGCATAAAGTCAACAGTAAATGAATAACCCTCGGCAATTTCTTTTTTGCGAAACATATTTTTATCAGCCAATACATCTCTGCCGATCAGCCGATCGGCATCTGATCGGTTAACGATTTCATCGAAGCTTACGAAGTAGGCATTATCCTTGGCTTTTCTCAAGCTCGTGATTAAATGAGGTACGTCGCCGTCCTTGAGTCGGATAAATAGTGTTTCTGTTTTTTTTAGGCGGGACAATTGTTTTTCATCAAAAAAAACTTTGACTTCGCCATTCAGACCGTGTGCTTTTATAATTTGTCCAATGGTAATGAGTTCCACGGTTGTTAAATTAGATGTTTATACATAAAAAAAGCCCACTGTTTAGTGTGGGCTTTTGATAACAAGATCGTTCAGAAACATTATTTGCCTGCGGCCTTTTTATTTTTCTTTTTCTTGAGACCTGCACGACCTTTTTCGCGTGCGGCATTGAGTTTAAGACTATGGTCGTTTTGCCATTGAGTCCATTTAACGTCGGCTTGTTCCTGAGTGAGAACGCCTTTCTTTACGCCACGAAGCAAATGCTTGTGAAAGAGAATGCCTTTAAAAGAGAGAATCTTGCGAACCGTATCGGTTGGCTGAGCACCTTTCTCTAACCACGTCAGAGCCGAATCGCTGCTGATGTCGATACTGGCTGGGATTGTGGTTGGGTTGTAGGTGCCGATTTTCTCAATAAAACGGCCATCTCTCGGCGAACGAGAATCGGCGATTACGATGTGGTAGAAAGGAGCTTTCTTTCTTCCCATACGTTGCAATCTGATTTTTACGGGCATTGTGATTAAAAATTTTGAGGCGCGAAGATACAAGAATTCACGGCATTGCAAAGCTTTAATTCCGATAATATTCTCTGTTTAGCACAATTCTAAAGTCAACAAAGACAAATATGATGACGTTGCATCGAAATTTTCAACAATTGTTCATATACACTTAATAATAAGGCCTATAGGGTTTACTTTAGTGCTACAAATCAAAAATATGAAATCCAACTTCTGCCTTACCTTAATACTTGTATTCTTCCTATTCTCAAATAATCTCAGCGCTCAAAATATATCCCTGCAAACCTTTGCAACAGGTTTCTCTGCACCGTTGGATATCACTCACGCCGGCGACGATAAATTGTATGTTGTCGAAAAAGCCGGTCGCATCAAGGTATTGGTGCCCGGAACTGCATCGCCAAGCCTTTTTTTGGATATATCATCCATAGTGCTTAGCAGTGGGGGTGAGCAGGGGTTACTTGGTCTTGCTTTCCATCCAAACTATGTCGTGAATGGATACTTTTATGTATGCTACACAACAGGGACAGGTAGCGGTAGCAGTGTAGTAGCCCGTTATACCCGTAGCGCTTCAAATCCCTTGCAGGCTAATACAGCCAGTGCACTTACTCTGTTAACAGTACAACAACCTTTTACGAATCACAATGGGGGTTGTATAAAATTTGGCCCGGATGGGTTACTCTACATTTCTCTGGGCGACGGAGGCAGTGGCGGTGATCCGCAAAATCTTGCTCAAAATCTCAATTCAAGATTGGGAAAGCTATTACGAATAAATGTTGATCAGTCATCATCCTCCTTAAATTATAGTATCCCTTCAACAAATCCCTTCATTGGTACACCCAATACTCAGCCGGAGATATGGGCCTATGGATTAAGAAATGTATGGCGTTTTAGTTTCGATCGCATCACAGGCGACTTATGGATGGGAGATGTGGGTCAGAATATATGGGAAGAAATTAACCGGCAGCCTGCGGGAGCCACTGGTGGTCAGAATTATGGGTGGCGTTGCTATGAAGGTAATGTTGTATACAATGCATCAGGTTGTCCGGCAATGTCTGCGCTCACTCCTCCGGTTCATGTTTATCAGCATCTAAACGGAGATTGCTCGGTTACCGGTGGATTTGTATACCGTGGTTCGCAGATAAACAGTTTATGGGGTAAATACATTTTCACCGATTATTGCACCGGACTCATCAGAGCCCTGACGCTGACGCCCAACAACGCATATAATTCATCAAACCTGGTCGATGGTTCCAATAATCAGCATGTTGGATTTGGAGAGGATATTTATGGTGAGTTATATGTTGTTGAGATTCAGTCAGGCTCCATATTGAAGCTCGTTGACAATACAAATTGTAAACCCAAGGCTTTTATTACCACACCTATGCCCGCGAATTGTGTTCAATCGGTAACCTTAAATGCACTCTCTAATCCATCGCTCAACTATCAATGGCAATTAAACAACGTAAACATTTCAGGAGCAACTTCGAGTTCGTATACAGCATCACAAGCCGGAATCTACCGTGTTATCGTTAGTGCCTCTAATGCAGGTTGTCAGGCTTCAGATACCTCAGCCGCATTGATGTTCTCAGGTTGCCCTAAACCTTCCATTACAACCATAACTCCATCGAATACGCAGGCTACCGTTAACTGGACTGCACAAAATTGTGCTCTTAAATACCGATTACAATACCGCATATCCGGAACAACCAATTGGATATCGGTTAATAATTTAACCTCACCATCATATCAATTAAACAATCTTTCTGCCTCAACATCATATCAACTTCGTGTCAGAAGTCAGTGTAATGCAAATGGTTCGTGGTTATCCGTATGGACTGCAATCAGTACGTTTACCACCTTAGGCGGGGCCGTAAATTGTCAGCCGCCTTCAGGTCAGAATATTAATGCGGTTACTTCTTCAACGGCTACCGTATTATGGACTCCCGTATCTGGTGCAACAGGGTATCGTGTTCGCTATCGACCGCTGGGCTCTTCTACGTGGACAGTCAATTTGATTAATAGTGGAACTGCTTCATCCTATGTTTTGAATGGGTTAACCAACAGCACTACCTATGAGGTGCAAATTTGTACTCGCTGTCAAACGCAACCACTGCAACTTTCAGCGTACAGCAACAGCATCCAATTTGTTACATCGGCTCAGCGTCTGGATCAGGCCAATCCGGATCCTTTTATGCTAGTTCGGGTTTTTCCAAACCCAACTCAGGATAATTTATCAATCCATACAATAGCACCCGTAGATCAGGATCTCAATATTTTGATCTACAATTCAATGGGCCAATTGATTCTATACAAGCTGGTGGCCGGTGTCAATCGTTCACAAACACAAATTATGGATGTTAAGCATCTTACACCGGGAATTTACATTATGGAAATCAGTAGCAGTGATGGCAACCGGCAAACACTTCAATTTGTAAAGCAGTAATTAATTGTGCCTGTTAAATATCAGCATAGGTACCGGCGGATGAAAGGCAATTTCCTTAGTTATACTTGGAAAAA
>Ga0315901_10008959_pt1 | contig 11567 bp, 4 predicted proteins | sample LakEriMetagenome_10_FD_203761 | JGI IMG/M metagenome (GOLD analysis project Ga0315901, IMG submission 203761) | Freshwater fungal communities from buoy surface, Lake Erie, Ohio, United States - Buoy 2 MA116 | ecosystem: Environmental > Aquatic > Freshwater > Lake | place: USA: Lake Erie, Ohio...
CCTTCGGGCAGGAGCACGTCGGGCAGGGCGTCGGCCTCGTGGATCACGGGCGCGATCGGCACCACGCGGGTCAGGCCGGCGATGCCCACCTGCTCCCCGAAGCGGCGGGCCGCCAGCCGGGCGTGCGCCTCGGCCCGCGCCACGTCGGAGGCGAGCCGCTCCAGTCGCGGCAGTTCCTCGCACAGCGCGGCCACTGCGGTCCGCTGCCGCCAGACGGCCGACTCGCCCGGCAGATCGCGGAGCAGCCGGGCGAGCTTGCCACGGCGTTTCTTTCGCCTCGCTGCCCGGCGCTCGGCCCGCTTCAGCCTCCGCGCCGCATACCGCCAGGCGTCGCGATCGGGATGCAGCAGCGGCGCCGCCTCGAGCGCGGCCCGCCGGGCGGCGGTGGATCGCCAGGCGGCGTGCAGGGCCTCCAGTGGCAGCACGCCACGGACGACCGCCTCCTCGCGCAGGGCGGCGGCGATCCGGTCCTCGATCCCGCGGATCTCCGCGTCGAGATGGGCGAGCTCGGCCCACAGTCCGCCGGCGGCGACGGCGGGCCCGCCCAGGGCGGCGAGACGGTCGAGGGCCTCCCGGCGGCGGGCCTCGAGGGCGCGGATCGGCGACACGGCGGGGTCGTTCGAGTCGAGGCGGGCGATGGCGTCGCGGAGGTGGCCGAGCACGCGGGCCACCTTGGAGCGGTCGAGTCCGCTGGCCAGCTCGTAGAGCCGGCTGCCGCAGCCTTCCGGCTCGAGCGTCTTGAGTTCGTGGAGCTCGTCGAGCCCGAAGGCCATGACGTTCGTGAAGGCCGTCTCGTCGATGCCGCCGACGAGGTCCTGCAGGTAGAGGCGATGGCGATTGCCCTCGCTCCGCGGGTCCACGTCGGCGATCTCGATCAGGTCACCGACGTCGCCGCCGAGGCCGACGATGTCGTCGTCGTAGGCCTCGCGGGAGAGCGCGGCGATCTGCGGTCCCTCGTGCCGCCGCTCGATGGACACGAGCGTCCGCTCCGGCCCGGCGCGGAGGAGCAGCCGTCCGGCGCAGGGCGACCGCGGGTCGAGCACGCCGCGGCGGAACAGCCCCTCGAAGCCGAAGAACACCGCGCGGACGAACTCCAGCAGCGTCGTCTTGCCGGTCTCGTTGGTGCCGTAGAGCACCTGCACGCCGGGCCCGAGGCGGTCGATCGTGACCTGCGAGAGGACGCCGAACTTCTCGGCGACGATGCGTTCGATGAACATGGCTTCTCCGCTGCGGCGGCGTGGAGGGGGCGGACGGGGTCAGGTGGACTCGACGAGCTCCAGCGCCAGCCAGCCCGCCTCGCGGGCCATGTCGGCGGGCATGGCGGGGGCCGGTGCCTGCTCGATCGCGGACACGATGTCGGCGAGCGCCGAAGAGAACGAGGTCGTCGTGCCGGGCCGGCTGCCGGAGCGGGCGTGCCCCAGCGGCTCGAGCGACTCGTCGGGGTCGGCGACGAGTTCGCGGCACCAGATGCGGAACGTCTTGGCGTCGTAGAGCTGGCGGACGCGGGCCAGCGTCTCGGCGGCGATCTCCGCCACGCGGACGCGGCGGGCGACGCTGGTGCCGCAGGCCACCGAGCAGCGGACGATCTCGAGCGCGGGATGGTCCGCGGGCGGCCGGGCCTCGAGCGCCGACCAGATGGCGGTGGCCAGTTCCTCGTCACCGCCGGCCGGCGACTCGATGGCCAGCGTCCGCCAGGCGACGCGGTGCGTGGGAACCTCGCGCCAACTGGACCGCCAGTCGGTGGCGGGCGCGACGGTGCCGACCGCGGGATCGCGGTGGAAGAGGGTCAGACCGCAACAGCCGCCGGCGCTCGACTCGTGGCCGGAGCGGGCCTGCAGTGCCGGCAGGTGGTGCAGGCCGGTGGGGAGGTGCGTCGCCCGCCGCGAGCCCCACACCCAGAACGTCGTGGGATGCGACCAGGCCGGCGATGCCGCGGCGGCGGATGCGAAGGCGGCGGCCGTGAGCGGCGGGGCGGCCGGCCGCGGTCCTTCGGCGGCGAGCGCCGGATGGACGTCGTCGCGGGCCGCGGCACTCTCCCAGCGCTCGGCCTGCCACAGGGCCGCGTCCCAGCCGACGACGATCCGCCGGTGGAGCGGCGCGAGGCCGACAGGTTCGGTGGCGGCCGTGGTGGCGGCCGGGCCGTGGGCGGAGACGATCTCCACGAGCAGGCCGCGGACGTCGAGCTCGAGCGGCGCCAGCGGCGTCACGAAGTGCAGACCGGCCGGCTCGCCGAGCATCCGGGCGAGGGCATGGCAGGCGGCCGTGTCGTCGGCGACGCAGACGGTGCGGCATCCGGCGGCGGCGAGGTCGGCGACCATCCGGCGGACGGCTGCCGCCTGGGCCGGGCTGGCCCGTCCGGGGTCGAGCAGCCGGCCGCAGAGCACGAGCGCCGCCGCGTTCGACTCGCGGGCGAAGGCGACCGCGGCGGCCAGGGCCTCACGCGCCGCTGCCGCGATCGTCTCGGCCACCGCCGGCGGGGCGTCTTCCGGCACTGGAAGCGGGCGGTCGAGAGCCGGGTCGAAGGCGAAGACGAGATCGGCCATGGCGAGACCTCCATGCTGCCGGACGGCAGGCCGCGCACCGACTTCGGCGGGCCGCACGCGGCGACCCCGGGCCGATCCGTGGCCGAGAATCAGGGGAAGATGGGGGCAATGTAACGGCGCGGGGCCGAATCGTGCCAGCCTGAAAAGGCCGGTGAAATGCTCGCGAACCGGATGGCTTTCCGGGGGCCGAAGTCCGTCACGAAGGACCGGATCTGCCGCCCGGCGCGAATCGAGGTTGCGTCCGCGTCAGGCCGTCAGCGGCGGCGGGGACGCGGCGAACGCGTCGAGCAGGCCGGCCGCCCAGGCTTCGTCGCCCGCCGCCGGGCCGACGGCGGCCAGCACCCGGCCCCGCAGCAGCACGCCCTTCTCGAGCGCCGTCGAGAACAGCCAGCAGGCGATCGCCGCGCGGCCCGCCGCGCGCCGCACGACCAGGCGGCGGGCGTCGGCCGGATGCACGGCCACGAGGGTCGCCGCCTCGGGTCGCCGCAGCAAGACGCACGTCGCCTCGGCCGCCGGGCCGCCGGCGCCGGCCGTCCAGCCGGCGTCGGCCGCGCCGTGGCTCCAGAGCAACTCCCTGCAGGCCACGTCGGCCGTCACGGCCAACGCGGGGTCGCTGTGCCACGATGCGGTCTGCGCGGAGAGCGTGAGTTCCCAGGCGCTGCAGGCGCCGGCCGCAGCGAGCGGCCGCCACATCGCCGTGGCCCGCAGTCGGCGGGCGTCGGCAGGCTCGTAAACGGCGACAAGATCGTCACCCCGCAACCAGTGGTCGGACGCGGCACAGCCGACACGCAGGTCCACGCCCAGGACCGCGTCGCCGTTGGCCAGGGCGAGGCCGCGGCTCGGCGTGTCGAGGTCGAGTCGCGCCCCCCCGGCCGAGGTCGCGATGCGGCCGTCAACCGACCAGGCGCGAAGGCCGGTTGTGGCAGAGGACATGACGGGGCTCCGGTTCGCACGCGTGGTTCGACACCGACGGATTGTAGCGGGCGACGACCGATTAGACTGTCCGGCCGCGGCGGTCCGCCGCGACCACGACCCCGCCATGCCCGCCGCTCACTCCCCCGATCCCCTCGTCGTCTGCGAAGCCGCGGCCCGCGCCGGCGGACGGGTGCTGCAGGATTGGATCGGGCGGTTCGGCGTGTCCGCCAAGGGGCCGCGGGACCTGGTCACGGAGGCCGACTATGCCGCCCAGCGGGAAGTGCGGCGAGTGGTGCAGGAGGCGTTTCCCGACCACGGGTTCGTCGGCGAGGAGGCGGAAGCGGGCGCGGCGCAGCCGACGTCGGGCAAGCCGGGGCACTCGGGCAGCGGCACCCGCTGGATCGTCGATCCCCTCGACGGCACGACCAACTACGTGCACGGCTTCCCGGCCTACTGCGTGTCGATCGCCCTGGCCACAGCCGACCGCCTGGAGGTGGGCGTCGTCTTCGATCCGGTCCGCGGCGAGTGCTTCGCCGCCAGGCACGGCGGCGGCGCCTTTCTCGACGGCCGACCGATCCACGCCCCCGCCGTCGAGACGCTCGAGGAGGCGATCGCGGCCGTCAGCTTCCCGCCGCAGGTCGCGGCCGACTCGCCGGCGGTCGCCGACTTCCTGGCGGTCGTCACGCGGGCGCAGTCCATCCGCCGCACCGGCTCGACCGCGCTCAATCTCGCCTATCTGGCCTGCGGACGGCTGCACGCCTTCTGGGCGCGGCGGATCGCCTGTTGGGACGTGGCCGCCGGGCTGCTCATCGCCCGTGAGGCCGGGGCGATCGTGGAACCCTTCACCGCCGGCGCCGCCGACGTCCCGCTCGACGACCCGGCCTTCATCGCCGCCAGCACGCCGCGGCTGATGGCCGGCCTGCGGGATGCCCTCGGCTGCCCACCGTCGCGGCCGGGCGACCGCGGGCCGATCCGGTTGTAGCGGCCCTGACGGCTGCGGAAAATGCGGGGCCTGCGGCCTCTGTGCCGCGCCGCGGGGTAGGCTTGCCATGGTCCCCGTTCCCACCTCCGGCGGGCGGGCTCGCCTTCAGGCCATCGTCATGCACGGCACCCGCGTGTCACCCCGTCACCGCCTCGCGCTCGCGGCTCGCGGCCTGCTCGCGCTGGCGCTGGCCGTGTCGGCCCGTGGTCCCGCGCTGGCCGACGGCGAACCGCCGCGGGTCGAGGAACGGAAACCGGAGATGTATTACTTGCAGGACGAGGCCGGGGGGCTCGTTCCGGTGCCCGGCTTCCGCTATCGGGACTTCGTCGAGTTGTTTCGTCTGAAGGAGGGGCTGCCGGTGCCCGCACAGCCGCCGGCGGCCGTGCTCGACGAGATCCGCCTGCGGGCCGATCTCGGGGCGGCGACCGACGGCACCTGTCCGGCCACCGTGACCTGCATCATCCGCCAGGCGCGGCGCGGCTGGGTGAACGTGCCGCTCGGCTGCGAGGGCCTGATCATCGACCGCGGCCCGCAGCACGAGGGACCAGGGCGACTGATGGTCGATGCGGAGCCGGACGGTCGCGGCTATCGCGCCTGGCTCGACGCCGCCCCCGAGCCGGGCCAGGAACTCCGCCACACCGTCACGCTCGCCGGCCGTCTGGCCGTCGATGAATCCGGGCCGCGGGCGTCTCTCGTGCTGCATCTGCCGCCGGCCACGACCTCGTCCGTCGAACTGCGGTCGCCGCGCGGCGACCCGCAGGTGGTCGTGCAGCCGCCGGCCGCCGCGCAGCAGATCCGGCCCGACGACGGCGGCACCGTGGTGACGCTCCTCGGTGTCGCCGGCACGACGACGGTGAGCGTCGGCGACCGCGCGGCGGCGGTGATGGGGCAGGGCCCGATGCCCGAGGCCTCCGTGGACAGCGTGGTGCGCATCGACGGCCGCGAGGCGGTCACCGAGGCCCGGGTGCGGCTGGTCAACCTCGCCGACGCGAACCCGACGGTGCGGATCGCCCTGCCGCCGGCGACCACGCTGCGTGGTGTGCGGGCGCCGGCCGCGGTGGTCGCCCAAGGCGGCACGCCGGAGGCGCCGACGGCGGACGTCTCGGTGGTCCGCGGCCCCGACGGCGGGGCCCTGGTCGAGATCGAGTGCCGGCGGCCTCTGGAACGCGACAACAGCCCCTGGGGGACCGCGCCGACCGAGACCGTCGGCTTCGCGATCGAGGGCATCGAACCGTGGAGGCAGTCGGGGCGGATCAGCCTCGTGACCGACGGCGACTGGGTGCTGCGGTCCATGAACGGCATCCGTCGCGTGGACCCCGCCGTGGGCCGCCGGCCGGGGATGGTGGCCGCCTTCGCCTACCAGACGCTGCCCGCCTCGCTCCGCGTGCAGGTGCGGCCGCGGCCCACCCGCGTGGTCATCGAGCCCGAGTATCGCTACGACGTGTCGCGGGAGCGGGTGGCCTTGCACGCCCGGCTGCGGGTCGCGGCATCGGGGCCGCCGGCACCGGCGCTGACGCTGAAGATCGATCCATCCTGGGTGATCGAGGACGTCGGGCCCGCGGGGGTCGTGGACGTGGCGGGCGTGACGTCCGACGCGGGAACAATCACCATCCCGTTCGCGCCTCCCTTGACGGGCAATGCGGTCATCGAGATTCGGGGCGGACTGCCGATCGAACGCGACGCCGACCGGCTCGCCTGGCGGCTGCCCGTGATGCAGTCGCCGCTCGTGGGGGCGGCGAGCGTCGTGGTCGCCGCCGACAGCGACATCGAGCTCGTGCCCGACAACGACACGATCCGCGGGCTCGTGCGGCAGTCGGCCGCCGGCCTGCCGCGGGCCGGCGTGGACGACGTCGTGCTCGCCTATCGACTCGACGCCATGCAGGGGTATTTCGCCGCCGCACGGCGCTATCTGCCGCGGCGGGTGGATGCCACGGTGGCCGTGCAGGCCGTGTTGGACGAGGCCGCCACGGCGGTCACCGAGAACCTGCGGCTGACGGTGATGCACGTGCCGCTGGAGTTCATCGAGCTGCTGGTGCCGGAGGCGGTCGTGACGGCGGGGGCGATCGAGGCCCGCCAGGACGACTGGCTGCTCGACCTGGTGGAGATGGCGGAGACCGCCGACACGCCGGTCGCGAGCGGCAGCCGTCGCCTGCGGGCGATCCTGCCCACGCCGCTCCTCGGGACCGGCGAGATCGTCGTCCGGTACACGCTGCCGACGCCGACCGTGACGCCGGAGACGACGGTCCCTCACGACCTGCCGCTCGTGCTGCCGGACGGCGCCCTCGTCACCCGGCAGACGCTCGTGCTCGACGCTCCGGAGCGGTTCGCCGTCGAGGTGCGCGGGGAAGCCTGGCGTCGCGACGCCAGCCCGCAGCCCGTCACCGGCTCCCGCCGCTGGTCCACGATCCGGCGTCAGGAGGTGGTGCCGTTGGCGGTCTCCGCCCGGCGCCGCTCGGCGGCCGGCCGGCTCGCGATCGATGCCGCGCTGCTCCGCACGACGGTGTTTCCCGACCGCCGCGAGGATCTGTTCACCTACGCCATCTCCGGGGTCGCGGACCGCTTGGAGTTCACGCTGCCATTCGCCGACGCCGACATCCGGCTCGACGGCCGGCCCGTGGTCGCGGCGGCCCGACCCGACGGCGCGGTGCAGGTCGATCTGCCCGGCGGGGGCCCCGGCCGCTGGCTGCTGGAGGTGCGACGGGTGGCCGGTCGGCAGGAGGGCTGGGCCGGGATCGCCGCCCGCCTCGGCTTGCCGGCGGCCCTGCCGCTCGATCCACCGACATTCGGGGCCGGCGCGGCGCCGGGTCGGTTCTTCTGGGAGATCGTCACGCGCCGCGACGAGTGGATCGCCGGCGCGCCGGCGGCCTGGACGGCGCAGGAGCGTTGGACCTGGAACGGACTGCTCCCCGAGCGGGTCGCGGTCGTGTCGCCGGAGGGCCTGCGGGCCTGGGTGCGGGCCGCGGCCGGGACGACCACGGAGCCGGGCCCGGCCGCCGAGCCCGACATGGTCGTGCGTCGTGCCGTCTACGCGGGCCTGGGCCAGCCGCAGGCCACCGCGACGTGGCTGGTGCCGTTCTGGTCTCTCGTGCTCGCCTGCTCGGGCACCACGCTGCTGCTCGGCATGGCGTGCCTGCGGTGGGCCGCCCTCCGCCGGCCTGCGTTCCTGCTGGCGATCGGGGGCGGCGCGACCCTGGCGGCGGCCGCCTTTCCCGATGCGGCGCCGCTGGCCGCGATCGCCGCGGCACCCGGGGGCCTGCTGGTCGGACTGGGATGGCTGCTCGAACGGATCGGCGTCGGCCGCCGGGCCGTCTCGGCCGCGACCCTGCCTGCCGCCAGCTCGTTGACGCGGGCCGTAACGCCGTCGCTTGTGATCGGCGGCGCGGCCGTGCGGGGCGACAGTGTCGGGGTGTCGGGAAGATCCGCGCCATGAGCCGCGCCGCCGTCACCGTGCGCCGATTTCTGCCGCTGGTGGTCGCGGCCCTGGGGCTCATGGCGGCCGCCGCCGAGGAGCCCGGGCCCGCGCTCGAGTTTCTCCGGGTCCGCGTGCCCCGCGGTCGGCTGGAGGACGTGCCGCTCGGCGCCGGGCGGTACGTGCCGATGGCGGCCGAGGAGTTCGAGCGGGCGGTGGCCCGGATGGGGCCGCGGCCCGCCGCCGATCCGGCTCCACAGCCGCTGGTCGAGCGGGCGCGGTATCAACTGACCGGCGCCGAATCGGGACAGCTCGTCGGCCGGCTGTCGATCGACGTGAGCCCGGCCGCCGCCGCGGCGCTGCCGGAACTCGACCTGGGCGGGCTGCGGCCGGCGCGGTGCTCGCTGCGCACCGCGACGGGCCGGGGCGAGGTCGTGCTCTTCGGCCGCGACGACGGCACGGTCGCCCTGCGGGTCCGCGAGGCCGGCACCTACGAGTGCGACGCGCGGATCGACCCCGATGCTCCCGGGAGCCGTGAGTACACCCTCCGCCTCCCGCCCACGCTGGCGACGTCGATCCGCCTCCGGCCGCCGCCGGGCTGGCGGCCGCTCCCGGCCGTCGAGCCGGGCGGCACGGCGCTCGTGCACAGCGCGGCGGACGGTGCGTGGATGATCGACGCCGGCCCGGTCCGGCAGATTCGGCTTTCGCTCGTGCCTGCCGAGCCGGAGCCGCCGTTGCTGACGGCCTGGACCGACACCCGAGTGCGCGGCACCCAAATGCAACTCGTCACGGCGGTCGTCCCCCGGACGACGTGGCCGACCGGCGCCCTGCGGCTCGAGAAGTCGGCGGGGCTGCGGGTGGTCGCCGTGCGGTCCGGCGCCGACGGCCCACCGATCGCGTGGGACGCGGAGCCCGACGGCCAGGCCGTGGAGATTCGTCTGCCCGCGGCGGTCGTCGGTCGCAGCGAGCCCGTGACCGTGGAGGCGGTGGCGTCGCTGGACGTGCCGTTGGACGCGGCGCTGCCCTGGGTGCGAGTCGCGGCCGCCGCGTGGGCCGGAGGTGGCTCGCGTGTCGAGATCGATCCGGCGCTCGGCGTGGTCGGCGTGACCCCCGACGCCTGCCGGCCGGTGACGCCGGAGACCGCCGCCCGCTGGCCGCTGCCGGCGCGGGCGCCGCGGGTGGAGGCGGAAGCCGCGGTGCAGCCGTCCGTCATGCACTTCGAGCACCAATCCGCGACCGCCACCCTGGCGCTTTCCCTGCAGCGTCGGCGGCCGCAGTTGGACGTGGCCCGCGTCACCACCATCGATCTGTCGCGCGGTCGCGTGCTCGGCCGCGCCGCCTGCGACCTGCGGGTGCTGACCGGCGAGACGTACACGGTTACGGCGGCGGTGTTGCCGGGCTGGCTGATCGACTCCGTGCAGCTCGTCGAGCCGTTCGACTCGGCGACCGAGCCCGACGCCCGTCATGCGGACGAAAGCCAGCCGGTCGCCTGGCAGGCGACCAGCAGTCGTGACGGGCCCGCGGAGCTGCGGATCGATCTGCCCCTGGCGGCGACGCCCCGCCGCGGTGTCGGCCTGCGGGTCAACGGCCATCGCTCCGGGGTTCCGCTCGGCGGGAAGTTCCGCGTGGCCGACATGGACATGGTGCGGTTCGAGGGCGAGACCGGCGATGGGACGGCCGTCGATTTCAACGTCGGGCCCGAGGCGGTCGTCGAGATCGGCGGCGCGCCCCTGGGCGTGATGCCCATTTCGGCACGGCTGGCCCGGCTCGTCGAGCCGGGCGCGGCGCGGGCCCGGCTTCAGGGAGGGCAGCGGGCGGCCGACCGCACGGGCCGCGTGTTGCAGCGTCGCCCGCCGCTCGATGCCCGGGTCGACGTGCGACTCGTGGCGCGGGACGAGCGGCTCGGGCAGGCGTTCCGCTTCACGTGCCGGCCCGAGGCGGCGGCCGTGGACTCGCTGGTGGTGCACTTCTCGGAGCCGATGGGCGACGAACTGCAGTGGTCGCTGCTCGAGCCGCGCGGCGGATCGTTGGCGGCCCGCAGGCTCGACGCCGGCGACGACGCACGTGGTCCGGCGGCGCGGCTGCCGGGATGCGCCGAGTCGTGGCTCGTGGAAATCAGGCCGGCCTTCATCGGCTCGGTCACCGTCCAAGCCAGCCGGGACGTCGCCTTTCGTGAGCCGCAGCCCATGCCGCTGGCCTGGGTCGAGGGGGCCACGGATGCCCGCGGCACCGTCACGGTGGAGGACGCCGGCCGGGGTCGGCTCACGGTGCGAAACAGGCGGCTGCGGGAACTTCCGCCCGCCCCCGCCGATGGCCGGCCGCCGGCGCTCGCCGAGTTCGCGTACTCCATGCCCCAGGCCGGCGCCGAAGCCGAGGTCGCCGCCGAGGTGGCACCCGCCACCGGGGCAGAGGCCCGGGCCTGGGCGTGGAGCGAGTCGCTCGCCTGCTGGTGCCACGACTCCGGCCAGTGGGAGTGCGAGGCCGACTACGACATCGAGAATCATGGTCGCGACGCAATGGCGATCAACGTGCCACCGGGCCGGCGGGTGACGGCGGTGCTGCTGGACGGCAGCACCGTGCCGGTGGAGTCGCTCGATGCCGGGGGCACGATCCGGCTGCCGCTCTCGCCCGACCGGCGCCGGCTCCGGGTCGTCGTGCGGACCGTGGCGCAAGCCCGCAGCGGCACGGGGCTGTGGACGGTGGATCCGATCTGCTGCGCGATCGACGTTCCCGTCCTGGAGCAGCGGCTGGCGGTGCTGCTGCCGCCCGAACTCGAGGCCGTGACGCTGGGCAGCGGATACCGCGACGCCGAGCCCACCGCCCCGGGCCTCGCCACCAGGCTCCTGGCCGCGAGGACCGGCGGCCCCGCGGCCACCGCTTCCCCGGCGACGGGGGAGTCGGCGGGGCCGGCCGCACGGATGGCGGGCGGCTTCAGCGAGCACCGCTTCGTGCCCGTGCCGGGGCGGCGGGCGGCCGGCATCGTCGTCGTTCGCCGTCGGCTCGTGGCCACGTGCGCGATCCTGTGCGGTTTCCTCGCCTGCCTGGCGGCGCTGCGTCTCTGCCGCCGTGGCATCGCGGGTGGCGTGCTGCTCGCGGCCGCGGCCGCCGTGCTGGCCGTGTGGCTCGAGCCGCCCTTGGGCACCATCGCCCGCGCGGCCTGGTGGGGGGGGCTGGCGGGGTGCGTGGTGCGGGCGATCCGGCACGGCAGGCTCGGGACGGCGGCGGCCACCTGGCTGGTCGCGATCGGGGCCTGTGGGCTGCCGGCCGCCGCGGCCGAGCCTGCGCCGATCGATCCCGATCCGCTCCGCGTGTTCCTCACGCCGGGCGACGGCGGCGACGTGGCGCTCGTGCCCGAACCGCTGTTCCGCGCGTTGGTGCAGGAGGCCCCGCCGGCGGCGGTGGCGACGGTCCGCATTAGGCGGCTCGCGGTGCTGGTCGAGGACGGACAGCCGGCGGCCGCGTGGCGGCTGCTCCTCGACATCGATGCCGACGCCGGCGGCGCGATCGTGCTCGACCAGCGATCCGGCGACTCCCGGTGGCTGCCGCCGGCCGGCGGCGATGAGGCGGTGCAGGTGACCGAGGACGGGCAGGCGCTCCGGCTGGCCCCGCCGGTCGGTGGCCGCCGACGGGTGGAGTTGAGGGTCGCCCCGACCATCGAGCGGCGTGGGCGCCTGGAGATGGCGACGATCGACCTGCCACCGGCGGCCGAGGCCCGGCT